>Ga0326727_10003302_pt1 | contig 52077 bp, 30 predicted proteins | sample MB2enrmetagenome_FD_207643 | JGI IMG/M metagenome (GOLD analysis project Ga0326727, IMG submission 207643) | Lab enriched peat soil microbial communities from McLean, Ithaca, NY, United States - MB29MY | ecosystem: Environmental > Terrestrial > Soil > Wetlands > Peat | place: USA: New York...
GCAGGATCGATCCGCCAGCCAGCGTTTGTCGCGGAGCTTTCGATTTACCTCCCGGTCTGGGAAATGCGGCAGTCAAACTGGTGCTCCGCAGCGTAGGGGACACGCAGTCGATCTATGTGAACGGCCACGTTCTCGCGCAGAACCTGAAACCCGATGCGGTTGGCTATGAATACGCGCTCGACCACAGCTTCCTGCGGCCTGGGCGAAACATCGTCGCGATGTATGTCACTCGTTTCTCCGAGGCCAACGAGAGAACACAATTATTCCGATGGGATGGACCCGGCCCCGCAGCCGTCCAGGTGGTTACGCCGCCCGCGCAGTGGAAGCGCTGCGTATTCAACGGGCTCGCCCAGGTGATTGTTCAATCGACGCGGGAAGCGGGAGAGATCCGGCTGACGGCCACATCTCCGGGGCTTTCGCCGGCGGTGCTGCGCATCGCCTCACGCTGATCCGCGCGCGACCCTGCCGCCCGCGGTTTCCATCATGATGCAGAACGCCTGGCCTTCGGTCGCCGTTCCCGGACGGTCGAAACTCGGTGCGCCGCAGACGCCCTGTACGTACCCGAACGCATCCATCTTCTCGCGCGCGGCGTTGCGCAAATGGTCCGCGCACGCCAGATAGCTCCGTGGAAGCCACCCTCCGGAAATCCCCTCATAGATCCCGAAGGCGAGCATCTGCGCGAGATTCGTCTCCACGAACGTTTCCGGCCGGTCGAGCACGTCATGAAACAGACCATCGGCGCGCTGATGTGCCAGGCACCCCTCCACGATTTCTTTGACGAAGCGGGCGTGGCATTCCCGGTCATCGCGACGTTCTCGCGGCAGGCACCGGATCACCCGAGTGATACCTGCCACCGCCCAGCCGTTGCCCACGCCCCAGAAACTGGGGTCCTTGAGCCGCCGTTCACCGTCATCCCAGATGTGCGCAAGAAGTCTCTTCTCCGGATTCCACAGCCGCTTCCGATAGCCTTCGATCTGCGCGAGTGCCTCATCGTAATAACCCATCGCCGCCAGAAAGGGCGGGGCGCAGTTGAAACCATCGGACCACATCTCGGGCACACGGAACGTGTGGTACAGGATGCCGCTCGCGGTGCGCGGCGCCGTGTTCCGAATCCAGTCCAGCAGGCCCTGGACAGCATCCCGGATCAGAGGATCGCCCGTCCACTCGGCAGCGTGCGCGTAGGCTTCGCCGCCCATGGAGGGATCGGTCGGGCTGCCACTCACCACGACACCGAGGCGACCGTCGGGCGTGCGTTGGACGATAGCCGCCTTTGTCAGCAGAATGACGGCCTCGCGATCATTCGCTTCGAGCAGGGCCTGGGCCAGGACTCCCTGCTCCCAATCGCGGCGTTGCATGGCCATCGCCGCTGCCGCCGCCTTCCGAATCCTCGATTTCCCCTCCGCCTGAGCTGCCGTCCCAGGGGCCGGTTGAGCAATCGCGGAACCCGCGGCGAGTGACGCGGTACCATGCAGGAAATATCGCCGGTTCATCACACCTCCGTTCGCAGACCCGTCCCAGGTCCGCGTGTGACGGCAGTGGCCTGCTCCGGAATGCGTGCGGCGAGTGCCCGGGCCAGAGCCGATGCATCCCGCCCATAGGGCACATTGGCCTATCCGCCGACATGGTGGCCCTCGCGAAACATCCAGAGGTTGCCAAGATACTCGTCCTTCACCCGATGGGTCCCATGCGCGACCTGCCTCCCAAACTGGGGTAGCGTAGGAAACCAGCCCTTCGGCAGATGCGGGACTCACTCCACGCCGACGGCCGTCATTTCAGATCCCCGAAATGGACCGCCTCCGGGATGCCGGGCTGATCAAGTAATTGAATCGTGGTAGAGGGTCCCAGGTCGACCGGGTCGCCCCACGCCCGCAATGCCCACACCACTTTCTTGTCCGGGGTGACTTCCAGCGCCTGAACGGGTGCCGTGGCCGGGTCCACCGGCTTCTCCCACTGGTTGAACCACGTATTGATCAGCGTGTTCCCGCTGGGCAACCGCTTCGCGATCTGCATCGAATTGAAAAGATAGTCAGGCACGTCTGTGGGCGTGAACTCCCAAACAACGGCGCCTGCCGAAGTCACCTCGCGGACCGCTCTCGCTCCGGCGATGAGCGTGTTGCCATTCTTCAGGCGCTCAGCCGACCAGGTGGCGATTCCCGGCGTGTTTGACCACACTTCCTTTCCAGTCGAATCGTATTCCACAACCTTGCCTATATCCATGTGCGCCAGAAGCAACGTGCCGGCTTCGGTAAGCCGCGCATGACGGAACTGAGGGTGCACGGCCTTCGGATTTCCTACGGGAACAGCAAACTGGCGTTCCGTTACCCCAGTGACGATATTCACGACTACGACTTTGGCGGGATCTCCGTTTTGCACGTAGAGGACGCGTTCCTTGCCTATCGGCTGCGCCGTGTGTATCTCGGTGCCTGGCGGGGCGTCGTAGTGCCAGAGCACTTTTTTGTCGCGGTCGATTAGCGTCAGTCCAAACTGGTGCGCGAACAGTACGCTGCCGTTGGAAAGCAGCACCGCATCGCTGATCTCACCCTTCGTTGTGTGATCGTGAAAATCCCAGACGACCTTTCCGTTCCGCACAATACAGATATCCTGCGACCTGGCCTCTCCGGCGTACAGGAAGTCGTGCTGCGCCAGACCCGCGCCAGGCAGCACAGCGGGAAAGTTGCGGCTTGCCGCGGACGGCACCGGAGGCGCACCCAGAGGCGGTTTGACTTCCTGCCGCCGAGCGGACGCGACGACACAGGTGGTGGCAGCGGCCATCACTAGGCCAAAGTACAGCAGCATTTGCTTCAACTTCAAAGGTGAGTCCTTCATGCGTTTACCGCCCTTGTTAAGCCAGGTTCATCATACTCCGACGCAGACTGTGGATAGCAGTTTGCACCCTTCGCCTCTGACCAACATTATGGCCATACCTTGCGTCCGTATTCGAAAGCGGCGCATTCTGTAGAAGAGAGTTGGCTAAGGCACTCCGAGGAGCGCCACCGATCACTCCGTTTCCCTCGCGCCACGCGTCGATGGCCATATTACTCCTGTTCACGCATTCCACGGAGAAGCCGTGGGCTGAGCTATGAGCTCTGTGGCTCCGAACGACTGCTCGGTAACGGTTGAGCTACGCGTTCCTTTCGAGTACCCGAGGTGGAACTTCCGGGTTGCACGTTAGATCGGCATAGGGGCGGCGGTCAAGTTGACGAGAAACGTCCGTCTTGTGGGAGTGTCACATCACTCGTTGGCTACCGATGCCCATTAATCAACAGTCCTCCTGGAAGTGCAGAGTCCCAAGCTCGGACTTCGTATCCGAGCAGAGATTGATATTGCTCCGTCCGTCGTCGGCATGATCTGTTCGGAAAGCGATCAGCGCGATCATCATCGCCCCACCCAACTGTAGATAAAAATGTAGCTGTTCGGTGCACCCCGGTGCAACACGGTTCAACAACTTACAACAGGCCCGCCCCATCTCATTGATTCGTAAACAGTTGATAACAGGTAACTTAGGCAAATGCCCGCTATCTGCCTTGGGCGCAGGGGGTCGGGTGTTCAAATCGCCCCGCCCCGACCAATGGAGTCAATAAGATAAAGCCATTTTCCTGCTGGCGCGCGAAAGGACCGTAGTCATTATTGTAGCTGGCTACAGCTACATTTTCGACTACAGTCACCCGAGGCATCCAAGCGGGATATCCATAAGTATTTGGTCTAGCGGCACTTCACCGAGTCGAGCAAAAGGCGCGTACCTGTAAAGAGGGCAGGAGGTCGGTTTCCGATCAGGTGGCTGAATACGGCGGCGCCATTTCTCTCCGGACGTCGGACAAGGGCACTACTGCGGCTTCCCCCATGATCAGGCTCACCGCTGGCGTGGGCGCCTGCCCCACGCCGAAGATTCTCGGCGTAGCAGTACGGTCTGCATTCCAGAAATACGATATCGTGGTCGTCTAGTATCATGTCCCGTCTACAATTGACGTTCCGGGGTGTGCGCGGCAGCGTGCCGACCCCGCGATTGAGCCACCTGGCTTTTGGCGGCAATACCACCTGCATCGACGTCCGCGTTCCGGACGAAGACGCCGTCCTGGCGATTGATGGCGGGACGGGGGTTTGCGGCCTCGGCGAGTCCCTGAAACAGGAACGCGGGGGCAGCCCGCTGTTTGTCCACTTCCTGATGACCCACTTTCACTGGGATCACATTCAGGGCCTGCCGCTCTTCGCTCCCTTGTACGATCCCCGGAACCGATTCCGCTTCTATTCCGAGCGGCCCGCGGCGGCTATCAAGGAGATCCTGGAGGGCCAGATGTCCCGGCCCTATTTCCCGGTGCCGTTCGAAACGCTGGCGGCGCAGCGGGAATTCGTGGATACGCGGAACCAGGAGATCCTCCTCGGCGGCCTGCGTATCCGCTCGTTCGCGCTCAACCATCCGCAGGGTGCCTGCGGATACCGCCTGGAAGCCAGTGGCTCGGTCGTGGTCCACGCAGCCGACCACGAACACGGCGATGCGCGCATCGATGCCGGCATCCGCGAGCAGGCCCAGGGCGCGGATGTCCTGATCTACGACGCCCAATACACTCCCGAAGAATACGCCACGAAGCGCGGCTGGGGGCACAGCACTTACGCCGAGGCCACGCGTATTGCGCGCGCGTGCGGCGTCCGCCAACTGGTCCTGTTTCATCACGACCCCGGTCACGATGACGAGTGCCTGCGCGCCATGGTGGCGGCCGCCCGACAGGATTTTGAGAACACCGAGGCCGCGCGGGAAGGCTGGACCATACGCCTCTGAGACGGCGCCCGATACGAACGCCCACCGTCCTTCAGGCCCAGGGAACCGATTGCGGCCTCGCCTCGCTGGCCATTGTGCTGGGCTATTCCGGGTGCCACGTCACGCTGGAGGAGTTGCGCCAGGCCAGCGGAATCTCACGCGACGGCCTCGACCTGAAAGGGATGATCGCCCTGGCGCGATCCTGCGGCCTCGAAGCCAGGGCCTGGCGCAAATCGCTCGATGGCCTGGGGGGAGTCGAGTTGCCGGCTATCGCGCACTGCCGCTTCAATCACTTCGTGGTCCTCGAACAGGTGCTTCCCGGCAGCGTCACCGTCAACGACCCGGTCAGCGGCCCCCGCCGCGTTCCCATGGGCGACTTCAGTGAAGATTACACCGGCATCGTGATTACGTTCCGGAGTCTGCCAGGCTTCGCCAGCCGCCCGGCCTGGTTCCGCCCGTGGCGGGCCGTGGCCGATCTGTTGAGGCCATTCCGGGGGTGGGGCCTCGCGGCTCTGGCCGTGTCTTCGTTGGCGTGGGTGGGTCCGGTTCTGGCGGCTCGCGGTGTGCAACAGGTGGTGGATGGCGGCAAGGCCATGGGAGTGTTGCTGCTGGCGGCCGGAGCGTCCGCCCTGGCCGTTTGGCTGCGCGATTCGGTGCTGGCCACGCTGGAGGTGAGGCTGAGCAAATCCGGCTCCTCGCGGATGCTGCACCACATCGGCCGCATGCCGGCCGCGTTCTTCAGCTATCGGTTCAGCGGCTCGATTTGCGGCCTGGTGGAACAGGAGGCCGGTCTGGGCGGCCTGCTCTGTGGAGAATTGGGGGCGGCGGTGTTGTGGGCGCTGAGCGTTCCGGTCCTGCTGGCGGTAATCGGCGCTCATTCTCCCGCGGCCGCGGTGGTGTGTGCAGGCTTCCTGCTCGCGCACGTGCTGGCCGCCGCCGCGGTGTACGCCCGGCGCACCGGGGCGTACCGCCAATGGGTTCACTACTGCGGTTCGAGCCCCGGGCTCACTGGGTGGCAGATTCGCCAGATCGATCGGCTGAAAATCGGAGGCCGGGCCTTGGAGGCGGTTGCCGCAGTCGCTGGGACCCAGGCCCGGAGCCTCAGCGCCGAGCAGTCTTTTGGAGCGGTGGTGGCGGCGGAACGGGCTGCGCAGAACGCACTGGTGGCGCTCATGGTCCTGGCTGTTTTCGCCGCTACGCGCGCCCTCCTGAAACCCGGCTCGATTGCCGCCGTGGAGCTTCTGGCCCTCGCGGCCGGCGCGCGCATCCGCGCAGTTTGCGAGCAATGGGGCGCTCTGGGGGATATTCGGTCGGCCCTGCTGCGCCAGGCGGACGCCCTCTGCGCGAGCCCCGAAAGCCCCGCATCCACATCCTCCCGTCCGCCCGGCACGATGTCCGACGCGGCGCAGGTTCGTGGCGTCACTTTTGGATACGGACGCCGCAAACCGCCCATCCTGCGCGATATCGACTTTGATGTGCCGGCGGCTCGGGTGGTGGGTATCGCCGGCCGGCCGGGCTCCGGACGCTCCACCTTGGCACGCCTGGTCTGCGGTCTCCACCAGCCGTGGGAGGGCGTGGTGCGCGCGGGCAGCGTGGCGCTGGTGGAGCGCAGGGCGCCCATGTTTCCAGGCACGGTGAGAGACAACGTCACGCTGGGAGACCCGGCCGTCGACGACACCGCGGTGGCGGCATGCCTGCGCGACGCCGCTCTCGACGATGTGATCGCCGAACGAAGCGGCGGCCTGGCCCACGCGGTCCCTCTGGACGCCACGAACTTCAGCGGAGGCGAGCGGCAACGGCTGGCCATCGCCCGCGCCCTCGCCCAAAATCCGCGGCTGGTGATCCTGGACGAGGCCACGGATTCACTGGATCCGGACTTGGAGGCGCGCGTGCTCGCCAACCTGCGGCGTCGCGGCTGTGCATGCATTCTGATCAGCCTGCGCCCATCCACACTGGCTTCGTGCGATGAAGTGATCGTTCTGGAAGAGGGCGCCGTGGTCGAGCGGGGCAGGCCGGAAGAGTTGGCCTCGATGGAAGGCGCGTACCTTCGATTGCTGCGAAGGGATGCACAGCATGCGTGAGGACCAGGCGCTGGCCGCCGCTTTCCACGCTGCCGCGGTGTGGCTCGATCCCCAGGCGGCGGCGATCTCCGCGCCGGAGGTAGCCGAAACCGGCCTCCTGCGCGCTGAGCGGATGGTGCGCGAGCTGGCGCGGCTGTATGGTGTTCGCGTCCGGCGGGTGAGGCTTCGCCACGACGGATGGTGGCGGCACGCCGTTTTGCCGGCGATCGCCTTCGTAGCGGAAGGCCGGAGACCGGTGGCGCTGGCGCCGTCGTGGGGGCGATACGCAGTCTGCGATGGCGGAGCCCAATCGGCCGAAGTGGATGCGCGCTTCGCTGCCACGCTCGAGACCGACGCGTTCCTGTTGTACCGGCGTTTGCCGGCCGCCGTCACGCTGCCGCGGCTGGTGCGGATCGGACTGAGCGACTCGAAGCTCACCCTGCTGGCGTTTGCGGCGTGGAGCGTCCTGGCCGCTCTGGCTGGCGCCGCGGTTCCCTGGGTGGTTTTGCGGTACGGGTTCCGCATGGTCCCTCTCGGGTTAGCCGTCGCCGGCCTGGCGCTGTTCGAGTTCTGGCGTTCGCTGGCGGTTTTGCCCATGGAAGGCCGGGCCAGGATCGCGCTGGTTTCTGCCGTCTGGGACCGTCTGCTCCGGACCGCCTTGCCGTATTTCAGCCGTAACGATCCCGAAGAGGTGGCCGCCGGAGCCCACGAGGCGTCGGCACTGGCGGCCGCTGTCACCACCTTCGCCGGCTCCGCGGCTGGCGCGTTGTCCGCGGCCGCCGCCAGCGCCGTGGTGATGGTGCTGGCAGCGCCGGCCGCCGGTATTCTCGCGCCGGCCGCGGTGGTGGCGATCGCGATGGTCGAGTTGGCCGTCCGCTGGCGCGAGACGCACCTCGAGGATCGGCTGGAGAGGGCCGGCCGCCGTCAGGCGGCATTCCTGAGCTACATGGTGCGGCACTTTCTCTCCATCCGCCAGTACGGCGCCGCCGAACGCATGTGCACCGATTATGGCCGCCGGGCCGAGCACGAACTGGAGCTGACGGGCCACGTCCGCCACTGCGAGCGATGGCGTTCGGCGGTGGCCGCCGCCACACCCGCAGCCGCATTGGCCGTCGCCGCGCCTCATCTCTTGCACCTCGCTCCCGCCGCATGCGCCGCCTTCCTGATTGCGCTGGCGCAGTTCATCGCCGCCGTGCGCCTGGCTGCCAGACACTCGGGCGCGCTGCTGCGCCTGAGCCAGATTCGTGGCCGGCTGGAACCGATCACCACGGCGCCCACTGATCGGGAGGCGCCCGGCGGCCGCCGGTTGCGCCTGAACGGCTCGATCAGTCTCGCGCATGTCAGCTTCACTTACCCGGACGCCGCGCGGCCCGCGCTTGACGACGTGTCGCTCGAAGTGGCGCCGGGCGAGTTCATCGGCCTGGCGGGGCCGTCCGGGAGCGGCAAATCCACCCTGATCCGCCTGTTGCTGGGGCTGGAAGCACCCGATTCGGGCTTGATCGCCTACGATGGCGCTCCCCTCGGCTCGCTCGACGCAGAAACGACGCGCTCTCAAATCGAGGCGGTGTTTCAGGACGAGTACCTGAGCGAAGGCACCATCCGCAGCAACATCAGCGGCGCGTCGCCGCACGGGCTGGAAGAGGCCTGGCAGGCCGCCGCAGTCGCCTCGGTGGACGAGGAAATCGACGCCCTGCCGATGGGAATGCTGACGTTTGTTCACGACGGAGTTCTCTCGAGCGGACAGCAGCAGCGCATCCTGCTGGCCGGGGCGCTGGTGCGCCGGCCGGCGATTCTGCTGCTGGATGAAGCCCTGAGCGGTCTCGAAGAAGAGCTGCAACGCCGGATTCTGACGAATCTGCGGCGAATTCCGGAGATGACCTGCATCGTGGCGTCGCATCGCGATTCCGCTCTGAGCCTGTTGGACCGCACGTATCGATTCGAGCGCGGCCGGGTGATCGCGGTCGAGGCCGGCCATCCCGAGCCGCCGGTTGCCGGCGATCCGGTCAGCCGTGGGCGGCGCGGCCCCGGCTACAGGATTTATCGCGAAGAGGCCCTGGCGAGGTTCCATTCGGCCGAACCGCTGGACCGCATGGTGCGGCTTACGGGACTGTTCGGACGAGGATAGGTCACCCGGTCCGGGCTGAAGGTCGCCCGGAGACCGGAGCGAGCGACGCGGCTGCTTTTTGGATACCAGACCCCCTGTGCTTTCCGGAAAAACGATGATACACTCTGAGGCGGATCATCAATTCACCAGGCGCCGGGCCGCCAGGCCGGGCCAAAACAGAGTGCGGCCGGCACTCCTCGGACGGATTTCCGAGTTGAGGGAACGCGGGCCGGTGTGCCACGTTCCAAATCCAGGAGAGTGCATCATGTCCGTGGAAGCAGTGTGGGAATTCCGGGAACGGCTCAATTCCGACCAGGCTCTGCAAGCTGACCTCATGGCCGAGAGGCGAAAAGGCGAGGTCGATCTGGTCGCTCTGGCACAGCGGCACGGAATCGACATGAGTAAGCGCGATTGGGAGGAGGCCGCGCGGGAGAAGCCCGACATCGAGCTGACCGAGTTCGAACTGGGGCTGGTGAGCGGAGGAAGTGGCACTCCCAACCCGATTGGAAGCCCTTGCATCCCTGGGACCAAAGGCTGTACGTGAGTCCTGAGCCCGGAGAACCCGGGTCGCCTCGGTCCTGAGGCTGGATCGCGCCGCCCGGCGTGGGCGGCGTAACGTCACGCAAGTGGTAAAGACACCGTCCTGGAAAGGCGGAACAAAGCCCATCGGCATGGCTGCCGCGCGGTGGGAGACGGTGATCCACTGCGCCCGAGGATGCGCGGTGGATCGGATTCCACCGCCGTTCGGTCCGGCTTCAGGCGGACCTTCGGGAACGGACAAGCGTTCTTGCCGAATAACAAGACCCCAATTAACGCGCGCTCGGAGCGGCTTTTATGACCGTGGCCGCCGTATTGCCGATCGCCGGCGTCCGCGCCGTAGGCGTGGTGCTGTTGTTCTCGGCCCTGGCCAAGGCGGTGGTGCCGCGCCGCTTCGCCGCTCACCTGATAAGGCTGACGGGGCTGCCACCGCGTCTGGCGGAGACAATCGGCGTGGCGGTGGTGGTGGGCGAGGCGGCGCTGGCCATGCCACTGATCGTGGAAGCGGGCCCACCCGCGGCGGAAGTCGCCACGCTCGTTCTTGTGGCGGTGCTCTCGATAGCGACATTGTGGGCCTGGCGGCTGGGCAGGATAGAGGAGTGCGGCTGCTACGGCCCGTTCCTGCGCCTGTCCCCGCCGGTCAGCAGCGCCATCAACCTGGCCATGATTCTGCTGCTGGCGGCCGGGCTCACCGTGCGGGATTCCTCCGCCGCCGTGCGATCGAGCGCAATCGCCTGGGCCGCGTGCGCTGGAGTGCTGCTGGCGGTCGTGGTGCTCGGTTTGCCCCGGCTCACCGGGCGAATGGCCGCCGGGCGCCGCTGGCCCGCCGGGTGGTTGCCCCAGGTGCAGATGGTACAGGGGGACCGCGATCAAATCGTGGCCTTCCTGCAACCGGCGTGCAACCTCTGTCAGGCGTGGGCGAAGGCGCTGCGGATCCTGTCCGCCAAGCCGCACTTCCCGCCTGTTTCCGTGGTGTCGCCCTACAAATGGAAGGACGGCGCGGGACTGGCGGAGGCTCCCCAGCTTCCAACCGTGTTTTGTGGCGAAGTCCGATTGTGGTTGCTGGGTGTCGAGGCCCCCATGGCCGCGGTGGTGCGCGGTGGCCGCATTGCGGAAGTGTGGCGGCAGGCGCTGCCCGCCGCCTGGGTGGCGCTTCTGCCGGTAAGAAAGGCGAACCAAACGTGACTCCTGCCGCAGGGTTGCCTGCAACGAGCAGGCACTTTCGGTTTCCGGACGGGACGAGAAGCCGGCATGGTCGACACCCTGCTGATTTCGCTGGTTAATCTGCAATCTCCAGGCGCCCCGCCGGCGCGGCTGGGATTGACCTTGCGCGGGCTCCACTTACTCCAGCGCATGACAGCGGTCAGTAGCGCTGAGAATGCCTGGCGAGCCTGCTTCCAGGACATCGCGCGGATGCCCGGTCCCCAGCCGCGTGGCGATTCAGGCCGCTATCGGTCCTGGAGAATCGTTGAAATGAGCTCACAATTGCCCACCCTGGTGGCGGCCCTGGAGCGGCACGAGTTGAGTTGGGCGATCTGCGACAACGTTCCGGTCGATGAAGCCTCATGGGATTCGGTGGGCGGCTGGTTGTCGGAAGCCATCGCTCATTGGCAGCCGCATTGCCTGGCCCTGTCCACCTCTTTCTGCTGGGGCGGCGTTCGAGCTTTTCTCGAACGGCTGGCCGCTTCGCATCCCGGTCTGCCGTGCCTGCTGGGTGGATCGTCGGCGTTCTGGCATCTCGTCGATCTCCGGGCGAATTGGCCGCCCAATCTGGCGGCCGTCTGCGTAGGAGATGGTGAGAAGATTCTCCCGGCCGCCGTCGAGGCGTTGCGCGGAGGCAAGCCGCTCGGCGGCATCGCGGGGCTGACCGTTGCCTCGCCGCTGGGCCCGCTACGGAACGGGGAGGCGGCGGCGATCGATCTTGACCACATGCCCCTGCCGAGCGCTCAATTCGCCGGCGAATTCCAGGAAACCTACTATCTCGAATCGATGCGCGGGTGCCCCTTTCGGTGCGCCTTTTGCGTACATCCCCGTCTCTCGCCCCGTCTCCGGGCCAAGTCGCCGCGCCGGCTGCTCGAGGAATTCCGTTTCGCCGCGGATTGTGGCGCGCGGACCGTGGGTTGCTGGGATTCGACCCTCTCCTCGCCGCCGGCGCGTTTTCGCGCGTTTCTGGAGATGATGGCCGCCGAGGGGCCGGTCATTCCCTGGTTCAGCATGGTGCGGACCGAGGGCATCGACGGTGCTGTCGCTGCCCTGATGCGGCGTTCCGGCTGCTTCCTCGTCTATGTCGGCATTGAAAGCACCAATCCCGAGACCCTGACCCGCATTAACAAACACCTCGATCTCGAGCGTCTGCGCCGGGTGGTCGGCATCCTCCACGACAACGACATTTCCGTCACCGGCAGCTTCATCATGGGCCTGCCCGGCGACGACCGCGATTCTCCGCGAGCCTTCGTGGATTTTGCCCGGCGGGTGGGGTTGGAGGTGGTCGAATCCAACCCGCTGATAGTTACGCCGGGGACGCCCATGTTCGAGGAGCCCCAGCGCTTCGGGCTGGAAATCAGCCATAACCCCTCGCTGACCAACGTGGGCATCTACTGGAAACACCAGACGATGGACGTCCACGGTGCCATGGAGGCCCATCTGGACTTCCTCGATCTCGCCACGGACCGGCAAGTGGCGACGATGAACGTCTCCCAGGCCGGCGAGTTCTTCCGTCTGCATCATTACGGCGCCGTGAGTGAAGCCGAGCGCCGCGGGTGGCTCTCGGCCACGGCGCGCTTCCACAAGGACTTCCTCGCCGCCTTCGAGGCCAAGCCAACCCAGCAGGCCGCGTGGTTCCCGGACCGCGTGGCCGGCCTTGCCCGGACGTTTCTGGAGGAGCCTTCGGTCGCAGCCGTCACCGCCCGGTGGAATCGGGACCCCTCCCCCCAAGGTTGAGGACCAGGCAGCCTAATAGAGTTTTGCCCCGCAGGGCTGTCCGCTTACTCGTCGCCGCGGCACAGCGTATCGAGACAAGCCTCGATTCTCCCGGCCAGCCCCCGCCCCAGCTCATCGGGATGCGTGTTGGCATCGGAGACCACCTGCCAGGTGACCATCCCGCTGCGCTGGTTCACCTGAAACACCAGTGAGGGCTGATCCAGGTCGGAGAAAAAGTGGTCGCCGACGGGATACTGGTGGATCACCGGGAACGGCCAGCCAGGCACATCGATATCGTTCAAGTGCCGGTAGAACAGGAACGCCGCACTGGGGCGGGGCAGGTTCCCAACTTCCGCGCGAACCGCGGCATCGCGGTGGAGATAAGCCAGCGTTTCGAAGCTGACGCCCAACAGCGGCACGCGGCGGAGGTATTCGCGGACGTGGCGCAACCGTTCTGTTTCGCCGCGCGGGCCGTCCGCCTGAAGCCGCGCCGGGAACCGGTGAGCGAACCAGCCGGCGGTGCGGAACGGTTCGCATCCGGCCACGGCCTGGCGTCCGTGGCTTTCCAGCTCGACGAACAACTCCTGGCTTCCCGTCTCCTCTTCCCAGGCCCGCCAGAACGCCGCCAGCAGCGCGTCGTGCTGTTCCTGCGCCGTCGGGAAACGGTCCTCCATGCGCGCCTGCCCCTGGGGGCTCAGCGAGCGTGCCTGGGTCCAATGCCATGCGGGCTTCCGCGCCATCCCGGGGTGGGCCGCGGTGTGGCAGACTTCGCGCCAATACGGCAGATGAGCGCTCACTTCATCCGATTGCGCCAGCCCGTCCAGCGCCGCGGTCCATTCTCCAAACGACGCTCCCGGCGGCGGAGCGGGCGGCTCTTCTCCCCGCGACAGCAAGCGATACAGCCGTTCGAAGGTGGCCACGAAGATGGCCAGCGACAGGGCGTCGAATGCCAGATGGTGCAGGCAGAGGAACAGAAGCCCAGGTCTGGCGAAGCCCTGGTCGTACCAAACGGCGCGCACCAGCGGCCCGCGCTCGGGATCGACTTGCCGGGGCAGTTCTTTGATCACGCGGTTGCGCTGGCTGGCAACCTCGCTGGGTGAGGCGGCGGCGACATCCACCCGCTCGAACGCCACAGCCGAGCCGGGTTCGACGTACTGCTGACGCCAGTCGCCATTTTCGCGGCGGACGCGCAACTGCATGGAGTCGTGTTGGGACTCGGTCTTATACAGCGCCTGTTCCAGCACTTGGCCGTCGGTGGCGGCGGGAGTTCGCACGAATAGAACCGTCGAAAGCCCGACAACGTCCTCGCGCTCGGGCCGCAGAAACCAACGCTCCCGGGGAGAGAAGGGAACGGCGCTGCCGGCAGCCCAGGAACGGCGCCGGACCGCCCCACTGGCCACCCCAGCCATGCCGTGTTGCTGGATGCGGCGGGCCATCTCGGGGATGGTGATTTCCGGATCGACCGTGGTGGCATCGAGCGGACGTTCGAGCACCGCTTCGGCCATCAGCAGCAGTTCCACCCGCATCAGCGAATCGACGCCCAACGCCGCAATCGGCCGTTCGTCATCCAGCCATGCCGCCGGAACTTTGCGCAGCGAGGCAATCATGCCGCGCACGTGCTCTGCCATGGCGGTCGAGTTTCCAGCCGCTTCGTCAACGTCATCACTGGCATCATCGCTGGCGGCATCGCCCGGACCGGGCACGGCGATGGCATCCAGCGTACCCGCTTCGAACGCTTCGCGGCACGCACGGCGCCGAACTTTGCCGCTGGTGGTGCGGGGAACGGAGCCGGGGTTCAGCAGCGCCACCGCGCCCAGGCGCAGGTCGAACTCTTCCGCCACGGCGCGCCGCACGCATTCGCTTATCTCCGCGGCGTTGATTTTTCGGCGCATCTCACGGCGTAATTCGCAGGCCACCACGGCCTCCTCGGCGCCATCCCGTTCCACGGCGAATGCGGCGCTCGAATCCGGCGCCAGCGCGGGGTGCGCCAGCTCGGCGGCGCGCTCGAGGTCCTGGGGATGGAAGTTGCGCCCGGCTACGATGATGAGGTCCTTCAGGCGGCCGGTTACGTACAACTCGCCCCGGCTCAGGAACCCCAGATCGCCGGTGCGCAAGAAGCCGTCGCGAAACAATTCCGCGGATTGCTCGGGCTTGCCCCAATATCCACAGCAAACGCTGGGACCGGCCAGGCAGATCTCGCCGGTTTCGCCTTCCGGCAGCGGCTGCCCGGTCTCGGGATCGGCAATCAGCAGACGGTGACCGGCGCCTGCTGTACCACAACTGACGTGGCGACGCCCGTCCGCACCGTCCAGCACGGCGGCTTCTCCGGCGGTCGCCAGCAGTGTGCATTCGGCCATTCCGTAGCCGTTCAGGAAAGACCGGCGGCGAAAGCCGTATGGGCCAAAGGCCTCCATGAAGCGGTCGAGAGTCGCGGCCCGAACCGGCTCGGTGCCAATGCCCGCTACCCGCCACGAGCTGAGGTCCAGACCCTCGCAATCGCCGGGGCGAAGGGAGCGGGCACAAAGATCGTAGGCGGAATTGGGGGCTATGGAAATACTGGCCCGCCAGACGGAGATAGCCTTCAGCCAGCGCAGGGGTCTCTGCAGGAAGTGTTGCGGATCCATCAGGACGGCAGGGACTCCGCCGAAGACCGGCGACAGGATGCCGCCGATCAGCCCCATGTCGTGGTAAGGCGGCGCCCATGACACGAAGCAGCGTGCGGCCTCGGGAACAGGGAGGATAACCTTGGCCCAATTTATCGCCATGCTGGCCAGCAGATTAGCGTGCGAGAGGATCACGCCGCGCGGCGATCCCGTGGATCCGGACGTGTATTGGATAATGGCCGGAGAGCCGGGCGCGACTGCGGCGAACTGGTAGTCGGGCGCGGGGGCCAGGGTGTCGGTGGCCAGGCGCGGCAAGCCCTCCAGGCCGGGTTCGCGCGCCGCCAGAAGCACGGTCCGCTCCACCCCGATCTTCGTGGAGAGCGCCAGCGCGGGTTCCACGTCGGCGACGATGTTGGCCAGGCGCGAGGCCGAGCGGCTGCGCATCCCCGCCGGCGGGTAAGTGGGCACCGCGATCGCGCCGGCGTAGAAGCATCCAAACAGCCCGGCAATGAAATCCAGGCCTGGCGGGTGCATCACCAGAATCCGTTGGCCCGCGGCGTTCAGTTCGGTGAGGGCGCGCGCTACCGCCCGCGCGCGGGCATCCAGCTCCTGATAAGTGAGGGAGACCGCCTCCTTTTCCCCGTCCCTGAGGAACGTGAAGGCAACACGGTCCGGCGTGACTCTGGCGCGCTCCTCGAGGACCTGCGCGATGGTGTCAAAGCCCGTGTTCATTTGTGGAGCACCCCTTGCATCGACACTGTCTGCCCGCCGGGCCGTGGCGGCCGGCGGTTCCTCTGAGCCCGTTACGAGATAACCATGCCAGATCGCACAGGCTGTAGCCTGTGCCACCATGTGCTGACAAGCTTCTGATAAAACGTGGCACAGACTTTAGTCTGTGTGGGCGCCCCACCCAAACTGGCATGGTTATTTCGTAACGGTTCCTCTGGCCGTTCACTTGGTCTCGTAGCGGAACTGACCCACCCAGTCGGGGTCGGGCGGATTCGCCTCGAACTCCTGGCAGCGCTTGATGTACAGTTTGGTCACGAAGTCCTCCGGCTCCTTTTCGAGGAGAGTCGACAGGATCTTCAGCGCGGCGTCCCACTCGCGCGCGAGGTACAGGTCGATTGCCTTGTTGAAGCGAGTGATAAACTCTTTTCGCCGCGGAGAAATATCGCCTTTTTCTCCGATCAGCTCATAAATCCTGACCGGTTCGCTCTTTCCCTTCACGATGACGAAATCGAGCAGGCGGACCTCGACGGAATCGCGGCAGCGCTCATAGGTTTCCTCGCTGATGATGATCTCAGTCTGGTAGGCTTTGTTCAGTCCCTCCAGGCGGCTGGCCAGATTCACAGGATCGCCTATGACCGTGTAGTTCAGGCGCTGCTCGGACCCGATGTTGCCCACGACGATCTCACCCGTGTTCAGACCGATGCGGGTGCGAAACTCGTATTTTCCCTCGGCCTTCCACTTCTTCGACAGCTCCCGCACCTGTCGCTGGCATTCCAGGGCCGCGCCGCAGGCCTGAAACGCCTGATTCTCGATCTCGATGGGCGCTCCCCAGAACGCCATCACCGCGTCGCCAATGAATTTGTCGACCGTGCCCTTATGGGCCAGGATGGCCGCCGTGACGTGGTCGAAGTACTCGGAGAGCTGCAAGGTCAGCTCATTGGGCGAAAGCTGCTCGGTGATGGCGGTAAAGTCACTGATGTCCGAGAAGAAGACCGTCAGCTCCCGCAGCTTTCCGCCGATGCGCGCCTCCTGGTTGGTCTCGATCAGTTGGCGGACCAGATTCGCCGGGACGTACTTCTGAAACGATTGCAGGCCCATCTTCATGTCGGCGACGGCCTTGACCAGAGTTTGCAGGTCCGTCAGGGAGGTGTTGATTACGACTCGGTCCTTCAGGTCGAAATTCTTGATCTTTTCCGTTTCAATGACGAGTTGATGTACGGGATTTCGTATGGCCCCATAAAGCGCACGGAACACCAGCCCGGTGAGCAGCATCCCAAGCAGCGAGATCACCAGCGCGTTTATGATGATCGCCCGAACGGTGGCATAGTAAGGCGTGTGGGACACGTATCGGAAGTAGAGGGCGGGAGTTCCTTTGAAGTTCCGCACCGGGATATAGAGCACCATCTCTTCGGACTTCGGCCGGTATTCGTAGGCGGGCTGCAAATCGAGAAGAGATTTCAAGATGGGCGCGGGAGTAGTATAGTCCCGGCTGAGTATGTCGCTGCCCGCGGGCTCGTTGATACTGTTGAGCACCGAAACGTCGCGCGTCAGGTTCACGCCCTTATCCAGATTGACAATGGCCCAGCGCCCGGCGTAATTGGCGTTCAGCTTTTCGAGGAAATCCTGGTCCAGATCCGAGCCCAGCTCCACGCAGCCAAGAAACTGTCCTTCGAGAACAGCCGGAGCGACCGAGCGAAAGCCGTAGCCGCTTCGTCCCTGCTCCAGGCCGGCCACCTGGTGCTTCTCGGCGATACACTCGACCAGGGTGGGGCGCGACGTGGTGACATCGTCGCCGAACACCGAAGGGTTGTGAACGCGCAGCAACACTTTGAAATCTGCGGAGGTGAACTGAAATTGCTTGATATTGTGTTGTTTCAGCTCAACAAGGAACGGGCTCGCTAACTTGAGCAGGCCCTCCCGGTCCTTCTGCGCGAAGAGCTGCATGTAGCGCTCGTTGGCGGCGACGGCCAGCGCCGAGACCTCCGCGTTGGCGCTGAAATTGTCGACGGTGTTGGTCACGTATCGGATGACGTGCTCGCGCGTCTCGGCTTCGTGCTCATCGATGGTCCTGAGCGTCAGCCGGGTAAGCATGAATGCCAGGCCTGTGAGCAGGAGCTGAATCAGGATCAGAACAAGGAGGAAGGAGTTGCGAATCAACAGGAAGCGTTTGAAGATACCGGACATAGATTGCGAAGTCCTCCGGTTGGCAGCGGATCTGGCAATCGGGTTCATCCCGCAGTGCCGAGGAATCCCGCACGATCGGGATGACGGGATTCCGATGAGGTTGCCGCGGCCATTATACGCCAGGCCACGCTCGGACGGTCACGGCATTTCGCCGCGAGAAATGCGGCTTGCGCCGCGCGTCCCTGCATCACTGGCGATTGGCCTGCGCGCCCCAGTTCCTGCGCTGCATTTCCGAGAAGCGCGTGCCCGCAAGCGAGATACTGTCCAACAGGTGCGGCGCGCTCCGGGCAGAGGATGGTGAGCCCGGCGCCCGCCTCGCCTGTTACTGCGGCGTGAAGCGGAAATCGCTCAAAGAAACCGTGTCGTGGCCTCGTATGTGGAATCCAAACTGGCCCGGAGTGGCTTGCGAATTCGGCGGCCACGAAGCAAGAAAAACCCAGAGACTCCCGCGGAGCGCCTTCGTTTCAACGGCCGCCGGGGTGATGCTTATTCGCACTGAGACCCCACCTTTGGTGTCCAGGTTGTGCGGCGTCTCCAGGCCAACGGCACCTTTGCCACCGGCGAAATCCACTCGCTTAAAGGTCTTCTTGTCGATGGAGCAAAGCGTATAGTTCCCGGCGTCCCGGTAGTTGAGGACCCATTCGAGACGGCCCGCCCATTCGAAAAGGCCCTTGTGCTCCGCCACGGTGAATTCGTATACGCCGTTACGCGGCAAAACCGGCGCCAGCACGAAGTTGCCGCCGCGTCTCACCAACAGATTGCCCTCTCGACTCCAGCCGCCCATCGACTCCCAGTTGGCCAGCGTGAAGATGGGAGCTGCCACTACCGCCGTTGGGCGTGCCGCTGTCGGGCGTGCCGCCGCCGGGCTTACCGCCGCCGGGGCTTGCGGCGTCACTGGCATCGCGCTCACCGCCGGCAACGGGACGAGATGAAAGGCAACGCTCCCGCTCCCTCGCGAATCCACCTGCGTGCTCGCTGTCGCCGTCTGGTATCCCGGAGCGCTTGCCGCAACCGTGTACTTCCCGGCCCGAACGCTGGCCTGTCCGGAATCGAGAGCGACCGGCAGCCCCGCGTCGCCGTCGCGATGCCAGGTAACGCGGGTATGGGCAACCGGTGGGTCCACCAGCACTCGCAACGTGCCGTTCGCCTGGCCATAATACCGCAGGGCCAGGACCGCTGCCGCCACCAATATCAGCGCCGCTACCGCGCCTGCCCAGCCGAACCACCGGGCTTCCCTTGCTGGAACCAGCGGCGCCATCGGGCCAGGCGCACGCCCGTCGCTCGACAGCTTCTGCGGGTCCAGCGCTTCCAGTGCACCGCGCAGCTCCTCCATGCTCTGAAAGCGATCTGCCGGATTCTTCCGCAGACAACGCATCACAATCCGTTCCAGCTCTGGCGAAACGCCGGCGACCCGCGGCACCAGTGGCAGCGGCTCCTCATTCAGGATCTGGACCAGCACGCCCATGTTGTTGCCGCCGGGAAAGGGACGCTGGCCGGACAGCATCTCGTACAGCAGGGTCCCCAATGAGAATATGTCGGACAATCCGCTCACCGGTTCGCCCTTGATCTGCTCAGGCGACATGTAGGCGGCCGTGCCCAGCAGCTCTCCGCTTGTGGTACGGGGCGCTCCGCTCATGCTCGCCGCGAGATTGTTCTCCATCGCCTCCATCAACTTCGCTAGCCCGAAGTCCAGCACTTTCACCACGCCGTCGGGCGTAACCACGACGTTGGCTGGCTTGATGTCGCGATGCACTATCCCCGCGGCATGCGCACGCACCAGCGCGTTCGCAATCTGGGTGCCGTACCTGACTGCATCGCGCACCGCCAGTTCGCCGATCAGGTTTGCCATGGTGCGGCCTTCCACCAGTTCCATGACGATAAAGTCCACGTCGCTGTCGCTATCGACATCGTGAACCGTGACGATGTTGGGGTGATTCAACGCGGAAGCCGCTTTGGCTTCCAGGAAAAACCTGGCCTTTGCATTTGGGTCGGCAAACTCGTGCAGGTTGAGGACCTTGATGGCCACCATGCGGTCGAGGTGCGTGTCCAAAGCGCGGAACACGATCCCCATGCCCCCCTGGCCCAGCTTTTGTTGCAACTGGTAATGCTTCAGCCTGCCGCCGCCGGTAATGGCTCCGCTCGCCTGCCTCGTGCGCATCTCTTTAATTCGCATCGGCAGATCGGCGTTTCCAAAGCCCTCCCCGCTGAAGTTACAGATGCGAATCTTGTGGCCGTGCTTTACCTCCACTTCGCCAAGGTCCTCCAACAGCCCCGACCAACGGCTTAGCTCGCTCAGGATTTCCGCGGTGCGTTGCGAAATCAGTATGTGATTGGCGTCGCCGCAGCTCATGACTCGTTCGGCCATGTTGATTCCGCTGCCGGACACGTTCCGGGCTTCGTTGATATCCGTCACCTGATAGACGGGCCCGGTGTTCACGCCCATTCGGAGCTGCAATTGAGGCCTCTCACGCAAGGCCCGCGCAATCTCCATCGCACACTGTACCGGAGCCAACGGATTGTCGAAGAACACCAGTGCCATCCCATCTCCTGTCGGGAGACAAATCAGGTCGGAATCGAGCCGTGCGCTGCGAAACTGCGTCGTGTTCTTGACAATCGTCTGTAGTTCCTGTGCGATCGCCACGGACTCGTCCGTCCGCAGCTTGCTGAAGCCTACGAGGTCCATGAACAGGATGTGGGCGATCCTGGCCTGAACCGCCTGCGGTTCGGACATACCTGTCCTTCCGGCGGTTTCTTCATTCTGCCCTGGGCTATGAAGCATGGTACGCTCCCGAATGCAGTGTTAGAGTCGGCCTGGTGAGCTGTTGCGAGATCCTCGGTCGGGCAGCGGATCTGGCAATCGGGTTGATCCCGCAGTGCCGAGGAATCCCGCACGATCGGGATGACAGGACTCCAATGAGGTTGCCGCGGCCATTATACGCCATGCCACGCTCAGGTGGTCTTGTACCGAGAACGCGGCTGCGCCGCATGTCCTTCCGCTACGCGCCCCAGTTCCGGCGCTGCATTTCCGAGAACCGCGTGCCAGCCGGGCGGGCTTTGAGTTTCTACCACTGGGGGCGGGTTTGGGCGCCGAGCGCGGCATCCCAGATGCCGGTGGATTGGTAGATGTGGCGGATCTGCACGTAGCTGCCGACCGCCGACCTGACGTAGGGCGTCGCCCACGGTTTCTCTTTCAGCCGCTGGCCGATGCGGGCCATCGCGGCGGCTTCGGCCGCTCCCAATCGAAGCACCCGTCCGGTCACCGCGGCGCACTCCACATCGATGGGGCGCGGTTGCAAGGCTGCGTTGGGCCCGCTGGAATTGGCGCGCGGCGCGGGGAGAACGATGCGGTCAATCAATCGCAGGACTCTTTCGCAGAAGGCCTCGGGGCGGTAGAGGCGGTTGCACAGCCAGCGGAGGCCAGCCATCAGTTCCGGCAGAGTCATCCGGGCGGGGACGATATTCGTGACACACGGCAGGACGCCGCTGGCTTCCGGGCAGTCCTCGGCCAGACGATTCTCCTTCTGCAAGCGGGCGAAGAGGGGTGTGGCCATGCGGGCGGCGAGCGGCGTTGCCGTGAAGATGGGAACGGGAATGGTCATGGAAAGCTCGTACTGCTGCTCGAAAATGTCCTTCGTATCGGCGTCAAAGCCCACCATCATTCCGCCGGTGACCATGATGCCGTGGGCGAGAAGCATCTCCACCTGGGCCGCGATATCGCCCAGATTCTGCCGCTTCCCGGCCTCCTTCAGACTGGCCTGATTGGGGGTTTCGATGCCGACGAAGGCGTAGTTCAGCCCGGCATCGGAGCAGAGGCGCAGCAACCCGGGGTCCCTGGCGCAATCGGCGGAAATCTGAGCGCTGAACGAGACCCGCCCCTGGGTGCGCGCATCGTTCCAGTCCCGCAGGGCTGCGAGCAGTTCTTTGGCGCGGACGCGAAATGCGGTGAAGTTGTCGTCGCAGAGAAAGACGAGGCGATAGCCGTAGCGGTACAACTCGTCCAATTCGGCGATCACCTGGCCGGGCTCCTTGTGGCGCGGGGTGCGTCCGAGGTATTGAGCGACCTCGCAGAATTCACACTCGAAAGGGCAGCCGCGGGAGGTCTGCATGCTGGCGAGAAGAGCTCGGTGATTGGGATAGAGGTCCCAGCGGGGAAGCGGCAATTTGCGGAGATCGGGCTTGTCTCCGAGATATTCGCGCTGCCAGGTTCCGCGCTGCAAATCCCCGAACAGTCTATCGGCGATGTTCTCGATTTCGCCGCGCACCAGGATGTCGCACTCGGGGCCGAGCCGTTCGGGGGAAAGGCTGGCGCGGCAACCTCCGAAGATCACGATCCTGCCGCGGCGGCGAAACTCGCGGGCCAATTCGATCATGCGTCTTTCCTGATTGATTTTGCCGGTGATGCCGACAAAATCCGCAGGCATATCGAAATCCACCGGTGAAATCTGCTCGTCGCAGATCCGGACATCGAAGCCGGATGGAATCACAGCGGCAACTGTGACGAGGACGACGTCGGCCAGATACACGGCGGGTGCAAACCCGTATGCGGCATAGGCCTCGGCGCCGAAATAGGTGGGAGCATCGGGACGCGGATTGATCAGGTAAATGGACTTTGACATGCGGATTGCGCATGGCTCATCTCTCCGGACGAATCGCAAGAGGTGGCTGCTCGCAGATAGTCTACACCCGGCCGCCTTCGGCAAAGTCATGTATTGTATTTGGCTCGGATCACGTGCTTCGTGGGGGCCCCGGACTGCCGTGCCGGACTGGAAGAGGATGCGGCCCGCGCTCTTCCGCAGGACTCGGAGTGGAGCGGTGGCGAGCGGCTGTGCCGAGTCTCACGTCCAGGTTGCCGCGGCCATTTCACGCCATGCCACGCTCAGGTGGTCATGTACCGGGAACGCGGCTGCGCCGCATGTCCCTTCCGCCTACACGCCCCAGGTCCTGCGCTGCATCTCCGAGAAACGCGCGCCCGCGAGAGAAATACTGTCCAGCAGGTGCGGCGCGAGCTCGTCCACGTCCTCGATGCTCTCGTCGAGTTCGAGCTCCTTCGACCCGAGACCTCCGACCGTGGTGCGCAACCGGTCCGCCAGGAAAGTCGCCAGCGCCCGGTAGAAGCGGGCGGCAAAACCGGCATCCTCGCGAAGCTTGGCGCTGAGTTGCCTGCTGGCGACGGCGCCGACCAGCGAAAGGCGGGTGGCCGTTACCGAAGCGGTGGGCGGGCGCGAATCCACGAAGGAGATTTCGCCCAGTACCTCGCCCGCTTGCAGCACCGCGATGCGCGGCGCGGCCCTGGTGGACACCACGAATTCGCCGTCCAGGACGAAAAACAACGAATCGGTGGCCTGGCCTTCCTGGATCACGGTGGTTCCTTCCGGCACGCGCAACTTCGAGCCGTTGCGGATGATCCATTCGATATCGGTGTCGGACAGAATTCCCAAAAAGAATAGCGCTTTTCTCATTCGGTTGTTTTCACCTCATGTCAACTGGCGCCTGGCCAGCTCCGCGAACGGCCCTTCCTGCGCCAGCAGTTCCCGGTAGGCGCCTTGTTGCACCACCTGGCCCTTTTCCATGACATAAATCCAATCCGCCCTCTGGATGGTGCTAAGCCGGTGCGCGATCACCACGCGCGTGGAGCGGAGATTGTCCATGCTCCGGCTCACGGTGTCCTGGGTGGTGTTGTCCAGCGCGCTGGTGGCTTCGTCGAACAGCAGGATGCGCGGCCGCCGTACCAGCGCGCGGGCGATCAGCAGGCGCTGGCGCTGCCCGCCCGACAAGCTTCCGCCGCCTTCGCCCAGCACCGTCTGCATGCCCATCGGCATGGCCTCGATATCGGCGTCCAGACCGGCCATGCGGGCCGCCTCCCACGCTTCCTCGACCGTGAGGTTCGCCGTCCCCACGATGTTCTTGTGAATCGAACCTGCGCGGATGCGGCCATTCTGCAGCACCACGCCGATCTGCTGGCGCAGGGCCTGCACGTCCAGGGTGGCCAGATCGCGGCGGTCGTAATAGATGGATCCGGATTCCGGCGTCTCGAACCGCAACAGCATGCGGAACAGCGTGGATTTGCCGCTGCCCGACGCTCCCACGATGGCCACGAACTGGCCGGGGGAGATGCGCAACGACACGTCCTGCAAGACCGGCGGCCCGTCCGCGCGGTAGCGGAACGAGACGTGGCGCACCTCGATATCGCCTTCTAATTCGCCCGGCTGGCTGCTGCCGGAATCGGCTTCGGGGAGGGTCTCCAGAATCGGCCGGGCGCGATCGTAGATGGGCGCCACGCCCAGCACCGCGATCAGCGCGGAGGCGAATCCCAGGCTGGCCAGCATCATTTGCGCGAACGCCGCCGTGAAGCCCACGAACTCGCCCGTGGTCATGGGCGCCGCCGACGGATCCGGCTTGGGGGTCAGCAGCGATCCGGCGTAGAGAGCGAAAATCGCCAGCGAGCACAGCACCGGCCAGGAGGCGGTGAAGACGCTGACACGATTGGCCAGCGCGCGGCTCCGCACGGCAATGGTCTTCAGCGCGGCAAACTCGCGCGCCCACACCGCGAAGGCCCGCGTTTCGGCGCCGGAGACGCGGATCTTGGCGATGCCGTTGACAATTTGCAGCGTGGTCCCGGCCAGGTGCCCCCTGATCTGGGCCATCTGGCGCTGGCACCGCACATTCGCGTAGCCGCAGGCGCTCACAAAAAGGAACGCCACCAGCGTGAGACCTGCCGCCACCACCGCCAGCTTCGAGCTGTAGTAGAACAGCAGGGCGAAGCTGGTTAGCGAAAAGATGCCGGACAGCAGGGAGGTGACTGCCGAGCCCGTGAGAATCTCCCGCATGGACTGGATGCCCAGGCCGCGGGTGGCCAGATCTCCCGCCGAGTAGCGGCGGAAGAATGCCACCGGCGCTTCCAGCAGACGGTCCCACACAGCGGCTTGAATGGCCGCGTCCATCCGCCCCTCGACGCGCAGCAGCGCGAAGCCCCGCGTCAGCTCGAACAGCGCACCGCAGATCGCCGTCACCACCAGTATGAGCGCCAGGGTGGTGAGGGTCCCCCGCCTGGCGCCGGGGAGCAGGCTGTCGAAAATGTAGCCGGTGGCGAGAGGCAGCACCATGGCTACCAGAGCCGCTGCAACCCCCGCCAGCAGGATGGTGAGCAGCTCGGGTTTCGCTCCCACCAGGCCGAAACGCAACAGCTCCGCGGCGCCGATGGGGTGCGCCGGAAAGGGCCGGTAGAAACACCAGCCGAACGGTTCCAGCGTGGAAGCAAACTGCGTCGTCACGCGATGGCGCGCTCCGCTGGCCGGATCGAACCACTCATAGCCGCGCGCGGCGGGCAGCAGCGCCACAGGAGTCTTGCCGGTCTCACGCCGCGCCAGCATGGGGCCATGTTCGCGGGTCCACCAGCCCTCCTCCAACAGCACCGTACGGTAGCGGACTCCCGAAGCCCTGGCGATTGCTTCCAGCGGATCAACCGCGGGGCCGCCGTCGCGGCGGGCGGGAGCCGCCACGAACTCGATCCTGGCCCGTTCGCCGAGGGCCTGGCACGCGGCCAGCCAGGGATCGTCCGTCGCGAGGTCCGCCGGAGCCGCGGCACGCGCATCCAGCGGCGCGGCCAGACGGCGCAGGGCCAGGTTCATACGACGGTGGTCGGAGCGCGCGCGGCGTCCCGCACGGGCCAGGTCCGCGGCTTCGTCCTGGGCGGCGCTGCGCTCCAGGCGGGCCAGCACGCATTCGTGAAACTGCCGCAATCCGTTCCAGGCGGGATCCAGCACGACGAACTCGGCCGTGCCGCAGGCGCCGAACTGCATGGCCTCCACCGGCTCCAGCCACCCCTTCGAGGAGACCGGAAACAAGCAGCCGGGCGTTATGGGAGCGGTCGACGCATCGCCCAGGAAATACGCGCTGCCTTCCACCGGCTCCGCCCAGACCACTCCGTGGCGCGGCGAAACGGGCCGGCGATCCAGCGCGGTGACCGCGCCGGCTTCGAGCGGCTCGTACCGTTTGGGCGGTATGGCGCCCGCCACCGCTTCGGTCAGTTGCGTCACCCAGCGGTCCAGCCCATCCAGGTTGTCGAACCACGCGCGCGACGTCTCGCGCACCGTCGTCTCCGGCCCCGGCACCGCCAGGATCTGGCAGCGTGCCGGAGGCATGCCAACGATGACCCCGCCTTGCGTGACCCGCAGCAGGTGCCGCCGGGGCCCGGCGTCGCCACCCTCGCTGGCGGCGGCAAGAAACAGGTCCACGCTGCCCGATTCCACGATCCACACCCTGTCCGGATCGTGGATGAGGAAGCGGGTTGTCGTCGCCAGCGTCGTATGCATGGGCCTCTCAGGCCGCCCGAATCAGGCGCGCGTACGCTCCATTCCGCTCGATCAACTGGTCGTGCGTGCCGCGCTCCACCACTTTGCCGCGTTCCAGCACGATGATCTCGTCGCAGTCCCGCACCGCGCTCAACCGGTGCGCCACGATCAGGCACGTGCAGGCACGCGTGCGCAGGGCGTCTTCGATGCGCTTCTCGGTAAGAGGGTCGAGCGCGCTGGTGGCTTCGTCCAGCACCAGGATGCGCGGATCCGAGGTCAGGGCCCGGGCAATTTCCAGCCGCTGCCGCTGCCCGCCGCTGAAGTTGCGGCCTTGCTCTTCCACCAGGCAGTCATAGCCGCCGGGCCGGTCCGTGATGTCGTCGTGAATGCAGGCGTGTTCGGCGGCGCGGAGGACGGTGGGCTCCTCGATGGTGTCGTCCCACAGCGTGAGATTCTCGCGAATGCTGCCTTCGAAGAGCACGATGTCCTGATCGACGAAGGTCACCGAGCGCGCCAGCACCGCCGGGCTCAGCTCGGTGCGGCGCTTGCCGTCGAACAGGATCTCGCCCGCCCACGGTTCGTACAGGCCGCACACCAATTTGGCAATGGTCGACTTCCCGCTGCCCGAGCCGCCCACCAGGGCCACGCGCTCGGCGGGCCTGAGGCGGAGGTTGAAATTCTCGATCAACGGTGGATCCAGACGGCTGTATCCGAAAGACACGTTGCGCAGCTCCAGGTAGCCGTGCAGCTTCGGTTCCGCACCGTCGCCGGGGGCCGGGCCCGGACGGGCTGCGGCCGGATACCGCAGCACGTCATCGACGCGATTCATGTTGGCGTCGATGTCCTGCAGCTTGCCGCCCAGTTCCACCACCTTGTTCACCGGATCGCTGAAAAGCCCCATCAGGCTTTGGAAGGCGATGAGCATGCCCATGGTGAGGAAACCGTCCATCACGCGGTGGCCGCCTATCCACAGGACGGCCACGGCGTTCAGAGCCATCAGCAATGGCGGCGCCAGGGAGAGCGTCAGCGAGGATGCACCGGTCTGCTGGCGCGCGTTCAGCACTTTGGCCTGGATTCCCGCAAAAGCGGTGAAAAACTCCGATTCGGCGCCGGTGGCCTTGTAGGTCTCGATCATCTGCAGCCCGGACATGGAAACGCCCATCAGCTTCCCGGATTCCTGCATGAGGCGGCGGTTGGCGTCTTTGCGTTTGCGCGCCACCATGCGCAGCACGGTCAGGTTGATAGCCGCCAGCCCTACGCTCAGCAGCGCCAGCACGGAGTCGTAGCGGAACATCAGCGCCGCATAGAAGGCCGCCATCAGGGCGTTCACGCAGTTGGTGGCCACGTCGCCCGAAAGCAGCGCGGCAATCTGGTCGTTGATGTCGACGCGCGCGCTGACGTCGCCGCTGTAGCGCTGCGCGAAGAACTCCATGGGGAGCCCGAGCACGTGCCACACGAACCTGGCGGAGGAGGCCAGCGACAGTTTGGCTTCCAGGCGCAGCAGGGAGCGCTGCTGCAACCAGGTGAGCAGCCCGCGGAGCAGCGCGGCGGCCGCCATGGCTACCAGCAGCGGGCGCAGCCACGGCTGCTGCAGGCCGATCAGGATGTCGTCGATGAAAATACGCGAGAACGCCGGGATCACCAGGCCGGGCACGGCCAGACCCAGCGTGGCGAAACCCAGATAGAGGAGGCCGGCCTTGGCTCCGGGTAGCCGACGCGCCAGCGCTTTCCAGACGCGCGGCTTCTCGCCACCCTTTTTGAATGCCGGGCCTTTTTCGAAAACCAGCACTACGCCGGTGAAAGACTGGTCGAATTCCGCATCGCTCACCGTTCGCGGACCGCTCACCGGATCGTTGAGCCAGACCTTGCCGCGGCCGAAGCCTTCCACCACCAGAAAATGGTTGAAGTTCCAGAACGCGATCAGCGGCAGCGGCATGCCGCGCAAAGCCTCGGGTTCCTTCTTGTATCCCTTCGCCAGCAACCCGTACTGGCGCGCCGCCTTGACGACGTTGGTCGCTTTGCTGCCGTCGCGCGAAACGCCGCAGGCCATGCGCAGGCGTTCCAGCGGCTCGTAGCGGCCGTAGTAGCCCAGCACCATGGCCAGCGACGCGGCGCCGCATTCCACCGCCTCCATCTGAATCACCGTCGGAGTATGAACACGCGAGCGGCGAAACATGATGCTACCGGATGCCCAGTTTCTCCCGCAGATACGGGATCACCAGAGTGATGGGCGGGCGGTCCTCGGTGATCACTTCGCCCTCGATCATGGTGCCCCCGCTGAGCTGGACGGGCGCTCCGCGCGGCGACGACCAGCGGAATCCGCTGGGCGTAGCCGGATCCGTTTCCATCTCCACCTGCACTTCGGTCACCGGTCCGGCGCTTTCCAGCGACCGCACCAGCGGAGAGTTCTCAAACACCCGCATCAGCGCGGCATCGGTGGCGGGATAGTCCGGGACGAAGGAGACCTTGCCGCGGATGAACCCGAATTCCTCGCGCTTGATGCTGGCCGGCGAGATCTCCGCTGCCATCCCTGAGCGAATCTGCTTGGCCTTGTCGGCCGGAATGTACAACAGCGCCTGTAATCGGATGTCGTCGGCCTGCAGGCTGAGAATCGGCGTGCCGCTCTGCACCAGCGCCCCCGGCGCCACCTTCACCTCCACCACTTGGCCGGAGTACGGACTGCGCACGTTGGATTGCTCCTCCAACTCGCGCTGGAGCGCCTGCAGTTGCCGCCGGTAGTCCGCGATGCTGTTGCCAAGCTGCAGGTCCTGATCCACCCCCTCGTTTTGCGCGCGAAACCGCGCCGACTCGATCTGTGTGATTTGCGCGCGCCGCTCCTGGATGTTGGTCTCGAGCCCGGCCAGCCTCTGTAGGGTCGCAATAGTCTGTTGCCGGGTGATCAGGCCTTTCGCGAGGAGTTCCTGATCCACGGGAACTTGCTCGCGGAGCAGTTTGGCCTGCAGTTCGAGGTCCTTGATATCTCCCTCCAGCGTGGCGCGCTGCCGATCCAGGGCGGCTATCTGAAGCTGGCCGCTGCTGGCGCGCACAGTGGCGAGCTGGCGCCGTTGCGCCTCCAGATCGCGAATCTGTCCTTCGGCCGCGTGAATGCGGTCCGCCATGGCGGGCTGCGCCACCGTTGCTATTACCGTTCCCGCCTGAATGTGCTCGCCCATGGCCGCGCGGATTTCCATCACCTGGCCGGCGCCCAGGGTCGCCACGTCCTGCACTCCCCCGCTGCGAATCACCACGCCTTGTCCGGTCGCCTTGGTGGTGACGCTGCCAAGGTAGCCCCAGGCGATCGCTCCGCCGAACATCGCGCACAGCGCCAGCATCCCAATCCACCAGCGGGCCGAAGTGACCCGCAGCATCTGGTCCAGTTGCTCGGGCGAAGAAAGCCGGTCGAGCGCCACTTTGCGGAAGATGCGGAGATTGGCGGGCACTTTATTCACCCCCCGGCGCCGGCGGCGCGTGGTAGAAAACGTCGCGATCCACCGCGGGGTGCATGGGATCGGGCCCCAGCAGCGTGCCGGTGGCGAATCGCAGGCTGACCAGCGCCACCGCGTAGTCGCGCTCGGCGCCCACCAGTTCCAACTGGGCCGCCGTCAATCGCGATTCCACGGTGATCAGATCGACGAGGGCCCCCACCCCCAACCGCAGCTTGTCGCGCTCGCCTTCGAGCGCCAGTTCGTAATTTGCCGCCGATTCCCGCGCCTTCTTCAGCCCTCTGGCGCTGGCCTCAACTTGCGAAAGCGCCACGGCCACTGCGGAGGCGATCTCGCGGGCCGCTTCCGAACTGAGCAGCAGCGACTTCCGGTAGTTCGCCTCCGCCTCGGCCACCTGGCCGAACGCCACGTGGTTCGAGGGGGCGAAGGCATAGCGCAGGCCCGCCGAAAGATCCGGTCCTCCTACGCGGCCGAACAGCGAATGAAGAAACTCGTCCGGGCGTTGGCCGGAGTACAAGCCGGAGTAACCGCCGGTCACGATCAGATCCATCTGCGGCAGCAGCCGGTTGCGGGTGGCGGTACGCGTCAGGTCGGCCGCCTCCGTCAGTTTTCGGGTTGCCAGGTAGCCCTGCCGCAACTGCAGGGCCTTTTCTATATAAGTCCGCACGCGCGCGGGCGAAGTATATTCCGCAAGGTCCTGGCTGCCATCGGGAAATGGGTCCGCGGCATCGGAGATCGCCAGCGCGTCGAGGGCGCCGATTCCCATGGCCAGCCCGAGGTTTTGCCGCGCCTGCGCCACCTGCTGCGCAGCCGATATCCGGGCGGCAGCCTGCGCGGCCAGGTTGGCCACGGCCTGATGCAACTCGCTGGCGGGCATGCGGTCCGCCTGAATCAGCGTGCGCACGCTATCAACGAATTCTACTGCGCGCCGCTCCGACTCGCGATGTATCTCCAGCGACCGCAAAGCGGCCACGTACTCCCAATAGCCTCCCACCGTGGCGGACACCAGCCCTGCAATGGTCTCATCCAGTTCGTAGACGGCCGCGTCGACGCCCATCTGCGCCGACCGCTCGGGCGCGGTCACCACCTCCCGTCCCTTGCCGCGCCGCAGCGGCAGGATGATTTCGAAGCTCTGCTGCGCCTGATTGATTCCGCCAAGGTTGGTCAGATTGTCGTCCAGGCGGGTCAGTTGCTCGGTGTCTTCGATGCGAATGCCCGAGCGCAGCAGCATCTGCGCTCCGCCGGAGAGGGTAGTCGCATCCTGCGTCTGGCTGAACGTATCAATGTCCGCCGCCAGCGCCTCGAGGTGTTCGTAATCGGTAAGGGGAGTATAGGTGCGGCTCTGAGTCCCGGTCCCGTCCAACTGCAGATCGAACGCGCCGCTGGCTTGCATCTTGCGCGCTCGGCTCACCTGAACATCCTCCTCGCCGGCCTTCACCAGCGGGTGGTTGGAAACGGTGGACTGCACCGCTTCGAGGATCGTAAGGTCGGCCGCGTTGCCGGTCTCGAGGGCGGCCCAGCCCAGCACGATGAGCGATCTAAGAACCACGCGCCTCACGCGCGAGTGGCCATCGACCGGTGTCGCAGTCGGTCGAATGGGCCAGCGTACGCCCCGTCTGTCCATCGCCGGAAGCCCGATCATATCATCGTCAGCGCCGCAATAATACGGCGTTTCCGCCGTCAGAATGAGCAGTGGCGGCCCGTCGGGGAGGATCGGGACGCTAACGCTGAGACCGGCCACCTATGAAAACGGCCTGCCTGCCAAGGCCTGGTTTGGAAATCCAAGGGCGGCCAAGGGGCGCCTGATTCCCGGGTTTTGGATACACTATCCCTGAGCTGAGCGGAGGACAAGGCCATGCGGGGACGCAACCCGAGCGTTCCGCCCGAGATTATGGGCATCGGCCCGGTGCGCGCGTTTCCCAGAGCGCCGGACACGGCTGGCTTGAACCTCGACCGCGCCGGAGTAATCGAGCTGAATGAAGCATTCGCCGTGCAGGCGCTCGCCGCTCTTGATTTGCCGCTGCAGCGTGTCAACGTGAACGGCGGGCCGTCGCGCTGGCGCATCCGCCGGCTTCACCGGCGCGAAGCTCGCCGCCCCCCCCGCGCGAGATGGAGCGCCGCGACGCGAAGTATGGGATGGTAACCATGGGTGCCGGTGGCAGCCAGGGCGCTGCCGGAATCTCGACACGAGTAAGTGATATGGCCAGCACAATCGCGGCTCCTTTCAAGAATGTCGGCGGCGGCTTCCTGCTGGAAGCGGCCCGCCCCGAAGACATCTTCACTCCGGAGGATTTCACCGGCGAACACCGCGCTATCGCACGCACCACCGAGGAGTTCTTCAATGGCGAAGTGGCCGGGAACATGCCGGCCATCCTGCGTCAGGAGCCCGGCGTGGCCGTGTCCATCCTGCGGAAGTCCGCCGAACTCGGTTTGCCGGCCGTGCTGGTGCCCGAACAATACGGTGGGATGGGGATGGACCTGGCGTCGGCGATGATCGTCGCCGAGGGGCTGGGCCGCGACGGTTCCTATGCCGTCCTGCATGGCGCGCACGCGGGCATCGGCACGCTGCCCCTGTTGCTGTTCGGCACCGACGAGCAGAAGCGGCGGTACCTGCCCAGGCTGGCGGCCGCGGAGATGGTGGGCGCCTTCTGCGTCACCGAACCGCAGGGCGGCTCCGATGTGCTGGCCGCAAGGACCCGCGCCGACCTCAGCGCCGACGGAACCCACTACACGCTGAACGGCCAGAAGATGTGGATCACGAACGGCGGGTGGGCGGACCTGTACACCGTGTTCGCCAAGGTGGGCGGCGAGAAGCTCACGGCATTTCTGGTGGAGCGCGCTTATGCTGGCGTGAAGCCCGGCGCCGAGGAACGCAAGATGGGGTTGAAGGGCAGCTCGACCACCGCGGTCTACTTCGACAATGTGCCGGTTCCGGTGGAGAACGTTCTGGGCGAGATCGGGCGCGGCCACATCATCGCGTTCAACGTCCTCAACTTCGGACGGTTGAAGATCGGCGCGGGCGTGCTCGGCGCGGCGAAGGAGATCCTTCGGGACGCGCTCCGCTACGCCCGGGAGCGCAAGGCGTTCGGTCACGCGATCGCCGATTTCGGCATGATCCGCCATAAGCTGGCGGAGATGGCGATTCGCCTCTACGCGGCCGAGTCGATGACGTGGCGCGTGGTGGGCATGATCGAACAGAAGCCGGAGGGCCTCACGAAGGCGTCCGAGGAGTTCACGGCCGAGTGCTCGTACGTGAAGATCTTCGCCTCCGAGATGCTCGATTATGTGTCCGACGAAGGGGTCCAGATTCACGGCGGCTACGGCTACCATCAGGACTACGCCGTCGAACGCGCCTACCGCGATGCGCGTATCAATCGCATCTTCGAAGGCACCAACGAGATCAACCGGCTGCAGTCCACCGGCATGCTGCTGAAGCGAGCGCAGCGTGGCCAGTTGCCGCTGGTGGAGGCGTTGAAACGCCTGCAGAACGAGCTGCTGGGGACGCCGGCCGCGACCACCGCCGCGAGCGAGGAGATGCGCGCGGCAGCGAACGCCAGGAAGACCGCGCTGTTCGCGCTCGCCGTGGCGTACCAGCAGTTGTTCGACGAGAAGCAGCAGGAGGTGCTGGCCGCCATCACGGACATCGCCATGAATGCGTTCGCGATGGAGTCGTGCGTTCTGCGCGCGCAGAAGTGCGCGAGCGCGCTGGTGGCCGGCATGACTGCCGTCTTTGTGCGCGAGGCGATGGAGACGGTGGAGAGCGCCGGACGGGCGGTGATCGCCGCCTGCTCCCAGGGCGCTCCGATGCGCATGAATCTCTCCATTCTCAAGCGCTTCACCAGGTGCGATCCGGTGAATGCGATCGCGCTGCGCCAGCGGATTGCGGAGCGACTGCTGGAAGCCGGGCGCTACGTTGCGCACTCGAATTGAGACTGCTGGTTCTGGTTGGGCCGCCCGGCAAAGTGTAGCAACGCGGATTGTCTCAGCGGGGGCCCACCCCAGCCCGTCAGCCCGTCCAGCCCGTTGTAGATGGTTTTGTAGCTGCCGCGCGCACCAGAGTTCAACAAGGCGCAACACGGCTCCAACAAGCCGCCCGCAACCCATTGAAACCTAAGCATTTGAAAACAAGGCGTTTTCTGGATGTGCCGTTATCTGCCTTGGGCGCAGGAGGTCGGGCGCTCAAATCGCCCCGCCCCGACCAATGGAATCAAATAGATACAGCTGTTTTCCCGATACCCGAGAAAACGGCTGTAGTCATTCTTGTAGCTGTTGCAATCCTCAAGTTCCAACAACTTGATGTGCCGCTGCGATCGCCCGGCACCGGGCCGGTCTATCGAAACCCAAACAAAGAGACAACTAAATCACGATTAGGAGGAATCCGAGAGCTGAGATTAGCCGTTTCAAAGGACCGAGTTAACCTGCCACCGCGGGAAGATTCTCGGGCAGCCGGTCCTTACACATTTCGAGGACGGAGATGAGGGTGAGGGAGGTCTGCGCGGCGCCATTGGTCCATGCGTCGGTGGATTCGTCGATCGGGTTGAGCACCGCTGGTCCATCCACCCGCCGCATCGAGCCGCCCGGCATCCTCCCACCCCCCATCACCTCGCCCAATGCGCGCGGCAGGAATGCGGGGTTCCTGGTCTTCATGTAGGCGTACGCCGCGGCGCGTCCGCGGCCGGCGTAAGAGCCGTCGCTGCCTTCCTCGCCCGTCTTCATGTCCCTGGCCACGACGTCCTTCTTTGCGTCGGTCAGCCGGCAGTATTGCAGCCACGCTTTTTGCCAGCCTGGATGTTCGATCGCGTCGTTCAATTCGAACACCAACTCCGCCCCGCCCATGATGATCTGCAGGTTATACGCGCCAAACGGGTCGTCCGCGAGCGTGTAGAGCATTCCGGTTTTCGGATCGTAGCCGAAGAGGTTACTCGGTCCGGACATGAATCCGTATGGCATCTTCGCAATCGAGTCCATACCAGCAAGAATCTTATCGCGGTAACGGGTGTTGCCGGTGCGCTCCCACTCGGTCATCCAGTTTCCGACGCAGGCCAGCCAGTCCGGTCCGCCGCGCATGCGGCCGGGATAGGGGATGGGGCCGGTCCGGGGCGCGGCCTCCCTCATCGGGTCAAACTCCATGATCTTATAGTCCACGTCCAGGACCTCGCGCATCATGTCACCGGTACGTTCGTCGGTGGTGAGGTAGTAATGGAAGCGGCGGGCGAAGGCCTGGCTGATTCGCGCCTCCTTGGCGCCGCAACCCCAGTGGCGCACGTTATGGCGCGAGCCCAGCCCCGCGAAACGCCCGGAATGGTACGTATCCACCTCGCTGGTGTGCCTGCACATCGCTTCCGCCATGCGGAAAACCTCCGCCCGGCCCGTGCGCAGGAAGCTGTACCACAGCCACAGGTCACTGGCCTGCTCGGTGTTGTCCCAGGCGAAGCCGCCGACATCGTAGCGCCAGACGTGACGCACGGGTTCGTAGGCGTGCATGATATCGCCGTAGTTCCAGAAGCCGTACCAATGCCGCTGCTCCACCTCTCTCCGATAGAATGCCAGCGCTTTGTCCAATCGATCTTCAACCGCGCGCTTTAGCGGGGTCGAGCGATCGGGGAGACTCCAGATACCGAATGCTCGCAGCGAGTGGAGATACTCCGGCGTGCACACCAGCAGCGGCGGTTGAGCGGCCGTTTCCGCTTGTTGCACGGTTTCCTGCCGCGCCGGGACCCCCGTGCTGGGATAGAGCATCAACTCACTGGTCCGCCCCACTCCGTTCGGCGTGCTGAAGCCCGGCTGCACGTCTTCGTAACTCGAACTTAGTCCGTGCGCGCGCGTGTCGTAGTGCCGTAAATCCATCGCCGGCGCATCCGGAGACCACAACCACACCCGCAGATCGGCGGCATCGCTGGTCGTGTTCCGCGACTCCAGCGACGAGGGGAACGATTGCCAGAAGTTCCTCACCGCAATGCCAAGGCCGCCGGTCACGTCGCCCACGAACACCAGACCGGAGGCGCGCCGGCCGGCGCCGGCCTCCAGCCAGCAGCTCTGTGGGTTTGTGCGCTTGTGTATGGTGAACCCGTCCGCGGAAAGCTGAGTCAGCTTAAACGAGTCCCACACCGCCCAGTCGGCGATGAGTTTCTGCCCCGCCGCGTCGAATTCCTCCTTGTTCGGAATCCGCCTGCCCTCCACCTGATCCGCGAAAACACTGGTGCGCCCGGCGATGAGCAGCGGGTGCCATCCGGTGAGCGGCTCAACAGGCTCGGCCCACAAACCTGCGCCTTCGCCCGAGAACCGCACGTGACGGTTTTGCACCTGTTCGCGCAGGGGAACCGCAAACGCCAGGCCCAGCCCACGAATGAAGTCCTTATGCTCGTCGCCATCGAAGACGATGGAGTGAACCAGCCTTACAGCCGCCTGCCCACGATAGAAGTACAGCCGAACCGTAAACGGCAGCCACTCGCGTGTACCCTCGTCCGCTTTGTGCACACCCTCGATTTTGACGACCGCGCGGACCGGACCGGTCTGCTCCGCCGTGACTTTCGCAATGCGGCTCGAGAAACTCTCGATACGCAGCAAGCGCCCGCCGTCGAGCTCCGGGCGATCCGCAACCGTGCACACCAGACGCCCATGGCGGGCGACCACTCGGCCCTCTCGAGTCATCGACTCAATCAAAAAGCAGCCCTGGCGTGGAATGCAGCACTGCAGGACACCCGTGTCGATGTCGATGGCCTCCGCGGTCTCCTTCACCGCCACGGAATCCTTCGTGGCCGGGGACTCGCCCGGAGTCAGGCGAAACGGGCCTCCGGCATCTGCGGGCGCCACGGTAGCGAAGCCACTCCATTTCACGGATCCATCCGGCCAGTACGCCATCGGCCAGCTTTGCAACGGAAGCGTCTTCCCATCCGCGGTGGCGAGTGCGAAGGCCTGGTCCCGGTGAACCGTCCCGCGCGGCCACGGCACACCCCAGCTCACGCCGCTGTCGAGCACCGGCGCGGCTCCACCCAACCAGCCCACTAAAACGCCGTCAGCATCCGGCGTTTCGGCAAATCCGCGCTTCATCATCGACATCCCTGCGGCGGAAAGCGAAAGAAAGGTCCTACGTTGCATGTTTACGAGGAGTTTGACCGGAATGCGGTTGGTATAAGAAGGCCGGGACGAACGCTGGTGCCGATTCGTCCGTCCCGGCTTGCTGTGGATCAGAAGGTAATGCGCGCGTTGAGCTGCAATTTCCGCGGCTGATTGGCCTGCGAGGTCAGCGTGCCGAAGCTGGCCTGATCGGGATTAAGTCCGGGCGCAGCGAAGTCGACCAGATTGAACACGTTGAAGGCATCGCCCTGAATGACCAGCTTGATGCTCTCGCGAATCGCGAACTCGCGGCGCACGCTGACGTCCATGTTGCCGAGATACGGCGCATTCAGGCCGAAGGCTCCGGTCCTCGGGATGCTGCCGTAAGTATAGGGGAGGGGGTCCATGAACGCGGTTTTGTCCAGATAGGAGGTTGGCGAGGATCCGAGGACATTACCGCTCCCGTAGTTGCCGTTGATGCGGATGTCGCCGGTGAACGCGGGATTATAGTTGAGGAAGCAGGTGCCCAGAATGCCCCCGGCGTTACAGTTTGTGCCGGTGATGGACAGGGGCGCGCCGGTGGCGAAGCTGACCACTCCGGAAAGCGTCCAGCCGCCCAACACCGCGCGCGCGGCGGCGTTACCCGGGTCCAGTCTGCGCCCGGCGCCGAAAGGCAGCGCGTAAGAAACGGTGCCAATGGCCACGTGGGTGTGGTCGATGGTGCCGCGCGCTTTCTCGATCTCATAGTCGAAGGGATTGCGGGCGGTGGTCAGCAGATTGTCCATCTCCTTGCTGTAGGTGTAGCCTCCCGTGAAGATCAAGCCGCTGGCAAACCGGCGATTCAGCGTAATCTGGCCCCCCTGGTAGTTGGACTGGCCCACGTCGAACCACGGGGAGCTGATGCCGGTGTATTGCGGGAAGGGGCGGAGCATCTGGCCGATGGTTCCCACGTAGCTGGGAAATGGCAGCGCTATGTTCGGGAAGATGGCTTGCGCCTTGGCGATGTTGGCGGCGTTGGCTGTTGCCGTGAGCAGCGGTCCCAGGGCCAGGTACTCCAGCGGCGCGGTATTGATCGGGTTGCCGCTGCCGTTGTCGGGTCCGGGCAGGAACTTGCCCAGACTGGCGGTGTAAGCGACGCCCAGGGTCATGTTCGGGCTGAGCGAGCGCTGAATACCGGCGTTCCAGTTCTCGTAATACGGCGGTCTGCCGCCGTTCGGGTCGCCGTAGGTGGGGTCCTGATAGCCCGTTTTGTTCGTGGGGATGGAACCCGTCCCGTAACCGGCGTTCAGGAACGGCGGCGCCTGAGCGATGGGAGGAACACCGCCATCCCAGTAGTAGGCCGGAGCGTTATTGCCCGGGCTGCTGGCGCTATCGGTGGCGTTGAAGCCGAGCTGGCTGAGCCCCTGGCGTGAGTTGTTGCGCCCGCCAATGGCGCCGACGTGCGCGTACATAATGGCATAGCCCGCCCGCAGGACGGTCTTGTCGTTCAGACGGTACGCCGCTCCCACGCGCGGGCCGAAGTTCTTGTAGTGAGGCTTGACGGGATCCTGGCAGTTGCAACTGTCGGTGCCGTTGCCGACAAACTCCAGCGCGCCCGGAATGTTCCCGGCGGCCGGATTAGCCAGGGTCGGGTTGAAGAACGACATCACGTTGTTCACTTCGTAGAACGTGCCCATGAAATCCCAGCGGAGGCCGAGGTTCAGGGTCAGCCGCGAGCTGACCTTCCAATCGTCCTGGACATAGAGGGCGTAATCCTTGTAACGTCCGCCGGTCTCGTTCACGGCGTCATCGACGACGCTGCTGCTGCTCACGGCGCCGAGCAGGTAACTGGCGTAAGCATTGCCGCTGGTGGACAATAGCGTTCCGGCGGCATTGTACCCCTGGGTTTGGACGCTGTTGAAGGTGAAGGCGGCGTCCAGCGTGTTCGTCTCGTTGTCCTGCAATGCCTGGAACTGGAAACCGAAGGTCAGCGAGTGTTTCCCCTTTACCCACGCCACATTGTCTTGCACGCTATAGGTGTTGGCGGCTTCGTCATAGAAGTGGGCGTTGGTTCCCTGCCAGCCGCCGGGCGAATTGGTGCCGGTGAAGCTGATGTCCGGGAAAGTTTCATCGACCACCGTCAACGGCAAGCCCTGGATACCGGCCTTCTGCGGATAATCCCCCGACGTGGTGGGGTTCTGAAGCGGAATGTAGATGCGGTTGAAGGAATAGCTGACCTGGTTCAAAAGAGTGGGAGAGATGGTGAAGGTATCGTGCACCTGCGCCAATTTGACGGCTTCTTCCACGATGCGGCCTTGCGTGTACGGCTCGGGCAGGACGCCCGCGCCGGTCTGGGTAAGACTGCCGGTGAAATTGGTGGCGTAATTCCCCCCGGCGTAGAACCCGGACAGCCGATTCCGATCCGAAATGTTGTAATCCACCTTGTCGACGTTGTTCCAGGTGCTCAGTTGGATTGGCAGGATGGCCAGGTAGTTGTTCTGGATGTTCGAGTTCGTCGGAGTGGGAAGATAGGACTGCAGCGTTTGCGAGATCTTGGAGATGCGATTGCTCGGGATTATGTTGCCGGGAAACGCTGTCCGCGAACACACCGCGCCAGTGCAGGACTGGGACGCCGGATCGTAGATTATCGCCGGAACCGCGCTGAAATTACCCGCCTGCTCAGCGGTCGTCGGGATCGACTGATAGTTGGGGGTCGATCCCGAGTCGTATTTATACCCGTCATAGTTGGTAAAGAAGAAGAGCTTGTTCTTCTTGATGGGGCCGCCGATGAGCCCGCCGTATTCGTTCTGGTGCTCGATGGGTCTGGTTGCGGGGAAGAAGCCTCGCGCGTCCAGATCCGTGTTGCGGAAGTATTCGAAGGCCGCGCCGTGGAACGCGTTGGTTCCCGATTTCACAACATAGTTCTCGATGCCCTGCCCTTCATACTGGGCCTTGGGGTCGTTGGTCTCCACCTGGAATTGATCGACCGCGTCCACGGAGACGGCAAACGCCAAATAGCGCGTGTCGCCTTCGGTTCCGGCGCTGGTCAGAGGCATGCCTTCGAGATAGACTTCGTTTTGATAGGTCTGGCCGCCGTTGAAGGCGGCAGTGGTGGGACCCGCGGCCTGCGTGCTGGCGTTATCGACGCCGGGCACAAGGGCGATAAACTGCGTGGGGTCCCTGGGGACTCCGTTCATGGCCAGGGGAAGCGCCGCATAGATGTTGTTCTCCATGGTCGAACCGAGGGTGGCATCGTCGGTATGCAGCAGCGGGGGCGCGGCCTCCACCGTGATCGACTGAGTGGGCGATCCCACCGTCAGCCTCGGATTCAATCCGAGGGTGGCCAGGGCGTCAACGATCAGGTGCTCCTGGGTGAAAGTTTCAAAGCCCTCCGCCTTGACAGTGACCGCATACTCGCCGGGCGGGAGCGGAGAAAGCACGAAGAACCCGGCCTCGGTCGTCTTGCGGCTGGTTTGAACTCCCGTCGCCACGTCCGTCGCGATGACCGTGGCGCCGACCAGGACGGCTCCCGAAGGATCGGAGACAGTTCCTTGAATCGTTCCAGAACCGCCCACCTGCGCGGTCGCGACCGAAACGGACAGTAGCGCCGCCAACAAGCAGCATAAGAACACTCGCATGGTATCCTCCATTACTGAACTACCCAACTGACGTTTGCCTCAAAACCGGTCCGCTCGAGCCGCACGGTATACCTGCTCCGCCCAAATGCTCGCCGGCTCGCGTGGCTGCAAGGCCCCGGACGCGAAATGCTTGTGCCGTGTTCATGGGACCGATTCAGTTGTCCACCGCCAGCTTCGTACGTCTTTCCGATATGTGCAAACCTGCCGCTATCGCGCAGGGCAAGACACTCGCATGCGGTTACCACTCAATCGCTGTGACCCCTGGAAGCTGGCCTGAGGTATCCTACGGCAGATTGACCCGATTGTCATTACTCGTTTGCCGTACTATAAGCTATATTCAAGGCATATCTGGAACTATGCTTTTTGCATAGTGCTGGCGGGCGGTTGATGGTGCTACCGAACGCAAACCCGATGTCGGCCCTGCGTGCCAGTGATCGGCGCATCACAGTGAGCGCCGTGGCCCAATTCCTGGCTTTGCTGGTGGTGCTCACTCTGGCGGAGCCTTTGGCGTGCGCGGCGGGACCAGGATTCCCGCCGGGAGGCCCCAGCTATGGCATCGACTTCTGGCGCGAGCCGGAGGGTCTGCCGCAGTCCAGAATCAGAGCCATAGTGCAAACTCACGACGGCTACATCTGGTTGGGAACCGATGGTGGCGCCGTCCGCTTCAACGGATCCAGTTTCAGGGCCTTCACGGTGGAGACCGGAAGTCTGAAGGACAACGAAGTTTGGGCACTCCAGGAGGACGATCAGCATGCGCTCTGGATCGGGACATATGGAGGTGGACTCACCCGGCTCAAAGATGGCCGGTTCAGCACCTTCACAACCGCCGACGGCCTGCCCGATGATGTCGTCACCCACATCGAGAAGGACTCGTCGGGAGATCTCTGGATCGCAACGGCGAGCGGTTTTAGCCGGTATTCGCACGGGCGATTTACGCGCATGGAAGCACCCGGTGGATCCACCGGCGTCGCCCGCGACGCCATCTGCGCGCGTTCCCCCGATGGCGTGTACGTGGCTACCGGTTCCCAGGTGCTCCGTTTCTCTGACGGCCGCTTTGAACCACTCGATGGAATCGTTCAGAAGGGCGACGGATCCATCGGAAGACTCGCTTGCGCCACCGACGCTTCGCTCTGGATCGGCTTCAGTAACGGCGTGATCAAGAACTGGAAGAACGGCACGGTCGCCATATTCAGGCCGCAGATCGGCCCATCCACCCCCATCTCGCTGCTCTATGAAGACCCCACCGGGGGCGTCTGGGCGGCCGCGGGGCGGACCATTTACCGGCTGCGGAACGGGCGATTCGAACGGTTGCCCCTGGAGGATGGACGAACCAGCCTCAGCACCGTCTACAGCATGTATGTCGATCACGAAGGCAGCATCTGGGTTGGACTCCTGTCCAATGGGCTGGGCCGTCTTCGGGTGAAACAGCTCTCGGTTCTGCCCACTCCGGAAGGTCTGCCCAACGACATCGCGCGGTGCGTTTTTGAGGATCGGCGCCGCGATGTCTGGGTCGGAACGTCCAATGGGTTCGGCCAATATCGCGCGGGCAGGCTGGTGTCGTACACGACGCTCCCGGAGGGGCGATCCGGCCCGGTCTGGTCTTTCGCGGAAGACCCGCAAGGCCGGCTGTGGATTGCCGCGGGCAAGGATCTGCTCCTGCTGCAAGAGGGCCGCCTGAGCGGTTTCCCCGGCTGGCGGCCGTCCTCCGCCATCGCAGTGATCTATGGAGATGCCCTCGGCGGCATGTGGGTCGGCACCGACTGGGATGGGCTCTACCAGTGGACCGGCAAGGATTTTCGGAATTATTGTACCAAGGACGGATTAGCCGGGAATCGAATCCGCGCGTTGTTACGCGACCGCCAGGGCGCACTGTGGATCAGTTCAGTCGGAGCTGGCGTGAGCCGGTTTTTTCAGGGTACGTTCACGAACTATGGGACTGGCGCGGGCCTGGTTGGGAACCGAGTTCATGCCATTCACGAAGATGTGGACGGAACGCTATGGTTCGCCACGCGCGGTGGCCTCACCAGGCTCAAGGACGGAAGGTTCTTCTCCTACACCTCAGCCTCGGGCCTGTTGGTCAACTTTGTCTATAGCATTCTCGATGACGGACTCGGGAACTTCTGGTTCAGCTCCGCCCAGGGGCTCTTCAAAGTCAGCAAAGCCGAACTGGCGGACTTAGCGGACGGGCGGACCAGGAAAGTCACTTCGGTGAGTTATGGCGTGCGGGACGGAATGAAGACGCGTGCCTGCAACGTTGGCAACCAGCCGGTCGCATGGAAGACAACTGACGGCTCGCTGTTGTTCAGTACGTTGGATGGCGTCGTGGTAGTGGCTCCCAGCCGTCTGACTGCCAGTTCCTACGTTCCTCCGGTGTATATCGAAGGCGTCAGCGTAAACCGCCGGAAACAGCAAACCGATCGCGAACCCAGTCTGCCGGTGGGAGCTGGAGAGGTTGAGATTAATTACGCCGCGCTCAGCTATCTGAATCCGGAAAAAGTCCGGTATAAGTACATGCTGGCGGGGTTTGATACCGATTGGGTGGACGCGGGAGACAGGAGCTTTGCCCATTACGCCAACCTGCCTCCCGGCGATTTTCGCTTCCGCGTGATCGCCGGCAGCGTGGACGGGCAATGGAACCAGCAGGGAGCCTCCTTTGCTTTCCACCTGCAGCCGCGCTTCTATCAAACGCGGCTGTTCTGGGGCGTTTGCGCCGGGGTCGTGCTGCTGATCGCGTGGCTGCTCTATCGGCTCCGCATCCATGAAATCAAGGCCACGTATTCGGCGGTCCTGGCCGAGCGCCATCGGATCTCCCAGGATCTTCACGACACCTTCGCCCAGAATCTGGCCGGCATTGCGCTGCAACTCGATTCCATCACCATGCCGTTGGAGGAGATCCCGCCGGGAGTGAAGAGCCGGCTCGACGAAGCCTGCGTCCTGACCCGCTACAGTCTGGCCGAAGCCCGGCGTGCGGTATCCGATTTGCGATCCGATGAGCTCGAAGGCGCCGAGCTGACCGCCGCGTTGCCCGAGATTGCCAGCCGGCTCGCGGGCGGCGGCGGCGTTCGAACCGTCGTGACTGTGGCCGGCACACCGCAACAGCTCAGCCCGGTCGCGCGGAAAGCGGTGGTCCGCATTTTCCAGGAGGCTATGGCGAATGCGCTCAAACACGCTCATGCGGAAACCATCGAGATCCAACTGCGCTACGAGAAGGAGGGCCTTGTCCTGGCCGTGCGCGACGATGGCCGCGGCTTCGATGCGGCCAGCGCGATCCCTCTGACCGTGGGGCACTATGGATTGACCGGCATGCGCGAGCGGGCCGAGCGGATCGGCGGGCGTATGACGATTACCAGCGCGCCCGGTCACGGCACCGAATTAGCGATCTTCGTGCCGTTCGCCGAGTGTGCCGGCACCCAGGCAGCCCTATGAGTCACTCACCGCAGATTCGCATCATGATCGTCGAGGATCATTTCGTGGTCCGCGAGGGTCTGAAAGGGATCATCGCCAGCCAGAAGGACATGGTCACCGTCGCCGAAGCCGGCAACGGCAGACAGGCCGTGGAGGCTTTTGAACAACACCAACCCGACGTCACGCTGATGGACTTGCGAATCCCTGGCCTGAATGGCATCGACGCGATCGCCGCAATCGTCGCCAAATTCCCCCGCGCCCGCATCATCGTCCTGTCCAACTACGGCGGCGACGAAAACATCTTTCGTGCCTTCCAGGCGGGCGCCAGAGCATACATCCTGAAGGACGTCCAGGGCCAGGATCTTGTCGCCGCGATTCGAGCTGTCTATGCGGGGCAACGCGTGGTCCCGCCCGAGATAGCGTCTCAACTCGCTGGGCGAATCCCGCTGACGGCTTTGAGCCATCGCGAGATGGAGATCCTGACGCTCATTGCCAGGGGCAAGTCCAATAGAGAAATCGGCGACGCGCTCGCCATCAGCGAGGGTACGGTCCGGGTGCATACCAGTAATTTGCTCTCCAAGCTCCATTGCAGCGGGCGCGCCCAGGCGGTTTCTGAGGCGATGCGCCGCGGCATTATCGCAGTAGAGTGACCCGGCTTCCGCTCGTCCCGGTGCTGCCGCGGCACACTTGCGGGTCCGGACGGGGCGGAGTAAAGTCGGGTCCATGGAGACACGTGCATGCCTCATTGTGCTTCTTTGCGCGCTTTCGAATGGAGCCTCGGCTCAACCGCAACGTTATGCTCCGCCATCATCGCCGCGCTCCAGATTGAATTTCGATCTGAACTGGAAGTTCATCCGCGAGGACGTGCCCGGCGCCGAGATGCCCGGGTTCGATGACTCCGCCTGGGCGACCATCAGCACGCCGCACACTTTCAACGATGTCGACTCATTTCGTCAAATCATCTCCCATAGCGGCGGTGACCTCGGCACCTACAAAGGTCTGGCGTGGTACCGCAAACATTTCAAGCTTCCGGCCAGACTCGCGGGGGATAAAATCTTCCTCGAATTCGAGGGCATGCGGCAGTCCGGCGATGTTTTCCTGAATGGCAGGCAGGTTGGTCTCTACGAGAACGGGGTGACGCCCTATGGCGTGGACATCTCCGGCGCCGTTCACTTTGGGAACGAGGACAACGTTCTTGCCGTGAAGGTCGATAACCGCACCACTTACGCCGAGCGCGCCAGCAATACCACCTTTCAATGGAACGCCAACGACTTCAATCCCGACCACGGAGGGATTAACCGGCACGTCTGGCTGCACGTTACCGGAAGAATCCATCAAACCCTGCCGCTCTATTACGGTCTCGAAAGCACCGGCGTCTACGTCCATGCCGGGGACTACAATATTGCCGGCAAAAGCGCCCGCGTCACTGTCGAGTCGGAGGTGCGCAACGAGTCTGGTGATCGCGCCACCGTGAAGCTGTCGGTCGTGATCGCCGATGGCAACGGAAGTGTTTGCGCCCGCTTCGAGGGCCGCCCGGTCGACCTGGTTGCCGGCGACAAGACAGTCCTGACGGCGGCGGGACAGCTTCACTCCGCGCGCTTCTGGAGTCCCTGGAACCCCTGGCTTTACGACGTCTACACGATGCTTTCGGTAAGTGGCAAAACCGTTGACGTCAACGAGGTCACGACCGGGTTTCGCAAAACTGAATTCAAGGGCGGGGCCGGAACGGGCGGCGTGTATATCAATGACAAGTTCGTCTACCTGAAGGGCTTCGCCCAGCGGTCGAGCGACGAATGGGCCGGCCTGGGCCAGGCATATCCGGACTGGATGCACGAGTTCAACGCGAAGTTGATTCGCGACAGCCATGCCAACTATGTTCGCTGGATGCATATTGCGCCCCAGCCCGTCGATGCCGAGGCGGCCGCCCGGTACGGAATCATTCAGGTCTGCCCCGCAGGTGATAAGGAAGCGGACGTTACCGGACGCCGCTGGGAGCAGCGCGTGGAAGTAATGCGCGACACCATGATCTATTTCCGCAATAATCCCAGTATTCTATTCTGGGAGGCGGGCAACACGGTGATCGCTGTCGGGCACATGCAGCAGATGGTGGCGCTGCGCAAACAGTGGGATCCCCATGGCGGCCGGGTGATCGGCGCCCGCGGCAACGATAACGTCGAGGCAAACACGGCTATCAACGGCATTTCCGAGTACTTTGGCGTCATGATCGGTCAGGATCCGCGCACCGACCAGTTATCCACCCCGGCCGCCATGTTCCGAGGATACAGCGCCGAACGCCGCGATCTCGCACCGCTGGTAGAAGCCGAGGATTTCCGGGACGAAGGCGCGCGGCGGTTCTGGGACGACTTCTCGCCACCGTATTTTGGCTTCAGGAAGGGTCCGAACGACAGATACGAATACACCTCGGAGAGCTTCGCCCTCGCCGGGGTCGCCCGCTATCGGGCCTATTGGGATAACCGCATTTCCAACGCCGACCGGGCCCATTCCAAATGGTCCGGCTACGCGTCCATCTACTTCTCCGATTCGGATGCGGACGGACGGCAGGATTCGAGCGAGGTCTGCCGCGTCAGCGGCAAGGTGGATGCGGTTCGTCTGCCCAAGGAAATCTATTACGCCCACCGCGTCATGCAGAACGACCTGCCCGACATCCACATTCTGGGACACTGGAGTTATCCGGCCGGTCCGGACGCAAAGAAGACGGTGAAGACAATTCATGTCATTGCCAATACGCAGGCGGTCGAGTTGTTCGTTAATGGCAAATCCCTTGGTGTAAATGGCCGACCGGTTGATGGATATGTCTTCGCCTTTCCCGATGTGGAATACGCGCCGGGGATTCTCAAGGCGGTCGGCCGGAATGACGGCAAATCGGTAGTTCAGGAGGAACTGACCACGGCTGGCCCGCCGGCGCGGATCAGGCTCACTCCGATGGTCGGTCCGCGGGGTCTGCAGGCCGACGGGCGGGATGTCGCGCTCGTCGATGTGGAGGTTGTCGACGCCCAGGGCCGGCGCTGCCCAACCGACGACGACCGAGTGGTTTTTGCCATCACCGGACCCGCAGTCTGGCGCGGAGGTTACAACAGCGGCAGGATCGATTCGACCAACAATCTCTACCTCAATACCGAATGCGGGATCAATCGTGTTTCCGTGCGCTCGACGCTCTCGGCCGGCACGATTATCGTTACCGCCCGCCGTTCCGGCTTGCGATCCGCTCAGGTGAAGATCGTCAGCATCCCGGTCAGAATCGTCGCCGGCGTGGCGGTCTCGCGCCGTTCACCGTGAGGACGCCCGCGGATCGAACGGGACATTCAGGCTGTCCACGAGAATCGCTCGAACGGGAGTATCGGGATCGGAGGGGTCGTAATGCAGCAGCTCTTCCACAGGCATGACATAGGCGAGCGTTGACCATCCCCAGAAGGGATTCATTCCATTTCCCCGGCCGGTCTCCGCATTGTAATATTCGCGCGTGACCGGGTTTTCATCGAGAGCCATGCGCAGAGTTCGCAAAATCAGCTCGTGAGCGGTATCGCTGTATCCGTACCGGGCCAGGCCATGGACAATCATGTAATTCGTGGGAATCCAGGTGCTGCCCCGCCAATTGCACTCGCCATGCAAACTTCCCTGATAGTAGTCCGGTTCCGTTCGCGCATAGCTCGGAACGGGGTATTGCGTCCAGAATTCTCTTGCGTTGAGCAGATGCTCCTTGACCAGGCGCTCCGCCTGCTTCGGGCTCGCCACTCCCGACCAGAGCGGAATGAAACCGGCCACGGATTTCACTGGAATGGTCCTGCCTGTCTTCGCGTTCCGATCGTAGTAGAACCCGTCTTTGTCGTTCCAGAAGGTCTTGTTGATGAGGGTGGAAAGCCTGGCGGCGCGCTGCTGGTAACTCACCCGATCCGCGTTTTTCCCGAGCTTGTCTGCAATCACGGCCATGGCCCGCAGCTCACGCACCAGATAGCAGGCGAGATCCACGCCCTCATCCTCGTAAGTGTCCAGCTTCCCGGATCGGCTAAATTGATTATCCATACCGCTCGCATCGGAGCTGTCCCACACGGGAAGGCCGTTATGATCCGAATCGTAGGTAAACCACTTGTCGAGATAACGCTGCAATTGCATGTAGTATTTGTCGCGCAGCCACTCAAAGCCGTCGGGACGCTGCCGCGAACCGAGCACCGCGAGCTGAGCCAGAAACGGCTTGAACATCTGACGAGGCTTGGGAGTCGTGATGCCGGCCTTGCGCGCGATAAATCCGTCGGGCTGCTGGCGGCTCATAAAGAGCTCGAAGTTGGTGAAATCGTAAGTATCGATGCCGTAGTAAGAGAGATAAAGATTCTCGAAATAGAGGTCCCAATCGTAATATTCGCCGTACGCGTAGCCGGTCAGCAGAAATGACCGGCTATTTGGAAGTCGGTGTATCCCCCGCTCGCGGATGTCGCGATTCACTTGCTCAAGACGCATCCGGAGCTTGCTTACAGCCGTTTCACCAAGCTCCTTACGCAGCTGCAGCTCTGCCGGCGACGGGCCGGAATTCGCTCGCTCCTGCGCACCACCCGGCTGGTGCGCGGCAAAGGCAAAGATCACGGCGAGAACAACGAGAATCTTAAGGCAGGAATCGGGTCCGTCATGCAAGAGAGTCATCGGAAGTGTCCGTGGCGCCAGCAAATCACCATGATCGAAAGCACGAACGAACGCAGGCTTTCGCCAGCGTCTGTCACGCTTTGGGCGATCTATCCGGCGTGATCTTCAACTATCGTACATCTGCCTGCGTCGCCTGGCAAGGCCATATCCCTCCCTGTCGCGGCAAAGTAGAAATGTCGCCTGCATGGGTTTCCAAAAGCTCCCATTCCCTCCTGGCCGGAGAATGGGGCCGAGGCTTGGGGCGGGTTCCGTCAGGGCCGCGCGCGGATATCGCGGATCGGCGAAAAGCGGAATCCATGGAGCTGCAGCGCGTACTCGCTCTTCTCGCTGGTGACGCTGGCGATGTCGATGTCGCGGACGATGACCGGACGAGCTTCTCCAGTGCGCCACCCTGCCAGCCGGCGCGAGTTTCTCCGCCTTGGCGGCCCCGAGCGCCAGATCGAACCCCTTTTTCTGATCGGCACACCAAGGACGAACCACGGCTGGGCTTCAGGGGGCCGCAGCGATCGCGCTCCGCCAGACCCTCGGTGGACGTCTGAAAACCGGCCAACGGAACAGCACTGCAGGACACTGTTAGTTGCACCTTGCCGCCGGGTTAATCGGCAACATTTTTCCGCCGGGCGCGGCCGCCCCGCCGAACGGTGAGCGGCTGGCAGCTAACACGTTCAACCCACTCGCGGGATGGACGGTACCAATCGAGGACAAGGACGGTCAGTTGCGGTGGTAGACTCCGGGGCCTTCTGTTCAGAACCAGTGGAACCGGGAAGAGGGCGCCTATCCGACCATTTCACCCGACGGGCGATGACTGGCGTATGTGTCACGCGAGTATGAGCTGTACGTCCCGGCGTTTCCACCGCCGTCGTCTGAGCAGCCCTCCCGATGGCGTGACTGTAAGCTTCTGGTTTAATGAGGACTGTGCTGCTTTGACCGAATAGGAGTGCACCTGCAAACGCGGCAGGGGGTCGGTTTCCGATCAGGACAGCATGGAAGGCCAAGCTGAGCGCCCTCAGAACAGCTCGCTGATCTCTATGCCGCACTGCGGATGGGATCGCCGACGATTACTGGTATCCGCCGAGCCTTCGGGATCTGCTTGAAGGCGCCTTTGGCAGCATTGAATGCTGGCAGTGATGACATGTCTGCGGCGACAGAGAACCACGGGCCGCACAGGCTCGTCGAACTACCCGCTTACGCCTTTCGGGGAGAGGAGAACCCCCAGGGCCACAGTCGCAGTTCTACGCCCTCGCGTACAATAGGACGAGCATGATGCAGGAACTTGATGCGGTCTATGAGAATGGGGTTCTTCGCCCGCTTGGCCCGGTCGCATTGGCGGAGTCGCAGACGGTCAGAATCATCATTGCATCTCCATCCGGTGGACGGAGCCAGCTTGACACTAGGATGATCGAGCGAGCCAAGGCCGAGGTTGCTGGGGCGCAGAGCACATCCACCATCGAGGAGATCCGGAATCTGCTTGCCGTCATACCGGGTTCGCTGGCAGAAGATGTTACGTCCGAGCGCGGGGAATACTGATTGGCGAAGTATTTCTTTGATACCAGCGCGCTTGTGAAGTATTACCATGCCGAATCGGGGACGGTCGGGGTCTCGATAATCTTCGCTGAACCCGGCAATCAGATTCGGATCTCCACCCTCGGACTTCTCGAGACGCAGTCGGCTTTTGCCATGAAAGTGCGTGCGGGGTTTCTGGACCGCCAGAGCGCCCGGCGCCTTTCGGGCGCGGCTGATGCTGGACGTCGCCAGCGGTGTGGTGCAGCCGTACACGGTTGCGGACGATCACTTCGACGCGGCCGAGCGGCTGATCGGGCGATTCGCGTTTTCTCTGAGGTTGCGCAGCCTGGACGCGCTGCAACTCGCTGTCGCCCTGGCCCCGAAAGAGCAGGGCCTTGTGGATCAGTTCGTTGCCGCCGACAAGGCCCTGCTGGATGTGGCGGCTCTGGCGGCTTTCAGCGTGGTCAACCCGGAGGCGTCGAAGCAGTCTCAAACGAGCCGCAAGACACCTTCATAACGCCCCGGCATACGTTGCGCCATGGCATCCACAGGATCGCAGAAAACGCTCCTCAACATCGCCCTTTCCGAGAACGCGCGACTGCTGGAAGAGAATGCCAGGCTAAGGAAGCTGCTTGCGGAACGCGAACCGCCGACTTCGCCACCGCGCGCGCCCGAGGTGCCGCCTGAATCAATTCCCATTGCGACTGCCCCGGACAAGCAGGAAAAGGAGCGCATGAAGATTGCCCTGTTTCGCAGCCTGTTCCGCGGTCGTGAAGACGTCTACGCCGTTCGGTGGCAGGGTCGTGACGGCAAGCACGGCTACACGCCGGCGGCCATACAAGACTGGGACGCGCTTTCTCGCTGCGCCCTGGAGCAAAGAAAGCGTGTCAGCCGCAAAACGCGAAAGCTGCTGCCGCTCACTGACGAAGCCGTTCGCGACCACCTCGTCGGTCGGCAGACCATCGGGGTGTACCCACTACTTGCGGACGAGACCTGTTGGTTCCTCGCCGTCGATTTCGATAAGAAAACCTGGAAAGAGGACTCACTCGAGTTTGTGATGACCTGCCGTCGCCTTCGCGTGTCGGCCTACCTTGAGCGGTCACGGTCGGGTGATGGTGCGCACGTGTGGATCTTCTTCGCCGAGAACATTGCGGCGTCGCTCGCGCGGAAACTCGGCTGTGCCGTGCTGACGGAAACCATGGAGCGCCGGCCGGAGCTCGGCCTCAACTCCTATGACCGCCTGTTCCCGAATCAGGACACCATGCCGAAGGGCGGATTTGGCAATCTCATTGCCCTTCCGCTTCAGCGGCAACCCCGTTTGCAGGGGGATAGCGTTTTCGTTAATGACAGTTTCGAGCCCGTCGCGGATCAGTGGGCTCTGCTTTCCGCAGTCGAGAGGATGAAGGTCGCCGACATTGAGGCCATCGTCAATGAGGCCCTGCGGAGAGGCGAGATCATCGGCGTGCGCATGAGCGTCGTCGAAGACGGCGACGAAGAAGAACCGTGGTCGCTGCCACCTTCGAAGAGCCGTCGCGAACGACCGATTGCCGGGCCGTTTCCAGCGACAATCGAGATCGTTCTGGGGAACCAGCTCTACATTCCGAAGCATGGCCTGCCTGCGGCGATGTTGAACCGATTGAACCGCATTGCGGCCTTCCAAAACCCGGAGTTCTATAAGGCACAGGCCATGCGGCTTCCGACCTACAACAAGCCGCGCGTCATTTCGTGTGCGGAGGACTTCCCGGAGCACACTGGTCTGCCGCGCGGCTGTCTGCCTCAAGTGCAGACGCTACTCGAGAGCCACGGCATCCGAGTGCTTGTCAAAGACGAGCGGTTTGACGGCTGCTCGATTGATGTGCACTTCTCCGGCACACTGCGAGACTTCCAGCCGCACGCCTTTGAGAAAGCGATTGCCCGCGATACCGGGGTCATCTGCGCGCCAACTGCATTCGGCAAGACGGTGCTGGCCGCACGCCTGATTGTTGAGAGAGGCGTCAACGCTCTGGTCATCGTTCATCGGCAGCAGTTGCTCGACCAGTGGCGTGAGCGGCTGGCCGGGTATCTGTGTCTGCCCATTGAACGCATCGGGCAAAGGCTAAGGCGGCGTAAATCAATAAGCTTTACAACTGACATTAGTGGGGATGGATCGTGTAGTTCCATTCGCCGTGAAATGTGTTGGGCTTGAGATTGACATGGGCGAACTCTTCATCGGTGATCCTT
>Ga0326727_10003305_pt1 | contig 52062 bp, 47 predicted proteins | sample MB2enrmetagenome_FD_207643 | JGI IMG/M metagenome (GOLD analysis project Ga0326727, IMG submission 207643) | Lab enriched peat soil microbial communities from McLean, Ithaca, NY, United States - MB29MY | ecosystem: Environmental > Terrestrial > Soil > Wetlands > Peat | place: USA: New York...
AGGTTTCCTGGCTGCCGTCGTATGGGCCGGAGATGCGCTCCGGCACCTCCAACTGCCATGTACGGCTGTCCAGACATTTGATCGATTCGCCCATGGTGACGAATCCCAATGTGCTGGTGGCGATGAACGAGCCATCGCTCAGAAAGTTTTACAAGAACGTGCCGCCGGGAGGATGGATTCTCTACAACGGCGATTCTTTTCCTGACGATTGCGAGCAGAATGACGTTCATGTGCTGGCGTGCCCCTTCGTACGCGTGGCCGACGAGTTGGGCGATTCGCGAGCCGGCAATATGGTGATGCTGGGCGCGCTATTGGAGATCTCCGGAGTAGTACAGGAGGCAAACATCGACGCTGCGCTGCGGCGGCTGGTAAAGAGTCCGCGCTGGATGGAGTTGAACAGACGCGCGCTGGCGCGGGGCCGGGAGCTCTATAGAGAGTCGTGCAAAGAGCTGTGCCATGAAGGCTAAAGAGGAGGGAAAAAGATGAGCACAACAAGAGTTGCGGATAACGCCTACACCGTGGCGCTGGAGAACTTCGATAAGGCAGCGGACGTGCTGGGGCTCAACAACGACATTCGGGAAGTGATCAAGTATCCCGAACGCATTCTGACGGTCAGTATTCCGGTTCGCATGGACGACGGGCACATTCACCGTTTTGAGGGCCATCGCGTGCAGCACAGCACGGCGCGCGGGCCCGCCAAGGGCGGCATTCGCTATCACCCGCAAGTGACACTGGATGAAGTGAAGGCGCTGGCTACCTGGATGACCTGGAAATGCGCGGTCATGAACATTCCGTTTGGCGGCGGCAAGGGCGGAGTCACCTGCGATCCCAAACACATGACGCAAGGCGAACTGGAACGCATGACGCGGCGCTACACTGCTGGGATTCTTCCCATCATCGGACCGGAGCAAGACATACCCGCGCCGGACGTGTACACCAATTCGCAAACCATGTCTTGGATCATGGATACCTACAGCATGACCAAGGGATATACGATTCCGGGCGTGGTAACCGGAAAGCCGATCGCTCTGGGCGGGTCGCTGGGGCGTAACGATGCAACCGCGCGCGGCGCTTTTTACACCATTGAGCACGCCTGCGCGCATCTGAAGATCCAGCTAAAGGGCGCCACGGTCGTGATTCAGGGCTTTGGGAACGCCGGCTCGTTTGCCGCGGACCTGCTGCACGCGGCCGGCGCCAAGGTGCTGGCGGTCAACGATTCAACCGGCGGCGTCTACAACAAGAATGGACTGGACATTACGGCCCTGCTACTGCACAAGGAAAAGACCGGACGGGTTGCCGGCTTCAAGGACGCCGAGGCCATCACTTCCGACCAGTTGTTGGCCCTGGAGTGCGACATCCTTGTTCCGGCGGCGCTGGAAAACGCCATCCACGCCGACAATGCAGCCGCGGTGAAAACCAAGATCATCGCCGAAGCAGCCAACGGGCCGATCACTCCTGCGGCAGACAGAATTATGGAAGCCAAGGGCATCTTTGTGATTCCCGACATTCTGTGCAACGCCGGCGGCGTGACCGTTTCCTACTTCGAGTGGGTGCAGGATGAGCAGCACTTGTTCTGGGACGCGCATGATGTTTACACCAAGCTGGAACGCATCATGAAAACTTCGTTTGCCGATACCTTGAAGATCCATCTGGATCACAAGGTCTCGATGCGCATTGCGGCTAACATGCTGGGCATTGGGCGCGTGGCAGAGGCTGTCAGGCTCCGCGGCGTCTATCCATAACTGGCAACGGGCTTACGGCCGGCGTTCTCCCCCGGCCGGAGTCTTTCCATGCGGCGCGCTCAAGTTGCAATTGCGCGCCGCTCTTTATTTGCCGCGAAGAAACGCGTATCGCGCAATCATCGAGATACCCGAAGCCGAAGCACTACTTTTGCGCGGGGGCGTCGCTGTATTTGTTGTGGAAGACATGGCGGTTGATGTCGGGCCAGAACTCCTTGAGCCAGAAGCTAACTGCGTCGATCCCGACGTCCTCGGCCCATTGCGATGTGGTGTTCCCAATGGACCGTGAGGCAGAAGGGTAATAGAGATTCGAGATGCCCGAGGCGGCGCCGGCGCCGAAGATCTCGCTGATGTTGAATACTTCAGCTCCCGAGTTGGAGCGGGTAATGACGGCGCGGCTGAGGGCATAACCCGTGCGCCTGAAGAATCCGCCGCGGCCGAGCGTATAGTAGCGCGCGTCTTCGTGGGTGACGGTGGGAAAGATAAACTCAACCATGTAATTTTCGCTGGTTTGGTCGACGGCCGAATGCCAAAAATAGCGGGCGTAGCCGGCTGCTCCCTGATGAAATTCAGGAGTTGCGCGCAAGCCCATGTTGTAGGCCGCGAGGACCGCCGGGATGAATATGGCGGAGTAATCGAACGAATCCTCGGTGGCGTCGATGAACTTTTCTTTGATGGTCTCGGGCGGAAGTTTTACGTCGACGCTGACAGCGCGAAAGTTGGGTATGATACCGAGGATGCGCTTGGTTTGCTGGCCGCTTGCATCCTCCTGCGAATTTTGCACCGGTTGAGTCTGCGGCGCAGACCCGCTCGTGCTTGAGGATGGCGGCGGAGCGGCAGCCGCTTGCGTGGCCGGCTGCGGGATGGTCTGGCTTTGCCCGGCTGGAGCTTGCGGCTCCGCCGCAGCAATTACAAACTGTGCCTGCGGAGCTTCGGGAAGTTCGGCGGCGATTGCCTGGTTGCGGCTTGGTTCCTGCGAAATAAGGTGGGAGCGCAATGCCAGGATGGCAATGCACATAAAGAATATTGCCGGAATACGTCGAAAACCCGAATGCATCGATTCACCAGTTATGTAACCGTTCCCGGACGGTCCGATGGTAAAAAGCTGGTCGCCCCGTTCTATTGTCAGTCGAAGGGGTAGTGTCGCGCAACGAGCCGATTACCACAGCTTGATGGAAATGTCGCGAGAATCCTGGCCCGGCATGGATGCACCTCCTTGCAGAGAATCGTCGTGGGCGAGTGAAACCCGCCGATAGTTAGGGAACTGAAGCAGTGCTCCGCGCGGCTTGCCGGGCCAGTTTTTCCGCTTGCTTTTTCCTGTGGTGGCGAACTAGATCCGGCCAGAACTCGATGACCTCGGCGCCCACGATCCCTTCGGCGGAGACGGTCAATCCATCCGTGATTGTGTCGGTGACATTACGTTCTGAAGCTGGGTAATACGCCCTGGCTATGGAAGCGCCAATCAGGTTGCCGAATACGTTGGCATAATTCGGCCCCCATTTACCATTGTCCCGCTTGCACCACCCGGTACTCGCCGCCGCCCACAGAAAGCGGTTAGTGAAACTACCGGTGCCCTTCTGAAAGTAACGAGGATCTTCATGCCAAAGAGACGGCAACACCGCATTGCCGAAGAAATTGCCGATAAAGTAATCGGAGTATGCGGCGCCAAATCGTGTCGCATATCCTCCCATGCCCTGCCCCCAGGCCGGGTAGCTGTTGTCGGCCTGGCCGATGCCGGCAACCACAGCGTTCAGGCCAAAGGCCCACGGGTCGGAAGCGCTTTTGAAAAAAAGCCGGAATTTCTGCCCTGGGGAGAGAGGAAGCGCGTCCCGGTCTCGAGTGGTGTTGAAAGTGGCCATGACGCCCGCCACTCGCTGATGCTCCTGCGCCTTGAGCTGCTCTTCGGCCTGGTCGTGCAAGCTTTTTTCCGTGTCGGGCTTAGGAGCGGGCGCTTGCGAGCTGGAGCTGCCCTGTGCGGCACTGGTCTGGCCTGGCGTGGCGCTTGAGGTAGGCTGCGGGGTAGCCTGGCTTTGCCCTGCCGGAGCCTGCTGCGCCTGTGGGGCTTCGGGAAGCTCCGCAATGGCTATCATCCCGGAACTCGTTTCCTGCGCTATCGCGCAGCAAGGCAATGCCGGCACGCAGACTCCAGCGAAAAGTACAACCGCAATCCAAGAGAAACCTGCACGCATCCAATCCCCTTTTGTGGAGCCGTCATAGGCCTGGGCGGCTCACGCAAAAAGCGAGTCGAACCGGAGGGCCACTTACCAGAATAAATCACCCTGCTGCGCGCTTCACTCAGTGCGCGCCTTGGGCAACAAATCCTTATTCGTTGAGACTGCTATTCCTTTAGACGGAATTTTGTCGCCAAAGGAGACAATCAATTGCATCTGCGCCGAAACTACAAGGATTGGAAGCCGGAAAACCACTTCGATTATCGTTTTTTCATTAAATTTTATTCATCAAGACCGCGTAGAGTGACACCTGATCGGGCTGGTGCGACCGCCACCGGGAATGTGAACCTCATTTCTCCCAGGACGGTTTCCGCTTTAGCAGACGAGCCAGCCGGGGATTGCTCATGGGCGGGGCGTCCAACATGGCCATGAAGCGCCGGAAGTCCTCTTCGCTCAGTTCGAAATAGTGCCGGTCGAGCATGACGGATTCCGCCTTCCGGCAAGCCGCGTCCAGCATGAAATCGGAAAGGCAGCGCCCTTGCGCCTCCGCCGCCCGGTCGATCAGCGCTTTCTGGCTTCGGCTAACACGCAAACAAATTCTCTTCGCGCGCATCTTCATCGATTTCGCCGTCACGGTGTTCATTGCCTTCATCCACGTCTGTGTTCATTATCGACCTACGCCGACGTGCGCATAAAGCCAATACAGGGATTATTCCGATTTGCCGAAGGATAGATGATGTGTTGTAATGGCCCGGAGATGAAAACGAAGGATTGGCTGCCACTGATCAAGCTTCTCAAGGGTGCGGGACTGGAATTCTCCGAAGGACTGACCGACGACGAGGTCGAGCACATTGAGAAGACGCTCAGTTTTCGTTTTCCACCAGATCTGTGTGCATTTCTTAAAACGGCAGTGCCTTTTTGGAACTCGCCGAGGTGGCGCTCTGGTTGCGAATCGGATATTCGTGAATGGCTCGACGAGCCGCTTAGGGGCATTCTCTTTGACGTCGAGCGTAACGAGTTCTGGCTTCCAGAATGGGGGGAGCGGCCCGAAGACCTTCCCGATGCCTTGAAGATCGCCTCGATGAGAATCAATGAGGCACCGAAGCTCATCCCGCTACTCTTTAACCGCTTTATACCTGAGCTACCCCATGAAGCAGGAAACCCCGTCTTCTCAGTCCATCAGGCAGACATCATCTACTACGGATTCGATTTGGAGGACTATCTCCGCCATGAGTTTAACCTTCCGCGCGAAGAGTGGCCGGCACAGGTTCGCAAGATAGAGTTCTGGAATGTTGATCGATTTCAAGAACTACGTTGGGGATAGAAGTCTTCGATCGACGCAACGCATATGTCGGGTCTAAATCCGATTCATTTTGCGGCCCTTACGGCACGGCTCAATAGCTTGCGGAAAAAGCAAATCGTATAGCACGAAGCGTCAGGGCACGACTTTACAGCTTGCGGAAAAAAGCGAGAAAGGCTCAAACAAGCATCTAAATCGGTGATAGAAAACCTTCACCTGATGCTCACGGATCAATCCTGGGGCATCCTAACGCGATCGATTTTTGGCAACTTTCACAAAACTGCTTTTTTCCGCAAGCTGTTTAGTCGTGCCATATGTGCAACAAAATAAATGTTGGGCTTTAGCCCCGGCGTTCTGCTTTTCGTGTGAATCGCTTGAAAAATGGCCTTTCCCTGCAAGCTGTAATGCTATGCCCTTTCAAAGCCGAGACCGAAACGCCCCTCACACCGCAAAATCGATAAACCCGCGCTGCGGATCGGTGGAGACCAGCTTGACCGTTACCTTGTCGCCCACGTCCAGCCCCTTGCCGCCGCTCACCACCATGCCATCTACGTGCGGGTCGAGGGTGCGGACAAACGTCCCGTAGTTGTTGACGCCGGTAACGATTGCCGGGAAGCTCTGTCCGATGCGCGGTTGCAGCACCACCGCGGCAATGCGCTTCTCCATATCGCGCTCCACCTTGCGAGCGTTATCCTCCATCAGCGTGCAGTGAATCGCGATGGCGTTGAGGTCATCTTCTGTGTAAGGCTGCGGCGATTTGACGAGCCAGGCCTTCATCAGCCGCTGCGTCACCATGTCCGGGAAGCGGCGGTTGGGGGCGGTCGAATGGGTGTAGTCCTGCACCGCCAGGCCGAAGTGGCCGGGCGAAACTTCATGGGGTTTGACCAGCACGTACTCGCCGGGCCCCATCAATTTGATCACAGTCAGCGAGAGGTCCGGAAAGTGGTCGGGATCTTTTTGTTTTTGCGCGAGGAGGAAGTCGTTGAGGGCCTTGGAGTCGGGTTCGGCGGGCAGCTTTGTGCCCAGCCCCGCGGCCACTTCGACGATGCGATCCCAGCGTTTGGGCGTGCGCACGATGCGGCGGATGGAGGCCACGCCGGCATCCTCAAAGGTCCGGGCGATGACGCCGTTGGCCGCCACCATGAACTCCTCAATCAGCGAAGTAGCGCGGTTCTTTTCCAGTTGCTTAATCTCCACCGCCTCCTCGGCCATCATCACCGGGCGAGTCTCAATCGTCTCCAGGTCCAACGCGCCGTGCTGGAAGCGCCCGCCTACCATGCGCTGCGCAGCCGTGTCCTGAAGTTTGAGTTGCGCGGCCAGATCGGCGCTGGCGGCCACCTTGGCTGGCGCCGGACCGCGTCTCTCAAGCCACGCTCCCACGCTGTTGTAAGCCAGTTGCGCATGATTTCGAACCAAAGCCTGATAGACCTTTCCGTCCGACGTTGTGCCCGCCGGGTCCACGGCAAACTCGATCACCCCCGCCACGCGATCTTCGTTCTCGTTGAGCGAAGTGATGCCCTCGGAGAGCTCAGCTGGCAGCATGGGAAAGACCTTGATACCGGTGTAAACCGAGGTTGTCTCGCTCCTGGCATGGCCGTCGATAATCGAGCCGATGTGAACGCGCGCATCCACGTCGGCCACGCCAATGAGAACTCGAACGCGGCCGTCGGGCAACTGCTCGGCCCACTCGATCTGGTCCAAATCCTTGGAGGTGTCGTTGTCAATCGAGGACCAAAGCAGATTGCGCAGGTCCTGAGCGCCCGGAGCGGCGGGCAATTCTGGATGAGCCTTAATCGCAGCCAGTTCCGCCTCTGTTCCGGCGGGATAATCCGGCTGAAAACCGTGCTCGATCATTGCGGCATGGGCCGCGGCGACAAGATTGAAATGAATGGGCTGATTGGAATGCATCTGAAATTAGCTCCTTCAAACTGAAAATCAAGGCTACCACACCGGTCTTCCGCTCGATTGGGAACATGTGATGCGTTGTATGCGTATCCGCTTGAGTAACGGCCGTATGGAGGCGCATGAGATTTTTTTACGATTGGTTCTTTCCCGCGCTGTGGGTGGTTTATCTTCTCTATTGGCAGGTTGCGGTGCGCGGCGTCAAGAGTAACGAACGGGTTGAGCCGCTTGTGTCGCGGATCGGGCGGGCCGTGACGTTTCTTTTCGCGTTTGTTCTCCTGATGAGCCACCGGCTACCCATTCCCATGCTCTACCGGTCATATCTTTCTGAAACCAACTGGACTGTCTGGTTCTGGATTGGCGCTGTGGTAAGTGTGCTCGGGCTTGGCTTTGCGATTTGGGCGCGCATGTATCTGGGCAGCAACTGGAGCAGCCCCGTAACGATCAAGCGAGACCATGAATTAATCACCGGCGGACCGTATGGCCTGGTACGCCATCCGATTTATACCGGGCTGTTGACCGGATTTCTAGGCACGGCGATCGCCATCGGGCAGGTTCGTGGCCTGGTGGCTCTTGCCTTCGTATTTGCGATACTGTGGATCAAGCTGAGTCTTGAGGAGCGGTGGATGCGGCTGCAATTTGGAGAAGTCTACGAGCAGTACGCGCAGCGAGTGCCTGCGCTTGTACCGCTGCAGCGCAAGGTACGCTAACCGAAGAATATTATTGAATGCCCATATCGGCGAGCACCTTGGGCTTGGGCTCGTCCTGAGCAAGCAGGTTGTGGCAAGCCGAGCAGTCATTGGTAATACTCGCGCCGTTCTTAGCCGCGTGCTCGCCATCGTGGCAGCGCCAGCAGCCTGGATAGCTCATGTGGCCGATGTGGTTTGGATGCGTGCCCCACGTCACCTTCATAAACGGAAAGACATTCTGGCTGTAGAGAATCACGAGTTGCTCGCCCGCCGACTTCACCAGCGCTGCTTTGGCGGCCAGCACCTCGGGATGTTCGGTGCGGTAGAAGGCTTCAAGCTGCGCCGGAATCTTCACGCTCGCCTCGGCTTCGCTGGCGTAATTGCCCTTGAGCAGTTCCAGGCCCTCTTTGTGAACCCAGGGCAGTTCTGGACTCACAGCGCCCTCGGCCATGGCCCGGTTGAGCGCGTCTTCCGCGGTCACAAAGGTGTGCGCCGCGCGGTTGTGGCAGTCGATGCAGTCCATCACCCGCCGTTCGCCTTGCGGAACTCCAGAACCTGCCGCGGCGGTGGCAAACACCGTCTCTGTCCCGTCGTTGTTCCGCTTCTGCACCCAGGGGATCGAGGTCCGGGTAGGATCGGTAGCGACATATTCTATGTGCCCCAGGTGAACCCCGTGAATTCCCGTCAAGTGAGAGAGAGAATCCCGCCCGCCCAGGTGCAGAACCACCACTGTCTGGGTCTCCGTGTTCTTTTCGTCGTCGGCAAAATTGGACTTCACCAGCAGCTTTTCGCCAATAAACCGGGCCGGTGTGTGGCAGCCCTCGCAGGTATACCGCGCCGGGCGGAGGCTCTCCACCGGCGATGGTATCGGCGTGGGGTAGTCGGGGATCCATTTGGGAGCGAGGGGCGCCAGGGGATGAAGGCTAACCTCGATCAATTGTTTGGTGCCGTTTACCTTGGCGGAAAAATACGCTGCCGCGCCCGCGCCGATGTGGCAGTCCACGCAGGCCACATGGGAGTGCGCGGAAATCTTGTAGGCCGTGTACTCCGGGTGCATCACGTGGCAGCTCTGGCCGCAGAATTGCGGCGCGTCCATGTAAGCCGCGCCGCGATAGCTGGCCACCGAAACCACTAGAAAGTTCACGATAGTGGCCACCAGCACGATGTCCACGCCGCGGCGGAAGATCCGGTCGTTGAAATCGACCTTGGGAAACTCCGCCGGTATCTGCCCCGTCTGTTGCAGCTTTCTGCGCCGCAGAAACAGGCCCAAAGGAATCAGAATCAATCCGGCGATAAACAGAGCCGGCAGAAGCAGGAAGAAGATAATGCCGAGGTAGGGGTTGTCATTGGGCCGGCCGTAGAGTTCCACCAGCCAATAGGCAATCATGGTCACGCCGGCTGCGGTGGTGATCGCTCCCCCGGCCAGGCTGATGGGATTGTTGCCGAAAAACAGTGCTGGACGAACCCAGCCTTCACGAAATTTCTGAAACGCCACCGTATCCCCCACTCACCAGCGGAGTTAGCCGCGCTACGCGCGTGTTAGCCGGGCTAACACCGTCAGCGCCAATGTACGTTACAACTGTAGCGATGGCCCGTCAGTAACGGCGGGCCTGCCGCGTTAGGTGTTGGCCCTTACTGGCCGGGCGGCAATGGCTGCGGGTTCAGCTTACGCAAGCCGCTATAGAACGTCACCACGTCCTTGATCTGCGCCTCGGTGAGTCCCGCGACCGGCTTCATCTTGCCCTTGCCGTTCTTCACGACGGCAATCATTTCGGCCACGGTAAGCGCCTTGATGCTTGAATCGGAGGCGGCCTTGATGCCCATCGACTTGGCCATTCCAGCGCTGGGTGTGCCGGTAGCTCCGTGGCACATGGCACACTTGGCTTTGTAAGTCGCCTCGCCCGAAGATTGTGCAACGCTCACGGCGCCAGCCAGACACATTACAACGGCCAACACCATCAGGGATCGAATCATCTTTGTCATTTGCAACCTCCTTGAGTTTTTGCCGGTCAGATTGCGTCGTGAGAAGCAGCTGCCGGTCGTTTCCTTCTATATACTACAACCCTTGCGGCAGTGAATTGTCGCTCCTGGTTGCAGCCGGGATGGCAAGATCGAACCTCTCACATGAAACGGCGCAGTCCCTTGCATTCGGGAACTGCGCCTTTGGTTAGAACCCTGTCCTGTCAGAACGCGTAGTGCAGGGAAATGGTTACGTTATTCGCATGGAAGGTCCGTGGCGCGGTCAGGCCGGAAGTCGGTTCGGTTACACCCGTCGGATAGGTTGGAGCGAAGCTGCTGCAAAGAACAGGTACTGCTGTCGCAGAGGTTGAAGTGCTGCAGTACTGCGAGCCGGAGGGACCGCCCTCGCCGTATCCGAAGTAATTGTACTCACCCTTCCAAATCAATCCGGGATGAATCGTCCATGCAAGATTCACGAAGGGCGTCTGATACTTGGAGACCAGCGAGCCATTGACGTCGCGCGCATCGTTGAAGAACCGGGTGCCGTTCACATCGCTGATGCGATAGCCGATGCTGGAGTGTAATTTGTCGACCGGAGAAAGACGAACCGCCGCCGATACAAATTGCGTAGGAGCATCCATGAAGTCCCTGCCGATCCAATCCGAGAGCGCCGTGCCATTGGACTCCGTAACGCCCGTAGAGCCTCTTCCCCATATGTTCGGGCATGCTGTGCTGGTGGCGCTTTGCACAGCTCCAGGTAATGTGGGCGTGGCGCCATTCAGGTAGCAGATGTTGGTGGACGCGTACACATCGCTATAGGCGTAATTGAAATCCAGCCCATAGTGCTCATTCGGCGTAATCACCGCGCCCAGGCTCACCACCCGGCTGCGATCGACATGTTGGAGCGGGCCATCATACGGGGTGCCGGTTGAGGCGGTTCCGTTAGGAGCAGGCGTTGTCGAAGGAGGAACGAACAACGCTGTTGTGGCCTGATTGTTGTTGGTGTTGTTATGCCGCTCCAGGTCGTTATATGCGCCCGAGAAGGTCGCCCAGGGCCTTGGCTTGTAAATGGTATGCACTCTGTAGTGCTTGGTTTGCCGCGGACCAACCGGGGTGAATGCGTTGTCGTCGTAGAGCACCTCGACCGTGCCATTGAGATCCCAATGGTTAGCGGGGCGCAGTGCGGCGTTGAAGATTCCACCGTTTTCGTTGATGGATACGGTGCCGCCCGTACAAGTTACCCCGGTTGCGCTTCCAGAGCAATCTGGGCCAGTATTACCCACGGGAAGTGGAATGTTATTGGGAAAGCCCTGGGCGATGGTGTGCGTGCGGTAGCGATAGGTGAGCGAAAGCGTGGCCCGCGACACGGCATCCCAGCTCCCGGTCAGGTTGTTGGTCAGGAACTTCTGGCCAAAATAGGACGGCAAGGGCTGATTGACGAGGGAAGCTCCAGATATTGTCGACGCGTTATTGGCGGCGTTGGTTGTTGTCAGCGCGCCGAGGTAGTTGATGGTTTGATTTGGGGCCGCGGGCGTCGACAGGGTGGTCAGACTGGTGAAGGTAGCATACCCGAGCTGGTGCACATCGGAGTAGTTAAGCTGGTATGAGAGGCTGACCGTCCTGGTCGCTTGCCAGACGACACCATAGTCTCCGGAGACAACTGCACGATCTGCGCGGGCGTTGGCGTTGTATGTAATCGAGCGAGCCGCTCCATCAAGGCCCTGGAAGTTCTCGTAATAGTTGGGGAGATTCATCTGGCCAGTGGTGTAGTGAAAATCGCCGTTCATGGTGACGTTCTTGATGCTGGAGCTTTGCAAGCGGAAGGTCTCCGTGGGCGTGATAATGCGCGTAGGCTGTGAGCGCATGTAGCTGGTCACCACATCGCATGCCGGATTGATGATCGGCAGGCCGCCGCCTTGCGCCGGCGAGAGGATGGTGTAGGTGGTTCCGTTAGTGTATGCGGGAGGGCCGCCCATGCTTGCTGTATTGCAGCCGGCGATGCCGTAGGCGGTCTGGCTGTCCCAGTTGCCCAGGTAGGCCTTTGTGCCGTCCGCCTCCTGCACCAGGAACCCGTTCGGATCCAGCGTAAAGTAGGAGCCTGTCTTGAAGTGGGTGATCTCCTCATCAAAGCTCAGCTTGGTGCCCTGCACGGGCTTCCAATCGACCCCTCCCGTGAATTCGTCGGTGCTGTTGCGTTGATACTCTTGGAGCAGGGCATTGTACTTGGCGATGGTATAGCTGGGACTCATGCTCGGGCCCTGGAAAACATTTTGCGAGTACCCCGCGCGGAAGCTCACCTTGGAGAGCGGATAGAGGGTGAGGTTGGTGTCCGTCATGCGGCGCACCGTGTTGAACATCACCGCTGAGTGATTCACCTGCGGCCACGCCAGCGTGTTGGATGGCGCGGTGGAGAGCCCGATGGGAATCGACTGCCCGGTGGTGATATTCGGGTTGCCCAGCAAATCGTAGTCGGAGTACTGGCGGTCGCGGCGGAAGGTCCCCGAAAATTCGTAAATCTTGCCCTTGGAAAAGTCCAGCTTGGCAAAGTTGTACGGATCGCCGCCGAAACCGCTGGCCATGGCATGGAGCAAATCGATCTGGGTGTGCTTGTTGGTCGGGAGCGCGCGTAACTCAAAGGTTGCGCCCATCAGGCGCGGCCCGGACTGCTGATTGATCAGCGTGTCGTACATGGATCCGCTGCCCTTGATGTCGGCCATGTGCCCGCCGATGTCCACGGTTTGATGGGATGTATATCCCGCCGGAACGGACATCGGCTCACGCGGCGCCGGAATTTGGGCGGCCGGATTTTGGGCGGCAGCGATGCACGTCATCAACAGGAAGATGGCGGCTCCAAAGCCTCCGGCGATGCGCTGCATCCTGGCGGTAGAGGTCTGTTGATTAGACAACCGTGAAAACCAGCCTACCTTCTTCATAATGAAGCCTCACTTGGAAAAGCATTGTTGCTGAAATCGAAAACCTTGAACACGTGCACCGAGCTTGCGCGGAATATGGGCCGCGCCATCCAATGCTTCCGGAGGGCGCGGCGCTACTCCGTTACCGTTTGAAATACGGGTCGATATTGGAACCATGGATCATGGTGTGGCAGTCAATGCAGGGCTGCAACTCGGCTGAGCCTGCGTTCACCCCGTGAACTGTGCCGGCCGCTACCGGGCTATGGCACTGGTTGCACAACGTGTTGATCGTGGGCATATTCAGCAGCCGGGCATTCTGCGATCCATGCGGAGTGTGGCAGGCCAGGCAGCCCTCCGCCTTGACCGCGGGATGCTCATACACGAACGGACCGCGGTTCTCCATATGACACTTGGTGCAGATCGCATTCTGATCGGCCGTGGACCTCAGGTTGTTGTTCCCAAAGGTGCCGTGAACATCATGGCAGTCGCCGCACGTGACCAGGCCTTCATTCACCTTGTGATGGAACGGCATATCAAATGCCGGCTTCACATCGTTGTGGCATTGGAAGCAAAGCGTGGGCTGCGAGGCCTTCAGAAGCGGCTCTGATTTGCCGGCATGAATATCGTGACAACTAATGCAACTGACGCCGGCCTTGGCATGAGGAGAGCGATCGAAGTTGGGATGCGCTCCCGCGTGGCAACCCAGGCAATTGGCGGACGCCTCTTTCGGGGTCGCCTTGGCGGGATCGAAGATCTTGGTAACGTCGCCGCCTCCATCCACGTGCCCCTTGCCCGCGCCGTGGCAACCCTCGCAGGTGATGCCGTTCTTGCCGTGCTGCAAGGCTATCTTGGTGTGAGGATTATCGGCGAACTTCTTGGACACCTCATCATGGCATGTGGCGCAGGTTTCCGAGCCCACATAATTCGCAGGGGTGGTGTCCTTGACCTGCGCGGTAGCCGGCTTATCGCCTGGCGCCGGAGCCGCCAACACGGGGACGCACAACATGCCTGCGCCCAACATGAAGATCAAACAAGCTCGCAGTCCCGGCCTCTTGCCCGGAGCCGCACCAATCGGCAATTGCGTGACAGGCCCATCTCTATGCATCGATTACCGCCTCGGGTGCTCTCTTAGCCACTTCCGTAAACAAGTACTCCGGCGTCCAGCCGCTCAAAACGGCTATTCCCTCTGGGTAACGCCGCTCCGGCAGCTACATCGGTCCCCCGTTACGAAAGGTGCTCTTTGTGCGGAGCATCACTTCATTGCCGGAGATTACGATTGCGTCATGATGGCCAGCGGTGACGCACATCACATATGTGAGGGGAGGAGATCCCGGCTTAGATTTCCTGTCACAGAGTGACGCAGATTCCAATTTACACAAAAATCTCAGGCCCTGACCACCAAATCCAGCGGCCTCGGCAACTGCGCTGCCATCCCTGAAATGCACAATACCGGAATGAAAGGGTCACCTTCTCGGCAGAAGAACAAAACAAGGGCTTGGCCGCTGTTCAAAACCGAACACTTATGTCTTTGCGGAATGATTTAAAGGCCAGTTGTTCGGTTTTCTGACGTTCAGAATCTCACCGGCTTCCCTCCCTGCTCCATCGGCGGCTAACCGGCTATAGGAACAGGTGGAAACGTATGCATTGATGGAGCGCGTCAGGAAGAATCTCCGGCTTTTGGAGCTCCGCATAGACGTGAGGCTCATCACATCCACAATGGCTACGACTCCGGCAAACTACTTTCGGTAGAGTCTCTTCCCCAGGAGGCCAGGGTATTTCCATCTCGTTTTGGTCCTTGCGCGGCATGCAGCGCAGGTCAAGAACAAGGATGGAAAGATTGGACCTGCGCGGACGGGACAAGACCATGGCGCATTCAGAGAATTCGGCGGCAGCGCAAACGCGGCAGAAGCACATTGCACGGCAGGTTCCGGTTGGATGCGCCGCCTGCTCCAATCGCCGTCCCGGTTGGTTTTGCTCTCTGGGCAGCGCCGTTCTGGCCGATCTTGAGTTAGCCACCAGCACTGTCTCCCTTCCCGCGCAGGCTGCCCTCTTCAACCAGGGCGAGGATGCGCGCTCCCTATACCTGATCTGTGGCGGCTATCTCAAGCTGACCGCCGGACACATTAAGGATCGCCAAATGATCGTCCGGGTTGCCGGACCGGGCTCCATGCTGGGCCTGTACGCGGTTCTCTCCCATGGCATCTACGAGGTTTCGGCTGAAACGCTCACCGCCGCCCAGCTCCGTCCAGTCGAACGCGACCGCTTCCTTAGCTTCCTGCGCGCCCATAAAGAGGCCCAGATGCGCGCCGTCCAGTGCATCTGCCAGGAGTACCGCTTCGCCCTGCAGGACGCCTGCCGCATCGCCCTGGCCGACACCGTCGCCGCCCGTCTGGGGCGACTGCTCCTCGAGCTGGCCCACCAGATCGGCGAACACCTCGATGGTGGCGGCTTCCGCTTTCCGCTTCTCCTGACCCACGAAGAGATGGCCTCCATGGCCTGCACCACTCGCGAAACCGTCACACGTACTCTGGGCCAGTTCCGCAAGGAGGGGTGGATCTCCATAGAAGACTCCCTTGTCACCCTTCACGAGCCTGAACATTTGCAGACACTGAACTAGGCTCTCTGTCGCATTTTCACGCTTCCCACAACCGGCCTGCCAAGTCTAAGAGCTATTATCAGTAGATAGGGAACAGGGACTAGGAAATAGGGAACAGGCTCCTCCCCCAAGAGCAGCCGCAACCTCGGCAAATGACCCCTGATCCCCGAGCCCTGATCCCTGAAGTGGAGTTCACGGTGCGTATGACTCGTCTTGTGACTGGCTTTTCTGTTTTCCTGCTCTCATTCTCCTTTGCCCTGGCTCAGAATCCTGCGCCGGCTCCGGCTGTGCCTCAACTCGCCGTCACCTCAACAAGCCTTCCGGCACTACAGGAGTTTCAGAAGATTGAAGACTCTTGGTCCAACGCCATCAACATGCGCGACCAATACGCTTTGGAACTGGTGCTTTCCCCCCTCTTTGTTGATGTTTCCGCCAGTGGAGACATCACCACCCGCAACCAGCAATTGGTCCAGTTAATTACCGGCGAGGATAAGACCCTCCATCTCGAGCAGAAGGTGATTACCGTGCGCATGTTGGGCGACATCGCTGTGGCCAACGGCACCTACGTGATGCACCACAGGGCCGGCTCCGCACAGGTGGACGAAAAGGGCGTCTTCACGCACGTCTTCGAGCGCGCCCGAGGCGGCTGGATGTGCATCAACTCCCAGCGCACCAGGCTCCCCGAGAACACCAGCCCCAAGGCCAAAAAGCAGTCCAACGCCGAAATGCCCTTCCATATTCCGTTCGTCGGCAAAAGCGACAAAGGCAGTCAATAGAGCGGTTTCCGTTCATCCTGCTCCTTTCTGACGCCATCCTCAAGCGCCGACCTCTCTAGCCGATAAGCTCTCTATGCGTGTGCTGAGCCCGGCAACCCGTCCAGAGACCTCACAAGCAATGAAAGAGGGCATGTCTACATGAAACGTTCCTCGCTTGGCATACGTGTCGTTGTTTCTACGTTGCTGGTGGTTTTCATTACTTGTCTGGTTTTCTCTGTCATTGCCTGGCGCATCGTTTCGGCGCGGGTCGAACAGGAGGCAGTGAAGGAATCAGCCCTCCAGTCGGAAGAGGCGATCAGCCGCCTGGCGACAATCGACCAGCTCTCACGGGCACAGGTGGACAGCGCCATGCGCATTCTTGTGAACCAGAGCCTGCTTAAGGGAGCGCCTTCGCTCAAGGGAACGGCCGCCGTTGCCGGAAAAACGGTTCCCGATTTACACCTGGGGAGCGAATCCCTGACGATGAACTTCACCATGGTGGACCACGTGAAGGAACTGGCTGGAGGCACGGCCACGCTCTTTGTCTGGGACGGCTCGAACTTTATTCGTGTAACTACGAATGTGCTCAAACCGGATGGTTCGCGGGCAGTAGGCACGGCGCTTGATCCCAAAGGCAAAGCATTCGCCGCCTTGAGTCAGGGCCGGCCCTTCAACGGCGTGGTGGATATTCTGGGCACGCCCTATACCACCAGCTATGTCCCTATCCTTGATGGTGGAGGCAAGCTGGCCGGCGCATGGTACACCGGCTTCCGGCTGGACTCGATTGCCTCGCTGGGTAAGCTCATCGAAGAGGCCAGCATTCTCGACCACGGTTTTGTGGCGCTGCTCAAGCCCTCGGGAGAAGCCGTCTTTCACGGCAAGCAAGTCTCCGCCGAGGAGCTGGAGCGGCTGCGGAAGCACCCTGTCGGATGGGTGATGCATGAGGAAGTGTATCCCGCCTGGGGATACACCGTCTTGACCGCTTATCCGAAATCGGATGTGACGGCGCGTCTGCTGCGGATTGCGGAAATGCTGGCCGGGGCGGCAGCCCTTCTGGTGGGCGTGATCGTAGTGTTGCAGTTTGTGCTGCTGGGCCGGCTGGTGCTGCGCCCGGTGCTGTACTTGACCGAAAGGCTGGCCAACGCCGACCTGAATACGCGCATTGAGGTCGAACGCAACGACGAAATCGGCGCCCTGGCCAACGGCTTCAACCTCTTCGTTCAACGTCTGCGCCAGGCTATGCTCCAGGTGCGCGATGGCTCGGCCGCCACTACCGCCAAATCCAGCGAGATTCGCTCCATCTCCCGCAATACCGAGGCCAGCATGGCCGTACAATGCCAGAGCGCCGAAGACGCCGCGACGGCCATCGCTCAACTCTCTGACGATATTGCTGGCACGTCGAGCCGCACCAGCGAGATTTCCGAACATACGCGGGCCGCGGCGGACGCTGCCCGTGGCGGCAATGAGTTGGTCACCTCGACGGTTACGCTGATCGAGAAGCTCTCGCAGGATACGCAGCAGAGCGCTGGCCGCATCGCCTCGCTGAGCGAACGAACCAGGCAGATCGGCTCCATTGTCCAGGTCATCAATGAGATTGCCGCCGGCACTAACCTGCTGGCCCTCAACGCTTCCATCGAGGCCGCGCGCGCTGGCGAGCACGGGCGCGGATTTGCCGTGGTGGCCGGTGAGGTCCGCCGCCTCGCCGAACGCACCGCTCAGGCTACAAAGCAGGTTGCCGCGCTGGTTAGCGGCATTGAGGAAGAGACCGGACTGGCATCCAGCGGCATCCTGGCCGCATGCACCCATGCCGCCGAGGGCGCCGAAGCCGTCTCCGGCCTGGGCAGCGCCTTTGAACGCATCGCCGCGCTGGTGATCGAAGTCGACGGGCGTATGGCGGAGATTGCACAAGCCGCTCAGCGCGAGGCCGCCGCCGCCAGCGCGGTCAGCGATACCATGCATCAAGTGGCAGTGAGCACAAAAGAAAGCGCCAGCGGCGCGGGTGTGGTGGTCACCGCTGCCGGCCAACTGTTGGGCACCGCTCACTCCCTCGAAAATATGGTCCAGCAGTTTCAGCTTACGGATTTGCCGCAGGACTACGCCCGCTGATCTGTCACATGCCGCGCCCCTTGCAGCCGGATCGACACATGCACCAGCCCCAGGGCCGCCGGCGTCACGCCGGGAATGCGGCTGGCCTGACCGATAGTCGCCGGGCGCACCCGTTCCAGCTTCTCGCGCATCTCCCGCGAAAGCCCGCTGATGGCGCCATACTCCAGCCACTCCGGAATCGCAACCCCTTCGGCGGCCTTCAGCTTGGCAATGGATTTTTTCTGCTGCTCTAGGTAGCCGGCAAACTTGATCTCCGTCTCCACGGCTCGAGCCTCATTGCGTATGCTACTCCGCTTCAGCGCGATCACTCCCTCGTTCGTTGAATGATGAAGGCTGTCATCCTGAGCGGAGTAGGTTGCGTCTTTTGCAACCTGTGCAGTCGAAGGTCCTGCGGTTATAAAGGCCAACCACTCCGTTAATAGCGGCTCTTGTATCAGCTCTTTCCGCATCATTCCCAAAACCGCCTCAATCCCCACCTCCGGCCGCTTCAGCAGTTGCGCCCACGTGAGGCCAGCCGTCCCCGTCAGCTCGCCCAGGCCTGCCGCGCCCAGCCTTTCGACATCCACCTTGTGGCTGACAAGCAACCGCTCCAGCGCGGCCATCCGCGCCTGTTTTCGCTCATACTCCGCCCAGGCCGCGTCATCAATCAGCCCCAGCCTCCGTCCGTACGGGGTCAGACGCCGGTCGGCATTATCAATTCTCAGGTGCAGCCGGAACTCCGCTCTCGAGGTGAACATCCGGTACGGCTCATTCGTCCCTATCGAGATCAGGTCGTCGATCAGCACGCCCGTGTAGCCCTCGCTGCGGTCCAGCGTAAACGGCGGCTTGCCCTTCAACATCAGTGCCGCGTTGATCCCCGCCATGATTCCCTGGCACGCCGCCTCCTCATAGCCGCTTGTTCCATTGATTTGTCCTGCAAGGTAAAGGCCCGAGAAGGCCTTCACGCGCAGCGTGCGATCCAGTTCCGTCGCGTCCACGCTGTCATATTCGATGGCGTAGCCGGGCCGCAACATCTCTGCCGCCTCCAGCCCCGGAATCGAGCGCACAATCTCCCACTGCACCTCCATCGGCAGCGAGGTGGACATGCCGTTCACGTAGACCTCGTGTGTATGCAGTCCCTCCGGTTCCAGAAAAAACTGGTGCTGCGTCTTGTCGGGAAACTTGACGATCTTGTCCTCAATTGACGGGCAATAGCGCGGCCCGATCCCCGCAATCTGCCCCGAATACATCGCCGAGCGGTGTACATTTTCGCGAATGATGCGCAGCGTCTCCGGCGTGGTAAACGCGATGTGGCACGAGATCTGTGGCTGCGCAATTCTCTTCGTCCGGAAGCTGAAGGGTGTCGGCTCTGCGTCGCCCGCCTGCTCCTCAAAGGCCTCCCAGCGAATCGTCCGTCCATCCAGCCGCGGCGGCGTTCCGGTCTTCAAGCGCACCGTCCGCAAGCCCAGAGCCCGCAGCGCCTCGCCTAGCAGAACTGATGCCGGCTCCCCGCTCCGTCCCGCTGGATATTGTTCCTCGCCGCAGTGAATCAGCCCGTTCAGAAATGTGCCGGTGGTGATAATCGTGGCCCCAGCCAGCAGCCGCCGTCCATCGCGCAGCTTCAGCCCCAGAACCCGCCGTCTTGCAAATCGACTGTCATCCTGAGCGGAGCCGTTCGCGCTCTTTGCGAAGGGCGCAGTCGAAGGACCTGCGTTTTCTCGTCCCTGATCCCTGATCCCTGATCCCTGATCCCTGTCGTCGATCACCAGATCGACCACCTCCGCTTGCCGTATGTGCAGCCCCGCTTGGCTCTCCAGCACCTCGCGCATCTTCACCCGGTAAAGCTGCTTGTCGCACTGCGCCCGCGGACTCCACACCGCCGGTCCACGCGACGCATTCAGCAGTCGGAACTGAATTCCCACCGCATCGGCCACCTCGCCCATCACCCCGCCCAGCGCGTCCACCTCGCGCACCAAATGGCCTTTGGCCACGCCGCCCACCGCCGGATTGCAGCTCATCTGCGCAATCAGGTCCAAATTCATGGTGATGAGTGCAACTTTCAGCCCCATGCGCGCCGCTGCCATGGACGCCTCGCACCCCGCGTGCCCCGCTCCCACCACGGCCACATCGTATTGTTCGGTAAATGCCATTCAAGGCTATTCTACGGATTCTGCGCACCACCTGCCGCCCGAATCGCGCAGCCGGTGGCGGGCCAATTACCGTATTGCTGGTAACACCGGCATTGTTCGATCCATCGTGGATCACGCGTCCAATGAATCCCTCAACTCATTCGCCGTTGTGGCCGAGTTCTTCTCATAGGACAGAAGGTCGCCAGGCTGGCAATCAAGCACTTCGCAAAGCTGCTCCAGCGTGCTGAAGCGAATGGCTCTGGCCCTGCCGGCTTTGAGGACCGATAGATTTTGCGGCGTGATCCCCACCAGTTCGGCCAGCGTGTTCAGCCGCATCTTCCGCCGGGCGAGCATCACGTCCACATTGACGATAATCGGCATGGCTGTTCTCCTTCTCCCGCTCAGATGGTGAGATCATTTTCTTCGCGCAAGTCCACGGCTATATCCATAAACCATGCGATTACGATGATGATGGCTCCGATGGCAAAGGAGTCGAAGTGGGCCTGGAAGGACTTCATCGGATTCGCCGTAAGGGCCAGCGACAAAACCCAGAGGAAGCTCATGACTCCCCACAGCAGGCAGGCAACGCCAAATTTGCGCAGCTGCCCCACCGACTCCTTGGTAAAAACCTCTCCACGGGAGTAGTTTCCAAAGAGCCGATGCAGATGATAGATGCATTTGAACAGAGTCCCAAACAACACAGCGGTGACCGCGCCCAGTATCAGACGGAGTTCCAGCGGCAATTCGGCAGTTATAAAGATCGTGTTGTCGTAGTTGATGCCGCCAACTCCACAGGCCACACAGACAACGCAGATGAGGCTCACAACCGCAATCAAAACCAACAGCACTTTGCAGACCATGCGGCAGATTCTGCTGACTCTTTTGATTTTTTGAAGTTTTGCCTGAGTTTCGGGTTTCATAGAGTCTCCTTTCAAGACCTTGAACTGATCATACCAAAATATGATTGATTGTCAATAGCTAATTATCGTATATCGATATATATTTAATGTAACATGGCTTCCAGGCTGTTTACCTAAATAAGGGAGGCCTGACGGGTCACGGCACACAATGTCTGCTAATCCTGCACCTGCGTCTATTCTGATGAACAGGGAGAAATCATGCTCATTCGATGGGGTTTAGCGTTACTGCTGGCCGCCGGGTGCGCCTTGGCAGCCTCGGCGCGGGCGCCCCAGCGGGTGCCCCAGGCCCTCGCACTTGGGGACCTGGGAGATTATGAACCCCATGGCGCGAAGCGCGTCCGCCTGGACGGCCAGTCCCTTGCAGATTATTTCCCCATTTTGTGCACAATAGTCCTTAGAAGCTTTCCCTCTAATCGTCCCGGTACGCCCTTTTCGCTGGGTGGCCCCGGTCCCTCGCCTTTGGGGACCGGGGAAATCACGCATCTTCCAGCCAACAGTGGCTAAAACGTCCCCTAACTCCTTTGCCAGGAATATTTTGCAGGGAACTTCATTGTTTTCTATATTTTACAGCGCAACCCTGCCTGTAACCTCAAGAAAACAAAGATTTTGCGCCCAAAGTATGGGTGGGGGTACCCCTGAAGTATGCTGTGCATGGACTGGATGAGATGGCTACTGGAAGCTTTGCTTCAATAGAACAAATACTTCCGCCAGCGGTCGTCGGCGCGCCCCAGCATGCGCATAATCTGCCGGCTGGTGTGCAGCGAGAAGGGCCGCGGGTCGCGCAGCAGAATCATGTCGTCGATTTCGCTCAACATGCGGTTGCCCTTGTGGCGGTTGCAGGGGTGGCAGCAGGCCACCAGGTTCTCCCAGGTCGAGTTGCCGCCGCGCGAGCGGGGAACAACGTGGTCCAACGTCAAATCGGCGGCCGGCAGCGTCTCGCCGCAGTACTGGCAGGTGTTGCGGTCGCGCAGCAGGATATTTTTACGCGAGAGTGCGCGCGTCTGGTAGGGGATGCGGCGGTACTCCAGCAGCCGGATCACCGAGGGCATGGCGATGCGGCTTCGCTGGGCGTGAAGAATCAGCCCATGCTCCTCCTCGGTGCGCGCAATCCCTTTGAGCACCAGCACCAATGCGCGGCGAGCGCCGCAGATGTTGATCGGCTCATAGGAGGCGTTCAGCACCAGCACCGGCATCTGCAGGATGTGCGCGGAATGGACCGTCGCCTTCTCCCCGGCCAGCGCCGCGGCCCTGGCGATGGATTTCTGCTTGCGTGCATGAATCATGGCTTTTCCCAGCGACATCCTTTTACCCTCGTCAAAAAGATGATTGCTCGTGCGATGAATAAATGCTGTCTTGCATTACTGCTTCTTCCGGCGGGTGCCCCACCCTCGCCGCGTCTTTGTTTTGCGGCTAGGGTGGGTTAGTGTGATCTCAGTGTTGCCGGAACTGTGATCATTCTCTAGACCTGAATTTTCCTCCGCATCGTCGAACTGTGCGGAAGAACCTCGGCGGTTGCCGTACAAGCGGTTCGCCCTGGCCAGCGTGGCTACCCACACCGAGGCCGCTCCGGCTCGAGTGAGCGCCAGGGCCGCGGCGCGTGCTGTTGCTCCGGTTGTGAAAATGTCGTCGATGACCAGAACATGCTTCATGGTGACCGCGGCCGGATCGGAGACCTCAAACGCTCCGCGCACATTCAGGCGTCGCTGGCGCGGCGTCAGGCCTGCCTGGCTCTCGGTGGCGCGCAACCGCATCAGCGTTCTCGGGGCCATCGTCAGCCGCCACGCGGGATGCGATTTGCGCAACGCATTCAGCGCATGAAAAGCCAGCGAGCGAGCCTGGTTGAAGCCGCGCTCGGCATACTTTGTACGGTGCAGCGGTACCGGAACCACCAGCATCTCCGCCGGAGCCTCATTCGCAAGTTGGGCAATTGCTCGGGCCAGCATCCGGCCCAGCCCGTTAGCCGCCGCGTGCAGCCGGTCATACTTGAGCGCATGGATGGCCGCCTTCATGCGATCTTCGTAAGGCCCGTAGGCCACCGCCCGCACAAACGGCGGAGGCGCCATTCGGCAGGCCCGGCAAAGACCTGAACTCGTTGGGCCGGCTCGCACCGGCGCGTCCAGCGTGTCACCGCAGCGGGAACACAGTTCTCCGCTCTGCACGGAAATTTCCGTCCAGCATATATCACATATAGGCGCGTGACTGAGATGCGGCAGAGGGGAGCCGCAGAGGCTACAGGAGGCAGGAATGAGGGCACAACTCACGGAGTCCAGGGGACTTCGCAGCACGCGCACCACCGCGCGCCAACGGGAAGTCCCCGAGGCTGGAACGTCGCATGTCAGTGAATCATAGTCACTGCGGAAGACGCACCTCACTGTGGCCGGCCAGGCTCAATGCCCGGCGCCTTGCCGACAGTATACTCCCGAGTGGGTTGTGGATTCCATCGCATTTCAGTTCTTCTCAGCAGTCATGCCCTTATGCCAGGTGCGACGTGGTGGAGCTCATGTTTCAATCTGGTAAATCTTCACGAAATGCAAATACTTTTCTGGATAGGAGTTTCTGAGAATAATATGAGGGATGCCGGAAACTAAACCAGAAAAGAGAATCATTCAGAGTATGCGAGCAAAAGCGGCCGTCGCTGGCACACAGAGTGAACACGGGATCCATAGACTTCAATGGGGATGTCGCTTGGCGATCATAGCCTGCGCGCTTATCGATTGTTGGATAAACAGGTTTGTCATCAGCCCCGATGGGGTGTCGTATTTGGATATGGGCGATCTGTATTGGAGAGGGAATTGGCAAGCCGCTCTGAATTCCTATTGGTCGCCGCTCTATGGTTGGATTATGGGATTATTGCTTCGATTGACGAAGCCGGCATTGCGATGGGAGTATCCCGTAGTTCATCTGATGAATTTTGCGATCTTTGTGGCGGCGCTGTTTTGCTTTGAGTTCTTCTGGCGCGAGTTGCTGGCGTCAAGAAGCGATGAGGCCTGGGCGGGAAAATCGCGTACCTATATCTGGGCGCTTGGTTACTTGTTATTTGCGTCAATGCAATTCAAGATTGGCGCTATGTTGGCTTTAGTTCCGGACCTCATTGTGACCGCGCTGGTGTGCATCATCTCGGGTATGATCCTGCGCTTCACTACCCAGCGCATGAGTGCCGTTTCCGCGGCGTTGTTAGGAGCAGCGCTGGGGATCGGTTACCTGGCAAAGGCTGCGTTCCTGCCTTTTGGCATCGTGGTGCTGGCAACCATGTTCACGGTAGCCTTGAGGCGCCGTGCAGGTTTGAAACTGGTGGCAGTGGGGGCGATATTTTTTCTAATCGTCTCGACGCCTTTCATTGCTCTGCTTTCCCGGAACTGTCACAGGTTTACGTTTGGAGATGCGGGAAGTCTGAACATAGCCTGGTTCGTCAACGGCGCTACGCCGGCCTATCGCCACTGGCAGGATGATGGTCTTACTCCCGCGCATCCGCGGCACACCACGCGAAAGCTTCGGAACTGGCCGGAGGTTTACGAGTTTGCCACCCCCGTTTCCGGTACCTATCCGGTATGGTATGACCCAACGTATTGGTGGACTGGGGTAGATGCGCGCATGCATCCCGCTCGTTTGCTCGCCGCCTTCATGATGAATGCCGGGAAAATCGCGGATTATTTGATGAAGGTTTATGGAATCATTACGACAGTTGTCCTTATGATGTTTCTCCTCAGTGACAGGCTGAAGGACTCATGGCGGCAATTGATGAAGTTGTTGCCGATTCTGATTCCGGCGGTTGCGTTGATCCTCATGTACGCGATGATTACCTGGGAGCCTCGCTATACCGCCGGGCAAATGTTAGTGGTCTACGGTGCGGTCATTGTCTCAACCAGCATTTCAGCAGAGGCGCTACGAACGCGAGTCCTGCGGGGAGCGTGCTTGATATTCGGCGCTGTGACTCTGTGGTGGATATTGCAGAGCCTCGCTTTCAGTTATCACGAGAGTAGAAAATCGGCGCTGAACATTGCTGCGGCGGAACAGCTGCGTGCCATGGGCATTGTGCCGGGCGACCGCGTTGCACTGATAGGGGATGGATTCAGCGCAGCTGCCTGGGCTCGTCTCGATCGAGTCAAGATAGTCGCTGAGGTGCCACAAGATATGCCAACGGGCGACTCGACAGCCGCATTCTGGAACTCAACTCCGGATGACGAATTGGCGGTGCTCAACATTTTGAAGAGTACCGGGGCAATAGCAGTGGTTGCAGAGATATCTCCGAAATCTTTACCGCCCGGTTGGGTCTATCTGGGCAATTCCGGGATGAGTGTATTCTTCTTTCACTGAAGACTTCAATAAGAACCGGAGAGCAATCGATTTTTCTCGTCGTTGTCGCGCTAGGCTCTCATCATCTGCTTGAAAGTCTCTGCTCAGGTGGTCTCCGTCTGATCGTCTCCTAAAACACCCCCGCCAGAAAGACCTCGGCTACTTGGACCTTGCCCTTCCTGGCTCCGCTGGCCGCCAGCACCACCGGGGAAAGCGTCATCACCGGGCAGTGCGCGCGGGCCAGCACTTTGTACACTACACCAAGACGGGCCACGGCGGCGAAGGGCGATGCGCCCTGCGCGCCTAGCACGATCAGGTCGGACTGCTGAGCCAGACCTTGGTAAAGCAGCTCTTCGGTTGGGTCGCCCGGCGCCACAATCGGTTGAATGGCGATTCTCTTCCGTAGCGTGGCAGGAACCAGAGTAACCAATTCATCCTCTATCTGATCCTTTGTCCGGCCGGCCAGAATCTCCTTCCGGTCCTGGGGCCGGATTACATGCTGTAATACCAGGCTCGCGTTATGCTCAGCGGCCAGTTCCGCCGCAAATCTGGCAACCATGGAACTGGATTCGTGTAGGCTCAAGCCGCACAGTATGTTCCGGATAGCAAATTTGCTGTCCTCTCCGTCCGCCACCTCAGGACCGACGGTGAAGACCGGCGTCGATGCAGTGCGCAGAACGGCCTCGGCCACCGAGCCCACCAACAGCTTGCCAATGGGTCCCGGAGAGTGTGTACCCATGACAATGCGGTCAATCTCCCGCTCGCGCAGGAAACAGAGTATCTGATCAGCGGCCAGCCCCGGCCGCACCACCGTCTTGCACTCCACGCCCTCATCCCGGGCGCGCTCCGCCAGCGGCTCAAGATGCTCCATCTCGGCGCGGGCTGCGGCGGCGGCATCATAGTAAAGTACGCTCGCGCTCTCCGTCGCCGACACCACCAGCGTGTCATAGGCGTGAAACAGAATCAGTTCCGCGCCATACTCGACGGCTTGAGACAGAGCAAAGGAAAAGGCTTTTTCATTGGCGGGAATATCGGAGGCGAACAAGATGGTGGAGGGTTTGCTCCAACCCGTCTTGAGGGTGGTGGCCATTGAAACCTCCTGGAGGCGAGGCAGATTAGGAACGAACTTGCCGCAGGCTGCCTTGCCCGGCGGCACGGCTGTGCGGAACATCAACAGCTACAACAGGACACACTAAACTCTAACTTGCGGCGCGCCAAAAACCATGTGTTCAATAAAATACGCGCAAACATAAGTGCAATGAATCAACAAAAAGGGAATTGTGATCCCATTTCGGAAAATTGTCTATCGCAAGATGGTCAAAATCATTTAAATCAAATAAAGTGATCCAAATCACATCCAGACCAGCCCCGCAATTGTTCTTCTAATTCCGAATCGGCGCTCCTGAGCGGTTTTCCAGTTCAAGGGGCTCTGCTATAGGCTTTCAAGACGGTTTCCTTTCCAGTGGAAATCATCTTATCGGCGGAGTCCTGGTATACGTGAATGACGAAAGTAAGCTCAATCCCCCGGCGCTGGCCCAGCTTCCCGGCCCGCCCGCACCGATTCTATTGGAGGTTCCATGCAGCCTATGCACAACATCCCCGCCCGTGGCGGCTTGAACTTTGACGAAACTCCCTTCCTCGCCATCTGGGAGGTCACCCAGTCCTGCGACCTGGCCTGCAAGCACTGCCGCGCCGCCGCCCAGCCCATCGCTCATCCCGATGAGCTCACCAACGCCGAAGGCAAGACTCTGATCGACCAGATCGCGGCCATGGGCGTACCCATCTTCGTCTTCACCGGCGGCGACCCATTGAAACGAAAGGACGTCTTCGAGCTGATCCGCTACGCAGCCGATAAAGGCGTCCAGGTCGCGCTCACGCCCTCGGCCACTCCCCTGCTCACTCGCGAAGCGATTTTCAAGCTCAAGGAGGCGGGCCTAGTGCGGCTCGGCATCTCGCTGGACGGCTCGACCCCCGAGATTCATGACGCCTTCCGCGGACTTCCCGGCGCTTATGCCCGCACCATCCAGGCTATTGAGTGGGCCAACGAGGCCGGCATCCCCATCCAGGTACACACCACCATCAGCCGCCACAACGCGGACGACTTGGATGGCTTGTGCGCCCTGTTCGAGAAACTGGCCATCGTCATGTGGAATGTTTTCTTCCTGGTTCCCGTGGGACGCGGGCAAATAAATGACCTGCTCGACGCACACCAATTTGAGAGTATTTTTGGGCAAATCTACCAGCTCTCTCAGCGGGTGAATTTCCAGATCAAGACCACCGAGGCCATGCACTACCGCCGCTACCTGCTGCAACACAACCTGGAAGAGCGCAAAATCGGTCACGGCCATCCGGGCATCGCCCGGCACTCCGCCATGGCTTATGAACCTGGCGCGCCCACCTCCGACGCCCAGACACGCACCGCCAGTTGGACCACGCGCCGCGTCAACGACGGCAAGGGCTTCCTGTTCATCTCCCACGTGGGCAACGTCTACCCCAGCGGCTTTCTGCCCATCCACGCGGGCAACATCCGCGAGACCCCGCTCGCCGAAATCTACCGCAACGCCCCCATCTTCAAGTCCCTGCGCGACACCAGCAAGCTGGAGGGCAAGTGCGGCGCGTGCGAGTACAAGGAGATCTGCGGCGGCTCCCGCGCCCGCGCCTACGCCCTCACCGGCGACCCCCTGGCCGCAGAGCCCTGCTGCATCTACCAGCCCAAGCACTGGGACCCGGCGCTGGAAAGCCACGCGGCAGCGTTTGCGAAGAGCTAGGTTTTAGCTCCTAGCTCGACTCTCAGATCCCAAAAGAGGGACCCTTCGACAAGCTCAGGGCAGGCTCTGGGGCATTCTATTTTCAGTTGTCAGTTATCAGTCACCCTGGACATAGGGCATCTGCCGAGTCACAGAGGAAGCTCGTAAACCTCTACAACGCCGTCTACCAATACAGCCATCAAGGAGCCGTCGGGAGACAGTGCAACACCAGACACGTTCTTGATCTTTTGTCGCTTTGCATCGAGAGTGTAAACTGCTTGGCGGCTTGAGATGTCATAAACAACGATACGCTTCAATAAGCTGTGAGAGTCAATGTCAAGGAATTCGTTGCCGCCCTTGTGCTCCCAGACCGTCACTGCGAATCGTTTGCCTTCTGAAGACGGATACAAGGGTAGCCCTAGCCACTCATTATCGCGAAAGCTAGCCTTGAGAAGCGCTTCGTCGCCAGTTTTTGGAACCACGCTCAGTCTGTGCGGCATCCAGAGTGCCAGTGCATTATTGTTTACAAACTGAGGATTACCGCAGCCGCCGATTTCACCTGGAGGCACATAACAAATCGTCCGCCAAGGACCATCCATCGATTGAATGAGGACCTCACTTATAAAGCCCTTCGAAATTATGTGTGGATTTCTATGAATAGCCACGTCATTATCTGAAATAGAAGAAATTACGATTGGAAGGGATACCTGTCGCCGGATCAAAGTGTTCGTATCGATCCACTGATAGGAGGCTTCCGGAGTGTGATACTCCGCAACGATCGATTTACCCGATGGAGAAATATGAAAGCGCCATAAGTGGGATTGTTCATCGGACGAGAACTTGAGATTATTTATAGATTCAAGACTTTGGGAATAGAGGCTTATCGTCGCGGGAGTGAGAACTGCGAACTTGCCGTCCCCTGCCGCGATAACCCCACCCGTAGGCCGCGTTAAGGGCCACTCCTTAGTGGTGCGTACCTTGCCGGACTTGGAGTTCATAAAGATCGCGTGAAGTCTCAGTGGCAAAGTTTCATTCGGTTGATCGCGGTGAACCAGTGCAGACACCTCCTCTCGCGTAATGAAGGTCGCGATCAGCGTGTCGTTGTCAGAGAAGCAAAGCGAATTCAGCCGGAGATGAACACCCCATTCCAGCTTGGGCGTAAAACCCGTGAAGCCCACTGAGCGCAGGTCAACCCTCCACTCTGGACTGGCTTCATCGCTGACGGCCTTTCTCTCTGGCTTATGATCAAGGCCGTGGGATGACGTTGTAGTAGACGTTGCCAAGAAAAACATCAACAAAAAAGTGCTCAAACAAACCACCTACGCCTCCATATGGATTCGCCGTATCCAAGTGCACAAGGCCGGAACCGGGGAAGTGAATTCCGCCATCGCACCTTGTTGAGCTGCAGTTGATGTCGTCAGGGCCATAAGTTGTTGCAAAGTTATAGTTGCCTCCATTGAGATAGCCACCTTCCAGTTTGAGATTATTATAGGCTTCTTCGTAGCATATTTGGCCGCCTGAAGCGTCAGCCATGTGCTGCGCTAAAGCACGTTTCTGGTCATCAATCTGATCCGAATAGACTGCTTGAACATAAGCATTGTACTGATCATTTGTAAGTAAGTGCCCGTCCACTTCGTTGATTCCATCAGAAAGATCGCCGGGGGCATAATAACCTTGTGTTCCACCAGCGAAGGCATAAAACTGCCCGTACTGACCGCTGCTGCTGAATCCAGAGCAGACATTATTCGGACAAGCCGCCAACATGTAACTACCAAGCCCTGTGAAAACTGTCTCCGGCGCACCATCCACGGTTGCATCAGATCTACAGATGTCCCACGAGCAATCCACAAGATATTCGCCAGTCGGATCGACGGCGGCCAGTGGATTATTCCCCGCGTAGATATAGCGATTGAAGCTCTGCGGATTACTCATGTTGTAGCTGCCGCTATACGAGTCGGGCGAGAGCCAGCGGCCTTGCGCCTCGGAGTACTGCCGGAACTGCGCGTGGTCGGTCCCGGTCTCCCAGTCATGATCGAGCTGGGCGTAGTGGTTGGCGTCGGTGTCCGCGCCGCTGGTCGCCTGACCGTCGCCGAAGGGCAGGGATGTGAATGTGCCTTCCACCGTGCCATTATACGTCGTGCGCATCCGCTCCGTCCCCAGCCAGTCCTGTTGCTCGAAGTGCGTCGCCCCGCCGGCATAATACGCCACCGGACGCGCGCCCCAGTAGTACTTGCCTTTGAGTTCGAGCGTCCCATTCCACTCCGAGACGCGCTGTCCAGCGGAGTTGAAGAGGTATCCAGTGACCGTGCCGCCAACCGTGGCCTGCACTCTCTGGCCGAGCGCGTTGTACACGTACTGCGCCGTCTGGCCCGAATCCACCGCATTCCAGGTTCCAAAAGCGGGATCTGGTGCGCTCGGCACACCTTAGAGAGGTACACTACCTTCAGTCATTGATTTCCTAGATTCTCATCTAATTCGTCAATCTTTAGAATCTCCGTCAAGGCTGGAATATACTTTCCTCCCTCGAACGGTAAACGGACAACTCGTGCTGTGATTTCCACCCAACCGCTCTTGATAACGTCCAATCCTCCTATTCGAGAATCTTTGAGGCTGATTAGAATACAGCGGTTTCCAGGATCCTCCATAGCTTGCTTCTTGCTTGAATAGAGTAAGATCACCGAAACGTCGTGTGGATTTCTTCCTCCTCTTATAAACCCGCGAACACGAACATACTTACCGTCGAATTTGGCAGGGGTATCTATAAGCCGGCCAAAATCAACAATCGGAGGCACAGACCGCGCGAATGAAGTCACGGAGCCTATGATCATCAGGCAAGCAATTGCATAACGAAGAAACTTCAAATGATGCATAACTCACCTCACTGACACATCGAAACTGAGTGTACTAACGGAGACGTACTGAACGGCACAGGTGCTCCAACTAACACACATCCTGGCCCAGAAACAATTGATGGCTGCTGGGGATCATACATCTCAATCCGACCAGCCGGTGTGCCAAGGAACCATGGCATGCCATTATTCTTGGGAGAATTCGCGATACCAATATCGCATAATCCCGCTGGATCTGTGCAACCGGGGCCGGGAGAGGAAAAAATCTCATCAGTAGGCCAAGAACCATCGGAAGTTGCAGGGTTTATATCGGAACTTGCATGGTCATGATAAAAACCTTCGTAAACAGTCCCGGAGGGCACCAGACCTGGATTAAATGGCTGAGACAGCCCATCACCCTGACCTGATTGTGGGGCTGTATATGAATAAATTCCATTCGCGTCCAAGTATAAGTAACCAGAGTATTCTATTCCTTGAGCTTGTGCCATCGGGTTAGAGTATTGAATCGCAGCGGTTCCTGCATCTACAACACTCCAGTAAATAGAACCGGGACCCGTGTTGGCGTAATACCTACCTTCTACCATGTATTGGTAGGTTATATACTGACCAGAACTATTAAGGTAGCTACATACATTATTCGGACAAGCTGCCAACATATTACTACCAAGCCCTGTGGAAACTGTCTCCGGCGCACCATCCACGGTTGCACTATATCCACAGATGTCCCATGAGCAATCCACAAGATATTCGCCAGTCGGATCGACGGCGGCCAGTGGATTGTTGCCCACATACACATAGCGGTTGAAGCTCTGCGGATTACTCATGTTGTAGCTGCCGCTGTACGGGTCGGGCGAGAGCCAGCGGCCTTGCGCCTCGGAGTACTGCCGGAACTGCGCATGCGCCGTGCCGCTCTCCACGTCCTGGTCGAGCTGGGCGTAGTGATTGGCGTCGGTGTCCGCGCCGCTGGTCGCCTGGCCGTCGCCGAAGGGCAGAGATGTGAATGTGCCTTCCACCGCGCCATTATACGTCGTGCGCATCCGCTCCGTCCCCAGCCAATCCTGTTGCTCGAAGTGCGTCGCCCCGCCGGCATAATACGCCACCGGCCTCGCGCCCCAGTAGTACTTGCCTTTGATCTGCGCAAGCGTCGTCTTCCACGCAGGCTCGATCCTTCCTGCTAAATTATGGTCTAGGGAGACGGCATGAAGGTCCTTTTCATTGGAGGCACCGGAATTATCAGTACGGCTTCGACGCGATTGGCGGCGGAACGCGGAATTGAATTGACGTTGCTGCGGCGGGGACAGCACACAGTCGAGATCCCTGAATCCGTCAGCACGATCACGGCGGATATTCACGACGAGGCGGCAGTAGCCGAGGCGCTCGGAGATCGCGCCTTCGACGCGGTTGTCGATTGGACCGTCTTCACAACGGATCAACTGGAACGGGACATCCGCCTGTTTCGCGGCCGGACAAATCAATTCATCTTCATCAGTTCGGCAAGCGCGTATCAAAAGCCGGTAGGGCACTATCTGATTACGGAATCGACGCCGCTGGCCAATCCGTATTGGCAGTATTCGCGCGATAAGATCGCCTGCGAAGAGCGGTTAATGAAGGCCTATCGCGAGGAGGGTTTCCCGGTCACGATTGTGCGTCCGTCCCTGACCTATGGCGATACGCAGATTCCACTGGCGGTAAATAGCTGGCAGAAGCCCTGGACGGCGGTTGACCGGATGCGGCGGGGCAAGAAGGTCATCGTGCCGGGAGACGGTTCCTCGCTCTGGGTGATTACTCACAACAGCGATTTTGCCCAGGGACTGGTGGGCCTGTTGGGGCATCGGCAAGCCATCGGCCACGCCTTCCACATCACCAGCGACGAGGTAATGACCTGGGATCAGTTCTATCGCATCACGGCGCGGGCCGCGGGCGCGGAGGCGCGGATCGTTCATATCCCGTCGGAGTTCGTGGGCGCTTGCCTGCCAGATGAAATTGGCGGCTTGACCGGAGATAAAGCCGTGAGCGTAGTCTTCGATAACAGCAAAATCAAGCGCTTTGTCCCCGGCTACTGCGCCAAAGTTCCGTTTGCGCAAGGGATTCAGAGAACCATTGAGTGGTTCGATGCGGACTCGCGGCGCAAGGAAATCGATGAAGGCGCGAGTGCATCCTGGGACAAGCTCATCGATGCGTACGAGAGCGGACTTGGGGAGGCATTGCGCAAGTTTCGGTCGTGAAGACCGGCGATTCTCTGTCAACGGAAAAGACGCCCCTGATCAGGCTTTTCAAGACACGCGGACTGTGTACCAGCATGGAACTGTTTTAATAGTGAGATGGGTTCACCGATGCGGACGGCGATCATTGGCGGCGGAATCGCGGGGCTGGCGGCGGCCTATGAGCTGGAGCAGGCACGCCTGGCCGGCAACAGAGTCGAGTACGCGCTCTTTGAGTCGCGCGACAGACTGGGCGGGTCTTTGTCTTCGCAGATCGTGGACGGAGCGGTGCTGGAGCACGGCCCGGATTCCTTTTTGACAGAGAAGCCGGCGGCTGCCGAACTTTGCCGCGAGTTGGGCCTGGGCGCCGAGCTGATCCCCTCGAACGATGCCGGCCGCAAAACCTATATTGTCGTCCACAACCGGCTGGTTCCGCTGCCCGACGGACTGATGTTCATGGTTCCCACCAAGCTGATTTCCACCGCGCTGACACGCCTCTTCAGTTTGCCGACAAAGATTCGCATGGGGTTGGAACTGCTGCTCCCGCCGCGGCCTTCAAATCAAGATGAGTCAGTGGCCGCGCTGGTCGAGCGCCACTTTGGCCGCGAGGTTGTCAACCGGCTGGCTGATCCGCTGCTGTGCGGGATTTTTGGCGGCGACTCCGCGCAACTGAGCGTCCGCACCGTGCTACCGCGCCTGGTGGAGATGGAAGAAGAATACGGCTCGCTCACGCGCGGCATGTTGGCCGCGCACCGCAGGATGCGGACCTACGCCAGTATCTCCGCCCGCAACGGAAAAAGCGGCGGACGCCGCTCCATCTTTACCGCCATGCGCGGCGGCATGAACCAAATGGTCGACGCCGTGGCCGCGCGTCTTGACCCGGCCTCGGTGCGCATCTCCACGCCGGTAAGCAGCATCGAGCAAGTTGCCGGCGGGTGGAGGGTTATTGCCGGCGGCAAAGCCGAGGCCTGCGATGCAGTCATCATGGCCTCGCCCGCATGGGCCGCCGCTGAGCTGCTGGGCGGGATTGATGCGCAGTTAGCCGGGGAGCTGCGCGCGATTCCTTACTCCTCGTCGATTACCGTCAATCTCGTCTACGACGAGGATCAACTGGGCCGCCTGCCAGACGGCTTCGGCTTCCTGGTCCCGGCCGTGGAAGGCCGCTCCATGCTGGCCTGCACCTTTGTCCACCGCAAATTCCTGGGCCGCACGCCCTATGGCAAAGCGGTGCTGCGCGCATTTCTAGGCGGGATGAAGAACGAAGCCCTGATGGCCATGCCGGACGAAACTCTGCTGGCCACCGTCCGCCGCGAACTGAGCGAGATTCTCGGCGATAAGATTCTGCCTCTGAACACCCAGCCGGAGTACGCCCGGGTTTCGCGCTGGCCACAAGCCATGGCGCAATACGCCGTCGGCCATCAGGAGCGCATGAAGCGCATCACCGCCAGCGTCGCCGCCCTGCCTGGATTACGATTAGCCGGTAACGCCTACGATGGCATCGGCATCTCCGATTGCATCCGCCTGGGGCGGCAAGCGGCAAAAGAGTTGATCGCCGCGTACTCCTAGCTCACTCTCTCCGAAAATCTGGATGCCCCACCCTCGCCGCGTTCTTGTTCTTGCGGCTAGGGTGGGATAGTTGCCGCTACCGCGCCACCACCGGCAAAATCAGCGCGCTGGGATGTGCGGCATCATGAAGGATCGTGTTGGTCGCCTTTATAAAGATTGCGCTCGTGCTTGCGGATTTGCCGGTGTTCAGATTGCGGTCGAAGCGCGGGAAGTTGCTGCTGCTCACCTCCAGGCGGATGCGATGCCCCTTCAAGAAGACATTGCTCGTGGACCATAAGTCGATCTTGTACTCGTAAACTTTACCGGGGACGATGGGCCTGGCCTCTGTAGTCGACTCGCGGTAACTGGCGCGAAGAATTCCTTCCGTAAGATTCTGCGCAAAGCCATTCGGCCAGACATCGACTAACTTGGCGGTAAAGTCCGTGTCGACAGCCGAGGAGCTGGCGTATAAGTCGAGAGTTACAGGGCCGGTAACTTCTGTGTCGCTGTCGAGAGGCGGCGTGGAGTAGACCAGCACATCCGGACGGCTCTCCACATCCTTCTGGTCGCGCGGTCCGGGAGCCAGGTGAACAACGTCGCAGCAGAGAGGCCCTCCGACGGTGGGAACGGGGTTGGCGGGGTCGTAGACAAATTGATCGACCCTCTGCTTATCGGGCGCAGCCGTGGAAAGCTGGCCGCCGCCCGCGGCGCTGTTGGCTTCGCCAGTTGAACGCAGATAATATTTGGCCGGCTTCGCCCGCTCCAACGGCCACGCCTCTTCGTCGCGCCACTTATTCTCGCCCATCACGAAGATCTTGACCGGCTTTCCGTTGGCGAATTGATTCTGCTTGCCGAGGAAGAGGTAATCGTACCAGTCAAGCGTGATCTCGTTCTCGTCAAAGGGTGCGTCGGGGCCGAAATCGACCTCGCCGATGGTGCGTCCCCAGCCGGAGTGGCCGCCGATGGCAACCAGAAGCTGCTGGCCGTTGCGCGCTGCCTCCGTGCCGGCATTAGCCCTCAATCCGACGTAGTTCCGCAGCGAACCGTCCTGGAAGATGTCATACCAGGCGGCGATGGTCAGCGCGGGAACCTGAATCTTATCGTAGTTTTCCTCAATCGACCATTGCTTCCAGTAACTGTCGTAAGTGGGATGATCAAGCCAATCCTGAAAGTAAGGGGCAAGAGAGTGAGTTAGTCCAGCGCCGTCCTGAGCGAGCTTGACGTTAAAGACCGGAAACTGGCTCAGCGGCAGAACCTTACTGCCAAGCATTGCATTTGCACCTTGCCGCACGGTGCGGTTGAAGGTGTCCTGCGCCAGGCCGGAGGTCCACGATTCATTGAACCACTGCTCGAAGGCGCCGCCCTGATAAGTCCAGTTCTCGTGATAGTTACTGGCAGTTACAACCGGGCAGATTCCGGCCAGATGAGGCGGACGGCTGATGGCGGCCAGCATCTGTGTCGCGCCGACATACGAGCCGCCGAACATGCCCACTTTGCCGTTGGAGTGGGGCAGCGCGGCAGCCCACTCGACGGCGTCATATCCGTCCTCGCTTTCGTGCTTGAAGGTGTACCACTCGCCCTCGGATGTGAACCGTCCGCGCACATCCTGCGCCACCACCATGTAGCCGCGCGCGGCGGCCTTGCGGGCAAAGACGGTGGTGTTGTCCTTGTTATAGGGAGTGCGTTGCAGCAGCACGAAAAACGGCCCGTCCCCGGCCGGCCGGTAGATGTCGGCGCGCAGCGTCAGGCCGTCGCGCGTCAGCATCGCAACATTGCGCTCAACGATGATGTCCGCAGCGGTTTGTCCCTTGACAGGTATACACGGCAGCAGGGTTAAAGCGAAAACAAGCAGGCAAAGATTCTTCTTCAGCACGATGTTATCTCCGAAGTGAACTTCAAGAATATTATCAGGCCTCCACGCGAATGCATTTGCCAAAGATGTTATTCGCGCCGATCCAGCCGTTGATTCCTCCACGATTATTGCCGATCTGGAAACGATCGCCACGAATGGCCTTCACGATGTGAAGGTATTCAGCACCACGCACTCTACAGAGCACTATGTCTCCAACAGCGAGTGTGGAACAATCAACGGAAACAACTGTACAGAGTTGACCTGATTCAATGCGTCCTTTCAAGGATGCACCTATAGGGCGAAACGAAACGGTCTCTCCGGTGCGGAGTTTCTCAATGTAGTGTGCTGCCCAACCCAATGCGTACCCCCTGTTCTGTGAAGACGCCGAGTGCTTACGCGTTTAAGCTTGTTGCCTACATCCCTCCCGCGCCCAGCAAAAGGCCGATGCCGTAGGTGACTGCGCCTTCCAGCGCTCCGACCGCGGTCATCTCTAAGCCGGAAGACCACCAACTGCGGACGGTAATGAGCGACTTGGCTGCGCCGACGGCAAAGTGCGCGGCCAGCGAGATGATAGCGGCGGCGATGATCGCCTCGGTGCCCTGCATGAAGAAGAAGGGAATAATGGGGATGGCCGCGCCAACGGCGGTGGAGAGCGCGCCCGATCCGGCGGAGACCAGCGGATTTGCCAGCGCCTCCTCGCTGGTGCCCAGCCGCTCGCCGGCCAGCGCGCGCAGCAATTGCTCGGGGTCGCTGGCAATGTGGTTGACCATGTTATGGGCGTCCTCTTCGGGCAAGCCCTTCACCTGGTAGTAGAGCGAGAGCAGCTCGCGAGCCTCGGGGCCGTTCATCTGGATGGCTTCGCGCTCGCGGACGATTTCGGCGTCGTAGATTTCGCGCTCGCTCTTGGCGGCCAGATACGCGCCGGAACCCATGGAAAGAGCCGAGGCGATGAGGCCGGAGAGGCCGGCCAGCAGCACGTATTTGCTGTCGCCGGCGGTGGCGCCGCTGACGCCGCTGACGATGCCGAAGATCGCTCCCAGGCCGTCGTTGACGCCGTAGATGGCGTCGCCGATCCAACTGCCCGGCTGCTTGCGGCCCTGGTTGCGCTTGGCCAGCATCTCGTCCAGCACCGCCTGGGCATTGATCTTGGGCGCGCCAGCGGGCTGCTGGTAATGGCCGCGTATCAGCGATCCCAGCTCCTTATAGTGGTCCTTCTCGTCTTCGATGACGTGTTCGAGGATGGCGATGGACTCCGGGTCGCCCAGCGATTTCAGTTGCTCGCCGTAGTTGGCGATGGCGCGGCTCTCCTCGATCTCCAGCCGCCGCAAAGCCATGCGGACGCCGCCGGCGCGGCTGGCCAGCGAGTCTGCATCGCCGCCCGGCTTGCCGTGGTAGACCGGCTCGGCGCCGCCCAGCTCCACGATGCGGCCGTGCCACAGCGCGGCGTGCTCCCACTCCGCGCCGGCCAGGTGGCGCAGCACTTGAGAGCGCACCGGATCGGTGTCCCGGTCGGCCAGCGTCGTGTAGCTGTGGTAGCCCTCCATCTCCGCCGCCCAGTTGCCTTCCAGCGCCGCCAAAACCTTCTTCAATTTCGCGCTGCTCAACGTTTCCTTGGCCATGGATTACTTCTCCTTGCTTTGCATTGAGAATAAGGCATATGAACGGCTTTGGGATGCTGAAGATTTCCTCCGGGGCTATCGGTTCCTGCATACATGATGTCCCTGCGCCGTCCCTACGGGACTCCGTAACGAATTTATGGAATCCCATTTCCCCACGCTAAAGCGCGGGGCTAATAACCAATGCGCCTACGGCGCGAGCGACGGGAGGCTGCCGGCATTGAGCGCTTCTATAGAAACCCCCGCCTCCCTCTGGATGAGTTTTTCCCCAGCCTGTGCAACCCGCGCTTCCCTCCGGATTGAGTTTTTCGTAGCCAGCCGTCTCCGTCATTGTTTCCCAGATTTCCAAAATCACCCCGCTTCTGCACAGCCCGCCCTCATGCCAAAATAAATTCAGTTCGTAGACCTACCTATATGGTGAGTGATCTACGGACAAAACAAAGGCGCCAAGGATATGCAAATCCCTGGCGCCTCAATGGTGGCCCCGTAGCTCAATTGGACAGAGCACCCGCCTACTAAGCCTGAGATGAAGGTCCAATCCCTTCCGGGGCCACCAACAGAAGGAATCCTAAAGATAACTCCCCTGTGGGAGCAAGTGCAAAAATAGAAAAATCAAAATATCTTTTTCATCGTCAATCATTTTGACTCAAGTCCTAGATTCCCACACATCCCCACTGCAATTCACACGCGGTTCCACGCCCCCTTCCGTCCTACACTCTTCTGGTATGGCAACTCTTCCCAACCTGGCTTTCGACTCCGGACTGCCGGCCAATGTGGACGCCGAGAGAACCATCCTCGGCGCCATCCTGCTGGACAACGCCTCCCACGCCGAGGCCGCCGAAAAGCTCACCGATGAGGATTTTTCCCTCGACTCGCACCGCCGCATCTTCCAGCGCATGACGGAGTTGATCAATGGCCAGAAGGCGGTGGACATCGTCACCCTGTCCAACGAGCTGGCCCGCTTCAAGGAGATCGAATCCATCGGCGGCGTGGCCTACCTGGCCTCGCTGACCGAGGGATTGCCGCGCCGCCCGGTCATCGAAGAGTACGTCCGCATCGTCAAGGACAAGAGCCTGCTGCGCAAGCTGATGCTCATCTGCTCGGCGGCCATCGCGCGCGCCGCCGACCAGGGCGAGAGCGCGCTGGGAGTTCTGGACGAGACCGAGGCCAAGCTGCTGGAAGTCAGCGAAAAGGGCATCGCCCAGGGCTTTCAGTCGCTCGACCAGATCGTCAAAGGCTCTTTCGGCACCATCGACAATTTATATAATCAAGGCCAACATAAGGTTACCGGGCTGGCCACGGGCTTTTACGAGTTGGACGACATGACCAGCGGCCTGCAAAAGGGCGAGCTGATCATCATTGCCGGCCGTCCATCGATGGGCAAAACGGCGCTGGCCATCAATATCGCGGAAAACGCGGCGGTCAGCAGCCAGGCGATTGTAGCCATCTTTAGCCTGGAGATGAGCAGGGAGGCGCTCTTGCGGAGGATGCTGGCCAGCCAGGCCGCGGTTGATCAGCGAAAACTGCAAACCGGCAATATTTACAAGGAGGACCGCGCCAAACTGCAGAAGGCGCTCGGCGACCTGATCGAGTCGAGAATTTTCATTGACGACACGGCGGGTATTTCGCTTGGTGAGATGCGGGCCAAGGCGCGGCGTCTCAGGCAAAATGCCGGGGGCCTTGACCTGATCGTGGTGGACTACCTGCAACTGATGTCGGCCACCGTGCCCTCGTCCGGCAAAAGAAGCTATGAAAATCGCACTCAGGAGGTCTCAGCCATCTCCCGCGGCCTCAAAGCCCTGGCCAAGGAGCTGAACGTGCCGGTTGTGGCCCTCTCCCAGCTCTCTCGCGCCAGCGAGCGGCGCGGCGAGGACAAGCGCCCCTTTTTGAGCGACCTGCGCGAATCGGGATCCATCGAGCAGGATGCCGACGTGGTGGCCTTTATCCACCGTGAGTTCATCTACAGCCGCGACGAGAATTTGAGCGAGGCCGATAAAGCCAAGTCGGAGATCATCGTGGCCAAGCAGCGCAACGGCCCCGTTGGCACGGTTGAGCTGTATTTTGTCTCGCGTTACACGCGCTTCGACAATCCTGACAAGAGGCACGAAATTTGAGCACGGTCTAGATGGGATGCGGAGCGGTGTTGTTGGCGCCGGTGACGTTGTCGGGGGGGTCCGTGAACGATTTGCCCGCTCCGTAGGCGGACTTCTGGTAGTTGGAGCCGACCTTGCGGATCGCATCCTTCCAGCCATCATCCCATGTAATATGCGCCTCGCCGTCTACGTAGGCCCACTTGCCATGTTCGTGGTGCAGCGACCGCCAGGCATCGCCATTCTCCTCGAGCGTGATGTAGAAGCTGAATCCGTTGCCATCGCCGACCTCCCATTTTCCCAGATAGCGGCCTCGGGAGGGCAACTGGGAGTTGCTGGAGGCAGTCTCACCGGCCGCGGACGCGGTCACGGGAAACTCGACCCGCTCAATATCGCAAAGATTGAAGCTCTGCCGGTGGTTATCCTTGAAGACGATCACGATCGTGCCCGAACCGCATTTGGGGGCCGGGGGCGTCTTGGCAAAACCACCGGGAACCGCGAGACAAAGCATTGTAGCCAGGCCGGCAACGCTGACAATCAAACGCATGAGATTCTCCTTTACAATCACCGGCGCGACGGTGATCCGACTCAGCCGCGCCAATCTTATCTACGCAGCCCGCGTCCCAAATGTTCCCGGATATTCATCTGTCTCGTGAGAAATAAGAGAAACCTTGACTCCCAGGCTGTTTTCAGGCGGTTCGTTCCCCCCGCGCCTCACGGCTCGTTCAGAATCAGCGCGATGCGCCCCACAATCAGCTCGCTGGGCGGCTCGCCAACGTCCACTTCAATCAGGTCCACGGGATAAGCGATGTTATGCGGCCTGAGCACCAGCCGGCTCGCCACAAAGTCCACATAGCGCAGCATCAGGTGGGAGCCATGCCGCACGGCATATAAGTTGGGCCGGTTGGGCCTGTAGGGCATCAGCGAGTTGTAGTGCCGGTCGATCAGCGTGATGGCCTCCGGCAGCACCAGCGGCTCCATGGGCAGTGCGTCGGCGGCCGGAATGCGCACCGCCACAAATCGCTGCCAGGCGCGGCGGGGATTCGAGACGCGCGTCCGGATTGATTGCAAAAGCCCGGCGGGCAGGTGCAGCATGGTCTGCGCGGCAGAGGGCCGGATGAACGGCTCAAACAGGGCCGCCGCATGGCTGACGACCGGAACCGCGCTGCCCTCTTCGTCCGTCGGCAAGGCATCGCGCTGATAGACCGCGGGCAACAGATCGCCGGCCGTCATGTGCTGCGCCGCCAGAATCCGGTCCATCGCCTCCAGCGAGAGCTGCCGCCTATTGTGCAGAAAATTCGATAGATGCGATTGCCCAAACCCGGTCTGCCGCGCCAGAAGCGAGACGCTCACCGTCCCCCGTTGTATCCTGCGCAGCAGTTCCAGGCGGAGCCGCTCGTGCATCTGTGTAAAGTTCATCTGTGGAAATTCCGCCACCAGCAATAGAGGGGGACATCCTTCATTTTCTGCTGGAAAACCTGAAGGACTGATTGGCCTTCATTTTCCGCGCTTTATGAGGGAATGAAAAGTGCGAAAGAGGAAGTCTGCTAGAGAAGATTGACGCAAAAGAATCAATTATCTAGATTTGCTTTACTTAATCCGGTGCTGGCTTGTGGGAATCTTTGGAGAAACGTGTCATTGCTGTCAGGCTGAAATAGGCTATTCTGCCCCCTTTCAGCGGCTTATGAACAATTGTCGGGCGATGAATATCTTTTCCGGCTTTCTCCTCCACACCCCAAAACGCTTTGCAGAGGCGTCCAGGGACGGCCAACCTCAGAAATTCCAGATTCTGCGCGCCATGAGCATGACAAAAAACGAGAGAATTCCGGCGGCTATCCCTCATCAGGGCGAAAGAACCCTGAGCAGCTGTATCCGGTACTTTCTGACCCGCGGTTACAAGACTTTAAAGCAAGGCCGCCGGGAGAAAACAAGAACATGGAGATTTCGTCATGGAATTGCGCGTGCATTTGAAAATTTGCGAGGGGTGCGGTTGTCTTTGGTACCGTGCCCAGACACAAGGGAGCGTTTATTGCAGGGAATGTGAAACAAAACTGAAAGACTTTCCATCTCCGGAAAGTCGCAAACGGCGCGGACGCCCGGCGCGCAAGACGCTGGTCAGAGTCTGGGCGGTAGCTGAAGCATCCGGAGGCGCCCTATGAGCGCCGCCCTTCAGTTGCCGGTGGTTTGGGATCAAGGCAGTCCACAGCGAGCAGGGTACGAAGAGCGGAGGACGTGGGAACCAAGGCCGGCCGTGGCGCCGGCCGCAAAGCCAGCCGAAAAAGCGCCGGCCGCCGGGCTGGTCATCAGCCTGGGCTTCTACCGCAAGCATACCGAAAGCCTGTTGCGCCGTTACCTCTACGCATCCATGCAGGTGGGCAGGGCGCCCAACATCCTGGGCGATCCTATTGCCCGGGGATGGTGCTCCAGCCGCCCCATCCGCACCTTCGAGGACGCGGTCATCTTCGTCCTCGACGTGGAGAGATGCCTCAACCAGCTTGGTTCTCTTGACCGCATGATGATTAGCCGCATTGTGCTTCAGGAGTACACCCAGGCAGAAGCAGCCCCCTTGCTGGGGATGGGCGTTCGCACCATCTCCTACAAGTTTCCCCAGGCCCTGGATCGGCTGACGGAAAAACTGCTGGAAACCGGGCTGTTGATTCTGCCCATCTGATGCGCTGAAAAACCAATCAGTGAAGGGGAGATGCGTTCGAACACTCCCCTTCGCCGGTTACAACGCGCTTTAGAGACACACAGATTTCACCTGCGGGCAAGACAGGCTGCTGTGCTCAGTCTCATTCGAGTTCGGTCACTGGGACAGCCCGAAATCCCGTCGAAAGCGGAAAACTATTCGGCGTACGAGATACTACCGCGCCGGCAGCCACCCGTGACTTGCCCATCACATTGCGCACGAAGTCGAGATTGATTGCATCGCCGGCATCTGGCAGTTCCGTCCACTTCGCTTCAAACAACTCCACGCGCCCGCCTACATCCACTACAAAGTCCACTTCACGGGTCCGATCGCGCCAAAAGAACAGGCTGCCTGCGCGTCCGGCGCAACTTTCGCGGTCCCGAAGTTGGGAAAACACGAAAGTCTCCCAGACTGCTCCAACTGCTGGAGATTGCCGAAGAGCTTCCGTGGAGCGAATATTCAGTAGGGCGCAAAGAAGGCCAGTATCGGCAAGATAGAGTTTGGGGCTCTTGACAATGGACTTGGTTCGATTTGAAAACCAAGGCTCAAGCAACACAACCTGTCCAGAAGCCTCCAGCATAGACAGCCATTGGTTCGCTGTTGATGGGGAAATTCCAACATCACGCGCCAGATCTGCCTTGTTCAACAGGTTTGCTGAACGAAGAGCGCACGCGCGCAGAAATCTCTCAAAATCCCGCAGGTTGCCTACATGGGTCAAAGCGTGCACATCGCGTTCCAGGTAAGTGGCAAGATAAGAATTGTAGAATGCCGCAGAGTCAATATCCGGGTTGGCATACAACTCCGGGAAACCACCACGCACCATCGCCGATTCGATTCCGGTTTGTGGCAATGCCTCTCGGATTTCGGCAAGGGAAAGAGTTTCGAGCTCTACGATGTCAGCCCTGCCTGCCAACGATTCGGATACATTCTTCATCAGGGTAAACTTCTGCGAGCCTGTTAGGAGGAATTGCCCGTTGCGCATCCGGTTGGCATCCACGGCCACTTTGAGGTGCCGGAATATGCTGGGCGCATATTGCACTTCGTCGATGATGACCGGAGGCGGATGACGCTGAAGAAAACGGTCAGGCTCTTTTTCGGCCTGTTCAGCTTCGGTGGGAAGATCAAGAGACACAAACGAATAGTGGGGAAACAGGCGCAGGAAGGTGGAGGTTTTGCCAGTCTGTCTGGCTCCTGTCAGTACGACCACGGGCCTTGTCTTCGCAGAGCGTTGCAGCCGAGGTTCAATCGCACGAGAAATCCACATATGCATAATATACGATACGATCGTATATTTTGCACGACGAAAAGACCGCCTGATGCCAACGATCTTCCGTTTCGTCCCCGTCCCAAAACCGAACCCTCCAAATAATGGGAAATTTCACATAACAAAAATCTCATTCCAAGCGTTTTCCCGTTGAGCACCCGCCGCAGTCCGCCTAGCGTCAAGATGAGGGCGATTACCAAACCCCAATGAAGAAGCACACAAACGAAACGAGTCTTCCCAGAGAGCTGCCCGGCCATCTGACCGAGGTGGCGCTCGGCTGCCAGCGCATGTTGGAGGAGAACCCGTGCCATCCGCAAGCCTTGGTGGGCATTACTCTGGTGGCTCTGGCCAGCGGCCAATCCGAGGCCGCGGTCAGGATGGCCAGGGCCGCAGTGGCCGCCGCGCCGCGCATGATCACCACCTGGGTTGCGCTGGGCCAGTCGCTCAAGTCCGCCGGACGGAACGATGAGGCGGAGCGCGCCTACATCCACGCCATCAGCCTGGATGGCACCAACGCGCTGGCTCGCATGGGCATGGGTGAGCTGATGCTCGCCACCGGACGCTCTCTGGAGGCAATCCGGGAGTTTGAGCTGGCCCTCGGCCGCCAGCCGCCGCTGGCCGCCGCGCACATGGGCCTGGGCAATGCGCTGGCTAGCCTGGGACGCAATCAGGAGGCTCTCGCCCGCTATGAGCAGGCGTTGGCGATCTGTCCGCGGCTGCCCGAAGCCGAGTTTGCCGCCGGCTTTGTTCTGGCGCGCACCGGCAAGCCCGAGGAGGCCGAATTCCGCTACCGCCGTGCCCTCACCCTGCGTCCGGATTTTGCCGCCGCCTGGGTCAATCTGGGCAGCCTGCTGCGTGAGCAGGGACGCGAGGTCTACGCCGAGGCCGCATTGCTGCGGGCCGTCGAGCTGCGCCCGGATCTGATCTCCGGCTGGGTCAACCTGGCGATACTGGAGCGGGAGCGCCGCCAACCGGACAAGGCTGAAAACTATCTGCGCAAGGCCTTTGCCCTCAATCCGGAGCAGGTGGAGACGCTGGTGGCCTGGTGCCAGTTTCGCTCGGCAGAGCGTGACCCGGCCGGCGCATGGCAGTGGCTTCGCTGGGCCCTGGCCCGCGAGCCGGACAACTCAGAGGCCGTCAACATGCACGGCATCCTGCTCCACCAGGAAGGCCGCTTCGAGGAGGCGATTCCGGTATTCGAGCGGGCCGAGACGCTGGGAAACCGCGCCGCCGCCTCCAACCGAGGAAATTCCTTGCTGGACCTGGGCCGCATGGACGAGGCCGTGCGAGCACAGGAGCTGGCCGTCGAGCGCGACTCCGCCAGCCCCGGAGCGCTCTACAATCTTTCTCTCACCCGCCTGCGGCTGGGCGACTGGCGGCAAGGCTGGCCCGGTTACGAGGCCCGCTGGCGTTTTCGCGAGGTACATCGCAGGCCCAGGGTCTTTTCTCAGCCCCGCTGGCAGGGCGAGGCCCTCGACGGGCGCCGGATTCTACTCCACGCCGAGCAGGGGCTGGGCGATACCATCCAGTTCTGCCGCTACGTGTCCATGGTTGCGGATCGGGGCGGCCAGGTCATCCTGATGATGCAGCCGCCGGTCGAGCGGCTCATGGCCTCGCTGGCTTCGGTGCGCGCCGGTCAGGCGCAGACGGCTCTGCTGGGCGCCAAGCCGACTGATTTCGATGTCGAGTGCCCGCTCATGAGCCTTCCAGCCGTATTCGCAACCACTGTCGAGACGGTTCCCTGGCCAGGCGCTTACCTTTTTGCCGATCCGGAGCTGGTCGCCGAAAAGCGGGTTAAGTTTCCACACTTGTTCCTGCGGGATTCGCCGTTCGCGCAGCACCGCATCGGCCTTTGCTGGGCAGGCAATTCCCGCTACAAGGCCGACCACCTGCGCTCCGTCAAACTGGCCACGCTGCTGCCCCTGTTGCGCATATCGCAGCGCTCACCCGGCATCACCTGGATCGCTCTGCAAAAAGGGGCGGCCTCGGAACAATTGGCCGCCCTGCCCGGCGACGTTTCTCTCCTGGATGGCTCCAGCCACGACCGCGACCTGGCCGAGACCGCCGCGCTCATCGCCACGCTGGATTTGGTCATCACCACCGACACCTGCATCGCCCACCTGGCAGGCGCCATGGCCAAGCCTGTCTGGATTCTGTTGCCCCATCTCTCCGATTGGCGCTGGATGCAGCAGTCGGAGACCACCCCCTGGTACCCCACAGCCCGGCTCTTCCGCCAGAGCGTACCCGGCGACTGGGCTGGACTCATCGACCTTGTAATCAAGCAGTTGAGCGTATTTCACGAGGCACAGTCAGGGCCGCTGCAACCGAGGCAGCCCAGCAAACAAGATTCCCAGACTTCCCGGCTCATCCACGCGAAAGCTTAAAGCCGCCCAAAAATTATCAAAAAATCTTCTTGACATTTTATACTCTATATTGTAGAGTTCTCTGTATGGAGGATTACTCTAACGGCTTGAACGCCTCCAGGATTGGTTCCATGAAATGTTCAATCGGATAGGAGATCTTATGGGAACGACATGTACCATGCCCGCAATTCCACGCTTCGGCGCCGGCTTTTTGAAAGGCCGCATGCGCGGCGCTCTAATCTGCGGCTTCTTCGGCGCTGTATGGATGTATGAAGCCTTGTATTTTGGCAATATTGCCACGCCAGTCTGGCTGGCAGCCATCAGCCTCCTCACGGTGACCCTGGTCGCCTGGCCGGTGGTGCGGCTTCGTGCGTATCGCCACCTGTCGCTTTCAGCCGCTGATCGCGCGTTCTGGGCATCGATTGCCAAGCCCTATTGGATCAACTTTGCGATCGAATGGGTGCTGTGCGCTGTCGCGCCCATGTGGCTTTCATACTATCAGCGCTACGATCTGATCCCCCATTTCCTTGGCGTGATTATCGGTGTGCATTTCCTGCCTCTCGGGAAGCTCTTCAAGGTGCCGCTCTATTATTGGACTGGCGTTGTCATGGTCGTGGGTGTTTTGGCTACGCTGGCGATTCCCGCCGGCTACGTGCGCAACATCGCGGCTTGCGGCATCGACGGCCTGGCGTTATGGGCGACGGCGGCTGTGCTTCTGGGGCAGGATTGGCATTCATCGAACGAGCTTTGATCAAAAAAAGGAGAATCGGCAATGTCTGAAAATCAAAATGAGTTAGAACTCAAAGACCGGCTCAGCCTGATCGAATCCATGATCGCCGAGGGCCGGCGGACCACCGAGAGCTGGGGATGGACCTTTGTCCTTTGGGGCGTGGCCAATTGCACGGCGATCTTGTGGACGGCACTGGCTCATTTTCCCTATGCATGGCCGATCACGATGACTGCGGCCTGGGTACTGACATTGGTTGTGGCGGCGCGCAGGTGTGCGAAGCGGCCCTCGACGACGCTGGGTCGCGCGGTGAGCTCGATCTGGATCGCGTTCGGCATCTCGATGATGATGCTGTTTCCGGCGCTGGGCATCAGCGGCCGGATCGATGAGTACATCCAGATCTCGGTTGCCTCGGCGATGCTGGGCATGGCTTATGCGGCCTCGGCGATTTTATTGCGCTGGAAAGCACAGTTCGCCTGCGCGCTGGTCTGGTGGAGTCTGTCGGTTTATGCCTGCTTTGGCAAAAGCACCCCGGTTGCCATTGCCTATATGAGCGCCATCTTTCTGTGCATGATTGTCTTCGGTTTTTACGGAATGATTGCGGAAGCCCGCAGATGCAAACAGGCGGCCAGCCATGCCTGAGCCAACGAATCTTCAAAGGAGTAATTCCGTGACAGTAAACGTTGAAGAGCAGGAACTCAAAGACAGGCTCAGCCTGATCGAAACCATGATCGCCGAGGGCCGGCGCACCACCGAAAGCTGGGGATGGACCTTTGTCCTCTGGGGCGTGGCCTATTACGTCGCCATTGGCTGGGACATCCTGGGGCACAATCCGTGGGCCTGGGTGATCACTATGACAATCGCCTTGCTGCTGATGATGACTATCCTCTGGTACAAGGCAAAGCGGCAAACAGAGAAGAGTCCCTTGACCAGGGCGGGCCGTTCCATTTCAGCCATCTGGACTGCCACGGGCATCTCAATGATGATGCTCTTTCCTGCTATGGGTTTCAGCGCCCGGTTTTCTCCCCAGATTTTTGTGGCGGTGGCAAGTGCAATGCTCGGCACTACCAATGCGGCCAGCGGCATAATTTTGAAATGGAAAGCGCAAATTTCCTGCGCGATGGTCTGGTGGGCGGCGAGCGCGGTAGCCTGTTTAGCCAGCGTTGCGCAATGCACGATTGTGTTTCTGGTGGCCATCTTCCTCTGCCAGATCGTCTTCGGAAGCTACATGATGATCCGCGAAGCGTGCCAACGCAAACAGGGGGCCAGCCATGCCTGAGCTGCCGGAGCTGAATCCTGTCGTTCACGGGAAGCTGCGCCTGGCCCTGCTCTCGCTGCTCGTTGGCGTTGAAGAAGCAGAGTTTACCTGGCTGCGCTCCAAGACCGGCGCGACCGACGGCAATCTCGGCGCGCAACTCGCCAATCTCGAAGAAGCCGGCTACGTCTCGGTCAAAAAGAAGTTTGTGCAGCGCAAGCCGCAAACACTTTACCGCATCACCGAAGCCGGCCGCGCGGCTCTTGCCGAATACGTGCAGGCGCTCAAGCAAATGCTCGGCGGCGCCATCGGCGTGTAATCAACTGTTCAGCCAACGCAGGAATAATTGGGAGAACAAAAGACTCAGTCCGCGCGTAATAAAAATGTAATCTGCATGCAAGGTAGCTTCCGGATGAAAACTTTTCTGAAAACAAGCGTGGCCGCGCTGGTGCTGGGATTCCTGGCGCTGGCGGCACTGCGATGGATTCCGGTCCATATTTACGATGGATTCGAGTCCCCCGGGCTGAGCTGGAGTCGATGGTCCACTCATCGCCTGGTTCCTGGAGCCGCCGTGGTTCAGGATAAGATTGTCCGCACAGGCCAGAGCGCCCTGGCGGTCACCGTGCGCTCCGGAGACCGCTATGAGGCGGCCAGCGATGACGGCGCGGCCTCGGAGCGGGATGAGCTGTTGGAATCATGGTGGCTCTATTCGCGCACGGGTGAGAGCTACGTTTACTCTTTCAGCGTCTATCTTCCGCGCGATTTTCCGCAAAACGCGCTGCGCCTGGTGATCGCTCAATGGAAACAGCTCTGCATGGCCGATTCATGCCGGCCTGACAATCCCATCCTCGCTATCCGCTACACCGGCGGACGACTGTCGATCACGCGCCACGACGAGCATGGCAGCGCTGTTCTCTATCAAGGTGTGGATGATGTGCGCGGGCAATGGCTCGACTTCCGCTTTGTGACGCGCTTCGATCCCGGCGGCCAGGGAAGCATCGACGGAAGCCTCGACGGAAGGGAGATCGTTCACTATCGCGGTCCGACGGTCTATCAGCCCGCGCGCGGTTATCCCCGCCACGGGCGAGTCTACTTCAAATTTGGGCTTTACCGGGATGCGCTCCAACAGCCGCCTTGGACGATCTATCTCGATGAGTATCGCAAAGATCAGTGCGCAGTGTCCGGCTGCCAGTAAGCTTGTATTCAACCCTCCGGATGAAGGCTCTTCCGCACCCGCTCCATGATCCCCAGGTAATAAGCCAGATTGTGAATGGTGTTCAACGTTCCTGCGAGCGCCTCGCCCGCCTGCACCAGGTGACGCAGATAGGCCCGCGAATAACGCCGGCAGACCATGCAATCGCAGGCCGGATCGGGAGGGCCTTGATCCTCGGCGTAGCGCGCGCCCTTGATGTTCAGCCGGCCTTCGCTCGTAAAAAGCAAACCGTGACGCGCCGCGCGCGTGGGCAGCACGCAGTCCATCATATCCACACCCATGCGCGCATACAGCTCGATCTCGTCCGGATAACCGACGCCCATCACGTAGCGGGGCTTGTTGGCGGGCAGCAGCGGCAGCACCTCCGCAATCATCTCCAGGGTCAGCTCGCGCGGCTCGCCCACGCTCAAACCCCCGATGGCGTAGCCGTCAAAGTTCATCTCGACGAGCCTCTCCGCGCTTTCGCGGCGCAGGTCGCGATACATTCCCCCTTGCACAATGCCAAACAAACTCTGTGTCCGTCCGCCTAATTTATCTCGCCACGCAACCTCGTCGCGGTGCGCGTTGAAGTGCACCAGAGACCGCCGCGCCCAGGCCATGGTCAGCCGCAGGCTCTCCATCGCACGGGAGCGGTCTGCTGGGTATTCCGTGCATTCGTCGAAGGCCATCGAGATGTCCGCCCCCAGCGCGATCTGCACGTCCATGGAATGTTCCGGAGTAAAAAAATGGCTGCTCCCGTCCAGGTGCGAGCGAAAACTGACGCCCTCGTCCGTGACCTTGCGCAGCCCGCTCAGGCTGAAAACCTGAAAGCCGCCCGAGTCCGTCAGCAGCGCTCGTGGCCAACTGAGGAAGCGGTGCAAACCGCCCATCCGCCGGATGGCCTCGTGGCCGGGACGCAGATAAAGATGATAGGTATTGCCCAGGATGATTTCCACGCCGAGCGATTCCAGCACGTCCTGCGAAACAGCCTTCACCGTCCCTTGCGTACCCACAGGCATGAAGACTGGCGTCTCCACGGTGCGATGAGGCAGATGCATCCGCCCCCGCCGCCCGCCGGCTTCGCTTGTCGCCAGTATGTTGAATTCTAGGCTCACCAGACGATTCTAACGGGCTTCCCACGCATCGTACTCGATTCGCACCACCGCATTGGTGTCGCGTTTGGAGCCTTCGAGCAGTATCGTGAGCAACTGCTCCACTGTTTTCCCGCATCCAGGAACGATCACCTCCGCTGCAATCTCGTTGAGCGGCACCAGCACAAACGCGCGCTCCGCCAGCCGTGGATGCGGAATCTCCAGTCCCTGCTCGCGAATTACCAAATCTCCCAATAGCAGAATGTCCAAATCCAGCGTGCGCGGTCCATTCACGACTCCCGCCGCCCGGTCGCGGCCAAATTCCTGCTCAATCGCCAGCAAGCCATCGAGCAGCTCGCGTGGAGCCAGCACAGTTTCCAGCGCGACGACGGCGTTTACATAGCGCGGCTGCGCGGCAAACCCCACTGGTTCCGTGCTGTAAAGCGACGACCGGCGCGCTACCCGCCCCAGCGATCCCAGCCGTAAAGCCGCCGCCGCCAGAGTCGCCTCCGGCGCGCCCGCCCAACTGGCCAGGTTCCCGCCCATCCCGATGTAGGCCGTCCGCATACTCTTCAGACTATCGCGGAAACCAGTGGTTACGATCCGGAAGCCAAATGTGAGGCAAACCCTCAATCTGCTAGCATCCTCTATGGAGAAACTCCACTATGGACGCACAACCCAACATGAGCCTTGGCGCGCGGCGCAATGAAGACATCGCCCTCGATCTGCTCAAATTTGTCTCCGTTACGGCGGGCGTAGGCCGGCCCGCGGCGCCTTCAACCGGATTCAGCGGCGCCGCCGGGCCCAAACCCGAGGAGCACGTGAATCAGTTGCTCGAGCTTTACAGCCGCTGCCTGAAAGCCGTCGAAGGCCATGGGCCGGAGCAGAATCAGGCAGGTGGAGAGCCCGGGAAGTCAGGTAAAGCGCCGGAGCAAGCTACGAGAGCTCCGCAAGGCTGGATGCCGCAGCCGTGAGCCAAGCCCCTCTGCGCGTTGCCGTTGCCGGGGCCGGCGCCTTCGGCAAGAACCACCTGCGCGTCTACCGCGAGCTCGAAACGGCGGGATTCGCCACGGCCGGCCTGTCCGTTGCGCTGGTCGCGGCCGTCGAGCCTGACCCGGCCCGCGCCGCCGA
>Ga0326727_10003307_pt1 | contig 52039 bp, 43 predicted proteins | sample MB2enrmetagenome_FD_207643 | JGI IMG/M metagenome (GOLD analysis project Ga0326727, IMG submission 207643) | Lab enriched peat soil microbial communities from McLean, Ithaca, NY, United States - MB29MY | ecosystem: Environmental > Terrestrial > Soil > Wetlands > Peat | place: USA: New York...
TTGTTCTTGCGAGTTTTCTCATAATCGAAGCCGGGAGAAGTTAGGCTGTGTACTTTCCTGAGCACTCGGCCCCGGCAGTCGTCTCGCCACGGAACCTGAGCCACCCTTGCAAATGCTTCCTCCGACTCAACCATAAGTTGGAGAGTTTTCCATGCACTTCTGTTCACTTTAAGGAAGGATTCGAACGCCTTCAGCCATTCGTTAAACTCCAACGCTTTCAATTGCTGCTTGACGCTTACTTGCGAGTGTGGCATTGACTAGGCCCTTCGATGAACTTGGCAACAGTATATCCGAGCGGAAGAAAGCTCACCTCGATTTGTCTCGGTTTGTTCCGCAGTTTATTGGGTCTGACATGCAAGACTGGATTCCACGATGAGACGGTCGCGAGAAAGTTTCTCCACCACGTCATCATCAGTGTAAACAGCCCGTCTGGGACAATTTAATAATCAGCCGCCCACCCGGTGCGGGAAACCGGACAGAGGTTTTATGATTGTCATCCACCAGTCCTGAACTCCAACCGCATGGTGTCTTGGAAGCAAGCCCGAAGCCGACCGTCGAAGCATGCGCCGGAATTGAGAGGTTCGTTGATGCAGATGTGGTCGCCCATTTTCTATCCATCCGCCGAGCGGAGGTTCTCAAGCTAACTCGCGAAAAGGTGATTCGCGGCTATGCCTATAGAGGTCAGCAGCGACACGTCTATCGGTATCGCCTCAGCGAGGTGAGCGCAGATTTCGCCGCGCTCCATAACTCACGCAGTACAATCACCGCAGCAGCCCCTGTGAGCCGGAGGAAGAAATCCAATGGCTGAAGAACAGGGTTGGCTGAGGAAGCGGATGAGAGCGGACGGAAACACGTACTTCTGGTGCTACCAAAAGGTCAGGCCAAGCGACGGGAAAAGGGTTGAGCAGCCTGTCCGCCTTGGCCTTGTCTCCGCTATCGGCAACGATACGGCGGCGTGGCGCGAAGTGGGACGGCTCAATCTCATCGAAAAGCACATCCTGAGCCCGACGCAAGGCCAACCGACCTTCGGATGGTTGGCCAATCACTACATTAGGGACGGACTGCCCTTCAACAAACGCAATGGTAAGCGCAAGGCGAAGGGCACCGTTTACAACTATCAACATGCTTTGGACGACTTCATTCTCCCTCGCTGGGAGAACGAGGTCGCTGCCAAAATCAAACCCCTTGCCGTCCGGGACTGGCTCTACTCGGTCCACGACGAAGAGGACTACGACTGGCAGACGGTCTCAAAATTCAAAATGGTGATGGGGCAGGTATTTAGTCATGCAGACATGTATGACTTAGAGAACTGCCGCAACCCCATTCAGAAGGTGATGATTCCGGGGTCGGAGGATACCGACCGGGAGGCGCGGGTATTGCAGCCGGAACAAACGCTGGAGATTGTCTCCCGGTTAGACTTCCCCGAAAAAGTGCTCGTGGTGCTCATTGCGGCCACCGCAGTTCGCATCAGCGAAGCCCTCGCTTTGCAATGGAGGCACATCAAGTTTGACGATGACTGCATCCAGATTGAGCAAGCGTTTCGGCTGGCGGAAATCACCACCACCAAGACCAAATCGTCCAAGGCGGACGTGCCGATGTGCGGACTGCTGGCGGACTACCTCCGCTACTGGAAGAGCCAAACCCCGTATCACCGGAACACCGACTACGTGTTTGCCAGTGACAAGCTGAAGGGAGCCAAGCCCCGTTGCGGACAGATGGTCAATCGGGACTATCTGAAACCAGCAGCGGTCGCGGCGGGGATTATCGAGCAGGGGGAGAGATTCGGGTTTCATTCGCTCCGGCATAGCCTGAGCACTTGGGTGAATCGGAATCTGAAGGACGTGAAAATCGCCCAGACCCTACTCCGTCACAGCAAACCAGAAATCACCGCTGGTATTTACATTCATGGCGTCCCTGAAGAGAACCTCAAGGCGCAGGAGCAGTACATGGATGCGTTGGCGTTCCAAAAGCCCGTGTCGGATGCGTTGCAGTGAATGTCATCGGGCTGGGCTTCGGGCTGGAACTGATGAAGGAGGAGGTCAGAATGCTTGTATCTGTAAGAAAAGAAATGGTAGGCACGAGGAGACTCGAACTCCTGACCTCTACCGTGTCAATCGAGTTAAGTATAGTATTTTCAAGGTCTTACAGGCATGAGTAGCAACCAGATCGGCCCTGAAGGTACGGTTGGAACAGGTTCCTGCTATCTAATTGCTGTACAAAATTTTCAGTTGCGCTTGTAGCGAATAGTGTTGACAGGGTTCTCAAGTCCGGGCACACTGGTGATGGTTGCAGTTGTAGCGTTTAGGAGTAGAAGATGGCCACGCACCCACTGAATGTCGCCCTACCGGAATCCGAGAAACAGCAGGCAGCAAAGCTTTATCGACTGCTGCTCCACGACGGAGTTCCCTGCCTACTCGGTCGATCCGGCGAGAAAGAGTATCTAACGCCATCGGTGTACGAGCTTTTGCGAGATGTTTTGGCGAATCTGCAGGAGGGTAAAGCGGTTGCCATTCTTCCGCTGCTTGAGGAACTTACAACGCAAAAGGCCGCTGACATCCTTGGTGTGTCCCGGCAGTTCTTCGTGCGCTTATTGGATGAAGGCAAGATGCAGTTTCATCGCACTGGGACCCATCGCCGACTTTACCTAAAGGATGTGCTCGAATATAAGCACGACCGCGATGCACAGCGGCAACGGGGAATCCGTGCAATCGCGCAAGCTGCAGTTGATTCGGGCGATTACGATACTTTTATTACGCCCGAGGAGTAAATGACAGCTGACTTCCCGGTCATTCTGGATGCTTGTGTGCTGGTTCAGGCGTGTCTCCGTGACACGCTGCTGCGGCTTTTTCAAGCACGGCTTTTTCTGGCGCGATGGTCCGACGACATTGTTGCGGAGGTCCAGCGAACGCTTGAGAACAAGCTTCAAAAGACTCCCGAGCAAACCGAGCATCTCGTTGCGCAGTTGCGGGAGTATTTCGCTGATGCCTGGGTGGAGGGCTACGCCGACCTGACTGCGTCGATGAGCAACGACGATAAAGACCGGCATGTTCTAGCCGCGGCAATTCGCGGTGGATGCGAGTCGATCATTACCTTCAACACGCGCCACTTTCCGGCACAAGCAACAGACCCGTTCAATATCGCCGTTGTCCACCCGGATGAATTCCTGATCGATCTCTACTATCTGGACCCGGACAGGGTCGTTCATGTCCTCCACGAACAAGGCTCCGATCTCACTCCAACCAAGAGCTTCGAAGACATCCTCCGTCTGCTCCGCCCTTCCTGTCCTAGATTTGTTCAGTTGCTGTGCGCGAAATTGGAAGTGGAGATTTAACAGCACACCAGGCTTATTAAAGTGAGCGCCCCGCAGTTTCATTACGGAACCGCAGTGTAAATGCGCTTGCGGAAATTCCAGCTTTTCACGAATCCCTTGTACCTGGACCAACATCAGATGCTTAATCCGCTCTGGCGGTTCTTCGGATCGGTACTAGTTCATATAGTGGGGGCGAATGAAAGACAATGTATCCAGGGATAGAGCTGCGATTGCTACGCTACGTGGTAGCCGTCGCGGAGGAGTTGAACTTTACTAGGGCGGCGGAACGGTTGCATGTCGCTCAGCCGTCGTTGAGCAGCCAGATTCGCGAATTGGAAAAGGTGCTTGGTTCACCAATCTTTTGCCGCACAAAACGGCACGTGTCCTTGACCGAAGCCGGAGTGCTCTTTGTGGAAGAGGCGCGCGAGGCTGTGCGCCACAGCCAGCGGGCTGAGAACGCGGTCCGTTCCTTCCGTCCTGCAACGCATCTCCATGTTGGCTACTCCCCGTACGTGAACCCCGATCTGATCACGGCGGTGCGCTCCCTCTCAACAGCAGTTCCGAACGGAACTCTTTCGCTGAAGAGTTATTTCACCCGCCGTCAACTCTCCAAATTGCGGGATGGAAGACTCGATGCGGCTCTGGTGATCCTGCCCGTGAATGACAGTGACCTTGTTATAGAGCCGCTTCTGTCGGAGTCCCTGTTGGTGGCACTGCCTGACGGGCATTCGCTTGCACGAAATCGTACAGTCGCACTTTCCGATCTGAGAGATATGCCCGCCATCTCATTTCCTCAAAAACTCCACCCTGAGGTCTTCCAGCAGTTGTCGGACAGTTGCGCGCGCGCAGGACTAAAGCCGAATATCGCCCATGAGGTCACCACATTTCCAGAGGCCCTGCCCCTTGTAGCCCGAGGTGAAGGCTATACGTTCCTCCGGAAATGCTTCACCCCATTCCTTTGTTCGGGCATCGTGCTGCGGCCGATCAAAGGAAACCCTCTCACGATTGAAACGGGAGTGGCGTACTTGAAAAAGCGAAAAAACGTACATCTGGATAGATTCCTGACATCTCTCAAACAGTCTGGAAACTGCCTGGGCAATAATGACGGCAAAGCCGTGGCAGCCTAGACCTGGGAGATGTGGCGCCCTAGACAGGACGTCGAATTCCGGCGATATGGTGTACCTCAGCCGCGACCCGAGACCGCGGAGAGCATTCCTGACGCGTCTAACTTCGGATGGCTTGCGAAGATCAAAACCAATTTTACAACCGCGCGCGCTCCCTGCCGCGCCCCAACCCCAACTCGGTCAGTTCTTGCGGCTGTTGGCGACGCCGATTGGCGAGTGCGGTCGGGGCCGAAGCACTCCCGAGTAATTGCTTCAGCGTATGATATTTGGCGTACGGCGCTACGAAACGAGGTACGCGCGATGCAAAGTCCGCCGATCAGTCTGATTCAGTGGTTAAAGCCAGGGGAGTATCGCGAGACGCGAGAAGCACTCATATCCTTTGCTGACGAAGTAAACATTTACCACGCCGATGTTCTGACTAAAGCACAAGCACAGAAGGCACTGCGGACATGGTTCGAGGAGAGTGCCGGAAACTCCCAGTATTGCTTCATCGGTGCCCACGGCATCACGGGACCGGCGGGTACCGCCATTGGGATAGGTGCGTCAGAAGAAGCCACAGAATTCGTCGAATGGCAGGAACTGTGGAATTGGTTTGAGGAAGGTGAGCTCACTGGGGGATTGTGGCTCGGGGCATGCAGATCCAGCGATGCCGCGGCGGCGCTTTCGCCGTTTCTGAGGGGTGTGAATACCGCTATCCCGCACATTTACGGCTTCAGCGAACCGATTTATCCAGCAGAAATCGAACAAATACTTTTAAAGCTGCTCGAATTCACTAGCATCGATAATCCTCCATGGCTCGATGAGGAGCTTGCGCAACTCCGCGCTGCCGCGCCGGATACGAAGATTGAGCTGTTCTATCCGGCGTCCACTATGAACGGCACCAGAGAGTACATGAATGTGGATGATATGCCAAGAATGATCAACAAGACGTTTCGTGAATTACTAGAGCAGATCGAAGAATCCCGGCGTAACCGCTAACACCAAACGCGTGAACCGCAAGCGGGTTGGCGTCTCGGCAGATGCACTGCTCTGACCAAGGTAGTAATGCGCGTGGAGTGAAGCTGAACGCGAAGCGGCCTCATCATATTATCCCGATTGCCTGAGCGACGGACGGCGCCTGATTGACTTCGAGGGCGGAGGTCTTCGATATATCGGCTCCAAGCTGTGGACCAAGCTTGGTTAAGTCGTCGGTGAAGAGCGTTGCTTCGTGGCTCGCGCGGGAGAGGGAGACGTAGCCGAAGCGGGAGTTGAGCAGGTCCGGGTGAACACTGGTATCGGCATGGACGAGAACGCGCTCGGCGGTGAGCCCCTGGGAGCTGTGGCTGGTGACGGCATATCCGTGGTCAAAGTGGCGATGCTCGCCGGGGTTGAACTCAATCTGGCGGTCATTGTCTAAGCGGGCAGAGATACGTCCATCGGGATGGATCGTTTCGATCACAGCAAGGTCACGATTGGCGACGCCCAGTGACTTGTCCGGTGCGGTGAACTGAATGCGGTCGCCAGAGGAAAACTCGCGCTCAGTGTCCTTATAGACGCTGACGCCGGTGAGGCGGCGCGGATCGTATGTGGCAAGTTCTCCGTTTTGCTTGGCAACAGTGAGCAGGTTCGCCGTCGGGTCGATTGCGACTACTGATCCGTAGCTGCCAGCCTCGATTCCGACATCTTTGCTGCCACGCGTATAGCGAACGACATCGTGAACCTCATAATGGCTGGCCCATGCGCGTTCGGCTCCGGTCATGTCCTGACGCTGAACGAGTACGCGGAACGAATGGTCTTCCGGCGCAACGGCCCTAATGGCTTTCAACTCCTGCCGGACAGCGGCGTTGAGTTCGCGGCGAGACGCATTGTCTGGCGAGACAATGAGCGTATTTTGCGGCGACTCGACGTAGCTCTTTGCGATTGCGCGGATTCGCTCTTCCCGGTTGGGAATTTCCTGCACGCGGCCCTCTTTCTGTAGTCCTTCGAGCGCAGCGAATACTTGGCCGTTGGCCAGCAGCTCCACCGTGGATTTGAGTGCCGGATCTTTCTGTCGCACAATCTCATCGAGCTTTGCGGTTCGCATTCCTGCGTCCTGCAATTGCTCGAACGGGCGTCCTGCCTCGACGCCCTGATGCTGGCGGATATCGCCGATCAGGAGCACCCGGTCATTGGGGCCGAGGCGCATCAGAAACTCGCGCATTTGGTTGGTGCTCGCAAGGCTCGATTCATCGACGAAATAGAAGTGTTTCTGCCTGGACGCTGTCGGTTCCGCCGTGCGGGCGAGGAAGCCTTGCAGGGTGCTGGCCTCGACTCCGGCCTCGCCAAGCTGGCGCGCCGCACGCGATGTCGGGGCGAAGCCCTCGACCTTATAGCCTTGCGTCTCGGCGGCGCTGCGGATGACAGCGAGCGTAGTGGTTTTACCTGCACCGGCGAAGCCCTGAATGCCTTGAATCCGATCCCGTGAACTGAGAACATCTTCCACCACGCTCTGCTGCGCCCGGTTGAGGTGTGGATGCTGGTCGGCAACTGTAATGGCCTGCGGGCGTTCCAGAATCGGCGCGATCTGGCCTCGTCCTTCACGCATCCGGCGGACGATTTCTTGTTCCGCTTCGATGGTTTTGGTGGTTGTGAACTGACGGCCTGGCACGTTCGCCCTCTCTACGGTTTGAAACTCTCCTGCTGCGAGCCGGGCATTGAGATTGCCTCGCACCTGGGCATAGGTAACCTCGCCCATTCCGCGGCGTAGCCCGTCGCGGATCAGCGCCCGCTCATCCACAACGGCCTCGCGTTCAAAGTTTTTGTCACGCGCGAAGGTCAGCGATTCGCGAACCTTCTCAATCGTATTGACTGGCCTCTCCTGACGCTGCTGCCGTTCTCGCGCTTGCCGAACCACGGCCTCGGCCTGATGGCCGAAGTCCGCTGCCAGCTTCCTATGCGAGGCCGTCACCTCGCCCGGCGAGTGAATCTCCTTGCGGTCACGGGTGGAGTGCGCGGCGATCTCGGCGGCTTCTTTACCCGTGCGACCTGTGCGCTCCAGGTACTCGCGGATTTGCTGGCTGCGCGGGCTGGATGCGTCGAGATATTCCTGGGTATAGCCCTTAATTTCAGGAGCGCCGCTGCGGCCCGTCGTGATCTCGTAGCCAAGCTGCCGTAAGCGGTAGGTCAGCTCCGATTGATAGATGGCCGTGGCAAACTGCTGCGAGGCGAAAAGACTCTGCGGCTGAATGGCGCGCGGCTGGCCATTCTCTCGTTCCGTTAAGTTGAAGACGACCGCATGAGTGTGAAGCTGCGGCGCGACGTAGCCATCAACCGGACGGGCGGTGTCGTGCTCGAACTTTGCCGCGATGAACTTGCCTGTAGTTTCCGGCGGGTGATTTCCGCCAATGCGCGCCTGCGTGTAGCGTTCGAGCTGGTCGAGCGCCACACGGACACTTTCGCGGTGGGCCTCGCGTACCCGCTCGTCGCCGCCGACAAGGGCGGTGAGCGAGACAGATTTGGGCGCGGAAAAAGTCGCATCCCAACCGGCACGGTGCTCCATCGTCTTGACGGTTTTGCCGTCCGCATCCTGGTATTCATACGAGGCGCGCTGGCGGACAAGCTGATCGCCGGTCGCCGGATGCTGGCCCTGGCTGAGTTTGGCGAAATCCTCGGCGGAAACGGCCCCGGCAAGGCCAAACTGCGGGGCGAGTCGGCCTTGCCACTCGCCGGTAATCACACCGCGCTGCGACCAATAGTTCTGCTCCTTTGAAGTGAATTCCTTGTGGTGGTAGTTCTGCGCCTGTCCTGCCGAGAGTGGCTTCGATATGGTCAGCATGCGGCCTACTCGATCTCGTGCCCAGAGGGGCGGACTTCATATTCGGTGCTGAAGAGGTTGCCCTGCATCCCTTCCGGCTCCGCTGCGGGTGGCGTGCTCGGCACTATCAGGTCCTCCATATTGCGTTCGTCAAAACCGGGACTCTTTTCTTTCAGAGCAATGAACGGAAACGAGAATCGCGCGACGTGGTTTCCATACTTCAGGAAGCCGCGAAGATCGTCGAGCCCCGAAACCTCGGAGGGCAGAACGAGTGGCTCTGTCTGCCGGTCAAGTGCGAAGTTTCGCCCCGTGCGTGTACCGTCGTAATGGGTCTCGCGCAGCCGCTCAATTTCGATCTCCCCGATGGCTTCGCTAACCCATTTCGCCGCCCTAGGCTCGGTGGTGCGGAGAAAGATCTTGGTTGCCGGCTGCGAGAGCATGGCTTCGGCATCCTCCCCGTATCGTGCCTGCATCTGGCTGCGCCCCTGAAACCCGAGAATGACCGGATTTTGCGACTTTCGGTTCTCGGTGATGGCGGTGTGAAGCTGGGGCAGACGCTGCAGGCTGGCCAATTCGTCGATGACAAACCAGACCGGCTTTTGCTCTGGTATCGGTTCATTCAGCAGGCGCAAAACAAGCGTGTCGATCCACAGACTGATCAGGGGACGAAGCGCCTCGCGCATCGTGGGGCGAGAGGTGATGAATATCCATCCCCGGCGGGTCTTGGCCCATTGAGTAGCCGTCCAACTGGAGGTTGTCTCCTCCTGTCTGGGAAGCATTCGAAAGCTGTCCGCGCTCATGTTGAGCGAACCAAGAACGCCGCTCCGCTGTTGCGGAGCCTTGGGATCGATGAGCATCCAGTATTCAGTTCCTTTCACACGGCGGTCAATCTCGGCGGGATCAGACATCCACTGAACTAGCTGCTCCGGTGTCGGCAGAAAACTCAGCAGGTGCGCGAAGATTTTCTGCGGAGCCTCGACGAAAAAGCGATTCGTAACGCCCTCCGGCTGGTAGAGCGAAACGGCCAATGCTTTTGCCTCCGCCTTCCGCCGCAGCTCATTCGAAGGGCTCCAGTATGGCATTCGGGCATCAAGGGGATTCAGAACAATATCGCCCCGGTGCGCATCGTAAAACTGCTTCACAAACTCGCACGCCGGGTCGTAGACGATGGCGCAATCGCCGCGCCTCTCGACCTGATAGAGCATCTGTCGGATGATGCTTGACTTGCCGGAGCCGGTATCACCGACGATCAGAAAGTGCTTGTTCTCGGCGTCACGTGGAACACGAAGCGGCTGCTTGGAATCGTTGGTCGTGATCCCAATGCCGTCACCGCCTACAGCTTTGGTGAACTGCTTAGCGTTGGCCAAGACCGGCCCTTTGAGTCGGCGACCATAGCGCAGTGCCTTGATGCGCTCAATGTCTTTGCGGAGCGAGAATGGCAGTTGAATGACAAATGCCAAAGCCCCGAAGAGAAACTGCATCGCGAAGAGCTTGTGCAGCGGGACGTCCTTGTAGATGGCGTGCGCAATCCAGGTGTGAAGCGTCTTGTTTGGATAGGTCCGCAGCGGCTCACGGAAGAGATACCGGAAGCCTTGCTGCGTGGCGGCAGGAGAAAGCGTAAGTGGCAAAGGCGTGCCCGAAATTTGTGGCGTCGCCCCGTGCTTGACATCATCGTCGAGCGCAGCTCGTGAGCGGGATTTTCCATCCGAGATGTAGATCATCTGATAGCCGCTGGCGGGATGCGTGAGACCTGCTGTCTCACTGCGGAGGTAGTACGGCAAGTAGTAGCGTTCGAGCGGCTGAAGCCCAAACTGGAAGCGGATGTACACGAAAAACCCGGTAGCCACGAGCGAGAGAAACAAAGCTCCGAGCGTGTAGGGAAACCCACGCGGCGGCCAGATGATCGACTCCTTCCGGCCCCATTGTTGAACGGTTGACATGGTTATTTCTCCTGTTTCCGATTGCGCTTGGCGAGGAGTTCATGCGCCTTCGCTGCCTTGCTTGTTTGCACCTGCCGGAAGAGAATGGTGAGCTGTTCCTGCGCCATCTTGTCGCCACGTAAAAGAGGTTCGAGTGTTTCCATCAAGAGCATCTGGATGCCCACAAGTTCGGTGAAAATGTGCATCTCCATCTGTGCTGAACCGCTGTTGCTGAGACCATTGCCAAGACTATGTCCGAGCGCCTCACGGGCCCAGTCGGCAAGCGAGCTGCCCTTCGACCAGGCAAACTTCTCAAGCGCCTCGTACTCGCTCTCTGTGAGCCGCACCGATAGAATGCGGTTGCGCGCGAGTGGCCGCTTGGAACCATTAGTTACGGAATCGAATGGAATTGCGCTCTCCATCGTCAAGCCTGCTTTCCGTGTACCGTCAACGAATGTAAACGTCCGTATACGGTCATTCCTGTAAGTCCTTCATTTTGTGCATGTAGACGTTTGTAAACATGCGTATACAAACGTGTACCTTTCAGGGGTGGAGTGTCGAAATAAACCCGGTGCGAAGCACCGAACTGACCTTCCGCCCCGCAACTAGCCATGTCTCAACACCGGACGCCACGCGTGAACGATGCGCCGGAACTCCTCACCGTAGCCAAGATCGTCTGGATAGCGATGGCAGCACGCTACCAGAGCGAACACCGTCACCATGTCGGCGGCGATTTCAGTGTCCACTCCCCACATGGTGGTCAGATCGAAGCCTCCGCAGTTGGCCGCATTCCACCAGCTCAACAGGAACTCCGCGGTCATCCGGCTCTGCCCCGTATCACTCTGGGCGATTCGGATCAGCCGTTCCAGTGCCGCCTTCTGTCGTGCGGGAATAACGCCGTTCATGCGGCTTCTCCACGCAATCCCGCGCAGGTGGCTACCACCGTTGCCTTTGGGGCCTGTGCCGTTGGCGATACCGGCTCCGATGCAGCCCCGCTCTGCGGAGCGCGGCGGATACGCAGGCTCTGCGGAACCCGCGCGGCTTTGGGAGACTTCAAAAACTCCTGGAAGTCGCGGTCCTTAGCAAAGACATAAGCGAGGGCCTTGTCCACCACTTCGTCGGCGGAGGCGTGGAGGAAGGCCGCGTACTGATCGATCTGGCTGGCGGTCGATTCATCGAGCCGGATCGTGGCGGTAATCTGACGAACTTGTGGGATCTCAAGCAATGGCATGGTCGGTGTCCTTTCGGTTGGAATTGTGTTCGGGTTTCGCCGTACTCTTCGCGTCGTACAACAGCTCGAAATTGAACTGCTGGGAGGCGCGGTTGTATCCGTGCAATTGGAGGACCTCGCGGACGACGCGCCGTCCTGGCTGTCGTTCGACCTGGATAACCAAATCGACAGCCTCACCGATCTCCGCCTCCACGTCCTCAAAGGTAGCCTGGGAGTGGCTCCGTAGAACGAGATTGGCAAAGCGGCGGAGCGCCTTTACCGCAGAGTTGGCGTGAATGGTGGCAAGCGATCCGGTGTGTCCGGTGTTGAAGGAATCGAGCAGGGTTCGCGCTTCGACTCCGCGCACTTCGCCAAGGATGATGCGATCGGGACGCCACCGCAATGCCGCTTTCAATAGATCGTCAAATGTGACCTGATTCCGATAGGTATCAGTCTGGCATTCGACAGCCATCAGGTTCGGCTTTTCGATGCGAAGCTCGCTGGTGTCCTCGATGATGACGATGCGCTCGTGGTCGGGGATCGACTGGCCAAGAATGTTTAAGAGCGTGGTCTTTCCTGTACCGGTTCCGCCACTAATAAGGATGGTCTGACCGCGTTCGATCTGGCTGGCCAGGAAGTCCGCAAGCGAGCGCGGAAGCGTGCCGCCAGCGATTAGGTCTTCGACGGTAAAGCGGCGGCTGGTGAATTTGCGAATGACCATGGCGGGAGCTGGGCGAACGACGGGAGGAATCACTGCCGCCAGTCGGCTGCCATCGGGAAGCTGTGCATTGAGGAGCGGATTGTCTTCGTCGAGCTTCTTGCCGAGTTTGTTGGCCACGACTTCAAGGCCGGTGCGCAGGCGTGCCGCATCGAATTGAATGCTCTGGTCGCGGCGCATGATCCCGTCGCGCTCGTACCACCAGGACGAGTCGGGATTGCCCATGATCTCGCTGATGCTTTCGTCCAGGAGAAGCGGCTCAATGGGCCGGAGAAACGGGATGATCAATTCAAAGCTCATGCGCACCTCACAGAGTTCGAGGCCCGGTGGATTGCCGGGCCTTGTGAGCAAAAGAGAAACGCCCTATTCGGGCATTTCCTCGGGCACATCTTCGGTCTCTTCCGAGCTGGCTTTCTCAGCGCGGTCGAGCTTCAGAATCGAAGCCACACGCACTTCCCATATGCGCTGCTTTGCGTCCGTCTTCTTGTCCACGCGCTCGCGGCTGCGCAGCTCGCCTTCTACGGCAACATGCGCGCCCTTGGTAAGCGTCTTGGCGTACTCGGCCAAGCGGCCCCAGACTACGCAGCGATGCCACTCGGTGTGGCCGTTGTATTCGCCCGTCTTCTTGTCTTTGTATGAACTCTTCGTGGCAAGCGAGAGCACGGTGAAGCTGGCGTTGTTGGCGGTGCGGGTGGTGGCGTCGTTGCCAAGGAATCCGATGAGCGAAATGCGGTTCTGATACATGGTGAAGTCTCCTGTTTTGAATTCCCGGATTGGCCGGGTCACCCATTGGCGAAGCCTGAGCAAGGAGCCCGGCTCCCAAGTGCCGAGCCGCGCATTCTGGAGAGGGGCCCAAACTGGCTTTGGGAGAGGAGTCCGGAAAGCAGAGCGGCGATGTGCCGCAGGGCGCCGGATGTGGCCCGAAGCGTGTGACCGGACGAGCAAGGGAGGAACGGGAAGACGAATGCTTCATGATCGGCATTGAACGAGGTAGCCTTGGCGTGCCAACCGCGCGCCCAACCCTGGAGAACCCATTCCATCGACACACGTGCAAAAGCAGGTCGAACAGAGCAGCCTGAGCGATGCTGCAAGCTTGGGAATTCGCTGTTCTCCCCGCGAAGAAACGAAGGGCCTACCCGCCGCGATTTGTGATCGCCAAAGGACATGAAACGTGCCTCGTATGGGAGTAGCTTTCCTACTCGAACGCCTGGTCGGCCCGGAACTTTACCAGCGTGAGTCCGAGCGGATTGACCTGAACCTCGTTGTTCTGCACCACGGAACGGAAAACGTAGGTAACGCTGGCTGTCCAACGCTCGCGCTTCAGTTCGGTATGATCTGCCGGGTTGGTGAAGACTTTCACAAACTCAATCCGCGCCGAATACGGGGACTGGCGAAGGTCGTCGAGAATCACGTTCTTGACCTCAATATCGACGAAAGGCTGGGTGGCATCGCGAACGAACGAGTCGATAGTCTTTTCTTTTTGCTCCTGCTCGATCACAGCCCGCTGCACGTCCCCATTCATGAAGTAGAGTGAGTTGGTGAAGTCGCGCTGAATCGCGTAGCGATTGCGTCCGAAATAAAGTTCCGCCCAGCGCGACAAATAGTATTTGTTCTCGGCTTCCTGGGGACGGTATTTCAGGTCGCGATAGTCTACGGACTCCGCATGGCCCACGTCATTGACACGAATAACCATGGGGTGAACATTCACCAGAGCCATCTGGCTGCGATAGACGAGGAAGCCCAAGAGCGCGACGACAGCGGCCAGCACGAGAATCGTGACCTTTAAGTAGGTGTTCATCACGATGGGATCGCCATACTGTTCGAGATACCTTTCCGCGGCGCGCGTCAGCTCGTGCGAGGCGGGCTTCTGGTTTGTCGGAAGCTGTGTCGTAGTGGCCGTCATAACGTCTCCTGCAGTACCGGAATCAGAGCCCACGGAGGGCGAGTGCGATCATTCCCATCGTGCTTCCGCCGCCTCCGGTATGGCCGGAGAAGATGGAGTTTGTAATCTCGGGAATTTTGAACAAAACGAAGACATTCACGAGGATTAGCAAAATCAGAAGAGGAAGCTTGTCGATGAGTGTGGCGGCATCCAAGGGAATGAGACCCGTATAGAAAAGCGTGTACAGATGAGCCAGGACGCTCAATACAGCGGCTGCAACGACCTTGTAGAAGCTAAAGCCGATGAAGGCGCGCAGCCATCCCCAGAAGAGGAAGCTGAGCTTTTCGACCAAGAGAAATGGAATGAAGAGTGGTCCAAGAATTCCCGCGACTGCCGCCCCGATTGCGCCGTAGGCGATGATGGCGGCGATTGTCGCCGAGAATATTCCGAGCATCATCTGCACCATCACCATGACGAAGGCAAAGTAAACATTCATCACGGCCTTGATGATGCCGCTGCCGAGTTGTCCCTGCAATGCCTGAATGGACTGGTTCAATTGGTCAGAACCGTCCTGGCCGATGATGTTAGAAACGCTGGTCGCGCCGACCGTGATGAACTGCTGGAACGAGTAGCCAACACCCGGTATGGGATTGGCATAGAACTCCATTAGCGTGTAGGTAAACGAGGCGACGACGACGAAGTTTACGAACTTGGCGAAGTTGAATCCCGTCCCACCTTGTGCTGAGGCGAGCGCCTCCTGCACGCCGAACCAAACCATCATTGTTGTCAGCAGAGCGATGAACATGTGATTGCCGAGCGCGTCGATTCCTGGCCCGGAGGTCTGCGTGAGATTGTCAATGCCCTGGTTGATCCATGCGAGCAGGTTCATGGCGGTCACCTCCAGTGAATGTTTAAGTTGCTCAGTGCGTCTGGCTTAGCGTTGCCCCGAACCCCGACAAGAGCGGAACCACGGTTGAGTTGTACTGCTGCTGATATGCGCCGGCATCTTGGAATGCTGAGCTCAGTGCGTCCTGTTGCTGCTTCTGCGCGACGATCTGCTGCAGAGCAATGGCCTGCGCGATCTGGTTGGCATCTTGCTGTGCGTGGAGCTGCATCAGGGTTGCCTGATTGATCCGCTGGAACGTTGACATATAGGTTTGCTGAGCAGGATCGCTCGAATAGGTCTGGGATTCGAGCTTCTGGATATCCGCCGCGCGCTGTTGAGAGTTCGCGCGCATGTTTCCCAGAGTCTGGATATTGGCCTGCATAATCCCCACGCTAAAATCGCTAGTCGCGCCCTGCGCGGCTACGATCTGCTGACTCGGTGTACTCAGGTTGCCGTAGAGCGGATAGCGTGGTGCTTGTCCGAGGCTAACCGCCTCAAGTCCAGCGACGGAATTGAGACCGCTGTTGATTGCCTGGAGCAGTGCCGGAGTGTTCCCGTAACTGTTGACCGCAACGACCGTATTCCAATTCGTCCAGGGTGTCGTGTAATGCTGGTAAAGCTGCTGCGGAGCCATCGAGAGTTGATGTGCCAAGTTGTACGCGGCGACAATGGTGTTCCGCGTCTGAAGCGCCGTCGTGTAAATCTGCTCTGCCTTCTGAATTTGCTGCTCGGCTTTTTGGATCTGTTGCTCGAATTGCTGGATTTGCTGAATGGCGTGAGCGCCCTGGGTCGGATCGTAGACGATGCCTGAGCCGAACTGAGCGTGCGCCGTGGTCGCGGCCGAAGCAAGCAGAACGATGGTGGCGAAAATGTGTTTCATGGTCTCTCCTAGGGTTGAACGGATTTGGACGGAGTCTGCTGCTGTTCTTGCTGACTTGGCGGTGTGGTTTTCTGACGGTTTATGGGCTGGGTTGGGTAATTGGGCGCGACGTGTTGCATTTCCTTCCCATAGCCAGTGGTCAGTGTCTTCATCTCTTCATTGGTCTTCTTGAAGCCTTGTTCGATCTGGCGCTTCTCTTCATCAGTTGGCTGGTAACCCTGTTCCTGCGGTTGCGAGTGGCAGCCGGTTAGACAGAAACTAAAGATGGCGGTCGCAACGATCGCCATCGAAATACACTGTTTGCGGAAAGTGCGAATAATCGTCAATGGAGAGTCCTCAAAAGTTTGGTGGAATTGTGTGGTTCTCGACTGCTGGCAGCAGCATGTCCTGGCTGATGTAAACCTTCACGCGGTGGCCTTCGCGAATCGTGATCGTTGGCGGGATGCTAATGAAGCGGTCAAGAATCGTTGTGGCATTCTGTGACACGCTCGCGGCAACTCCATACTTATAGGCATCCACGCCGTTGCCGGTAAGCGAGCCGCCGTTATTAGACACCTCCGCCGCTGCACCGATGATGCCCAGTGCGATGGATGTGCCGAAGATTTGGAGATAGTGGTTGTTGACCTTATCCTTCAGGCCAGTCTCGCCGATCTGGTTTAAACCCAAGAACTGGTCGAGATCCACCGAGTATCCATCGGGCATAATCATCCGGTGAAAGGCGATGGCAATCCGCCGCTGCTGCCCGAATCCTACGGTTCCGATCTTCCTGGCCTCGCCCAGTACGACCGTTCCCTCAGGGACCAAGACATGCTGGTGGTCATGGGAGTAGACCGGGGCAGTCACCATTACCTTCACTGGCCCGACGGCATCGCCGTCCAACCGATTCATCAGGACAGTTTCAAGGATCGTTCCCTCGTAGATGACATAGGGCTGGCCGGTTGCCGAATTGATGTTGATCTCGGTCGCACGTTTCTCGGCGGGCTGCTCTTCTGCAGTCGGGCCGCGCGGTGAAACCATACCCGAATACGGCGACGTGGGTAGATGCTGCACGCTTCCCGCACTTGCTCCGTCTGACAGTGCCGGATTCGCTGGAGCCATGTTATCGGCAAGCAAACTTGATGGCCCATGAAGATTCTGGCTTTGGCTGTAAGCAAGATTCGAGGAAAACCTCGCCTTGTATACAAGCTCCTTTTCCTGAGTATCGAAGGCCAGCGCCTGTTGCTGTTTGGGCGTCATTTGTTCAGGCTGCGATTGGACGTACTGTCCTCCCATCGGACAAGGCTGCCTCGGTACACAGGGGCCGTTGTATGGCGAGCCGCCTGGTCCATATAGAACGGAAGATGGGTGGCCGGGAGCTGTGCCTGCAAGAGACAGTTCAGCGGAGGCAGGCGGATGACCGGCCTCCTGCTGCTGTTTGGCAATCTCTCGCCTCATCTCCTCGATGTTGGTTGCGGAGGCGTCCTGCAACATTGGCGTGGGCGGTTTGTTCGGATCAACTTTGTTCGACGGTGTCTTGTGATGCAAGGAACTCAGCGCCGTGGCAACGATGAAGAGCACTGCGATGCCGAGATACACTTGCATCTTCAAGTTGCGGCCGATTACGCCCTTGGGTTCGGCAGTCTTGTTTGCAAGACCTGCTTCCGGCGCGTTCTGGCCGGAAACGGATGCATCGATCATGGCTGCACCTTCCGCTTAAACTCCATACGCTTTTTGCCGACTTCAAAGTAGCCATCGTCGAGAACCTTGGCCACGATGTACGTTCCGTCGCGCAGTTCGTAATTGATGAGATTTGGCGCGCCGTCGCGAACCTCATAGACGGCGAATTTCTCTGCGGCATCCGACTTGATGTAGGTGAACTTGCTGTCGTGGTAGATCGCGGAAACATTGAATGGGACTCCGCTGTTCTTGTACGAGTAGTCGAACTTCAGCTCGGTCGGATAGATCGCCTTGTACTGGTCCACGGCTTGGGTGACATGGGATTGGAGCGCCTGGAGTTGACCTTCGACCGCTGCCACCTGTGACGCCGGAACATACTGCGCCGGACCGGCGGAAGCAACAAGCGCCGACTGGTCCACCGGCTCAACGATAATCTTCAGATCTGGGTCACCCGCGCGGTCGGCCACGTCTTCGAGAGTGAAGGAATAGATGTTGCCCTTGTCGGTGATCAGGTTGAGATTGGAGTGAATGCCGCTCTTGGCCGGATGGACAAAGCAGAAGTTGCCCACCACATCGATGATCCAGAACTCTTTGTCACCTGTTGCCGCCTCGATGATCTTCTCGGTGGCGGGAAGCTGGATCAGGGTCGTGTATTTGACCTTGGCGCGAATGTTCACGATGTCTTTTGCGTGATAGACAATCGTCCGCGCAGTGGTGTCGGCGTGGATTGGTGCTGCTGCTAGGCTGAGTGCTAAAAACAGATTTACAAAACGCGTCTTCATGAGGCGCGGGCTCCTTTCAGTGTGGGGGCTGAGTTCGTGGGTCGGGCAACGGTAAACAATTTTTTGCCGGACCGGAAGGGATGATCTTCGGCGAGCCGACGCAGGCCGTCGGCAATGCCGTACTGTTCGAAATACTCCTGTTTGAGAAGATTGTCCTTGGCGTTGTTGGTGGCCATCCAATAGGACAGCGAATCAACATTCAGGTGAACCTTCTTTGATCCGTTCTGCTTCCGGATGAGCATCTGCCCCGGAGGAACTAGCTCCGCGATCAGGTCCAGCTCTGTGTCGTTGAGCCCAAAGGCATCGCGGTACACATCCGACTCCATGTCCGGGTTCGCGAGGAAGATCTTCGTCGGACAGCTCTCGGTAACAATCGTGAGCATTCCCGAGGTTGCGAGTTCATTGATGGACTGCGTGGCCAGCACCATCGCGGCGTTGTGCTTGCGCCAGGTCTTCTGCGCCTGGGTCACGTAATTGCGGATCGTTTCGTTGCGAATGAACAGCCACGCCTCATCGAGCAGGAAGATTTTGAATGTCACCAGCTTCTTCGGATTGCCAATCTCGTTGCTGGCTCGGTGCAGGACATAGAACAGAAGCGGCTCCAACACCTCGGGCGCGTCATTCCATCCGTGGAAATTGAAGGTCTGGAAGCAACTGAAGCTGAGGGTGTCCTGTATGTTGTCAAACAGAAAGCCGTACTGCCCGGCCCGCGTCCAGCGGTGCAGACGCTCTTTCAGGCTGCCGATGATCTCTGCGAAGTTCGACACTGTGCGCTGTTCCGGGTCGAGCATGTACATGCGCTCGATGGCGGAATAAAGATGGCGTTCCTCCGTGAACTCAAGCCGGTAGCGGTCTCCTTCAACGAGCACGCGGAAGAGCGAGAAGAGAAATTGCAGGTTCTCCCGCGTGGGCTCCAGTGAGAATGGATTGATGGAGAAGTCGCGCGACTCCTGGCCGACATTCAAATACGATCCGCCGAAGATGCTCGTCAGCGACTGAAAGCTGCCGCCAATGTCAAAGATGTAGGTCTGCGGCTGGTACTTCTGCGCGTTCTGTAACAGAAAGTTGCAGAGGAAACTCTTTCCTGACCCGGTTGCTCCCAACACCAACGTGTGCGCGACCTCGCGGTTATGCAGATTCAGGTAGTAGGGCGTGGCATTATCGGTTTCGAGCACCGCAAGGTATTCGCAGCCCAGATGCTCGTTCCACGTTTCTCCTGGATGCACTGTGAAGAGGAACGACAGGTCAGCGTAGTTTGTGTTCAGCAGGAGCATCTTGCGCAGATTCGTCTGGTAGTTGCCGGGAACGATGGCGAAGTAGGCATTGAGCTGGTTGTAGGTCTCCGGCTGCAGCGCACCATCGGCTGCGGTGAAGATGCGGGCGAAGTCCGCGAGCACCCGGTCGATGGCTCGGGGCTCCTCGGCATAGAGAACGATTGTCAGAGAGAAATCTCCGAGAGACTGGCCGTCGCCAAGCGTTCTGAGGCAGTCGCCAAGATTCTCGATGTCCGCTTGCTTCGATTCATCGATCAGCACGTCGCGCGGATTGACTGTCGCTGGATCGCTCTGCATGGAAGAGACAAATGAAGTCTTAGAGATGTTGAAGTGGCGCTTGCGCTTCATCACCTCTTTGCGGGCCTGCGCGTTTTCGAGCAGAACCCACTCGCTGACAGCAATGAAGTTGGCCGGAATGTCCAAAAGGGCCTTGAGAACCATAGGCCGCGTTTCTGCAATGGCCTCGCGCATGGTGAGCACTTTGACGAAGTGGTTGCCAACGCGCAGATGGTCGCGCTCGGCCTCGATCTCGCTGTTGGCAACCTGATAGTCGAGAAACTGCGAGCTCTTCGGACGGCCCTCGATGCGCCACTTGTCGTAGTTGACGAGGCGGCGCAGGAACGTGAAGCATTCGTCGGCTCCGAGCACCTCGATCTCCACTGCATCGGAGAGCTGGCGGACGAAGCTTTGCACCCGCTGGTCGAGTTTGGCGAAGTCGATCTCGATCTGGGAACGCATCAATGTCTTCTGCTTGCTGTTCGAGAACTGGGCGCGCAACTCCTCATAGCCGCCCTTGGGGTCGGTAAAGAGTTGCGCCAAAGCGGGCATAATGCCGGTCTTGGACCGTGCTCCTTCAAGCACCATCGCGTAGAAGATCTCGATCTCATAGATCCGGTCGAGTTTGTCAGCGAAGAACTCTTTGCGCTGATCGACCGCGGCCTGCACTACCGGGTCGTCATAGTCTGCAAAGGGAATCGCCGGCCGATTGGTTTTGAAAAGATATTGGTAAATGTGAAATCCTGGCCCAAAGCTTTTGAGGGCTGCCTCCAGCCGTTTCACCGCATATTCCTGTGCCGCCTGGTCGAGACTCTCGTAATCCACACCGCGAACGCGCATGACCAAGCCAATGTCGCCACTTTTGGTTAAGAATGCACCGTCACGCCAGAACCCATAAAGGTTCAAGTGCGCGTTGAGCGCGGCGGCTTCCTTCCACGGTTTTAGAACTTGATCCACTCGAAACATCAGCGCACCTCGACTTCCGGAACCTCTTGTTTTCCCGCGTCATAGCGGAGCTTGAATCGTTCGCTCTGCGCCACTATCTTCAGCATTTCCGGGTCGGTGTTGGTGATCCACCGCCCGAAGGCATATCCACCTATAAAGACAACCATCCCGGCGAGCAGGCTCTCGAAGAGGTTGAACACCCCTACCGCTCCCACACAGACGAAGTAAAAGACCGTACGCTCCACTCCGAGGTACGTGAGGGGTTTGTGCAGGCTCTTGTAGACCCGGTTTCTTCGCAGGACTCGTGGTTGTGTCTGCTGCATCGGCGCCCGCTATACGCCCCAGAGCCAAGTCAGAACATTGGTCGCAAGCACGGCAATTCCCGTACCGGCCGCGATGCCCGCCAGGGACTTTTTGGCGCCGGGTTCGCCGTGCGCGAACTGGTAGCCGCCAACCACGATGGCAATCAGGCTGGCCACCTTCGCAACCGTCCCGGTAAAGAGTGTTTGCAGCGCGGTGAAGCCGTTGTCGAACGGTGAACCTTGGGCCATGGCGGTCAACGGAACTGCGAGCAGAAAAGCAAACAGGCTAAGGCTCAAGCGAATCCGGCTCAGATACCGACGGACAATCTGAACGCGGCGCGAAATGGATATACCTAGCAAAACCTCTGACGTTGTGGCGAAGGGTGAAACAGAAACGCGATTGGTCTTCATCCATTACCTCACAAGCATTTTCTGAAATCCTCATTCAGCGTGATCTCAGGTTGTGAGAGTAAGGCGATTGCGAGGGGGCAGTCTAATACTTCTTTGGCTCGGACTTATAGCTTCCGTCTATAAGAGAGGAGCCTCTGGGAACGGGTTGTCAGGATTGGAAATGCAACGACCTAGATGGAAAACCGAGGACTTCGTTGACCAGAACTTGGGACGGCTTGGGCTGTTGCTTCCGCCGATTTGTCGTCATCTCGGGACTCTCTTCGACAGTGACGCAGAGCTGTGCAAAAGCATTCCAGCGGTGGACTAAACAAATTTTATTTTGAAATAAATGCAAAAAGTGTAAATTTCTGGCCGTGAGATTTGAATATATAGAGTGAATGCTCGTAGCTGGAACTGTCTGTACTCCACGGGGACTTGACGACTTGCCTGGGATTTCTTCTCCAAAATCCATGACAATCAACTCTGCATGATCCTAACAATGACCTTGTTGGCTCTGGACCGTGATGATAAGGTTCTCTGATATTTCATGATTTGAAAGAATTCCTGCCGCGCGGGGACCATTGCTTTCCATTGGGCCTCAAATTGGCTAGAAGATAAAGGTCGAATGGAAATCCTCGTCCATAAGGGTAATCACGAAATCGGCGGAACCTGTATTCAGGTCTCCTCCGGCAAGACCACAATTCTTCTCGATGTCGGACTCCCCCTCAGTGCTGATAGTCCGGCAGTAGATGTCTCTCGGCTGAACGTAGATGCCGTTCTGATCAGCCACCCCCATCAGGACCACTTCGGCCTGATGAGCAGCCTCCCGCCGGACACCCCTGTGTACATGGGCAGGCTAGGAAACAATCTCATTGATGCGACCCGGGTATTTCTTGGCGAAAGTAAAAATGAGCGAGACTTCCGGCACTTCAAAGCCTGGGAGCCGTTTGAGATAGGAGAATTCAGGATTACTCCTTATCTGGTTGACCACTCCGCTGCTGATGCCTATTCCTTTCTTGTCGAAGCTGAGGGGAAGCGTCTCTTTTACAGCGGGGACCTCCGGTCTCATGGCCGGAAAGGGATACTATTCGAAAATCTGGTGAAGCGCCCCATTCCAAGAATAGACATCTTGTTCCTCGAAGGAACGATGATGCATCGCAACAATGACCTTTTTCCTGACGAGGAGGCGGTAGAGAGGAAGATTGTCGAGGTAATAAGCCAGCAGAAGAACATCTCATTCATCTTGTCATCGTCCCAGAACATTGATCGCATCGTTTCCGCCTATAGAGCGTGCAAGAGAACCGGGAAAATACTGGTCCTTGATATCTATACGGCATGGGTGTTGGAGCAGGTGCGGGAGATTACGGACAATGTGCCCAGTATGGATTGGCCCGAGGTTCGAGTCTATGCCAGCCACAGTCAAGATGAGAGGCTGAAGGCGGCTCCTGAATACTTCGGAGACTTCAGAAAGCGTCTCTATCTCCGTAGGGTAAAGTCTCAGGAGTTGCAGTCGGACCCTTCCGCTTTCCTGTACTTCGGCAAAGTATCCAGTTTTCGAAAAATAGAGGCCTTCAAGAAAGCAGGGCAGCCGGTCAATGTTATCTATTCGCAGTGGCTGGGATACCTTGATGGCAGTCATGCCGACTACTTCGGCTGCGACAAGATTTCCGCCTACCGGCAAGACCCGGAGGTGAATTTCGTCTACGCCCATACCAGCGGGCATGCCCCAGTGGAAGACTTGCAGCGGTTGGCGACGGCTTTGAAGCCAAAACTTCTAGTTCCCATTCATACCGAAGATGCGGATGGTTTCAGGAAAAGTTTTGACAACGTAACGACACTACAGGACGGTGAGACATTCGTCCTGGCTTAATCGGAAGGGTTATGGCGATGTTTGGTGGAACAGACTTGTGAAGCTTTCCCGTAAGGACGAGGACATCGTCACGTGCTTGGGGAAGGAATATCAGACCGAGTAGACGTATAAAGAATTGAGGCTTGACATGGATGATTTTAAGAGCGAGATTTCGCAGAGCTGGCAGGTATTGTCGAAGCAGTTACAGAAACTGGTTAAGAATGCCGAAATGGTTCGTTCCGAGCCGCTTCAGGTATACAAAGAGGAGCTTTCACGCAAACTGCTGTGGCTGCGACCGTCCGTTGGCGGGATCAGTGCGATAAGTTGCTGCGAAAGAACCCCGCAACTTGGTTTTACTAAAATTACCATTCGCAATCTTGAAAAGATTATGGAGAAGCAGTTGTCCCCGCCAGGACGCGAGACTCCTGAAAAACAACTGCAATCGTGGTTGATCCAATGTGCATTGAAATCGGGCGGAAGACTGAAACTATTAGACGACGTCCTGGGCGGCCAGTATTGGTTTGTCTCAGACGAGATTGCAATAAAAACTGCTTCAATAAAGGTGGTTGCTGACTTGCTCCTTGTGCGAGTCGATGCTGAAGGCCTGGCGTGCCTCGTAAACGCCGAGCTTAAGTCTAATCGCGTAATGGAAACGTTCAGACAGGTCATCTGTTTCCGTGCAGCACTTGAGCATCCTGATCTCCAGGATGGGTGGAAACAATTCGCCGAGGTTATGACTGGGAAAAAGTTCCGGTGGCATCCGTCGCAGGAGACACGTGGACTTGTGATATGGCCTGCAGTCGGTAAAAACCCAATGAAGGCGCTGGCGAATGAGAAGCGCAAAGGTTACGCACGCGTAGACGTGATCGGATATCGAGCTGTTCCTAATTACACTCTTGAATTTGAGAAGCTCGCTGAAAAAGCCTGAGATGTTGGATACGGTTTGCGCATTCTTGGCGTCGACTGGAAGCGAGGTGGATGCTGCGTTCTCAAACGCGGGAACGCTTGCATCTTCGGCCAACCAATTCGACATTGCCGAAGCCTCGCCCTGTCGCCGTGTTTCTTCAGATAAGAAGCAGTCATGGGATTGAGGGCTGTTGTGCAGGTGCGCTTTATTAGGAAGCGGGGCCAGTTCAGATGCAAAGTGAACGCATGAACCTTGCGGCAAATGAGTTGACCCATCGCGTCCGTGGCCATTTCAGGCTGGATTTGCATCGCGAAATCTTCGATGCCGCAGTGGAGAGCTTCGACCACGAAGACATTTCGCTGAGACTCAAAAACTTTGCCTTCGCGTTGAGAGAATTGGGCCGCATCTGGCTCGAACAACTCGCGCCGAAGGAGAAGATCAGAGCGTGCGAATGGTTCGAGCAAGACACGGATCTCCGCGAGGAGGATGGTGTTACGCGGGCGCAGCGCGCCAAATACGCTGTGCAGGGCGAACTTCCTGATGAATTCGTCTTGGAGGACCTTCAAATAGACATACAGAGCACGGTGAAGGAATACTTGGCACTAATAGACGAGTTGAGCAATTACGGACGCTTCGATACTCCCGCAAAGACCGCAGAATTGGAAGCCATACGTGCTCTTGAAACCTTCGACCGGCTTTCAGAACTCATCCAAGAACGACACGCCAGTCTACTGTCGAGTGCGGCTCATGCTGCCAAAGAAGCTCTCCCTCCCACATACGAGCTGTTTGGCGAGGTAGATGAGGAACTTGACCGGCTGCCAACGCATTTCTTGGCTGGGGAATACCATCTCGACAGTCTGCTGGTTCTATCCCTTTCCCCAGATCGGATTCTCTATCAGGGAAGAGGAAGGGTCTATGTGAGAAGGCAGTACGAGTGGGATGCAGCCGTGGCATGGGACGATGTTGCGGTAGTGCTCGACGTTTGCCCATTTGAATGCAGTTATGAAGCCACCACCAGCTACCCGCTTGATACTTCTTTCGTCCCTGGGTCGATAAAAATAGATATTGACATCTATGACAATGGTCAAGGCTAGACCAAGTTACTTCCATCATTTCTGACGGACCCTGCACTGGTTCAGGCACGACGCGCTTAAGTGCAAGCGCTCCATCCCGGAATGAGGTCTGGTTAAAGACTGATCGTTTAACCGGCGAGTTGCGGCTGATGTTCCAAGGCCGCAGCTCTTGAATGCGGCTGATCGAGTGATCTAACCGATTCGCGTGGGCACCTGGCGCAGGTACCGACTGCAAAACTGTAAAGAGTGTTGCGACCAAGCAGATTTCGAGCAGATTCGTCCTTTCTGGAAACGACAGTAGTGAGGTATTGGCAGTGGCGGAACTATTTGACTGCGCGGCACTAAGGAATCTGACCTGCCGAGACAAATGCAACACCGAGGAGAAGATTGAGAATACTGGCCCTGTCTGATACCCACAACCTCCACCGCTCCATTACTGTTCCGATGGAGGGCGACCTCCTCATTCACGCGGGTGATTTTTCGTTCTTCTTTGAAGATATGCTCGTCATTCGTGATTTCAACGCGTGGCTGGGCGAACTGCGTTTCCGGCACAAGATCGTGGTGCCGGGTAACCACGAGCGGATCATGTACGAGCGCCCAGAATTGCGCCGCCTGATTACGAATGCCACGCTTCTCATCAACGAGTCTGTGACCATTGAGGGCGTGATGCTCTGGGGCTCTCCGGTCACCTGCGATGACGAAGCATTCGGGTGCTCAACCGCCGATGAACGGCGAGCGCTCTATGCGTCGATTCCGGATGGCACGGATATTGTGATTACCCATGGTCCGCCTTATGGCGTGTGCGACGAAGAGTTCCGGGCCAAAGGTATCCACCGGGGCTGCCCGGAGCTACTCGCTGCCATTCAGAGGGTAAACCCACAAGTTCACATCTTCGGCCACGTCCACGCCAGCCGAGGCGCAAAGCGCATCGGCGAAACGACCTTCATTAACGCGGCAATGCTGGGATGGTCCGGCGACCTGGAGAACAAACCAATTTCGTTTGAATTCCCGCTGGGAAGATAGAAAGTCAGATTCAGGAGTGGCACGGGACAAAGGTGCTGCAATCCACGACATTTACCCTTCGAATGCAGTTTTGAATCTGGACACGAGCTACACGCAAGGCTTCTTGGTCATATTCAGTTAGCACGTAGGAAAGCTTCCCTTTTGTGCGTAGGCTACCACTCCGCGAGAGACATGGCACCAGTACACGTCGGGTCCGCAGAATTTCCGGAGTGCTCAAAAAAGCCTCGGCACCTTAGTCTTTCGAATGAAGTCCCGACACCTCATTGGCGCGTTCTTTTCTGCCTTCCTTGAAACAGAAAAATACGGGATGCCGAAACATCCCGCGTCAATGGGTACTGCGCGTCTATGCTGCCGCTCTTTTCTTTGTTGCCGTCTTGCCTTTTTGCTGTTTGGCCGCAGCTTGTTCCGCAACCGCCTTCTCGATTTTGGCAGTGTCGATGCGGTAGCGCTTAGCCGTTTCCCGCAGCGGATCGTTCGGGCCATTGCTGCCGCGCTGGTAGGCGGAATCAAGCAAAGTGATTTCCAGCAGCGTCCGGCAAAGTCCAGCTTCGTCATAGCTGGCAATGCGCTTGGCGAGCAGCGATTCCAGCGATGCACCGTTCTTATCAGCTTCGACCTTGTGCCGCTTCGCCATGGATTGCACCTGTGCATACGGCAGATGCGCGACCACATACTGCGCCACCTGTAGCAGGTCGCTCTTTTTCAGGGGCGCTGCCACCTTGGCCAGAACTGCCGCCAAAATGCGGTGCCGGATGGTGATGGCGAGTTTATCCTGCTCGATGCGCTTGCGCTCCTCGGCCCTCTCGCGCTCCTGCTTCTGCGGTGAGGGACGGTCGGGATGATGAATCCGGCAATTGGGATCGGAGCAGACCTTGACGATCTGGCCGCGCTTTCCGCCGTCCATCACGATGGCCTCTGACATTTTCTCGCACGGCTTCTGCGCCGGGGAGAGTTTGGCAGCACTGCCGTTGGGCTTGTTCCGTTTGACCTCCAACTCCACATAGCGGTTGCGTCCGAGCGGTGCACCTTCGCGGCTCGTCCAAGACGACGATATCTGCACCAGCTTAGGTTTGGCTTCCAAGGTTTGCGCCACGTGGGCATCAAGCTTGGCACGGAAGCATACCGGGTCGGTGCAGGAGTCCTTGCGCACGTCGGAGAACAAAAGGGTATTGAAACCCGTGCACTTGGGGCAGGTGGTGCAGGCTCCCGCCTCGGCAACGAGCGTTTCATCCTGCTTGCTGAAGGGAGCGGAAGCGAGTTCAAGCAGAATGTTCGATTCGATCCACGCTGCCAGCTCGCGCACCGGAATCAATATCTGCTGGTTGCCGTCGCTGGTCCACATGCTGCGGAAGGCGGCGGCAAAGGCTGACTGCTGCTGCGCGGCGGGAAGCTTGGCAATCAGCAGAGCATGTCCAACGCCGATACGGTCGGCAAGGAACGCCTCGGCAATCGGGGGAATCAATTCGGTCAGCTTGATTCGACCTTGGATGTACGCCTCACTTTTTCCGCATCGGGCGGCGATCACCGCTGGAGAGTAGCCGGGGTCTTGCAATTGCAGCAAGGCACGGAAGCCGAGCGCCTCCTCTAACGGATGAATATCTTCGCGCTGCAGATTTTCAATGCACTGCGATTCGATGGCAGCGGCATCGGACAGCTCGACCACCCGCACCGGAACGGTATCGAGGGCGGCGAGTTTGGCGGCACGCAAACGCCGCGCTCCCGCGATCACCTCGTATTTGTTCTCCTCCAACTCGCGCACCAAAAGGGGCGCGAGAATGCCTTGGCTCTGGAAGCTGGCAGCAAGCTCCTGCAGTCTTTCTTCATTGAAGCGGCGGCGCGGGTTGGTCGCTGATTCCACCAGCACGGTGATAGGCAGGTTGCGGTATTCGGGAACGGCATTGGGGTTCGCGGACATGACCTTTTCTCCTTTTGGTTTGTGGTTGGGTTTCGGCATCACGACACACTTGGTCTGTGAACTCATGACGGGTTTCTCCTGTCTGGTTTTGGTTTTCGGATTCTAGGCTGCGCTGCTGCTGGCGGGTGTCTCCTCGGGGCTGAACGCCCCGAGAATGACCGCTGCCGTCCGCTGCACGATTTCCAAGCTCTCGGCAAGCAGCTTGGCGTCACCGTGGTAAAGCTGGATATAGTCGGCAGAGGCACTTCCGGTTTCGAGTCCAATCGCCTTCGAGACGACAAAGGCAACGGCCTCGGCTTCGGTCTCGCGCACCGTCTTGGTAATCAGGCTGCGGCGCTCGCTCTTGTGCAGAAGCTCGTGGGCAACCTCGTGGACAAGCGTTGCGAACTGTTCCGCCTCACTCATGTCAGGCAGTAGCTCGATGCTGCCGCCCTTGGACACGCCGCGCGCCGGGGCGATGTCTTGCGAGTAGCTGAACTTGATGCCGCGTCCGGTGACGAATTGGACCAACTGTGCCAGATGCTTTCCGGCCTCGCCGCTGAACTCGCGCAACGTCGGAAGCTCTTTGCCTTCGGTCTGCGAAATGTCCCACACATACACCGGACGGAATCCCACCAGCGCGGGACCCGCCGTGGCCTTGCTGTCGGACTCCTCGCGCTCCTCACTCGCCCTCTGGCGGCGCTTCTTGGCGATCATGGGGGCAAAGATCATGATGCCTTTCTCGCCTTTCTTGACCTTGCGGCCCAACTGGTTCCAGGTGAAGATTCCGGCGACGTTCGAGGCCTCCGGCTTCTGGCTGGCAATCAGCAGGACATTGCCAAGCGAGTATTTGTGGAAGCGTGCCATGGTGGTGAGGTACTGGGTGAGAACCTCGGAGTGTCCGGCCTCCAACTGTTCGATCAGGTGCTTGACGTTGGCGGCGATGATGGCCTGCGTGTTGGGCTTACCGTCGGCGCGAAGCGTAGCGACGGGGGCAGGAAGGCTGCTGGCGGGGTTGCTGTGGCTGTTGCTGCTGAATTCCATGTTTTTTGTCCTTTTCTGCCGTTTCCGGCTGTTTTTGTTCTTCACAGCCGCGACAGCGGACAAAAACAGACGGAACGGTGGAAAGGACGGAACGGAGGACTCCGGAGGGTGGCAGGGTGCGAGTGGGGGGCGCGGTGAGTGACAAACGCGGTGCTCTGTTTGGCGCGAAACCGGCGCCACCTGAAGCGCCCGTCCGAGCCGGGCAGCGGCGTCTACCTGGAGGAGTTAGAAGTGGAAGGAAGTGGCGCAGCTACCTGTGCATTCGGCTCTCTTCCGGCGCAGCCCAGAGTAAGGATACTTGTCATTATGTGTTTCAAATTACCGTGCAGATTGAGTGCCATGTGACATCTGTATCTATATCTGCCGCAGCTCTAGTGTTCCGAACCTTTAGATTGGTGGTTGGCATCGAAATTAAGCACTTTCGCAACCTCTGTAATTGAGATCACGGAATTCTCGCTCGTGACCACACCTACGATGCCTTCCAGGGATATCACAGGCGAGCCCCAGCCCGTTGAATCAATCGGAGTATCCAGTTCTAAACTGGAAGCGTCCTGCCGAGCGGAGATCAGCAACAGCCTAGGATTTGCCTCCCGGGCGTCTAATTCGTCCGGAAAGCGGAAGACTGCAAGAGAGGTATCTCGGGAGAAATCAGATGGCCTAACAGGATCGGCGAGAACGTCCCTCATCGGGGACACGCTGGGGTCGGTGATTTCAACCAGACCAAGAGCTGCGGCACTTTGCCGACGGTGGACCCTGACTTTCACCGTCTTGTCTTCCTCAATTGGCAGGAACATTGACTCGTCGTCATCTTTCGCAAACGGCAAGAGTCGCACTTGGTGTGTACTGAAGCGCCAAGCTTGCGCCACCGAAAGTTGTCCGGCGTCGTCCCGTAGGCGGGCATTCGCTGGCCACAGAGTTAAATCGTAGTTTGATACTTTCAGACTGCCGTCCTCTTTCATGCTGGCGGCGATATAAGGATCGAACTTCCAAGGCTCAAGAACGGATTTCGGCAAGACTACCTGATACCCTCGAATCCGGAAACCCATGGCTGTGGTCTCGAACGATAGAGTCGCGCCCTTCGCGTTATGCAACTGATAGGTGGCATGAGCCAGCACTAGCACGGGTGCGTAGTTCTTCCATAGCCACTGCCTCTGTTCAGAGAACATCTTCATCGAGGTCTGCCACGCACTTCCTGCGTTCTCCAAACCTTCCTGGGCATGACTGATCAGAGCTAACGCGGCGGCCTTGATAATTGCCCCGCCGGGAATGCGAAGTTCGACCGCGCTATCAATCTTCATGGGTACGCGGACACTGGAAGTACGAAGGAACAGCTTCTGCGCCGGAGTCAAATCCACGTTCGCATAAGCCATTCCCGTGATAGAGACCTTCTCACCCTCAACAAGCGAGTGTAGCGGCTTAAGGTTACTCAAATCGCGGAAATATACGGTCAGCAGCAACGGTTCGGCTGGCATCACCTTTTGATTCGGAAGCAATACCAGCCGTTGGGATATGGGTGAGGCATAAAGTTGGATGCCACTGGCATTCAACTGAGCGAACATCACCTCATGCAAGGTGACTTTGCGCGAGGACAACAGACTTACATTGGCGCTAAGTTGTACCCGATCGCTCGCAATGGAGGCCAGCGAGATATTTTCGACTGCAATGCTTACCACAGGCTCCTGGTCGGAAGCAGCTACCGTCACGGCAAAGAGAACAATCGACAGCAGGGAGACTGGGAATCGTAGCCTCATCGGACGATAGCCTCCGTTAGTGAGTTGTTGGCTTCCTGATCACAACAATCTTTGTAGACCAAACCTAAATCTGCTTGAGCATAGACGGCGTAGTAGATGAGGGCCGCATGACCAGCGGAAGTATCGGTGAACGATCTGCCAGATGGATGACTTCGTCCCATGTCTGTTCACCTCACTTCGCAGTTCTTGTGCATAGCGCGGAAGTGCGGGCAGCCTGAGCTTCCCCAGGAATAGCTAGCCCGCTCTCCTAACTCGATTGGCTCACCGCATCCGCCCGTCTCTTTGCGGATGTTTCAGGTTTTCCTGAGCAACTGTGTTGCCTTGATCTGCTGCCTTGCGATACCAAAATGCTGCCTCGGCATAATTCCTCGAAACACCATGGCCTGACTCGTACAGCTCCCCCAAGTTAACTTGAGCGTCGGCATACCCTTGATCCGCTGCTTTGCGATACCACTGAACCGCCTCGGTATAGTTCTGCGCTACTCCGAGTCCTTGCGCGCAAAGGGAACCCATATCGAACTGCGCGGCCGCATAGCCCTGGTCAGCGGCCTTGCGAAACCACCCCGCCGCCTCTGTGTAATCTTGGGCCATGCCCGTTCCGTTTAAGTACATAATGCCAAGATCAAACTGGCCGATAGGCTTACCTTGTTCGGCCGCCTTACGGTACCAACGTGCGGCTTCGGCATAATCCTGGGTAACGCCGCGCCCCGTTTGAAACATGCTACCAAGGTTGACTTGGGCGTCGCCAAAACCTTGGTCTGCAGACTTGCGATACCAGTTCACTGCCTCGGAGTAGTCTTGTGTCACTCCCTTGCCTTGTTTGTACATGCCGGCCAAAGCGTACTGTGCTGTTGCGTCGCCATGGTCCGCAGCTTTGCGATACCACCGAACGGCCTCAGAGTCATCATAGGGAACACCCTTTCCTCCAGCATATAAGTTGCCAAGTGACAGCTGAGCGAATGCGAAATTTTGCTCCGCAGATTTGCGATACCACTGGGCTGCTTCGGTTATGTCCTGCGTTACACCCCTTCCGAATTCGTATTGCACGCCTAGATAACACTGGCCCGCCGGATCGCCCTGCTCTGCAGCCTTTCTGAACCACTTGTAGGCCTCTGCATGATCCTGCTTTACGCCCAGCCCTTCGGCGTACAAGCGTCCGAGGTTCGCTTGACCATGCGAATTTCCTTGCTCAGCAGATTTGCGAAACCATTCCGCTGCCTCGCTATAATTTCTATCGACGCCTTTCCCTGATGCGTATGCTCGACCAAGTTGGAGCTGGGAGGCAGCGTCTCCCGAATTCGCACGTTTTCTCAGGTCAGAAATATCAGTTATCTCAGATGGGTGCGACCGTGATCGAAACATACGAACCCCAAAGAAACTGACGAGAATCAAGAGCATTATCGCGCCGGCAACGATGATATTGCGTCGTGTTTTGGGTAAGCCCTGCTGCGGCAAAGAAGGCGTCGGAAATGGGTAAACACAACCATCGTTGGGAAGCGGCGTGGATCGAATGATAGTGGGAGCTGCCTGTGATTGCTGCAGTTCTTGTTGGACTTGGGTAAGTTTGTCGGCCAACTCGCCTGCCGTCTGGAAGCGTTCGCCGGGCTCTTTCGCCAGACATTTGCTGACGATATCATCGAGTTCCTTAGGGTAGTTGGCGAGGAAGTTCGACAGGCTTGGCGGCTGCCGGTACAGGGTGTTCGTGATCGCGGCACCCGTGTCCTCGGCCGCGAAGGGCAACACCGAAGTCATCGCCTCGAATAGCATGACGCCCACGGCGAAGATGTCGGATCGGCCGTCGAGCGTCTTGCCCTGCAATTGCTCGGGCGACATGTAGCTGACCGTGCCCAGCACATGGCCGGTGTTGGTCAGCTTCTGATTCGCCAGCCGCGCGATGCCGAAGTCAACGACCTTGGCGACACCGTCGGTCGTAACCATCACGTTGGCTGGCTTGATGTCGCGGTGCACGATCCCGCGTGCATGGGCGTAGTCCAACCCACGGCAGACCTGCGCCACGATGTCCAACCGCTTCTGGAGCGGCATCGTCTTCTCGTTCTTGAGGATGTCCTCCAGAGAGCGGCCTTGCAGGAACTCCATCGCGATAAACGGAGCGCCCTGCCACTCGCCGAGTTCATGAACGGTGACGATGTTGGGGTGCTGCAGGATACCGGCACCGCGCGCCTCGCGCAGAAAGCGCTCGCGGAACTCCGTGTCGCGGGCCAACTGATCGGACATCACTTTCAGCGCGACGGTTCTGCCGATACCCGGATCGAACGCCTTATAGACAATCCCCATCCCGCCGCGGCCCAGTTCATCGACGACTTCATATTTGCCAACCATCGGCGGACCGGCGACCGCTGGAACATTTACCACAACCGTGTTTCCCAGGTAGGGCGCTTCAGTCACCGGCGGAGCAGGAACTGGTGCAGCTTGCGCGGCCACACCCGCCCCCGGAGTGCTCACCGACGACCCCACTGGACTGACGACCGTTGACTCGGCGGCTTTCACAACTGCGCCTGACACCTGCTGGGCGACCAGCCCGGAACCGGAGTTGTGCAACGCTGTAGCGGGGGCGGCTGCTGCCATCTGGCTTGCGCCTGTCCCGGCTACGCTGGCTCTTGTAGGCGTTACCAGGTCAGTTACACCGGGCTTTTGGGCAAATGCTGCCGCAGTCGCTGGCTCATAGCTGACGTTTACGAGGGTGATGTCATCGTAATTTGCCGTAAATTTGGGATTCTTGGCGACAAACGCCGCAACCAGCTTGTCGTCTGGAACCGATGAATACTGCGGATACTTCTGCCTGAGTTGCTGCGCAAATTGCGCAACCGGAACTGTGATCGTAGAGCCTGCCATTAGAACTCTCCCTGAACAAAGCGCTCAGTTAATTGCGCAGCCTAATCTTCTTTTATGCCGATTTATGCCTGAGGTCGGCAGCAGGCATAAGCACTCTCGCTACCTGCGATCTCAGCAAGTTGTGGTCTTCTTGTTCACAAAACTCTTTGTAAACAGGATTGCAGCGCAGATTACGACAATGCCCACCGCTAGCGAAACTAGCCTTGGCGAAAGCCGTGCATCTGCGGGAGGATGCATTGCACGCTTCATCGCTTTAAATTCAGAGCTGTCCTGTTTTAACCCGCCGGGAAATGCGGCGACTTTGGATTCGTTCCGAACAATCACAAGTCGGTCTGCAGGATCGGGGTGAGTAGCGATCAGCGCGGCAAGAGGACCATTCTCAGGCGACTTCTCTGCCAATCTCGCGAGCAACGTGGCCTCACCTTCGGGATCCCAACCTGCGCGAACCATCTCGTATTGGCCGAGGAGATCAGCCTCAATTTCGTCGTCCCGGCTATAAAACGTGCGAGCATCAGCCTCAAAAAGAATCGGCATTGCGATGTCTGCAAGCTTCTGCGCTGTCGCAGCATCCGGGATCAGTCCACTCTCGCGAGCCTGCGCCAACAGCAATGTGAATAGGCCAACCCGTGCGATACGATTAATGGAATGGCGCGCTACTACATGACCAATCTCATGCCCCAGAACAGCCGCCAGTTCCGCTTCCGTCTGAATAAAGTCCAAGAGTCCAGAGGTAACATAGATATGTCCGCCAGGAATGCTAAAGGCATTAATCACATCAGGAGCATCCAAAACCCGCACGGAGTACCGTATCTCGGGACGCTGGGAGCACTGCCCAAGTCTGGAGGCGACGCCCTCAAGATATGTTTCCGAGGCGGTATCGCGTTTTACTCGCATAGTCTGCTGCTGCCCCTGCGAGCCGGCGAAGGGAATCCCATCATTTTCGATCTTGCGAGCCAGTGCGGCTCCTAGTTGATTCTCCTCTTCAGAACTGAAACGGTTATAGAACGGGCGCTCCGGTTTTGGCTCTGAGGCACTGGCTAGCGTCCCTGAAAAAAAGACGATGAGAGCCGCTATGAAGGCTAAACATCGGGCATCCCAGTCTCGACAAAAGATGTTTGCCTCATTGGCTGACATGCTTCTCTTTTCGTTTTAGCGCAACCGCGATTGCGCCAATGAAGACTAATGCGAAACCGCTCAGTATACCCAGATATCGAGCAAAGATACCCGAATCTTCGCGTGGTATGAATGTGCGATCACCCGGATTAACCAACAGTCTATCCAATTCCGCGCGAGCTTCTGCAGAATCATTTCGATGGAATGTTACGGCAACGGCAGACAGCAGTTGATAACTGTATTCCTTGCGCAGTGCTGCGCCTTCATCGCGATCGTGAATGTAAAGATCCGAGAGCGCTTCTAGGCCCCATCGCGAAACCATGGCGGGTGACACGCCGTTTGCCAAAGCGCTGCTCATGGCGGCCGTTGCTGGGAGTTGCTGTATCGCCATGAGCTCGTGTGTAGGAGACTGGACAGGAACAAACGGAGTGATGGTCGCAACTGGAATCAGAAGGCCAGCGAGCAACAACTGCGGAATCATCGTGAGGGGGAATGCATACAGCGCTTTCTCTGCAGAGGAGCAAACTGCTGAAATTAAGAGACCGATAAGTGCGCCCTCTATCGTTATTAGCCATGTAAGCACGTATACTTGCGGTAAGTGACCTTCGATAGCACCCATCAAAGTCAGCACCGCAATCACCAGCAGCGCTTGTACAGCGGCAACAGAGGTCGCATAAACCAGCTTAGAACCGATATAGCTGACCAGCTTGAGATCCCTTTGTCGTTCGCGCCTGTACACGGGCAGCTCATCGACAATCTCGCGTACGGAACCGGAGCAACCAAACCAGAGCGCCACCACGACCAGCATGAATAGCACCTTCGGTTCATTAGGCCCCTGTTTCAGCAAAGCTATTAATGCGGCGATTGCCATCGGCGGCAGGAGTAGCGCGGCAAATGTAGACTTCTCCTTGAACTTTAAGGTGAACTGACGCCGAAGGAGTGTCACGAGTTGACGCCAGGAGGACCGCTTGGAAGGTTTGGTCTGCTCGCTGGTGGCCTGGCTGCCGTTCACGCCGCCGTTTCCGACAGGTGCGCCCACACCACTCTCTCGACAAGTATCTGACTGCTTATATTCCGCAGCCCATTCCTCGGGTTTTTTCTCCTGCAATTTATCAAAAACCTCTTGCGGTCGACGGGCGTTGAAGTATGGCAACATCTCATAGCTCGGCCCGAAATACGCAAGCTTGCCACGCATCAAAACAGCGACTTTGTCTAAAAGGCTGAATGAGCCCAAAAGATGGGTGTTGATAACAACTGTTGATCCGCGATTCGCGATTTCGCGGAACAGTTGCATCATCTTCATTTCGGTCCGAGGATCTTGCCCAGCCGTAGGCTCATCAACAAAGAGCAGCGCTGGTTTGCTTAGGAGCTCGATACCAAGACTTACTCGCTTCCGCTGCCCACCGCTGAGTTGTGCGATTGAAAGGTCCGCTCGATCCGTGAGTTCCAGAACCCTTATGGTTTCGTTGACCTGTTCCCATATGTCAGTTTCTTGAAAATCGTCCGGGAGGCGCAGGCGTGCTGCATAGTAAAGGCACTCTTTGATTGTGAGCTGCCGGTGGAGAATATCCTCTTGAGGAACGTAGCCGATGGATGAGCGCAACGATGCAAATTCGCGGTAGAGATCTGCCGAGTTGAAGAGCACCTGCCCCTGTTGCGCTCGACGTGAGCCGTTCATTGCGTCCATCAGTGTGGACTTCCCCGCACCAGATGGACCTAGCAAACCGACGAATTCGCATGGTTCGATGGCGAGGGAGATATCGTCCAGCAGCCGGATAGGCATGCCGGTATCGAAATCTTTAGCTTCCACGCGCAGAGAGCGGCAGCTTATGCGAATGCGGCTGCCATCCGACTCCTGTTCCATCCGCTTGCCATCAAAGACGAACTGTGCTGCGCCGAAGCTGACCCGACTCCCCGGCCGCAACACCTGGCGGGCTATGCGCTGCCCGTTCACGAAAGTTCCGTTGGTCGAACCGAGATCAGCCAGTTCGAAGCCGTCGGGCAGTTTGCGTATCTGCGCATGGCGTGCGGATACGGTTGGGTGTGCAATGCAGATTTTGTTCGCCGGCTCGCGTCCAATCGTTATAAGCGGGCTATTCAGTTCGATGTCGCGAAGCACGAGTGGCCGGTGACCTGATTCTCGATACAGGAACAGCTGAGAATCGCAAGCGCCAAGCTGAATCAGATCCCCTTCTCGCAGTTGCTTCTCGTTGATGCGTTCGCCATTGACGAACGTGCCGTTCCTGGATTGGAGGTCGCGCAGCACTGCCCCGGCAGGACTCAGGGTGACTTCGGCATGCCGGGAAGAGATCGACGAATGATCGACCGGTATTCGTCCCGGAGCTTCGTCACGACCAAATTCCAGACGTGCCACATCCAGAGGAATATCTCGGACGGCGTACTGGTCCAAGATAAGTTGCAACCGACGCAGAGGGGCGCCTTCTTCATGCTGCGACATAATCAATGTGTTTGCAGGTCGCGCTGCCGCTGCAGGAGCAAAGACGGTTTGGCTAGATGAACGCGCTTCTGGTGTCGCGACAGATGCGGCAGCGGCCATCGGAGCGACCTGAAGAACGAAGGTGTTCATCGCGTTGAGGCCAAACCGGATACGATCGCCAGGTTGCAATATCGCTTCGCTTACCCGCTGGTCATTGACGAACGTCCCGTTGGCCGAGGTGTCGCTCAGTTTGACACCTCCGTCCACGATTACGAACTTCGCATGCTGGCGTGATATTTCGGCATTGGCAATGACCAGATCGTTCTGACCGGGCATGCGTCCGACTTGCAAACCAGCAGCAGTGATCGAGAGTCGAGATCCAGCGTGCGGGCCGGGAAGGCCTATGAGACAAAACTGCATGTATTCCGACATTCTGTGTCCACATTTGCGATCGAATTATGAAGTTCTTGATTCCCGGAAGTAACGGCCCGCACAATTCCTTATTGCGCCGATTCCATCACGGATCTCCCCGCACGACCTCGCGTATCAACATTCCATATCCAAACGACAGTGCTAACTCCGAGGAGGCGGACCGGAATCGGAGGTCGAGTTCAGCGCACCCGCAGGGTTGCCGTTCGAGTCGCGCAGTTTCCAGATTTTGACTGTTTTGTTGTCGCTTCCCGTGGCCAGGAATGCTCCGTTCGGGCTAATTGCGACTGTGTTCACAGCCTTGGTGTGTGCTGATAGAAATGACGAGCGAGCCCCTGGACTTAGATTATTGAGCATTACTCTCCCGTCACCTGTTCCGAAAACAACCGTGTCATTAGGGATGAATGCGAGGGCACCGTATACTATTTCAGTCCTGCTGCCCAGCGATGGTATTTGAGCTATCCGAGTTACTTCAACTTTACTTTGGTTGAAATGCCAGTCGCGAATGGTGCCCTGTTCGTCCAAGGTCAACAGGTTTTCATATGCTCCAGTACCATTGGAAGACCAATTCGTTACTGAATAGAGGATGCCGGTGACTTTTTGTTCATGCCCACTGAGGGTATTCATCAGCTTCCCCGTACGGGCGTTCCAAAATTTTAGAGTGCCGTCCTCCATTCCTGTCGCAATCACTACCGGTAGAGCGTAACTTGCGTAGTTGTCAGGCAGACCAAACTTTCCAGGCACAAAGGCCAGTGATTGCACGCCGCCTTGCGCATCGAACTCCCGCACCAAGGCACCTGTATCCATATTCCAAATGCTTACAATGTTGTATCGGGTAGTTGCGATGTAATGCCAGCTCTCGCCTTCCAGGCTCATCGCGAATCTTTCGCCACCAGGGAACTCTCTTAATTTCTTCCCTGTGTTTACATCCCAAACAGTGCCACCAGCAACCAACCACCGCCCGTCCGGACTGAAGCTAGCGCCTCCGAATCCTCCATCTATTGTTCTAAGCAGGGTGCCGCTGGCAACATCCCAAACACGTATCGAATGGTAATCAGTGGTGGCTATCAAGTTCCCATCCGGACTAAACGACACCGACCGCACATAGTACTCTGTCTTCACGTCGGGTCCAGGATATCCGACTAGTGTGCGGACCAATTCAAGCTTTAGTTCCTTTGGCTCGGTCGATGTAACCTTCTGCGCTTTCGAAGATTCCTTTTGCCCGGCTGCAAGCTCTCCACTCCTCTCCCCACTAGAGGCTCGCCAATTTTTTGCGTAACTAGCAAAATTCAACGAGAATACCACCAAGAAGTATCCCGCAATAAGGACGAGACCAAGCGCAGATAGGGAACGCTCTTTGGTAGAACCGCGCCGCCACAAATCGCGGAAGAACCTCATACTTGTGCTCGCAAAGACCCCGAGCAGCGTCACTACTACAACTAAAAATATCTTGCTAAATATGATGTACCACATCAATCCGAGAGCGATCTTGTCAGCGCAGAACGCAGCAACGATAAACCCGACTGCACCAGTAAAGAGTTTGGTGTTTGGCGGACTCTCCTTCCACCTTTGGCCCCACAACTGAATCCCGATGACTATTGCACTTAAAACCGCGACCGGCAGAACGATTGTGCTCGATGTAACAAATCCTCCTCCCATTGCACTATCACTGAAACCGCCACCCGGAGCCACGAGTGATTGCAAGTAAAGGAGAATTGGTACGGCTATGGTTATGGCGTTACGGCGGCGCCCGGGACTGGCAACTTTCCACCACTCCTTTGCAGCATCCAATGACTGTAAGGCTGTTTGGCTCAGTTCCTGGACTGCGGGTGTCACTGGAGGCGTTTGCAGGCTACTGGCTTTACCAAGCTGCGGAGTTGGGCGGATGATCGTAGGAGCCACCTGCGACCGCTTCAGTTCCTGACGCACCTGACTCAGCCGGTCGGCCAGTTCGCCTGCCGTTTGGAACCGTTCAGCAGGCTCTTTCGCCAGACACTTGGCGATGATCTCGTCCAGATCCTTCGGGTAGTTCGCCAGAAAATTCGAAAGACTTGGCGGCTGCCGGTAGAGGGTGTTTGTAATCGCCGCGCCCGTGTCCTCGGCCGCAAATGGAAGGACTGAGGTCAGCGCCTCGAACAGCATCACGCCCACCGCGAAAATGTCGGAGCGACCGTCCAGCGCCTTGCCCTGCAATTGCTCGGGCGACATGTAGCTGACCGTGCCCAGCACATGGCCAGTGTTGGTTAGCTTCTGATCCGCCAATCGCGCGATGCCGAAGTCGACGACCTTCGCGACGCAGTCGGTGGTAACCATCACATTCGCCGGCTTGATATCGCGATGCACAATGCCGCGAGCATGCGCGTAGTCCAACCCACGACAGACCTGCGCAACAATATCCAACCGCTTCTCCAGCGGCATCGACTTTTCGTTCTTGAGGATGTCCTCAAGAGAGCGGCCTTGAAGGAACTCCATTGCGATAAATGGAGCACCCTGCCACTCGCCCAGTTCGTGAACCGTGACGATGTTCGTGTGCTGCAGAATACCGGCGCCCCGCGCCTCTCGCTGGAAGCGTTCACGGAATTCCGTATCGCGCGCTAGCTGTTCGGACATCAGCTTCAGTGCGACGGTTCTGCCAATGCCTGGGTCGAACGCTTTATAGACAATCCCCATGCCGCCGCGGCCCAATTCATCAACAACTTGGTACTTGCCGACCATGAGCGGAGCGCCCACTGCGGGAACATTCACAATAACGGTGTTTCCCAGATAGGGCGTGTCAGGCGAAACCGGAACCGGAGCGGGTTGCGCCGCCGCACCCGCTCCCGAGGTGCTCACCGACGACCCCGCCGGGTTGACGACGGTGCCAGTCCCGGCTTCGCTCGCTCTCGGAGGCGGTACCAGGTCAGTTACACCGGGCTTTTGGGCAGATGCTGGCGCAGTCGCTGGCTCATAGCTGACGCTTATGAGGGCAGTGTCGTCATAGTTTGCCGTAAATTGGGGATTTTTGGCGACAAACGCTGCAACCAGCTTGTCGTCTGGAACCGATGAATACTGCGGATGCTTCTGCCTGAGTTGCTGCGCAAATTGCGCAACCGGAACTGTGATCGTAGAGCCTGCCATTAGAACTCCCCCGAAAGAATGGTTCGCCAGTTGCGCCAAGCACGACCAGACGAGACTCGTGGTTCCCGCTCTTCGGGCACCTCGGTCGCTAGATTTTCAGCTTCTCAGAATGCACAAGCAGGATAAAGCGCGGGTCGAGGCGAAACAAGCATTTATTTTCGTATGGTTACTTTGGATAGACTCGCTTCGATTTGTGCTTCCGACTCCACGGATAATGCTATAGAACAGTTTGAGCGCCGCTGAACACAGGGCTGAAAGCAGCAAACGTTTGCCACACACCGATAAGGCTACTTTTGGGTGATGGAGGATAAACCCTGAGCCCGAGGGAAATGCGTGCCAATACCAGATCGAGGGTCAGGGTTTGATGCAAATGACGTTTGAGGTCTCGGGCAAAACGGACATCGGTTGCATTCGCTCAAACAACGAAGATTCGTTTGGTTATGACACTGAGATCGGGTTATTTGTAGTCTGTGATGGCATGGGTGGTGCTGCAGCAGGAGAGGTGGCAAGCCAGATTGGAGTTGACAGCATCCTTTCTCACTTTCGTCGGTCCTCAACTCACTGCTCCCTGACTGGCGATGAGCTTGCACGAGCCATTCGATCTGCCAACAAGAGGATTTCGGAATCTGCGCGGGACAACCCACAACGGTCAGGCATGGGGACCACCATTGTTGCCGCTTTGCTCCACGACCGAATCGTCTCCATCGCCCATGTGGGAGATAGCCGAATTTATCTCATTCGAGATGGCGCAGCCCAACAACTAACGGTCGATCATTCACTGGTGATGGAACATCTTCGGCTCGGATATATTTCCAGGGACGAAGCCGAGAGTTCAAGGCTCCAGAATGTCATCACCAGAGCTCTAGGTACGGAATCTGCGGAACCTGAGCTAGCTGAGGTGAGCATGCTCCCGTATGACGTCCTACTACTGTGCACCGATGGTCTAACCCGGCATGTCCCGGATTCGCTCTTATCAGAGTTGATCGACAATGCAGCATCGCTGGACGCGGCATGCAGCGCATTGGTCGAAGCTGCCAAAACAAGGGGGGGAAGCGACAATATCACGTGTGTGCTTGTTAAATGCGTGCCAGCACGATGGTATCGTGGATGGTTTCGAGCATCAGTGCATGGTTCCTGACGCTCATTCGGTGTTGGCTAAGTCCCGGACTGTATCCAGCTATCACCGGTGGCAAGTCTCAAAGACAAATGGAGCAAATTGAGTTTGTCTCAGCTTCGTTTTATCTTGCATACCTTAATCCTGAGTAGCAGAATCCCATGAGTGCTCTGCGCCAGACGCGTTTGGTGCAATTCCGATAGGACGAAATGAATCGACCGAAGACTCTACTGGCATTTATTCTCTGTTTTGGCTCCATTCTTAGCTTTGGTCTGCCGCAAGCACCACAGAGCGCCTCCGGAAGCGCGACGGGGCTTCCCGGCAGGATTTCACCCAACCAACTGGCTGACATTCTCCACAGCGCCGAAATTTCCAGGGAGGGGCTTTCCCCCTCATTGAGCGCAGAGTCGGGCCTACTCGTCCAGTCGCTCAAGCAATACGCCACTTGGTCCGCAGCGGTAAACGCCGAGAAAGTCAGGGCGCTGCTAAAGCGACTGAAAGGCAAATCGGAAGCGCAAACGGCGGCCCAGGCAAGCGACATTCTCAATGTCTACCTGGAAGGATGCAGTTATCAGGGAGGCGACATAATCATTCCCGGCATCGGTAACACGCAGGCATTCATTGAGCGATATAAATTTGAACTTTCAAATCCGACAGGAATTATAGCTGCGCGTGACGCTGTGGTGTGGGGAATTAAGCGGACCGAATCTGATCTCGATAATGGCGAATTCGCGGATGCACTAATCACCTACGAAGCGCTGCGCGTCGGCTCCGAGGCGGTGATGTCGATACGAGATCGGCGTGACAACTTGAACGAAACCCGCAACGGCCATAAAGCGGTAGACGCGGGCTATTTTGAGTACTTCACTGGCCAGACGAACAATATGACCGCTCGTGATCTTCCATTTCTCAACGCCTACATGGAAGCAACTTCCGGCATGTACCCGGCGCTTGTGAAAAGCGGCCACGCATCCTTCGGCAAGCAGGCCGGAGCTCCGGCCTCCATTGCGCCATCGGGCCGCACCGCCCGACGCCTCACCGCTGCTGAGTTGAAAACGGTCTATGACGCTGCAGGGACCATGAGCACAGCCCTTGCAGAGACGCCTCTCCAGAACTGTCGGCCTCTTGCAAAAGCCCTTCAAGTTTGTCGAGGCACGGGAAGGTCGGGAAGTAACCAGCAAATGCTCACAGAACTTCTGAGCGATCTGCATGCCTATGAACGGACTGCAGGAAAGACCATGGAGCCGAGGAGCCTTGAAGATTGCGCCGCCGCGGCCAACATGTTTCAACGTTGCTGGAAGTATTACACCCTTTATTACTTTGCCGATATTCGAGTACTGGGTGCGCCCGCAGATCAGGGAAGCGCCTGCACCCAGTCGCTCGCAGCGGTGGCAGATCTACCTCCGGCGATCTCCGTTGCGGTTTCTGGCATACGCAAAAGTGAGGAGCTCCTGGATCAAAACGATCTTCCTGCAGCTTTGGATCTATTGACAGCATTGCGCACGGGCACTGCGGCCACAGCTAATAAGCTGAACCTTAGGACGCGGGAAGATGCTGACTATCAGCCAAGCAGACTTCCTTTTCTTGCGGATTATTTGGACCGGACGGGCCTTGTTTATGACGACCTTCAGATGTGGACGCGAGCACGGCAAACCTTCATTCAATTGAAAAACGACCATTCCCTGCCCGGCATGTTTGTGGCCGTCGCGGTTACAGTGAAGATTGAACACCAATATGCGAGTCTCTCCCTGTACACACTTCCTTACGTTAAGGCTGAACAGCGGGAACTCTCCGAATCCCTCAGCAACCAGATTGACTCCCTGGCAGAATATCGCTTTGAAGAGCAACAATATGTCGCGCCGAACGAGCCCACAAAGGCAAACTACGACAGCGTGGAGAGAGCGCGGGTAGCGCTGCAGAATCTGGTTTCCCGTCTCGGTGATCAGCTTTCGTCCTGGAGTCCGGTCACCTCGGTTGCACTTACAAGCGAAGCGTTCACCCTCGCGAAAGGGCAACTCACTGCGGCGCAGATCGAAAAACTTTCTCGTCTGCAGTCGGAGCTTGCGAAAGCATCGAAGCGTCACGATGAACTTTCCAAACAGTCCGATATCATCAACCGAGAGGCGAGTGAGCTCCGTGCATTGCCTGCAAACATTGTTAACTCCGCGCTCATGGTTGCCATGTTGGAGGAGAAGTATATGACCACGTCGGTTGTGGGTTACCGCCTTGAGGCGGAGACGCGGCGACAGGACCTATTCCGCGTTGTCCGTACCAATCGCGCTGCACTAACGCCCAGTGCGTGGACGGACACCGAAACGGAATTCAGGCGGATTCTCCCCGGTCTTACGGAAAGTCAAGCAGCGCGGACCCAGTCCGTTATCTCATCAGCTCGATCCGCGAACTGATGAAAAGGAGAATCAATCTCTTAGCACGAGCGACTCCGCCGTTGTAGGTGTAGAGGAACACATGAACAGATTCTCGGTTGCGCCGAATGCCCCTTGCCCATGCGGCAAAGGCAAGAACGCGAATTCCTGCCATGGGCGCGATGATTTTGAGCGATTAGCGAAAGCCATTCACGAGATCGGACATGCGGCCATGTCACCCCCTGGTGCGTTGACGCATGTCAGTTTCTTGGAGCCTTGCCCGCTTTGCTCAGGTGCTGAGAAGCGGACACCCGGTTCAGAGGCACACATGGCCTTCAAAGATGACTTCGACTTCTCAATTCTTGACCTCTTGATGTTGGCGGTAGCAGGAGGCGCAACTGAGGTAGCGTGTGGTCTCCGTCCTACTTATGTGTCATACGACATTGGCGAATACCCGGATGGAATGCTTAAAGATTTTGACGACCTGAAAGCGGACATGACTGATCGGGAGCAATGGCACGAGGTGATTCACTTAATCGCGCCGTGTTTTCAACTTGTCGTCGAGCACTGTAAAGAGCATGTTCCCCTGATACAGGAACATGCTCTGAAGCTACTGGAACACGATTCTCTGACAGCGGATCAGTTGGACTTTGGCTCGTTCAAACGCGAAGAGTTATTCAAAGGCATCATGGATGTCCTAGATGAGGACGAAAACGGTCCTTAGGTTTCCCCCGTCCCAGTGGCGAGTGGTGTTCAGTTTGGCGCGAAACCGGCGCAGGCCGAAGTGCCCGTCCGAGCCGAACAGCGGCGTAACAACCTGGGGAAGTCAGTAGTGGAATAAGACGGGTATTAATACCACTAGAATGTGAGAGTGCCAAACTCTAGCTTGCGCGCTAACGAAAACAACATTGCGTCAAATCCTCAGCAGGACTAGCTGAATATCCGAGCCCACGACTTTAGAAGCCAGTCGTGAACTTCCTTTGGGAAGACGTTCGTGAACAAACCGAGGATCATAACGATGAGTCCGAGAAATGTTAAGATCACGGCCATCCATCCAGCATCGCAGAAGAAATGCGACCTAGGCGCAAGGGCAGGTTGTTCTGTACTCGCTTCGACGACCGCAGAACCCATCGTTCTGTTCGGTTGCTGGACTGGCGGCTGGGCTGGAATTATCGTGCTGGACGGCTTGCCATCGAGGGATGTTGGAAGGCACTGCTCGTGAATGATTTCCGTGATTCCTTCGAGCACTAGGCGCAATTCGACGTGGTCATCCTGGGAAGTCGATTCGAAGTTAGCCTCTGCATACGCCTGATCCTCTTCCCTTAATCTTAGTTTTCCAAATTTAAGAGGCCCTTTGTTTCTGCCTCCAGATAGATTTCCATCAATAATGTCGCCCGTCAGACGCAAACTACCAATCAATTTGGGATGCAGCCGAACGTGCGCCCTGATTCGACGACCATCCGGAGTGAATTCGAGACGGTCATCAACCATCGCGGGGACGGGCGCAACAATTGCGACGAACGAAGGACCGCCCGGATCGGTATTGGATGCGCCAAGGTAATATGTGGCTAGATCGCGAAACCACTCGAAGCCACACCACCTGAGTTGCTTCAAAACGTCGTCACTGTACATACTGGGGTAGTCCAGCTTTGTGGCCGTAGCCTCGGAAAAAGTTGACAACGTAGCTTGGAACATCGGGTACGGGGTAGGTTTCTTTATATAGCCCGAATCGTAGACCCTACTCACAAAACTTTCCAATGCAACCCCAGCCCCAAGTGACGCAGTCAGGTTACCGACGTTCAATTTCCCTGTTTTCAGTTGCGCTGTCAATTCTGGCAGTTTCGTTGCGGGTAAACACCTGTAGTCAAATTGGAGTGGAACGCCTACGAGTCGTTCGTGTGCATCCAAACAGCGACGCATTTTCTCCTCGCATTCATCCGGTGAGGCGGTCGAAAACTGGATCAAAGTAACAACGTTGTATGTCGTGCCCTTAACAACAGCAGTGATGGTGCGTACTTCGATGCATTCATACGCTTTTTCAACCACCACCAGAAGTTCAGGCAGAGTGCTCACCGTCCGGACGCCTCTTTAGTCTTGGCATCATTCAAACCAGGCAGGGCCTTCACGATCTTCACGGTTTCCAAGCTGACGTATATGACTTGCCCGATGAGCCGCAGAATGTATTCGGGATCGACTTCGCGGTTGGGATCGTTGGTGATGCCGCTGCGCTTATCGGTAAATACTTGATATTGGTCAATTATCCACTCCAAGGCGGAGCGGTTGCCGAGGCGGTATTCGAAGGTTTCCGCCGGGATGCCGGACAAGATTAGCGAGTCGTTGTATATCAGCGAGGTTTTGTCTTTGCCTAGGCGCATCTTCTCCGCGCGCATATCGAGCTTGCTACCGGGCTTCCAGATTTGCTCCAGCGAATACTCGGGCTGCTGCTGATAATTGACGTGGAGCTCGCCAAGACGCTTGCCCGCTTCGGCGAAGGCACGGAAGTTCGGCGCGTAGGGGATGCGGGGAAGTTCGCGCTTGAGGTTGGCAGCATAACGCACGCGGTACTCGGCGGAGTGGAGCAGGGCGTAGGCGTAATGGAAGATGTCCCACTTGGTGATGGTCGCGTCGTTGTAATGATTTCGGAATTCTTCGAGCGCCCAGTTGGTGATGTTCTCGCGTCGGTTGGAGCCGTCTTCGTCGTAGGTGTAGAAGGGAAAGCACTGAGTGCTGCATCCGGGACCTGCCAAGTGGAGATCCACCAAAGTGCGTGCGGAAAGCGTCAGGAATGGCTTCTCCGATCCCTGCCCCGTCAAAGCAATTATTCTGTTTTCGGCCTCGGACTGTTCACTGGGGAAAAACTGAGGCAGCCTCCCGCGCCTATGGACGATAACATCGTCAAAGTACAGGTGGGCAGCGCTGAACGGGCGATAGATCGCAATTCGGATATGGTTAGACTGATACTTCGCAAGCGTGCCTGCTTCTAGGCTCTGCTTTAGCTTGCTGCACCACTTGATTTTGGACGCGTCCGACGCGAGGAAGGAGTCCACTTCATCATCGGCCGTGTGAGTTTGCAGCCACCTTTGTACTTCCGCGTTGTAGAACTTAACAAATCGTCCAACATTTTCAGAGAGAGCTTCCACTGAGAAGTTGTAGCACCAGGCATCCCGTGTGGTTTCGGCACCTCTGCTAAATGTCTGGAACAAGATGCCGCTTTCTGAAGAATTCGCTTTTGCGTCTTGGCTAGCGATCGGCAGTAGATCTGAATAGTCATCGTTCAACCCTTCGGTGAGCCAGTTTCCTTTTTCATCCGGTGGGAGAATCCGCCAGTTGACTCCGTTGCGGTCCACGACTGCGACGAGGAATTCCTCTTTGCGCTGCCGAGTCCAGAACTCCTCAGTACTGGCATAGAAAATTTTGCATTTTCTATTCTCAGCGAGAACATCCCTGCGAACAAAAATGTTGATACTCACCCCGACCTGGATTCCAAATACGTTGTGAGTGGTGCCGGAGAGCTTTGGGTTTTTTCGGACATTCCCGCCTAGATCAAGGATGTAGATTTGGTCGAACTCACCAGCGAGCTGCTTACGCATCCCGTCGGTGGCAATCCCATCCACAAAACCACTGTTCGTCACGAACGCGACGATCCCTTCCTTGCCGACGCGGTCGGAGGCCCACCGAATTGCCTTCACGTAAGGGTCTGAGAGAGCGTTCTTGTTCGATGCCTTTGAGGCTTTGGCGTAGGTCTTCGCAATCCGTGTATCAACACCCGCGTCTGCTAGGTAGCGGCGATTCTTGTTGTTATCGTTCTCGTTTTCCTGCCAAGCATTGTATGGCGGGTTCCCAATCACAACAAAAATAGGTGAGCTTCGCTGGCGTTCAATGCGCTCCAGATTCTTCTCAGTAAACATGGTGGCCTGCGCACGCATATCGAATGTATCCACGAGGCAAATGCCCTCAAAGGGCTTATACTGGCCGGTCTGCTCCATGTATTCGTGTTCAATGTTCATGCTGGCGATGTAGTAGGGAAGGAGCATGATTTCGTTGCAGTGGAGTTCGTGTTCAAACTTGTGCGGCAGGGCCGACTTGCGGGACTCGCCGATCTGGCGAATGGCACGGGTGATGAAGTTTCCGGTGCCGACGAAGGGGTCAAGGATGTGGACGCCTTTTTCTGCGAGGGATTTACCAAATTCCTTTTTCAGGATGTCATCGACGCTGCGGACCATAAAATCGACGATGGGCTGCGGCGTGTAGACGATGCCGTGAGTGTCGGCCTCTTTGCGTGAGAATCCCTGAAAGAAGCGCTCATAGACGGTGTTTAGGAAGGCTTGTTTCTCGCTGTAATCGTCCTTGTCATCGGCGGCGCGCTCAATGGCCTTATAGAAACGGTCGAGTTCGCTGAGGAACTGATCGCGGCTGAAGTGGCGCGAGGTCATTGACTGGATGACCTTTTCAATCTCAGAGGCGATGACGTTGCGGTTGCGAAATTCCTCGGCGTGGAAGACGCGGCGGAAGATGCGCTCGGTGAGCAGGTGCTGAATGAGCATCTTCTCCACGGCGGCTTCCGAGAGGTTGGGATTGATAGCCTGACGGCAGAGGGAGTAGAAGGCGTCAAAGCTTTCGCGGAAGGAGCGATTGCCTTTCTTCTCGGCCTCAATCAGATGCTGGGCGCGATCTGCCAGCTCGGGGATGCGCTCCTTGAACTCGGCTACGGCTGAATCCCACTCTTCGTGATCAGGTTCGCGATAGGAGAAGAAATGCGTGAGCAGATCGGAGAGGTTTTTCGGGTCCGTGATGTCTTCGTTTAGGCCCTGGCGGACTCCGTGCTGGAAAATGATAGCGCGCTCAGGAGCCTGGAAGATGATGTTGGTGCGCGGGTATCCTTTCTCAAGCTTCAACTTGATTTCGCGCTCAAGGTCATCGTGCTCGTCTTTAGCTTCCCAAAATCCGCGCCGCTGTTTCCAGAAATCGAGCAAAGCTCCATCGACCACGATGCGATGCGTGCGATCCTTCTGGATGGCGTACTCAGGGACGAGGGTCCATTCCATCTTTTTGGAGTACCCGCGCAGGACGGACTGGAATGCGCTTCGCACTGCGGACTCGTGCTCGACATTGAGGTGGCCATATTGGCCAAGGACGGCGTAGTAGTCCTTGATAAGCTTGTCGGTCGGCTTTGAACTGAATGTAAGCATGGAATATGAAACCCAGTTTACAACCTGTTGACCAGAAAACAATTAGCCAATTGGGTGCTGAAGCAGCGGGACCAGGTTTCCGCCTATGGCAATTCAGCGATATCCTAACCGCAGTTGAGCAGGGACGGTGGCGTGCGGAGACGTGGAGGCTGACGAACCATGACGTGGCAGGATGTATTCGAATGTTGGGAGTTCGATTGCGGACAGCACGTGCCGCCATTCCAGAATGTAATTGCTTCCGAACACATCCACGTTTCTGGCCCCTTTGAGGCCCAAATTATTAATTGGTGTCCTGTATCCGAACTTGAAAAGCAAAAGTCGGCGATTTTACGGAGCCGACACGGCTGGTATCGGGACACCGGAAAAGGAACGCTGCATACGGTTGAGCTTCTATGGGAGTACCGGGACAATGCAGAGGTGACCGCTCTGATTCTCCTTGGAGCATTTTTGTTCGAGAGTACGCGCGCTGACCGTGGGAGCGGAGCCGCCATGTTGCAACTCCTGACCGATGTGGTAAGAGGCCAATTTCGACAGATGGAAATTGACTGGTGGCACCATCTTTCAACAAATGCCTTACCAGAGTGCTCTTTCGCGCAGGTTCCCACCGAATACTATGGCCGTTATATCACGATGGCCGTAGCCAGCAGTTGGCTTTCCCTTACTGCATGGAAACCGCTAGTCGTTCACCAGGTTGTAGCCCCGGCGTAGCTGCGAAGAGATTGCCGAGCGCCTAATCTAGGCGTCTCTGGTTCGGAGCCTCACTTATAGCCCCCCTCTATTAGTCTGTTCCAACAAAGTCTTAGACACCCGTCTGAGGATGCATTAAGCTCACGTGCACTCTGGCGGATTCTCCGAATCCCCGAAATACCTTGACCAGCCCAAGGAGTGCGAGATGTCCATTGATGCCGAGAAGCCAGCTACTTACAGCCCAAAACTTGTTGAATTTGAGCGTTTGCTTGATGCCGAAGAGGCAGCGGCTTTGCTCAAGATTCACCCTAAGACGTTGCAGCGTATGGCCCGCCAAGGGAAGTTGCCTGCCCATCCTTTCGGGGATGGCCAAAGAAAGCGGTGGAGATTTCTGCTGACCGAACTTGACGCCTGGATGCGGTCTCGTAACAATGAATTTGCTACCCGTGCCGCGTAAGCAAGGAGCGATCTTTGGTGCGTGCACGATTTCAACGTGGATGGCTAGCTCAGCGTCCGCGAAAGCGTGGGGCCGTTTGGCTCTATCACTTTCGCGAGTATTCGCCATCCGGGAAGGCCCAACAGCGGACCGTCACGATTGGCCCGGTTTCGAAATACCCAACTGAGGCCGATGCCAATCGAGCCGTGGAGCTGATAAGGCTCAACATCAACCAAGAGGTCACTGACGATAGACCAGGACCTCTATTAACCGTCGAAATCGTGGCCCGGCACTACACAGAGCGCGAATTGGGCAATGATCACGACGACGATGATTACGCGAAGTCCTCGACCACGAAGGACATTTACGAATCCATTTTTAAGAACTGGATCGTACCGAAGTGGGGGCCGTATCGGCTGAACGAGGTTCGGACCATCGCCATTCAGGACTGGCTGCGTGGGCTGACGCGAAAGGCAGGCGGCCCGCTAGCCAGATCGACGAAGTCGAAGATCCGGAATGTAATGCACGTATTGTATGAGCATGCGATCCGGTACGAGTTTACGGAGCGCAATCCGGTCACGCAGGTTCGTCAGAGTGCCAAGCGGGAATCGCTGCCTGACATTCTGGATGCAAGCGAGCTTGCAACCTTGCTTTCAGCGCTTGGACACCGGGAGCGTGCAATGGTGCTCATAGATGCGGCGGCGGGACTTCGTCGCAGTGAACTGTTCGCATTGAAGTGGGGCGACATTGATTTTGAAAAGAAGCAGGCCAATGTCACTCGTTCGATCTTTCACAACACGAAGCGAGAGCGCGTTGGAAGGTGCAAGACCGAAGCCTCTCGCAAGCCGGTGCCGCTCGATGATGTATTGCTCGAACAGCTATCTCTCTGGAGACAGCATTGCGAGTATCCTCTGGCGGAAGACTGGATCTGGGCCAGTCCAGCAACTCACGGAAAGTTTCCGTATTGGCCGCAGACCATCATGCTGCGCAACATCCGTCCGATTGCAAAGACGGTTGGGATCACAAAGCATATCGGCTGGCACACGTTCCGGCATAGCTTGTCGTCGTTGCTCCGGGCGAACGGAGAGGATATCAAGGTCGTCCAAGAGTTGCTGCGGCATGCGAACAGCAAAATCACGCTGGACATCTACACGCAGGCGCTTTCGCCCACAAAACGGGAAGCGCAAAGCAAGGTGGTCAGAATGATTTGGAACAAGGAAAAGGCTGTCGGAAGGTGAAAGTGAATCAACTGCTGTATAAAGCTGTATGGTCGTTGTAACAGGAACCTGGTCTAACTGTAAGAAAATAAATGGTAGGCACGAGGAGACTCGAACTCCTGACCTCTACCGTGTCAAGGTAGCGCTCTAACCAACTGAGCTACGCGCCTACGTCACTCATTACATGTAGCTTAACAGCGATTTTGCTTCCACGCAA
>Ga0326727_10003308_pt1 | contig 52022 bp, 46 predicted proteins | sample MB2enrmetagenome_FD_207643 | JGI IMG/M metagenome (GOLD analysis project Ga0326727, IMG submission 207643) | Lab enriched peat soil microbial communities from McLean, Ithaca, NY, United States - MB29MY | ecosystem: Environmental > Terrestrial > Soil > Wetlands > Peat | place: USA: New York...
GATGGCGATGACCTGTTCTTCGTTAAAGCGACTCTTGCGCACGACTCCTCCTCTCGGCCCTGAGCGGGCCATCGTAAATGGAGAAGTCACATTTCCGCTGGACTAATTTCTGGGGGGCAGGTCAAGCCGCGTGTTCACACTTCACGGTCGTACCTATCAAGTGTGCTGTGATTGCGGCGCAGAATTCGATTATTCGCTGAAGTACATGTGTACTGAGCATCATGTGCCCCAGCGCCGCATGTTCAGATGGCTGGGGATTGTGTGAAGCAAGGATCACTCTCAGTCCTGGATGACTCGATCCGAGAGAGTGGTGGGCGCTAGACAGTAAGGGCTACAATGTTGCGAATCTCGGAAGTCATGGTCCTGACTTGTTACATTTCCCAGGCGTACCGCATTTGTTCTTCAACGGTCTTGGCGCCGGCTCTGTGGACTGGGGTATCCGCACCCGAAGGTGGAGGAGAGAAAACGGAAATCAGTTTCAAATCGCGCTCGCCTATATTCTTTAAATTGTGAAGTTGGCCGGCGGGGACGAATATCGCGTCGTGTTTGCTGGCAGATTCGGTTCGACCGCGAAAGGTCAATTCTCCTTCACCTTCCACAATGAATAAAATCTCATCGGCATGGTCGTGCGTTTCTTCACCAAGTTCCGCCATTGGCAAAATGCTGATCACTACCAGTTCGCTGAAGGTTCCTGTACAAATCGGCTTGCGGAAGCTCAGGTTTTTTTTTGCGAGCTTCTTGATGTCATCGTGGAAAACTGGAATCGTCGATTTCTTGTGCCCACTCTTCCGTGGCATGGTCACTCCTTCACGCCAATCTTCTGAATGCAGGTATTTTCTTGAGTGCAGTTGGAATGCCACATTTTGTGCGGACCTGGCAAGCCAAAACTAAGGTTGCTAGCGGATTTAGGCAAAAGGTGGTCAGCGTTCAGATCGGCAATGGCTGTCAGAACGGCGAAATCCGGTCACGCTCCTAGGCTCTGGATTTTGGGGTGCAGGCCCACGTCTGCGGCCAATTGCCCTGTAGTTGGATGGGTGGCGATTGCTGTGTAAGATGCTGCAGACGGTCAGGAGATAACCGTGATGAGCTCTAATGCCACGATCAGCGCTACTTCTCGGAAGACCCGTAGCCAGAAGAGTGTCCTCAAGATTCTGGAAAGCAATTGGCAAGCAGAAATGCGTGGTTATCACACCTACGAAACGTTGTCGGAGCGCGAGAGCGATCCGCAGCGGCGCGCCGCGCTGCGTGGACTCGCCTACGCGGAAAAGCATCACGCCGATCTCTGGGCTACACGGATTCTTGCGTTGGGCGGACCTACACCCATTTACAAGGGGTCGAAAACGGGCGAAGCGGATACTCTTGCGAACCGTGTTGGCGGCACGGGCCTGGCACTGCGACGGCTGGAACTGGATGAGAGTCACGACATTGCCAAATATGCTAAACAGCTCCAGGATCTTGGCGATGAGCCCAGCAACGTCATCCTGAAGCAGGTGCTAGAGGATGAGCGAGAACACTATCGGATTCTGGACAGTCTCATCCGCGATCGTCGTCCTCTTCCTCAATCCTCGCCGGAGGAGGCGAAAGCGGCCTTGAACGATCTGGTGGCGGCAAGGGAAGAGGGCCACCGTCAGGCAGCAGGCTGGGTTGGGGATGCAATCTATGGAATCAATGATGGCTTGGGTTCAATTTTCGGAATTGTTTCCGGCGTTTCGGGAGCGACCCTGGGCGACAGCAAGTTCGTCCTTATTGCGGGGCTGGCAGGGATGATTGCGAGTGCGCTGTCCATGGGATCCGGGGCTTATCTGGCCGCCAAAAGCGAACGGGAAATCTATGATGCGGAGTTTGCGCGCGAGCGCGACGCTGTCGAATATAACGAGGCTGAGGCGCGAGAAGTGCTTTCACTCACCTACCAGATCCGCGGCTTAAACGCCGATGACGCGAATCGGGTGGTTGACGACTTGGCCCGCGACAAGTCTGCGCTGGTGAACGAACTTGCACGGGAGCGTCTGAATACGACCCAGGACGCCCTTCGCAAACCGTGGACCTCGGCGATCTCGGGAGCCCTCTCTACCGCAGTGGGCGCATTTATCCCAATCATTCCGTTTTTCTTTATGAGTGGCTATCGCGCTGTAATTTGGGCGGCAGCTATTTCTCTGATTGCGCATTTTGCGGTGGGAGCGGCGAAGTCGCTTCTCACCATTCGTTCCTGGTGGTCTAGTGGATTTGAAATGACCTTTGTCGGGGCATTGGAGGGTCTGGTGACATTTCTGATCGGTATGGGCCTGGGACGAATCGGTGGGGTGACTACTTAGATGATTTCGGTTGCGCGAATCAGCATCTGTCGGGTAGACGAATCATCCCCACAAATGTAAGAATTTCAGTACCCCAAATTCCATAAAGGCTGTGCAAAATTGAAGTTTAAGACGCTAATCATTGCTTTCATTCTCTTGTTTTTGTTAATTGCGCCAGTTGTGGCAGCACCTTCTGCGTTGAGCGGTCCATCCGCTCGCGAATATCGTTTGCGTTTCTTCCATACGCACACGGGCGAAACACTGGATGTCATATACCGAAACGGCGAATCCTACATTCCCGCCGCCCTCGCCGAACTCGACCACTTTCTACGCGATCACCGCACGGGAGAAGTGCGCCACTACGATCCGCGGCTGTTCGATCTTCTTCATGAATTGGTGGAAGCCACGGGTCGGCCCGGAGCGCAGATTAATGTAGTTTGCGGATACCGAACTCCATGGAGCAATGAATACTTGAGGAGCCATGGCCATGGCGTTGCCTTGCACAGTCTCCACATGCAGGCCATGGCCATCGATATTCGGCTGCCTGGAACCAGCACCGCGAAACTTCGCGATCTGGCGCTGGCCCTCCACGAAGGGGGAGTCGGATATTACGCGAAGTCTGATTTTATTCATGTGGATGTGGGCCGAATTCGACGTTGGTAGTAGTTCACTAGCCTCTTCATTAGCAAGCTAGTTGCTGGGATATGGGTAGCCTTTCGCGAGCACTTGTTTCAGTGCTGCGTCATGCCCATAAATATCTTCGAAGAAGTGGACTTCACCTTCGTCGTCCACGACAGCGGTCCCGTAAAGTATCAGAACCGGGATGGGCTTAACGAGATTGACCTGAGTGTTGTCCTTGCCCGTCTGCATAGCGGACTCGACCCGAGCTTTGTCCCACCCCGGATTGTTGCGAAGTACCCAGGTGGTGAGATCCACTGGATTTTCCACGCGAATGCATCCGTGGCTGAAGTCGCGGCGCGATTGCGCGAATAATTCTGGTACCGCCGTGCTGTGCAGGTAGACATTGTATTCGTTGGGGAACATCAACTTTACAAGCCCGAGAGCGTTGCGCGGACCCGGCCGCTGGCGAACTTCCAAAGTCCCAGCCCGCAGTTTATGTAGGATGTCATCGCTGATGGGCCCGCTCGTGACCACTTCGCCTTCGTGAGTTACAACCTCATAGTCTTTCTTCGCGAGGTAGGATCGATCGCGTTCAATGTTCGGTACAACTTCACTGCGTTGAATGCTAAGCGGGACATTCCAATAGGGCCGGAAGATCACGAACCGCATGTCCTTTGCGAAGACGGGGGTTTGGCGGCGGTAGGCGCTGCCCACAACCACGTTCATTGCCAGGATGACCTTCTCGTTTTCGTCGAAGGCGCGCAGGCGAAACTCAGGAATGTTGACAATGATGGGCGGTTGCGAGAACTCGTGGGGCAGCCAGCGCCAGCGCTCCAGCGTCAATTGCAATTGGGAAACTCGCTCGCTGAGCGGAACATTCAGTTCTCTAGTCGTCGCTTCATCAAGATGCCCATTTTGTTGCAACCCATGCCTGCCTTGGAAATGTGCCACGCCATTTGCCAATGAGCTGGTATAAACGCCTGCGGTGTCTACGCGACACGCTTGTGGTTGCAGGTCTCCGAGGAGGCACAGGAGCCGCTGCAACCGTTTCGTGCCAGAGTATCGGTCTCCGAGAACGACTGGCCGCGTCGGGATGGTCAGCTGCTCCCCATCATCCCGCTGGGCGAGTTGAAGATACAGTCCGAGTGCCTTCTCTGTCCTGCGATAACCCTCGAACGGCGGTTCCACCGTTGCCAGCGCCGCTTCCACGTCCGACGAGCTTACGAGTCGCTCACGAACAAAATGGGACAAGTCATATTTGTTGTGCTCAACATCGAAGCCGAAGTGGAAATAATGTGGATTCACTCTGCCCAGGTGCAGATCGGAAAGATACCGCATCGCCGAAACCGTCAAAGCCAAGTCAAAGTGGGCAAGATCAGCTGCCGCGGGTGACTGTCGTAGCTTTTCAATGCGGGCCGGCCAGCGCGTGGCGTCATAGGCTTCAGGGTCCAACCCTTTAGTGTCAGCTTGCTTGAGAACTGTAATCATCGCTTGCGCTTGAGGCGTCGGGCTTGAGTTCTGAAGCCAGGCAGGAGCGTAATCGGTTGGCTCATAGAATTTCCGCACATCGATGACGTAATCGGAAAAGTCAGGCCAGCGGAGCTCGGGAAGAATCGACCGCCCGGCAAGGGCGCGGAGTTCATCTTGCACGGCTGGTCCGTCGGTCGGTCGGCTAGCCCCTGCAGTTCCTGCGAGCAGAAACAGCAACAGGAACTCAAGTAGAAGGCCAACTGCCCAAAGATTAGACAAATTCCTGGGATGAATCATGATGCTCCGCATAGCGGTCTTTGCACCTAACTTGCCGAATCAGCCGTATACATTGTGCAGGCGAACAACTGCCGTGAAATCGGAAGGTTAGGGTCGGGGCTTAAGGGATGGTGAGCACCGTCACTCCAGTGGGAGGGCCCTTCACGTCATTATTCCGTCACTGTGGCGAAATGGCCGGATGTCGAATCGAGGTGGCAACTCGCCGGTCCAACTAGGGCTGAAAGGCTCGGCAAGACGCCAATAGTGGCTACGTCTTCGCCAGAGATAGAGTGATAGGATAAGGGACGACCTAAGTTTAGTTTGTCATGTCAATACGCAATAGCGAGCGATTTCGACATTGAACTTCAGGAGGTCAACGGATGAGCTCTTTGCCGAGGCCGGACCACTCATTCAACTCCCAGGACTCGTCGAGCGCAACACCGGAACTGCAGCGCGAACGCGATCGTCTAAAGCTGCTCCTGGACATGACGAACACGCTGGCCTCGAATTTGGAGCTGCGCGATCTGCTGCGTGCGGTCGCGGCGATCATTCGGAGAGAAAAGCACTGCGACGGCGTCGGAGTGTGGCTAACCGATGCGGATCAGGGTCAATTGCGCCACTTCGCCGTGGACTTCCCGGAAGGCAAGGGATTCTTGAGGGAGGATTTGCTGCGCCCTGTCGATTGGTCCTACTTAGGCGGCGTATTGAAGACCGGCAAGCCTGTCATAAGAACAAAATCGGAAATCATGAACGATCAGGGAAGTCCTTTGGCTCGTGCGGAGGGTATCGAATCTATCTGCGCTCTGCCCTTGATCAGCCGAAACCGCCCGCTCGGGGTTCTGACGCTCGCCAGCCGGGTCGAGAACGCATTCAGCCCGGAAAGCGTTGATTTCTTGCTCCGAGCTGCGGGGCAAGTGGCGATCGCCATCGAGAACGCCTTGGCCTTTCGTGAAATCGCTGCGTTGAAGGACAAGTTGGCGGAGGAAAAGTTCTACCTGGAAGATGAGATCCGAACCGAACACAATTTTGAAGAAATCGTGGGGGAAAGTCCTTCGCTGAAGCATGTGCTTCAGCAAGTGGAGATCGTAGCTCAAACCGATTCGACGGTGATGATTCTTGGGGAAACGGGAACCGGAAAGGAACTGATCGCCCGTGCCATTCACAATCTCAGCAATCGTCGCGACCGCGCTCTGGTGAAGCTCAATTGTGCGGCAATTCCTACAGGGTTACTGGAAAGCGAACTCTTCGGTCACGAAAAGGGCGCCTTTACCGGCGCTATCGCCCAGAAGATTGGGCGAATCGAACTTGCACACAAGGGGACTCTTTTTCTGGATGAAGTTGGCGATATTCCACTGGAACTGCAACCCAAGCTGCTGCGCGCTCTCCAGGAGCAGGAATTTGAAAGGCTGGGCGGCACGCGCACCATCCGGGTGGACGCACGGCTGGTGGTCGCGACCAATCGCGACCTCAATAAGATGGTTGCGCAACGGGAGTTTCGCCAGGACCTGTTTTACCGCCTCAATATTTTCCCCATTCACGTTCCTCCGTTACGCGAACGAGCCGCGGATATTCCCTCGCTGGTCCACTTTTTCGTTAACAAGCACGCGAAGAAAATGGGCAAGAGAATTGAGAGAATCCCGGCAGAGACGATGCACGCCTTAGCTTGCTGGCATTGGCCGGGTAACGTCCGCGAGTTGGAGAACGTGATCGAGCGGGCTCTGATTCTTTCTCAGGGACCGGTTTTGAACGTGCCGCTTGCCGAACTGAAGGGGGGTCTCCCAACCCCTCTGAGCACGAAGGTCCAAACCCTGGAAGCCTCAGAAAAGGAAATCATCCTCCACGCTCTCCGCCAAGCAAACGGCATCGTCGCCAGTGCTGCGGGAAAGCTTGGGATGAAACGCACGACCTTAAATTCCAAAATGCGTAAGCTGCATATCTCCAGGAGCGATTTATTTTCGACCTGATTTTCTCCGGCTATCGCCGAATTACTTCAACAGAACAATGAGCATGCAGGGCAACTGATTCAGCAACGCTTCCCATTAGCAGCCGATCCCATCCATGCCTGCCGTGGGAACCAAGAACAATCAAATCCGCTCCCCATGATTTTGCCTCGTCAAGGATGAGCGTTCGAGGTTCGCCGTCGGGCGTTGCCTCGCCGTCGCACACGTTCAAGCTCGTGGCGCTCAGCGTCTTAAGTGCATCGGCAACGGCATCTTTTGCGCGCGTGCGCGCCTCCTTGCACAAGGACTCAAACAAGGTATCGGGATACACTGAGTAGGGTGGCACTGGAGTGGTCGAAGGGATCGGAAGCTCCACTACGCTGAGAATCCTGATCTGGCTTTTCGCGGGCCATGGCCTATTCGCAACCCAATAAACAGCTTGGGCAGAACATTCGGAGCCATCGGTGGCGAGCAGTATCTTCATCCCACGGGAGGGCGAGGGAGGAACGGGACCAGGCCGTACGATCTCAACCGAGCAGGGCGCCGTGCGCAGGACCGCCTGGGCAACGCTGCCCAAGAAAAAACGAGTCAGCGCACTGTGACCCTGCGAGCCCACCATCACGAGGCCGGCGGCCCATTCTTTCGCGTATGCTGGAATAGCTTTCTTCGGAATACCCAACTGGATTTCCGAGAAAACTTCGTGTCCGGATTGGGTCAGTATCTCCGCCGCGCTCTTTACCAGGAGTTGTGCCTGCTGCTTTGCATCCGCGAGAAGCGCTGGCAGTCCCTCCCACAGGCCCACTTCGACAACAGTAAACACACAAAATACCGTGCCGGAAGGCCACGGACGGGTCGCCGCCGTATTTACGACGTACTGCGATGCGGTTGAAGAATCAATTGCCAGTAGAATTTTCATATTCCCGACCTCTGATTAGTTGACGTTCATTCCTGCCCCCAAGAAACCGGGACTGCTATTCAGCCTGCCTTGGCCATGGGCTTTAAACGCTGTTCTGTGGTGGCCACTTCGAGCAGCGTCCTCACCACTGAATCCGGGTTGAGACTGATGGAATCAATGCCTTGTTCCACGAGGAATCGGGCAAATTCCGGATAATCGCTGGGAGCCTGGCCGCAGATGCCAATCTTGCGACCCTGCTTCTTCGCGGTAGCAATAGCTATTGCGATCAGGCGTTTCACCGATTCATCGCGTTCATCAAAAAGATGAGCCACCAAGCCAGAATCGCGGTCGAGCCCGAGAGTGAGTTGCGTGAGGTCATTCGAACCAATTGAGAAGCCGTCGAATAGCTTAGAAAATTCGGCTGCAAGAATCACGTTGCTGGGAATCTCACACATCACATAGATCTGCAGGCCGTTCCTGCCTCGTTCCAAGCCATATTTGGCCATCTCTGCTTCCACCAGGCTCGCTTCTCCGGTGGTACGACAGAAGGGGATCATCAGGATCACGTTGGTCAGCCCCATTTCATCACGCACCTTCTTCATGGCCTTGCACTCGAGAGCGAAACCGTCTCGATAGCGATCATCGTAGTAACGCGACGCGCCGCGCCAACCCAACATGGGATTATCTTCCTTCGGCTCAAATTGCTCGCCGCCGAGAAGATTGGCATACTCATTTGTTTTGAAATCGGAGAGTCGTACCACCACAGGCTTGGGGTGAAAGGCTGCAGCGATAAGAGCCACGCCTTGCGCCAACTTATCGACGAAATATTGAGGTTTATCGTCGTAAAGCACAGTCAACTCTTCCAGCTTGCGCTTCGCCTCAAGGTCTTTGAGCTCATTGAAATGAACCAAGGCCAGAGGGTGGGCCTGAATGTGGTTGGCAATGATGAACTCCAGGCGTGCCAAACCTATGCCGTCATTGGGCGTACTCGCAAGACTAAAGGCATCTTCCGGATTGCCGACGTTCATCATGATCTGCGTCTTCGTGCGGGGGAGCTCTTCCAGAGCCAGTTCCTTCACTTCGAAAGGAAGCATGCCTTCATACACATGTCCCTCCTCACCCTCGGCGCAGCAAACAGTCACGTCTTGACCGGTCTTCAACAGAGCGGTTCCATTTTCAGTGCCGACGATGGCGGGAATGCCAAGCTCGCGAGCGATAATGGCAGCATGGCAGGTGCGTCCGCCCTGATTGGTCACAATCGCGGCCGCATTCTTCATGATCGGTTCCCAGTCAGGGTCGGTCTTGTCGGTTACCAGCACCTCACCCTTTTGAAACTCATTCATTTTGTGGGGATCAAGGATGATCCGTGCCTTGCCGGTGGCAATTGCTTCCCCCACACTATGGCCGCTCACCAGGATTGTCCCTGTTTTCTGCAAGTGGTAAGTTCGAAGGACGGTCTTTTTCTTGCGGGACTCCACTGTCTCCGGACGTGCCTGAACAATGAATAACTTTTGAGTAACTCCATCTTTGGCCCATTCCATATCCATTGGAGTGTAGACACCGCGCACCTTGGTGTAATGATCCTCAATCAGGCAAGCCCAACGCGCGAGTTGGAGAACTTCATCATCCTTGAGGACCAGCTGGCGGCGTTCTTCGGGAGCCACGGGAACATTTTTTATCCCCTTGGACCCGCCGATGTCATACACCATCTTGAATTCTTTCGTGCCGACTACCTTGCTCAGGATCGGCCGAAAGCTCTGCTTGAGAGTCGGCTTGAAGATCATGTACTCATCTGGATTAACGGTCCCCTGCACAACGTTCTCGCCCAGTCCATAGGAGGCGTTGATAAGGACCACATTGGTGAAGCCGGTTTCGGTATCAATCGAAAACATGACTCCTGCAGATGCCAGGTCGGATCGAATCATCTTTTGCACACCGGCAGAGAGAGCGATGCTAAAGTGATCGAACCCTTTTGTTTGGCGATAGCTGATGGCGCGATCCGTGAACATCGAAGCAAAGCACTTTTTGAAGGCTTCCAGCAGGCTATCTATGCCGCGTACATTCAGGTAGGACTCTTGCTGTCCGGCAAAGCTGGCTTCGGGAAGATCCTCGGCAGTTGCACTTGAGCGAACTGCCACATCCGTGTTCGGTCCGTACTGCTGACACAAGCGCTGATATGCGTCTGTGATCGCCTTTTTCAATTCCTCAGAAAACGGCGCTTCCATCATAAGGAGCCGTGCCTGCCTTCCGACTTCGCGCAGCTGGTTGATATCATCAACTTTCAATCCGACGAACAGCGGACGGAGTTTGTTCTCCAGATCAGCCGATTGCATGAACTGCCGGTAAGCGTATGCAGTCGTCGCAAACCCGTAGACGAGTCCGACGCCCTGCGGCGCCAAGTGTTGAAACATCTCGCCCAGCGATGCATTCTTGCCTCCTACTAGCGATACATCGTCGATGCCGACCTCATCAAACCACAATACAAGCGCTGTTTCTTTTTCGGTCTTGGTCCGGGGGGATTGCTTTACTTGTGTAGTCATTAGAATCTCTTCCTTTCTGAGCGGAGCTCGGGTTCACAGACCGGAATGGTCTTTGACTTCAGGCCTGATCAGGACCACCAGCGAGCGTGCCTTTACGCTGTAGTTCAGGCTGCTTAAGGTTTCTTCCTTTCCCGGTTCACAGAAGTCGAGTGGTTCGGGCAAATTCGTATCCACGACGCGGCGCCATTCACCTGCGCCGCCTTCCTGGACTACGAACATGAGGTCTTCCCAGAATGCGTTGATCATTACGTAAAGGTCATTGTCATTCTGCGACGCACCATGTAGACAAAAAGCTAAGCTGTGAGAATCGAATGAAGTGTCGGGGCTTTCACCGACGCCATACCAGCGCACGTCTTCTCTCCAGAACCGGCTGCGTGATATAGAGGGATGAGACTTGCGAAATGCGATCATGAGCTTGAAGAAACGAAAGACATCATGGTTCTTCGCCAGCAGGTCCCAGTCAAGCCACGTGATATCGTTGTCCTGGTTGTAAGGATTGTTGTTGCCCCTCTGCGTGTTCATGAATTCGTCACCCGCCCGGAACATAGGCGTCCCGTTGGAAAGAAACAGGAGACAACAGAAGTTCTTCACCTGGCGCTTGCGAAGAGTCGTTACCTCAGTGGGTACGTTTTCATCGCCTTCCCAACCGCAGTTCCAACTTAAGTTGTGATCGGTGCCATCCCCGTTGTTATGGCCGTTCGCTTCATTGTGTTTGTCGTTGTATGCCACCAAGTCATAAAGACAGAATCCGTCGTGAGCGGTGATGAAGTTGACGCTTTGATACGGGTGGTAGGCATTCATGATGTCGTCAGGAAAGAGATCGCTGCTCCCGTACAGGCGGGTCATCAATTGGCTGACCATGCCGGGATCGCTTTTCACGAATGCGCGCACGTCATCACGGAACTTGCCATTCCACTGCAACCAGGAGATGCCCGGAAACGTTCGACCGAGCTGATAGCTCCCCGGATCCCAGGCTTCGGCAATGAGCCTGATCCTGCCCAGATCCGGGGCCGCGCTGACCTCTGCAATTACGGGAGGATCTTCGACATTGATCGACCCGTCTTCATTCCTGGTAAAGATAGAGGCCAAATCAAAGCGAAACCCGTCAACATGCATTTCCTGTACCCAGAAATACAGGCTGTCGATAATCATCTTGCGCACGTAACGGTTGGCGCAGTTCAAAGTGTTTCCCGCATAGGTATCGTTGCGATAATGCCGCAGGTCTGCGTCCAGAAGATAATATGTGCTGTTGTCTATCCCCCGAAAATTGTATGTCGGCCCCTGCTCGTTTCCTTCCGTGGTGTGGTTGTAGACCACGTCAAGGATCACTTCGATATCAGCAGCATGGAATGCCTGAACCATAGCGCGGAATTCATGCATCAGTTCATGAGTCGCTTTCCTGCTGACATACCCGTGGTGAGGTGCGAAGAAACTGAAGGGCATGTAACCCCAGCAGTCATTTTCCTGTGGATCGCGTTGCGTCACCGGCATCAGTTCAACGGCAGTAATTCCCAGTTCCTTCAGGTAAGGAATTTTGTCCACTAAGCCGGCGTAGGTACCGAGTTTGTCCGGATCGATGCCGGAGTTCGGTCTGGCTGTGAAATTACGGACATGCAGTTCATAGATGACCAAGTCGGATGTGTGGATGGGTGGTCGATCGTCAGCCCATGGGAAATTGTGTTCGACGGCGATTACTCCAAGCGGCGCTCTTCCCTCATTGCTCCCGGGTAGCTCGGCGGCTTGACGGCTGAAGTGCGGAGGAAAGAACAATGATCTGGCATATGGGTCGACGAGGATCTTCTGATTATCAAAGCGATTTCCATCGCCCGGTTCATTGGGTCCGGCGATCCTGTAGCCGTAATAGTGGGCGTCGGGAATCGCGGCAGCCTTGAGCCGGCAATGCCAGACGCGCCCGGACTTGTTTATCAAGGGATTGAAGCTGTACTCGTGGAGGGGGTGAACAAAATCGCTCTTCGAATACAATAACAGAGTCACTTCCGCAGCGTGCTTCGAATATAGGGCGAAATTGAAAGCCTGTTCTTCCTCAATCCAGGTCGCCCCCAGATGAGATGAAGAGCCCTCCGCGCTGTACCAACCATCCACGGAACCTGTCCTTATTACTTGCGAAGGCAGTTCACATTTCTGTGTTTCGCACTGCCTGTCAGACAGAACAGCCCACAGTCATGCTGATCCGGACACACTTAAGCGCTCGTCACTTTGAAAAAGTGTTGGCGAAGAATAACGATAGCGCCAGCAACAAATTTCCTCTAGAGTTAGCAAGCCGCTAGGCTGTGCGTCTTTCTTGGCCCGACTCTTCCGCAAGCATTTGATCGACGGCCTCGGTCAGATCTTTGTTAAAGCTCTTGACGTCGGTGGTCAATTCCTTCTCAAACTGCTTGATAGCGTGCTTAGTGGCGTCCTGCAGAGCCTCCTGCAGCTTCGACTGGCCGATTACGATCAGGGCCGCAGTGCTGTCCTGAAGCGTGTCGCCGATCTGCTTCATATCGGAACGCGACAGTCCTCGCCAAAAGTGCCCAATCAGAGCGCCCGCAGCGGCACCAATCGCGGCTTCCCATATAAGGTATGGGGGGAAGAACAAGCCGATTAGCGCTCCGACTGCGAGGCCGGTCCATGCCCCGTACTGGGTGGGTTTTTCGGTCTTGCTGATCGTCACTTTACCGGTCGCGTCTTTGCTGATAACTGCGGCATCATACGTGCCGATTATGCCGGCAGCATAAAGCTGTTTCACCGCCGCGTAGTCTGTCTTCGCGTCATTGACATTCGCGTAAGTTGCGACGTAAACAACAACTGTTTTGTTCGTTTTGTCTGCCACAAATCCTCCTTGAGTTAACTTCAAGAGCCTGATTCTGTACCAAGGTGCAACATCCCTACCATGGCATTCGGGCGGCCAAAGTCCTGTGGAGAATAAAGGACGAACAATAGGACAAAAGCCAAAGGAGCCAATAAGTTACGGTTCAATGAAGAGAAGGAAACTGCCATCCCCATTATGTGGTAAAAGCAGCTATGGCGAGATCGCGTCACAATGACGATTTCGACGAGCGCGGTTAATTGCGCCCTTTTTTTGAGTCGACGTTAACTCATTCATGGTAAGGACCTGTCCTAGACTGGAGGCCACAAGATGGCCATGAGTAGTTTCGTGACGACTAGATCCGCTACTAGAATCAGCACAGAAGAAGTCACTACGGCCTGCGTGGTCGCCCGGCCTACGCCTTGTGTTCCTCCGCGCACGGTGAGGCCGTAATAGCAGCCGACCGTCGAAATAATGAAACCAAACAGCAAAGGCTTTATCAGACCCATAAACACATCCCCATGGTCGAGAACCTGGGTGGCACTGCTCCAATATTCATGCCAATCCATGCGGAACAGCGAAGTGGAAATAATGGCGCCCCCGAAGAGTCCGAACAAGTCGGAGATGATGGTGAGAAAAAAAATCATGAACACAGTCGCGAAAACGCGCGGGGTCACTAGTTTCTTCATCGGGTCGACGCCCAAAGCACGCATGGCGTCGATTTGCTCGGTCACGACCATGGAACCGAGTTCGGCCGCCATGCCGGAAGCACTTCGGCCGGCGATCATGAGACCGACGATAATTGGCCCCAGTTCGCGGATCATTCCCTCCGACACCAGCTCTCCGATCAGGGAGAGCGCCCCGAATCGCTGCAGGGTGTTGGCGCTGTTCAAGCCCAATTCGGCGCCCATCGACAGGCCCGTGAGCACCACAATCGGCAAGGCCCCGACTCCGACCAGGTCGGCCTGCTCTATGGTGTCCCCAACGTAGCGGCGTTTGCTAGCCGCATTGGCAATAGCTTGCCAGGAGAACAAAGAATAGTCCTGGACGGACTTGACCAGTTGTTTTGCGAGTTCATCTGCGGAAGTGAGCTCCATTTGCATAACTTCCTGCGGGGCATTCAGGCGGCCAAACGGTATGAACAATAGTGAGGAGATTAATAGAAAAGAAGCCTAAAAAGCCAAGGAGTTACGGCCTAATCGAGAGAAGGGAACTGCTGTGCCGCTCGCTAGTGAAAGCGTGTATGGCGAGATCGCGTCACAATGACGATTTCGACGAGCGCAGAATAACTGCCGCTATTTTAGAGTCGATGCCAGGCCATATTGGCGGCGTCGATGCGCGGCTGCAGGTATCTATCCCTGCTGTGCCTTGACGGATTCGGCGGACTCGCCGACGGCGCGAAGGCCGGTCATCGAATCAATGCAAATGCGGAAGAAAAGCGGAGTAATCAAGTCGTCGCCCAGCCTTAGTTGACGCTCACCCAATGCGTTCTGCCACCACCGGTAGCGCTTCCCTAAGAGCTTCTCCGCATGCTCCCGCTCCTCGGTGAATTGCGGCTCGGGCAATTCCTGGTAGCGGCCACTGGCAATCACGCTCGTCCACTGCGACTCGTTCGCGATTTCCTCAACTTCGACACAGACTTTGGGATTTTTCCGCATCCATTCGGTCTTTCGTCCGAAGGTCGAGAGTACGTAGATGTAGCCGGGCTCATAAGCAAAATAAATCGGAACGACGTACGGCTGGTTATCGAGCGAGCAGCCGAGTCTTCCGAGCGAAGCGCTTGTCAGGAATGCACCGCATTCTTTATCGGTCATTTCATTGATTACCATGGTTTCACCTCTCACTATATCGGACACGTCTCCGCAGGGCGCTACTTCTGCCACAAAATCTGGTTAGCTTCAAGTGGCACCGATGCTCGGGACTCCGAAGGAATGACGCGCGCCGTATAGTCAGTTACCGGGCGGTTCGCTGGTACTTTAGCCGAGTACAAGAGATATCCGCCTAAATCACGGAGCTGCTCCCGCAGCCCCATCTTTTGCTGAAAGATCCTGCCATCAGCCTGCGGCTCTGCATAGAGTTCAACCTCTACGGCACTTGGATCGAGACCGCCCAAGGAGACTTGAACTTCAAAAGTGTATTGGTTCCCTTCGCTGCGCGTGGCTACAGATCCGAAGCGCACGCTTGACCAACCCTGTGCAATCGATTTTGACCAGTTGGCCAGTTCGATTCCGAGCTTGCTTTCGTTTGCAGCTCGCTCGGAATAACTATCTGCTGCGGGCAAGTAATACTTCTCCACATACTCTCGAACCGCACGATTAGACGAGAACTTCGGCGTCAAGCGCAGCATGCTGGCGCGCATTTTCGTGACCCAAGTTGTGGGAATTCCGCGATTGTCGCGAGTGTAGAAGGCAGGAATCACCTCTTTCTCCAGAAGATCGTACAAAGTATCGGCTTCGTGTTTGTCCCAAACGGGGTCGTCTCCATGTTCCAACCCATCGCCAATAGCCCAACCCACGTCGGGGCAGTAGGCCTCAGCCCACCAACCATCAAGCTCGGAGAAGTTGAGCCCGCCATTGACCAGAATTTTCATGCCACTGGTACCGGATGCTTCCCATGGCCGCCGTGGTGTGTTGAGCCAGAGATCGACGCCTTCAACCAAATGTGAAGTGAGCAGAACATCGTAATCGCTCAGAAAAGCCACACTGGAACGAACATCGGCGCGAGCGATGAAGTCATTCCATTGCTTAATCATCACCTGGCCGTCCGGATCCTTGGGATGTGCCTTGCCCGCCAGAATCAGTTGCACCGGACGTTCCAGATTTGTGAGGATGTGGATCAGCCGCTCGCGATCATAAAGCAGCAGGTTGGGACGTTTGTAAGTTGCAAATCGGCGCGCGAAACCGATCGTCAACGTATCGGGATTGAAAGTGGCCTCGGCTTCGGCAATTTCCTGTCGCGGTGCCCCCTGTTGAACACGTTGTCGCGACAAGCGCTTGCGCGCATACTGGACAAGGGATTGGCGCGCTTTGGTGCGCAGTTCCCAGAGCTGTTCGTCGCTTACATTGTTAAGGCGCTGGATATTCTCCAGCGTTCCGCGCCAGCGCTCCCGGCCGCACGCCTTCGTCCAGAGATCGTCCGCCTCCGCGGAATCCCAGCTAGGCACATGAATTCCATTGGTTACCGCGCCAACCGGCACTTCGATCTCCGGCCACTGCGGAAAGAGACCCTGGAAGATCTTCCTGCTCACTCTGCCATGGAGTTGGCTCACGCCATTCACAGCGCCGCTCGCTCGCAGGGCGAGATACGCCATGTTGAAAGGCTCGGAACGGTCGTTTGGATTTCTTCGTCCCAGGGCCATCAGATCTTCGAACTCAGTCCTCAGCTCGTCCTCGGCATATTTTCTGAAATATTGTTCCATTAATTCCGGGTCAAAACGATCGAAACCGGCTTCGACCGGCGTGTGCGTCGTGAACAGATTTCCGGTCCGGGTCACCGTCAGTGCAACATCGAAGGGCTGATGATGCTCTTGCATGTAGTCGAAAGCCCGCTCCAGCACGACGAATGCCGCGTGCCCCTCGTTCAAATGGCAAACCTCGGGGTGAAGACCAAGTGCGGACAGAAGTCTCCACCCAGCTATGCCTAATACTGCCTCTTGCTGGAGGCGCAGCTCGGGTCCTCCGCCATAGAGTTCGCTGGTGATAGCGCGATGGATGGGCATGTTGGCGGCGTCATTCGTGTCGAGCAGATACAGTTTCGTTCTGCCCACCCGCACTTGCCACGTGCGCACCCAGAGTGGGCCCTCCGGGAGACGCAGAGGGATGCGCAACCACTCCCCGTCCGCATCCCGCAGCGGTTCGATGGGCAGTTGCCCAGGGTCGTTATACGGAAAAAGCGCCCGCTGAAAACCGTTTCGGTCGATCTCCTGGCGGAAATAACCTTGCTGATAAAGAAGCCCGATCCCAATAATCGGGACGCCCAAATCACTTGCTGCCTTCAGTTGGTCCCCGGCCACATTGCCGAGTCCACCGGAGTAGATTGGGAGTGCTTCGCTCAACATGAATTCCATGCTGAAGTAGGCGATTCTCGTAAGAGCCGCACCAGGATGGGCTGTTTGAAACCATGCAGACTCGCCCTCACGGTCGTGCTTCCTGCGAAGCATCTGTTCGACCTTCTCTCTGAAGGCAGGATCAGCGGAAGCATCCCGAATCGTCTTCTTGGAAACAGTTTGAAGCACTACCCAGGGGTTCTGCGTCAGGTCCCAGAGTTCCAGGTCGAGTCGGCCCCAGAGCTCATCGGTCGCGTGGTTCCACGACCAGCGCAGATCCAGGGCTAGTTCCGTCAGCGCGGGAAGCAAGGACTCGGAAGTGAGATTCTTACCCGTTCGACTGGCCATATGATTTCATCGACTCCATCAGGCTGCGGTCTGGTGCGCCGCTGCAAGCGCTACGCGAACAATTTCCTGCGCCTCATTTTCGATCCGCAGCAGATGATTTTTTCCGCGGAAACTCTCTGCATAGATTTTGTAGATCTCTTCGGTTCCCGAAGGGCGCGCCGCGAACCATCCGCCTTCTGCAATCACCTTCAGGCCCCCAATAGGCTGGCCATCTCCAGGCGCGGTTGTGAGTATCTTTTGGACCGGTTCGCCGGCGAGTTCCGAAACTTGAACATGCTCCGGAGAAAGCCGCTCCAGCACTACCTTTTCAGCCGCGGTGGCGGGGGCTTCGATGCGTTCGTAGAGCGGGTCGCCGAGTTCGCCTGTGAGTTCCCGATAAATCTCTCCCGGATCGTGCTGCAACTTTGCGGTGATCTCGGCTGAGAGCAGTGCCGGCACGATTCCGTCTTTGTCGGTTGTCCAAACCGTGCCATCGTGTCTAAGGAACGAAGCTCCGGCACTCTCTTCCCCGACGAAACCCAAAGAACCATCCAACAGGCCGCTGACAAACCACTTGAACCCGACGGGAACTTCGTAGAGTTTTCTTCCAAGTTTCGCGGTTACACGGTCGATCATGCTGCTGCTCACCACTGTCTTTCCGACACCGATATCGCTGCGCCACTGCGGGCGGTGCGAGAAGAGGTAATGAATGCAAACAGCAAGGTAATGATTGGGAGGCAGGAGGCCTGCGCTTTTTGTGACGATACCGTGACGATCGTGATCCGTGTCGCAGGCAAACGCAATATCAAACTTGTCTTTGAGCGTGATGAGCTTTTGCATCGCATAGGGCGATGAGGGATCCATGCGGATTCTACCGTCCCAATCGAGCGTCATGAACCGGAAGGTCGGATCTACGGTGTCATTTACGACGGTGAGGTTGATGCGGTAGCGGTCTTCAATGCGCGGCCAGTAATGGACTCCTGCGCCGCCCAGCGGATCCACGCCTAGCTTTATATTTGAACTTCGGATCAAATCGATATCGATAACGTGTTCGAGATCGTTGACATAGGCATCGATGTAGCTATGCTCATGGGTCGTAGCTGCCTTGATTGCCCGTTCGAATGGAATGCGCTTCACGCCGCGCAGCCGGTTTGCAAGATATTCGTTCGCCTTCGCCTCAATCCAGCCGGTTATTTCCGTGTCCGCGGGCCCACCGGCAGGCGGGTTGTATTTGAAGCCCCCGTCCTCTGGAGGATTGTGGGACGGCGTGATCACAATTCCATCAGCACGGCCGGATTTTCGGCCACGGTTGTAAGTGAGGATGGCGTGCGAAATCGCAGGAGTCGGCGTGTATTCCTCACTTGCGGCGATCATCACCTCGATGCCGTTCGCTGCCAGAACTTCGAGAGCGCTCGCAGAGGCGGGTTCGGAGAGCGCATGGGTGTCCTTCCCGAGGAACAACGGTCCGCTGACTCTGTGGCGTTTCCGGTAAGCACAAATCGCTTGGGTGATAGCGAGAATGTGCCCTTCATTGAATGATCGGTTGAAAGCCGAGCCCCGGTGTCCCGATGTGCCGAAGACGACGCGTTGCTCGGGAACTGTGGGATCAGGCTGCTCGACATAATAAGAGGTAACAAGTTTCGGTACGTCCACCAGCTTCGAAGGAGCCGGGATTGTTCCTGCCAAGGGATTCACTTCCATAATCGACCTCAATTCCAGCGTTTCCAGGTTACAAACGCGAGTTGACTGACGCGTCAGGGTTGCTGCTAAGAATCGGAGAACAGTTGCCCGTGGGAATGACCCTTCGCCGGTGAAGGCGGACCGCTCGGGTCAGTAAAATCGCTGGTCCAATGCCAGTTTCTTATTTCAGGCAAGTCCTGCAACTGTTCCCGAATATATACACGGTGCTCGTAGAGCTTCCGGTTGAACATGTCGATCACGTCAGAGACCTGCGATCGCAGCCGGGGAACATACTTAAGCGCATCCATTGCCAAATGGAACCGGCTGATCTTGTTGAGGACCACCATATCGAAGGGAGTCGTCGTGGTCCCTTTATCCATGAAACCACGCACGTGGAAGCGGCCTTCGTTGGAACGGCCGTGAACCATGCTGTGGATGGGCCATCGATAGCCGTGATATGCAAAGATGACCGGTGCATCGGTTGTGAAGAGCGCTTCAAAGGAAATGTTGTCCATGCCATGTGGATGGTCAGCGGGATTCATCAAAACGCTGATATCAACCAGGTTTATGACCCGCACCTTGATGCCGGGAACATATTTCTGAAGCAACCATGAAGCCGCCACGGTCTCGATGGTCGGCACGTCCCCGGCGCAAGCTAGGATGACATCGGGTGCGGTGCCGCCGTCGTTGGATGCAAAATTCCATGTTGATGCGCCTCGGGAACAATGTGCCAGCGCCTCGTCCATGTTCAGCCACTGCAACTGGAGATCTTTTCCGCAAGTGACGATGTTGACGTAATCGCGGCTGCGAAGGCAGTGATCAAATACGCTGAGCAGGCAGTTGGTATCAGGCGGATAGTAGACGCGAATAATTTCGCTGCGGCGTGCGAGAGCATTATCGACAAACCCTGGCGCCTGGTGACTGAAACCATTGTGGTCGTTGCGCCATACGTGGCTGGTCAGGAACACATTCAGCGAAGCCACCGGCTTTCGCCATGGCAGCTCCCGGCATTGCTCCAACCACTTGGCATGCTGCGTCACCATGGAATCGACTACTTGGGCAAATGCCTCGTACGACGAAAACACGCCATGCCGTCCAGTGAGCAGGTAGCCTTCGAGCCAACCTTCGCAGCAATGCTCACTCAGCACTTCCATCACCCGGCCGTCCCGACTCACATGATCGTCGATGGGTATGGTCACGCCGACACTGCAGCGATCGGTTGCTTCAAACACCGCATTCAGGCGGTTGGAGTTGGTCTCGTCTGGACAGAAAAGCCGGAAGTTCGTGGGATCCAGCTTGATGATGTCGCGCAGGAATTCGCCGAGGTTGCGGGGAGCTTCCGCCACAACCTGTCCTGGACTGGGTACCTCGAGCGCATAGTTCGTGAAGTCGGGTAGATCGAGAGCGGTGAGCACGCGCCCGCCATTCACATGCGGGTTCGCGCCCATCCGACGGTCGCCGCTGGGCGCAAGTCCGGCCAGTTCGGGAATAAGCCGTCCGTTGGTGTCGAAGAGTTTCTCGGGGTGATAGCCTCTCATCCACGCCTCCAGCAACTTCAGGTGCTGGGGGTTCTCGGCAACACTTGCCAACGGCACTTGGTGCGCACGGAATGTGCCCTCGATCGGGACACCATCCACCTCTTTCGGGCCTGTCCATCCTTTTGGAGTCCGCAGGACAATCATGGGCCAAACGGGTCTTTTGTTGATTCCGCGCTCCCGCGCGTTCTTCTGAATCTCGCGGATTTCCGCGTAGCACTGATCTAACGTTGCGGCAAACAGCTGATGCATGCTTACAGGATCGTCTCCCTCAACAAAGCGGGGCTCATAGCCCTGACCCCGGTAGAATTCTGCCAGCTCTTCATCACTGGTGCGGCCTTCGACGGTGGGGCCCGAAATTTTGTAACCATTCAAGTGCAGAATGGGCAAAACCGCGCCGTCGCGCTTCGGATTCAGGAATTTGACTCCTTTCCAGCTTCCTTCGAGCGGGCAGGTCTCAGCCTCGCCATCGCCGACCACGCACACCACAATCAACTCGGTGTTGTCGAAAGCCGCTCCAAAAGCGTGAAGAAGGGAGTAGCCAAGTTCGCCGCCTTCGTGCATTGAGTTCGGAACATGCGGTCCACAGTGGCTCGGCACGCCACCGGGAGTGGAAAACTCGCGAAAAAACAACCTCATGCCGTTTGCGTCTTGAGTGATCTCGGGATGCACCTCGGAATAGGTTCCTTCGAGATACGAGTTGGCGTTCAAAGACGGGCCGCCATGCCCGGGCCCTGAGATATAGATGACGTCGGCATCGTGGTCCTTGATGAGCCGATTCAGGTGGACGTAAATGAAATTCTGCCCCGCCGAGGTTCCCCAATGTCCGAGCAGTCGCGGCTTGATGTTCCCGGCAATCAGTGGTTCTTTGAGGAGCGGATTGTCTGAAAGGTAGATTTGGCCGACCGTCAGATAATTGGTTGCCTGCCAGTAGCGGTGCATTCTGTCGAGCATCTCCGGTGAAAGCGGGCCTTTCGATTCAATCTTCCTGGCTGGAGCCGATTTCTTTTGTGCAATCACCGTCGAGAGGGCAGCATCAAATTCGAAGACCGTGGCTTCGTCAGGCTGCGCCAGAGTTTTCAAATCAGAGACCTGCGCTTCACGTGGGCCGGTTTCAGGCTCTTCCGAACCTCCACTCATCTTCTTCACTGTTTTCAATTCCATGACAATTCCTCTACTCGTTAAGGCCGACGAGCCTTGCCGTGTGGCGGGCGATCATCAGTTCCTCGTTGGTTTTGATTACGCGGACCTTCACCTGGCTGCTTTTTACAGAAATCACAGGTGCATTTTCACAGTTACATCCAGGATCCAGCTCAAGTCCGATGAATTCCAGTCCAGAACAGATGCGCTCACGGATTTTGGGTGCGTGCTCGCCGATGCCTGCGGTAAAGACCACGATGTCCAAACCACCAAGCAGGGCGGCATAAGCGCCAAGATACTTCTTGGCTCGAACGCAGAAGAGTTCCACTGCCAAAGCGGCGCGGGAATCACGTTTCTCGCGCTCAAGAAGGTCCTGCATGTCTTCACTGACGCCCGACATGCCAAGCAAGCCCGACTGTTTATTGAGCAAGTCGTTGACAGCCCTGGCCGTCATCTTTTTTTCTTCGATCAGATATAACAAGACGCTCGGATCAATGTCGCCTGAGCGTGTGCCCATCAGCAGGCCTGCTATCGGAGTAAAACCCATGGTTGTGTCCAGACTCCTGGCGCGATGAATGGCAGCCATGCTGGCGCCATTCCCCAGATGGGCAATCACGACCCGCCCATCGGCCTGTGTACCATCGAGTCGGCGCAACTCCGACATTATGTATTCGTACGACAATCCATGGAACCCGTAGCGCAGGATGCCTTCATCATAGAAATGAGGCGGCAAGGGACAAACTTGGGCGACATGCGGCATCTGGCGGTGAAATGCTGTATCGAAGCAAGCCACCTGGGGCAACGACGGATGCTCTTGTCTTACCGCCTCGATCGCGGAGATCGCTTGTGGAAGATGATCTGGATCAATCGGCACGAGTTCTTGCAGAGCAGAGACAAGTTCCGGAGTGATGACTTGAGGCTCAGTGAAGCGGGGACCGCCGTGGACAATCCGATGACCGACAGCATTGATTTCTTGATTCTGGTCCCGCAGCCACTTCAATGTGGCGTTGAGCGCGGCAGTATGATCCGGAAAGTCGACCTGGCGATCGAGAAACGTTTTGCCTTGGGCGTCGGCAGCTTGAATCCGTCCGCCCGTTATGCCGATGCGGCGCACTTCAACCGATAGGAGAACCTGCTCGGTTCTGTCGATGCCATACAGCGATACTTTCAGACTGGACGATCCACTATTGATCGCCAGGATTCGATGTTGAGCATGTTGAGCCATTGAGGCACTCACAGAAAATCGCTTTACTGCCGGTCGCTGTGGCATTCATGGGATCGCTATCTTCGGGGAGTTGTTCTGTCCTCCGGAACCAGAACAAGCAATCCGACGCTGCCCACTATGGCAAAGGTCGCGCCGTAATAGAAGACGGCCGCGTGGCCGATCCGGTCCCAAAGTAGTCCAGCAACAATGTTCGCCACCAGTCCCAGTAAGCCAACGGTCGTGTTGTACCAGCCAATTCCACTGGCCCGCAGGCGCTCAGGCACGAAATCCGAGGCAAATGCCTTGCCGACAGCGCGGAATATTCCCTGAAATGATCCATAGAAAATAAACAAGGCCGCGATAAGAGCAATGTTTCTCGCGCGCGCAAAACCGAGATAGGCGATGAAGAAGACGATGAATGACCCTAGAAGGACATTTCTTCTGCCCCAGCGGTCGGAAATCGATCCTGCCGGATAAGAAACCAGCGCGGCTACCAGGTTGAAGCCGGCGTAAATCAATATGGTTGCCTTGAAAGAAGCTCCAATGGCCTTGGTCTGCAGGATCAGAAAAGAGGTACTCGAATTGCCGATACCGAATAGTGCTGTGACCAGCAGATATCTCCAATAGGGTTTTGGAAAATTCCGCAGATTGACATCGATCTTAGATTTTGCCGCCACGGGCACCGTGCGTTCCCGAACCAGCAGGATCATGAAAAAAGCGAGAAGACCGGGAATGATGGCCAGATAAAAAATCGAGCGGATGTTGACATGGAACGAAAAGAGAAGAAGAACGGCGAGCAATGGCCCGAGGAAAGCGCCCAGATTATCGCCTATCCCTTCAAGGCCAAAAGCTCGCCCTCTGTTTTCCTCAGTTACGGAGGATGCGATGAGCGCATCGCGCGGAGCAGAGCGGAATCCGGCGCCGAGCCGGTCCAAGAACCGCCCTCCCATCACGCCCGGCCAAGACTGTGCCAGGCCCATCAGGGGTTTGGCTATGGCCGACAAAAAATAGCCGGCCAGTGCCAGAGATTTTCTCTTTTGGAGCTTATCCGATAACCAACCGGAGAAGCCTTGCACGATGTTCTGGGTTGCTTGTGCAACGCCCTCCACCAGACCGACGATACTACCGCTCGCATGGAGCGTCTGGGTGAGAAAGACCGGCAAGACCGGATAAAGCATTTCGGTCGAAATATCGGCAAATAAACTCGTGAACGCTAAAAGAACAGTATCCTTTGAAACTCCCGCGAAATAACGCGTTCTTGCTGATTGGTCAGGCACTGTGGCGCTCCAGTTGGTCTTGCGTGGAGCTGCCATCGCTCTTTTTCGGGTGCCGGTGGGGGACGGGAAATTTGTCAACTGGCTCGCCCCGCTCGCGTTCTTCACGTTGTGCTCTGGGCCGATACCATTTGAAGTAGACGAGGGCGCCGATGCCGGCTAGCACTGCCACCGCGATCAGGATATACATCACGGGATGATAGTAGCGCGAAAAGAAATCAATCATTTGCCGGCCATAAGCACGGCCAAAATAAGCCACGGCAAAGTAACGCACGCTGCGCCCTGCACTCAGCGCTGAAAAGAACTGCTTGCGCGGATATTGCATGATCCCGGCGGCCATCAGGACGGACGTAAAAGGAAACGGCGGCGGCAGGATAGCGCCGGTGAACACCGTGAGGAAACCGTGTTTCTCGAAGTGCTTGTAGAGTTTTTCTGCGCGCGGTTTCCCCACTTTCTTTTCCAGGGTCTGCTGGCCGCCTTTCTCGGCCAAGCGGTAGGTCAGATAGCCGCCAAGTACCTCGCCAACTGTAGCCATTAAGGCGTAATAGGCCCAGAATTCATGGCGGTGTGCCGCAAGCAGGATGATGAATATCTCCACGCCGCCCGGCGGGATTGAGAAGAAAGGAGTATTGTCGGCGATGCCAAGAAGGATCAACCCAGGTCCTCCCAGGCGGTGCATCCATTTCCATACCGAGTTGGTTAGTATTAAGAGCGAAAGAATTCTCATACGCGAGCCAGAAGCACATCCAGCGCCGTTTCACCCGCATTCGCAACATCAGGAGCTGCCCAGAGCACTCATTCTTTCTTTATGCTTTTGCCGCGTTCTAGCGTCACGCGACTGTTAGCTTGGCTTCGGAACAGCTCCCACTCGGACTTTTGCCAATCATCAGGCAGCTTTGGAGGCCGGTTTGTCTCCCAGCTTGGGCAAGCTGTGAATTGCGGCCGCGAAACCTACAAGGGCCGCCCCATCAAAGATGAGATCGATTCCGATCGCCAGGCCAAAGAAAAAGGTGTTGGCGGCAGGCCAAATCACCAAAAGATAGATGCCCAGAGCCACAGAGACCAGTCCTGCAACAAAGGTCCATCCCCACCTGGGGTACTGAATAATACTCGACGCGATTGCGCGGTATAGCCCGCCCACGATGAAGAGTATGGCGAGCAGCATGGTCACTCCTTGCACGCCCGCGTCCGGATGACTAACCAGAAGGTATCCGGCGGCTCCGCGGATGATCGCGTTCAGCAGGTACAGAAAGAATCCGTGCCAGTTGTAGGCGAAGAACGCGCTGACAAACCACATCACGGCGCTGATCATAAGCACCCAGCCTAGCGCCAGGATTGAAAAACTGGTTGCAGTTTGCGCTTTGCCGACGCAGACGATGCCCAGCATGATCATCAGAATGCCGAAGACGAGAAACCAGCCCCAGGATCTCCTGACTTGCTCAAGGCCGGTGGCGAAGACATCAGAAAAATAGGTCATTTGTGTTTTCTCCTTTTCTATTTTGTGCACTGCCGTTACCGGTTTTCATCGGTTCGGCAGCACGGTTGGAATTCAATTCTTAGCGCAAGAACACTTCCGGAGCCTTGTCGGGAACCACCAAGGGCGTAGCCGACTTTGGGTCCGGATTGAACTTCTTGAAGACCGCCGGGTTCTGGCGGAAGTGCTTTTCTAAGGCGTCGATCCGATTTTGATCATTCGGATGATCGGATAAAAGCTGGGGCACCTCTTCCTTCTTGGCGTTCTTGAAATCCTGGAACAGCCATACCAGTCCCCAAGGGTTGTATCCCGCGGCAGCGCACACGTCGGAGCCGGTGATGTCTGCGGCGGATTCCACATCCCGGGAATAGCTGAGAGAATGCAATTCGCCAAGGAGGGCGGCGGCCAATGTGGGGCCCAGAAGAACGGCGACCCCGACCTCCCGCTCCAAGATGTGCTCCCGTTCCTTCGCCAATGTCATGGTGTCATGATGGATCGTATGGGAGACCTCGTGACACAACGTTCCGGCGAGTTCCTGTTTATTCTTCACGAAATACAGGAGCGAATCGACAACGTATACGTTGCCGCCCGGAGTTGAGAACGCGTTCGGTTGAGGTTCGTGGACCAGGTAAAACTTGAACGGGTGGTTGTATCGCGGCTGCGCGGCTCGGGTAATGGCGTCCGCAATCGGTCTCAACTGGTCGTATAGAGGAGAAGATTCGATAATCTCGCCTTTGGCCTTCAATTCGTTGAACATCTCCTGACCCAGTTGCTGCTCTTCGTCCTGCTTCTGCTCTTGAGCCGCTAATGGGATTGTCGTGATCCCAATCCCGGCTAGACTAACCGCCGCAGTGGTGATGTACAAAAGCGCTTTTCGAAGTAATTTGAATGTATTCATTTTCCATCTCCCCGGATCACTGATCGAACTTCGATCAGCTATACAGCCCTTCATTTGGCCCGAGTTCAATTCCTGAATCCAACAGGTACGAGCGCACTGCCTTTTCAGCTGCTAACCAGTCGATTTCTGGCGAACCGAGCGGACGGCCTCTTTCTTCCCAATGCTGGTAAGCGAGTTTTTGCACCAGTTCATGACGGTCCTCTCCATAGAAGTCAGTCAGTAGCTTGGACCTGTCTGTTGAATCTCCGCTTTTAGATGGTTCAGTCCGCAAGTTCTGTTCTTCGACGCTGAGCGGTCTGGGAGGCATCAGTTGCGTCATGATTGTTCTCCTTCTTGAATTCGCGTCGCACTCATAAAATATGCAACCCTTCTACTGGCTGCTCTCCAGGACCCTCTTCGCGTGTGTCAATGAAGCCTCTAGCGACGAACGGATTTTGGAAACGACAGAACTTCTGATCATCGAGCCCCTGACCCCCGTTAACCCTGCGTGTCGCGATCCTTTCATGGTTATCAGGTAGAAGCCCTTTTCATCCGGGTGGCTGCTGTCTCTCGCGCACACCGACACGTCGAGCGCTGTCTCAAAATAATGGCTGGCGTAAAGCTGCTTGATGGCGATGGCTTTGCTGAGCTCAATGCTTGCGATCTCGTCTTTCAGGCCGATGTACTGCTTGAAGAACGTGTATGGCTGCGGATGGGCTTGGCACAGGCCCGACCCCATCGCACAGAAAAGAAGAGCGCCGACGCCCATCGCTTTCACAGTCCAGCAATGGGTCCTGACGCTCATCACCCCCGACATCCTATTCATAATGCTGTCGTGTTCTCGATTGCCATACATGGGGCCACACGACTCCTTTTGATTTGCATGTATGTACGCTTTGCTGCCCTACGGCCCAGTCATGCTTTCGCGAGCTATTGATGGTGAGGCCGCAGTTAGTCCAGCGCACATGCAGGGTGCTTACAGTCGCACTGGATTTCAATTTCGTCTTCCTCGGCTGCGTCCGAACAATAATCGCTGCAGTACTTTTCGGTGGAGGAAACCTGACACCGGCAAGGCACGTGTGCGCATTTGTGTTGACTAGCGACGTCGATAAGTTCTGCCATGATGCACCTCAATTCTTTCTTGAATTAATTTCACTTTTTGTTCCGGGCGATTGCGCCCTGTACGAAGCACTCATTGCTCGCCACTGATCCGCTTCATACAGAAAAGTGTTCCGCGGATTATGCAGTCGCCCTAGAATCTTCATGAATCGGCTCCATGCACGCCATTACCAGCTTCGCGAGACGGCGAGTTATGATCGCTTCTCGTATTCTGATCGTTGCCCCTTCATGGCTGAGAATTCGAGGCCGGCAGTCTCAGCTCAGAACGAACCTGCAGTAACTGGACGAGCTGGGAACGAGAAACAACCCCTTGCAAGGTACCGTTCGCGACCACCGGCAACTGGTTGACATCGTTGTCGGACACAAACTTCAGCGCATCCAGAACTGGCGTGTCGGGAGTGACGATATACAACTTCTGTAGTGGACACATGGCGTCGCGCACGGTTGTCTTGTCCCAACGGTCGCGCGGGATTTTGCCCACATCGCGGGGAGTAATCAGGCCGACGAAATGACCCTGGTCCTCCACTGCGAAGCACCGCTCGCCAGTTCTCAGCAGATAAGTATTAACAAACTCTTGTAAACTCATTGCGCGATTCACAGTGACGCAATCGTGCGACATCACTTGAGAGACGCGCATGCCACGAAACGCTTCCTTGATCCCCACCTGGGCGTAGCTTGTCTTGGCTGCGTCCATCAGGAACCAGCCAATAAATGCGATCCACAACCCGCTGAACCCATCGCCGGAAAAAAACTTCACGATCCCATCGAGAATGAATAGAAAGGCCACGACTTGGCCGACTCGCGCAGCGATGCGGGTAGATTGATCTGCATTCTTGGTGATCGCCCACACGATCGCGCGGAACACGCGGCCACCATCGAGCGGAAACCCGGGAATCATATTAAAGACCGCGAGAGCAAGATTGATATACCCGAGCCAAACCAGTACCCCAGTTGCCGCAGTCCGCGGTTCGGTCGACCAGTGCCAGCCAAGGCCGAGCGCGATCGCGAGGCAAGCAAAGCCGATAACTAAGCTGGCAATGGGTCCGGCAATCGCTACCCAGAATTCTGTTTTCGCGTCTGTGGCGTCGTCCTGAATTTGAGAAACTCCGCCGAGCGCGAACAGAGTAATCGAGGTGACTTTCAACCCACGAGCCTGGGCCACCAGGGAATGCGCCAGCTCGTGCAACAGCAGAGTAAGGAAGAACAGGACAGTAGTGACCAGCGCAGCGATCCAGATGTGGGCCGTGCCCCAATTTGGGTTTACCTGACGGAAGTGTTCACCCAGCGAGAACGCGATCAGGGCAGCGATTATGAACCAGCTGTAATGAAGCCCGATCTCGATTCCAGAGATTCTTCCGAGTTTGATGTTGGAGCGCATCCGAACCCTCCCTTAAGAAAAACCGCACCTGGAATGTTTCTTCATTTCTTCATTTAAGCTCTGTGTTCTTTCTTTATTCTGTCTCAAGAGGGAGGCCTTCTCGACCTCCCTTTCGACAGATGTATAAGCAGCCGAGCTGCGGCGTCTCATGTTATGAGGCTTTAGCCTTCAGAGCCGCTTCTTTTGCCTTGAGCATTTGGATCTTAGCCTGCTCCTGACGCTCCGCGGCCTCGCGTTGATCTTTGGCTTTTTGTTGCTCAACTTGTATCTTGGAATCGAGCTGCTTGATTTTCTCCTGGAGCCTTGCTTTCTCCCGGACGTCGTGAGCCTTGGCCCGCTCAGCCTTCATTTGGGCGAGGTCAGCCTTCATGGCGGCGACGTTTTCGTTGTGAATTGTGTGTCTTACATCCGAAAGAGAGCGACGGAACACGGTTCCTCCGATCTGTTCCATGCGAGTATCTACGGGCGTAATCCAGTTCTCTTTAATTTCGGCGACCAGGGCAAATTTGTTCGGCATCAACTGCTTGTTGACATCATCGATGAAATCCTGCCCGATGCGAGCGTTGTTCAGGTCCGCGGTGCCGCCGGCAACAAGGCCGGAGGCAGCGCCGATAGCAACGCCGGCTGGCCCGCCCAATAAACCAATGATGCTTCCGAGTGCGGTGCCAATAAGAGTGCCGACCGGCCCGGGGCCATGCTCTTGTTTCACAGTCACAGTGCCATCTGCTTGCTTCTCGATCACCTCGTGGGCGTAGACGCTGATGCTCCCTTCGGCGTCCAGTTGCAGAAGTGCCTTTTCTCCTTCATACGCTTTCGCTTCATTGTCAAAAACCACCACCAGCATTCGATCCATAAGTCATCTCCTTTTTTCAGTTTGAATTAATATGCGAGCGCCCTTGCTCACCAGTAGATCTATGAACTCCGACAGGTGTTCTCCTTTCAGAGACGTCCTGCCGCGTTTTCCGCTTGCCAGCTCTTCATCACTGGGCAATAGAGTTGGTCCGGCAGGCGAGGAAACCACAGACGCCTGGCCGCATGATTCATCTGCGACAGCCAAAATGATGCTTTCGACCTGGCTATCCTCATTCCAGCTCACAGATCCTCGGCTCCTCTCAGAGAATCCACTCCCCAGCGTGCATGTTCATGGCAGGGTACCGCATCGCCTCGGGGAACGACTTCTACTTTGCCTCGAATCATCTTGACGACGAACCTGGAAGCGCAGTTGTCACACAGCCAGAAATTCTCGAGCCTATGCGGCTGCTTGCGTATTACGCTGATGTCGTCAATGTCCATCAGAGGCTCGGAATCGTAATTTGCCTCGCAAAGAAAAAGTGCGCCTTCCCGGAAGTGAAGAAATGGCGTGCAGCAATCCGGATTGGCACATTTGGAAACCATACGCAACTCCTAAAAGAGGGCACACCACCAGATCAGCCCAAATCATGAAACAGCACGGTAGGGACCAACTCGCTGCGATTCCTCAATTCTCAGTAATTGCAAGAAAAAAGAGGACTTGACCGCTCTTAGAAAAATTCCAGACATTGAGAAGATTGATAGAAAATCGGCGTTATGCCGCCAAAGTGACGAGGGGAGTACAGAAGGAAGTAGGATTCCAGGATTTGGCCGGGCACGCTAATTTAGCAGGACTCGCAAAAACAGGAACTCCGTACTGAGCCCTTCAGAACCTGAGAACTTCGTCGTCACTCTGACGAGATGTCATCGTTGACGCGCAATGAATCGCCACTCACGGTTCGTGATGCTCGTCGCTATTGGCTGTAAGCCCCATGCCTAGAATGCTTTCAGTCAAGTAAGAGATCTTTGTTGCTTGGCCATTGAGGTGCAAGTTCAAAATCATGCTAAGGGTTACCGTTGAAGAGCGGGGTGACCAAATCGTGTTTCGAATCGAAGGCAAGCTGAAGGGACCTTGGGTCATCGAATTGGAGAAATGTTGGCGAGCAACCAGCGGCCATGCGATCGGGAAAACCTTCGGTGTTGATTTGGATGGTGTGGACTTCGTGGATGATCAAGGTAGGTCGCTGTTGACGGAGATGGCGAGGTCCGGAGTTGAACTGATCGCAACTGAATCGATGATGCTTTCGATCGTTCAGCAGATCGTGGCAGCTCAGGCTGGGAACTCAATGGAGAACACCTCCAAACATGCCTCAAGTGCGAAATTGAATTCGTGCGTGGAGGAACACAAAAATGGATGAAACATTCTGGACCGTGGAATTCAATGGGGCTACCGGAGTGAGCAGCGGCGTGGCCATATTCACAAAGGGAAGAATATTTGGCGGGGACAGCGGGCGCACGTTTATGGGGAATTATGACGGTGATTCCAACGTTAGAGGGAAGATTACCGTACATCCGTTTGTTTCGGGATTCAACGTAATGGGGATGCCTGGTGACTATGAGCTGGAATTTTCGGGAACCGTGGAAGGAAAGACCATGACAGCAACGGCGAGTGTTGTGGGTAATCCCGGAAACAAGTTAACTGCCCGACTGACGAAGGTAGCTGATCTGCCAGAAGAGCGAGCGGAATGGGCAACTGCCCCTAATTTAGAGGATATACAAGCCGACTGCGCACGGCGATAGTGCATAATGCCTATCGATTTTCAGATCGATGCTGACAGCGACCGAGTAGATTATTAGCCAATAAAATCAACGAATGAGGTGGACCATGAACGAACCAGGATCATCACCAAAAAAGCCCGGCCACGACGATGACAAGAAGCGTCAGGAGCAAAGTCGGCGTCAGCTTCGTTTCGGCATCAGCTACCTGATTGCGAGCCTCCTGGTCTTGTGGCTGTTCCAGATATACGTCGTGGCTCCCATGACCCGGAGCACAGAGATTCCTTACAGCGAGTTCAAGAAAAAGCTGAGTGATGCTCAAATTGTGAAGGTAACCATCGGCGAAAGGAGCATCGCTGGTGAGATGAAAAATCCCAAGACGGATGGTACTCCTCCGACCGTCCCATTCAATACCGTGCCTGCGCCTGCCGGTGACCCGAAGTTGATTGAAGAGTTACAAAGCGCAAATGTAACCTATAACTTCGAGCGCCCACCGAATCCCATTGCGGGCATTTTGCTGAATCTTTTGCCGCTCGTGCTACTCGGCATTTTCTGGTATGTGGCTTACCAGCGAGCGGCTGGGGAGGCCGGAGGAGGGCTAAGCGGCATGTTTGGTGTCGGCAGAAGCAAAGCCGTTGAGGTCAAGCCCGAGGACGTTACGGTCACATATAAAGATGTAGGCGGAGCGGACGAAGCCATTGCCGAGCTGCAAGAGATCATCCAGTTTCTGAAGGCGCCAGATCAATTTGCTCAACTTGGCGGGCGAATCCCAAAGGGTGTTTTGATCGTCGGGCCCCCGGGCACAGGCAAGACGCTGCTGGCCAAAGCAACGGCGGGCGAGGCCCAGGTTCCGTTCTTCGAGACCAGCGGCTCCGAATTCGTTGAGATGTTTGTGGGAGTCGGCGCAGCACGCGTGCGCGACCTGTTCGATCAGGCGCGCAAGGCAGCTCCTGCGATCATCTTCATTGACGAGATTGATGCCATTGGTCAGAGCCGGGGAGGTGTAACGCAAATGGGCAGCAACGACGAGCGGGAGCAGACCCTCAACCAGTTGCTGGCCGAAATTGACGGCTTCAAAACCGACGCCAGTGCCCCAGTGATCATCATGGCTGCCACCAACCGTCCAGAGGTGCTCGACCCGGCACTTCTGCGCGCGGGTCGTTTTGACCGCCAGATCGCTATTGGCAATCCGGACCTTATCGGTCGCGTGGAAATTCTGAAGATTCATAGCAAGGGTATAAAGCTGGCGGCAGACTTTGACATGGATCGGGCCGCCAGGATCACGGCTGGTTTCAGTGGCGCCGATCTGGCGAATGCCATGAATGAGGCGGCATTAGGCGCCGCCCGGCGCAAGGCCGAAGCAGTCACACTGGATGATTTCGAGGTTGCCATCGAACGCGTGATTGCAGGTTCCGAGAAAAAGAGCAGGGTGATGAATGAGCAGGAACGAACCACGGTTGCGTACCACGAGTCTGGCCACGCTCTGGTAGCTGAGCTGGTGCCGCACGGCGAGCCAGTCAGCAAGATCAGCATCGTTCCACATAGCCGCGGCGCCTTGGGCTATACCATGCAGATGCCGACCGAGGATCGCTATCTGCTCACCATGGACGAACTGAAGGACAGAATCGCCGTTATGTTGGGCGGCCGCGCCGCCGAACTCGTGGAGTTCGCGACCATCAGCACCGGGGCCAGTGACGACATCCAGCGAGCAACTGAACTGGCTCGCCGCATGGTCACAGAATTTGGCATGAGCGATAAGCTCGGCTCGGTGCGCTACGCAGGTCAACAGCTCCAATATCTGGGGGGATCGGTCGAGGACAATAGCCAGATCAGTCCAGAGACTCGTCAAGTGATCGATGGAGAAGTCCAGCGTTTTGTGACCGAACAATATCAGCGTGCCCAGGAATTGTTGAAGACGCATCGGCCGGCCCTGAAGACACTGGCCGAGCAACTATTGAAGCAAGAGACCGTGGCCGGTAGTGACGTGAAAGCGGCACTGGGGAATAGCCAGAGCCCAGGATCTCCTGCCGATGGCAAACACGTTGAAGTCCCATATCCAGTGGCGAGCTGAGCTTGGGGCGGAAGTTGCTCCTATGTTTTGTGGAGAATCCTGAATGTTCGCAGCATTAGCAGTAGGCCGGACTCGTCACCTGCTATTGGCGGGGCTGTTTGCATCCGTACTGGCAGGCATTTCGGGATCGGCGCAAGAGCTCGGAGCGAAAGAGATTATCCAGCGTTCCGTCGAAGTCAATCGAAGTGATTGGGACCTCGCCCCTGGCTATGACTATACCCAGCGTGAACGAGATGGCGAGAACAGTAAGACATATGACGAAGTCATGCTTGCGGGATCCAGATATGAACGGCTGATAGCAATTGACGACAAACCCTTACCAGCGGCGGATGAAGCCAAACAGCGGCGCCGATTCCAGAAGGCGGTTGCAGAACGGCAGCAGGAAAGTCCGGATGAACGCGAGGAACGGGTCGCGAAATATCAGAGAGAAATCGACCGGGACCACGCATTGACAGGGGAACTGACTAAAGCGCTTGATTTCACTTTAGTGGGAAAGGAAATGCTGGGGCGTCATGAAGTCTATGTCCTGAAAGGTACGCCCCGGGCAGATTATCACCCTCTCAACAAGCTAGCCAAAGCATTGACTGGCATGCAAGGCACACTCTGGGTCGATGCAATTAATTTCCACTGGGTGAAAGCAGAAGCTGAAGTTGTGAGTGCGGTCTGGATCTATGGTTTTGCCGCACGAATAGAACCGGGGACGCATTTCGAACTGGAACAGACGCCCATCACGACAGGCCTGTGGATGCCGAACCATTTTTCGATGCAGGCAAAAGCCAAGGTGCTTCTCCTCTTCCCCCATTACGAACAGGACGACATCACTTATTTCAATTACCATAAACCGGATGCCAGTCCGGCGGCTGCGACCGATGTCAAGTGACCTTCGGGCCGCTCTTTGGCGGCAACCTCCACAAGAATGGGAGTCCAGAGATGTATAAAATCGTCCTGCTTCGTCACGGAGAGAGTGTCTGGAACAAAGAAAACCTGTTTACCGGTTGGACGGATGTTGACCTTTCAAAAAAAGGCAATGAAGAGGCCAAAGAGGCGGGCCTCATACTTAAAGAACAGGGATATAACTTTGATATTGCCTTCACCTCGGTGTTGAAACGGGCGATACGTACGCTGTGGATCGTGTTGGACGAGATGGATCTCATGTGGATTCCCGTGCAACGCGACTGGCGGCTGAACGAACGACATTATGGAGCGTTGCAAGGCCTCAACAAAGCTGAAACGGCAGCGAAGTATGGAGAACAACAGGTGAAGCTCTGGCGCCGGAGTTATGATATTCGCCCGCCGGCGCTGGATGAGACCGACCCACGTTATCCCGGAAAAGATCCACGCTATAAGGACATCCCAAAAGAACAACTTCCCCTCACCGAATGCCTCAAAGACACAGTGAAGCGCTTTCTGCCGTGCTGGCATGAACTGATTGCGCCTACCATCCGGTCAGGGAAGCAAGTGTTGATCGCGGCCCATGGCAACAGCCTGCGGGCGCTGGTGAAATACTTGGAGGACGTCCCCGATCAGCAGATTGTCGATCTGAATATTCCCACCGGAGTGCCGCTGGTAGAAGAACTTGGTGATGATCTCAAGTCCCTTCGTCATTACTATCTTGGAGATCCCGTACGAATCCAGCAGGCGATAAGCGGAGTGGCAAACGCAGGCAAAGCCAATAGCCGAACTTAGGTTGCGATCGCCAGGGTATCTCCATACTTGGTCGCATTCTTCCTGGTTGGTCCCGTTTTGTAGAACCATGCCTTCGCCCCTTCTGTCGCTGCGATGTATCCAGCGACGATGACGAGAACGGCCACCATCTGGAGCGCCGACAGGGGCACAAAACCGAAGGCAGAGGCAAGCGGCCCAAGGTAGGGGATTGCAAGGGCAAGGATACTCATGGCAATACTAGACCACAGCAGCATGGCGCTTGGCTTGCTTCGGAACGCGGGCCCGCGCGTTCGAAGGACCAGGACAACGGCAACTTCGGTCAACAGTGAAATGACGAACCAAGTCGTCTGGAAAACCGCTGCACCGGCATGAAAGATAAGCAGCAGGATTGCGAACGTCAACATATCGAAGACGGAGCTGATCAGCCCAAAAACGATCATGAAGCGCTTCACATCCTTGATCTGCCAGCGCTCAGGACTTTTTACGGTCTCCGGATCGACGTTGTCGGTCGAGATCGTAATCGACGGCAAGTCAGAGAGGAAATTTTCGAGCAGGATCTGCGTTGCGGTCATCGGGAGGAACGGGAGCAACGGGGTTCCCAACGCCATGCTGACCATATTGCCGAAGCTCGCGCTGTTCGTAATATTGAGGTACTTAAGCGTGTTGGCGAAGGTGCGCCGGCCGCTCTCAACACCTTGGCGCAGGACATCCAGATCGGGCTTTAAAAGGATGATGTCGGCGCTTTCGCGAGCGACATCCACGGCCTGATCAACCGAGATGCCGACATCGGCCGCATGCAAGGCTGGCGCATCGTTGATGCCATCGCCGAGATACCCGACGGCATGTCCGGTCCGCTGCAAAGCGCGGATAATACGCTCCTTCTGCTGGGGATCGACTTCGACAAAGAGATCGGTGTGCGGCGCGCGCTGCCAAAGCGCCTCGTCCTTGAGTTGGGACAGTTCGTCGCCGGCAATCATCGCCTTCGGATCGAGTCCCACCACTTCCGCCAGATGCGCGGTGACGTGGCGATTGTCACCACTGATGACCTTGACGTGAATGCCGAGGCTGGTCAGATCGCCGAGCGTTTTCTGCACGTCCGGTTTGGGCGGATCGAAGAAGATCAGGAATCCGGCAAATGCCATCCCTGCCTCATCGTCGTAGTTATAGCGGTCTTTCACGGCGATCTTGCGTGTGGCCACGGCCAGCACCCGGAATCCTGCCTCACCCTTAGCCTGATAGAATGCCTCAAGCCGCTCGTGCACGTCCGGCGTAAGCGGAACATTCACACCGTCGTGGTCCACTGAGGAACAAATGGCAAGGACATTTTCGAAAGCGCCCTTGGTGACGAGCAAGTGCTGCGAGGCATCGCCGTCCACCGCTAAGACGATCGTCAGCCGTTTGCGTTGAAAGTCATAGGGAATCTCGTCGATCTTGCGATAACCTTGGGTCGTCAACCCATCGCTTTTGCCAACAGTCACGAGGGCTATGTCGAGCGGGTTCTCGATGCCGGTCTCGAAGGCCGCGTTGAGAAAGGCGAACTGCCTGATCTCGGTCGATGTCCGGCCGTCTGCGTCGGTGGCGTCCTGAAGAACGATGACGCCCTCGGTCAGCGTGCCGGTCTTGTCCGTGCAGAATATATCCATGCTGCCGAGATTTTCGATCGCATTCAGGCGGCGGACGATGACACCCTGTTTGGCCATCGCGCGCGCGCCGGCGGACAACGTCACGCTGATAATGGCGGGCATCAACTCCGGCGTTAGACCGACAGCGAGCGCTACCGCAAATAACAGCGACTCGATTAGCGGCCGGTGAAGAAGCAGGTTTACCGTCAGCACAAACAGAACGACAGCGATCATCACCCGGATCAGCATGTAGCTGAACTGCTGGATGCCGCGCTCAAAATCGGTTTCAGGCGGGCGCGCCTTCAGTTGCTCTGCGATCGCGCCGAAGGCAGTCCGGCTCCCCGTTTCGACCGCAAGCATTTTCGCCTTGCCGCTCTGCACCGACGCGCCGAGGAAGACCGAGTTGGTGCGGCCCGCGACGGACGTTTCCGGCGGAACAATTCCGGGCTGCTTCTCGACCGGGAACGATTCGCCGGTCAGGCTGGCTTCATTGACCATGAAGTCGGTGGCCTCGATCAGCAGACCATCGGCAGGAACGAGGTTGCCTGCCGAGAGCACGATGACGTCGCCGGGCACGATGGTGCTTACCGGCACAGTTTGCTCAGTGCCATTGCGTACCACACGGCAGGTCAACTCCAGACGACGCTTGAGCTCTTCGACCGCGGCCGATGCCCGGTATTCCTGATAGAAGCCGAGCAGCGAGCTACCGAGCACGATCGCCAGAATGATGATTGCATCCACCCGATCCCGCAACGCCAGCGAAATCACGGCGGCGAAGATGAGAATCAGTACGAGTGGGCTCTGGAATTGCCGCAATAGCAGGCGCAGAGCGCTCAGGTTGCTTGTGTCCTCGACGCTGTTGGGGCCAACTTGGCGAAGCTCGTCGGCGGCTTTTTCGGACGACAAGCCTCCGGGGCCGGAGCCCAGAGCAGCGCTCAGCTCGGCAACATCGCGACTCCAGTAGGGGACATCAGTTACGTGGTCGGCCATACGCCATTACTCTCGTTTGTCAATCGCCCCGCCGGCACCCCAACTCTCCATTAAAATCAAACACATACTGTTCTTCACGCCCAAGCCTAGGTCGCGAGTGCTATGGCATCTCCATGCTTGGTCGCATTTCTTGCGGGTGTCCGGCGGAGAAGACGCTGTTTCGCAGCTTCCACCAGCAAGAGATAGACTCCCGTCGCGATGGCAACAAAACCAAAATACGCCGCGGGCAGCGGTGTGAAGCCGAGCACACCTGCGAGAGGGCTGAACGGCAAATAAGTCCCTACTGCCACAGCGCCAAGACAGGTTGCAATCAAAGGACCGCTCGGGCGGCTGCGCAGTGGATTTTTCGCCGTACGGATGACAAACAGCACCAGCGTCTGAGTTGCCAGCGATTCGACAAACCAACCCGTATGAAATTGCGCTTCGCTGGCGTGGAAGAAATGCAACAACACGTAGAAGGTCAGAAAATCGAAGATGGAACTGATCGGTCCGATGAACAACATGAAATTGCGGATCAGACCAATATTCCAGTGCTGGGGCTTTTGGAGGTAGGTCTGGTCAACATTGTCCGTCGGAATGGTGAGTTGGGATAAGTCGTAAAGAAGGTTGTTGAGCAGGATTTGCATGGGCAGCATCGGCAAGAACGGCAGAAATAGCGAAGCGCCCGCCATGCTGAATACATTCCCGAAGTTCGAGCTTGTGCCCATCAGCAAATACTTCATGACGTTACCAAAAGCTTTGCGCCCCTCGATGATGCCATCGTGGAGAACCTGCAGGCCGGGCTCAATGAGAATAACGTCGGCCACCTCGCGAGCCACGTCAACCGCGCTTGCCACAGAGATGCCAACATCGGCCGCGTGCAGCGAGGGCGCATCGTTGACGCCGTCCCCCATGAATCCCACCGCGTGGCCATTGTGCTTGAGAGCCAGGAGAATCCGGTTTTTCTGCGTTGGAGAAATACGGGCGAATACGCGCGTCTCCTCGACGACATGCAAGAGCGCGGGATCGGTCATCTTCTCCAGGTCATCGCCAGTGATGATTTTGCCTGGGTCGACCCCTACTTCTGTGCACACGTGGCCGGTGACGCGGTCGTTGTCACCGGAGATAACCTTGATCTCAACCCCATCCTGCTTTAACGAAGCCATGGCCTGGACGGCATCCGGCAAGGGCTCATCAGCAAAGCTCAAGAAACCAGCCAGAGTCAGATTGCACTCGTCCTTCACTGAATAATCCGCACGTACAGGAACTTCGACGTAAGCCACCGCCAACGAGCGGAATCCCTGGCTATTCAGCTCTTTGCTGGTCTGCTGCATGCGCTTGGTAGCGTCCTCGCTGATGGATATTGTTTTGCCATCGATCTCATAACCGGAGAGCAGCGGGAAAATACCTTCCGGGGCACCTTTCGTGATGAGAACCCGCTTGGACTGCCGCTCCACGACAACCGAGAGCCGACGCCGGTCGAAATCGAACGGAATCTCATCACACTTGGTGTAATCCTCCGTTTTTGGCGGAGGTTGATGGAGAATGACATCATCAAGCGGGCTGCGGATGCCCGTCTGGAATTTACTGTTGAAGTACGCGAGTTCCAGTGCGCGCCGGGATACATTCCCAAAGGGATCGAGAGAGCGGTCAAGCGACATGGTTCCAGCGGTGAGCGTTCCTGTTTTATCGCTGCAAAGCACATCGAGACTGCCGAGATTCTCAATAGCGGAAAGATGCTTGACGATCACTTTCTTATGAGCCATCGCGACGGCGCCCTTCGACAGCGTCACCGACGTAATCATGGGCAAGAACTCGGGTGTCAAGCCTACTGCCAATGCGACCGCAAACATCAGAGACTGAAGGGGGTCGCGGTGGCGCGCAACGCTGACGACAATGAGGAAGAGAACAAGAAAAAAAACCGTTCGCGCGAGGAATTGGCCAAAATTTCGCAAGCCTAGATCGAAAGCTGTCGCTTCCGGACGTGCGCCGAGGCGAGCCGCAATATCGCCGAAGGCGGTCCGAGCGCCCGTCGCCACGACTTCTGCGGTTGCCGTTCCGCTGACGACAGAGGTGCCGAGGAAGACCATGTTGCGCGCATCCGCTTTGGTCGAAGCGGCGTCTCCGGTTGCCTGCTTGTCGACCGGGAGCGATTCGCCGGTTAACGATGCTTGCAGAACATAGAGATCGCGCGCAACCAAGAGGCGCGCGTCTGCGGGGACCAGATCTCCGGCTGAAAGGCGGACGATATCTCCCGGCACGACGTCACGCCGCCGAAGTTCTTTCCACGCCCCGTCACGGAGGACGGTGGCGGTAGGGGCAACTTGTGCACGCAGTTTTTCGACGGCCTGTTGAGAACGATAGGTCTGACTGAAATCAATAGCGGTGCTCAGCAGAACAATCACGCCGATGATTCCCGCATCTATCTTGTCGCCCAGGAATGCCGATGCGGCCGCAGCAATCACCAGAATCAATACCAGCGGATTCACGAGCCCATGCAAGAGATCGACAAAAATGGAATGGTGTTGTGCCGCCGCGGGCTCATTCGGCCCGATCAGATCTAGCCGAGCCTCAGCTTGCTGAGCAGTCAAGCCGGTAATCGCGACGGGGGGTTGATCTGGATTCGCCATGGCTATGAGTCGACGGTGCGTCCGTGCTCAAAGATTCGTGCAGTAATTACTCCAAAGATAAAGCCGCCGACATGAGCTGTGTAAGCGACGCCACCGCCCTGCGTACCTGCCACGGCGCCAACCTGACTGAAGAATTGGATGATGAACCAGAGTCCGATCAAGAGCCCAGCGGGAATAAAGGTGATGCGGACGAACCAGAAAATCACAAGCAGCGCGCGTATCTCGTCTCTAGGGTAAGTGATCAAAAAGGCGCCCATTACGCCGGCAATCGCGCCACTAGCGCCCAGATTCGGAACGGTGGAAGTGGGCATGGCCGCAATCTGCGCCGCCGAAGCCGCCAGACCGCTGAGCAAATAAAACACCAGGTAACGCGGCCAACCCATCGCATCTTCGACTTCCGGGCCAAATGCCCACAGAAACACCATGTTCCCAATAATGTGCATCCAACCGGCGTGCATAAACATGGCCGTGAAAATAGTGATCCAATGCCCGCCCGCAACAACATCAGCAGGGACCATCGCCCACTGTTTTACAAATGCGTCGCCCCCTATCAGCTCCAATATAAAGACGACCACATTTACGACGATGATTGCGGTCGTGGCAATGGGGAAACTTTTGGGCTGTCGGGATACATCCCCTAACGGGATCAGACCTCCCATGCCATCTTCCTCCTGCTCTCAGGATGTACAGCGTCAGCTGAATGTTCGCATGTTTATTCCCATTCGCAACTGAATTATTCTGGCCCAACCTTTCGTTTGACCCGAACGTCTGTCTCATTTGCCGATCGCACCTGACGGGAATATGCGGGCAGCAATTCCAATCAGTCGAGCGCGCAGGGAGGATGTTTGCAGTCGCATTGAAGTTCTGTTTCCTTGTCATCATCTGCGGCGGAGCAGTAATCGCTGCAGTATCGTTCATTATCGTCAATCACACACTTGCATTCGGAGTAGGCGCATTTGTGCTGCTTCTGGGTTTTCATCGTGTTATCTCCTGAGTATTCGATTGTTCGCGGGCACGTGCCGCCTTCGCCTCAAGCACCTTGGCCTTTGCCTGAGCCTTAGCCTCGGCGTTTTCATCCCGTTCCTTTGCCTTCTTTATGTGCTGCTGAATCTTGGTATCGAGTTCATGGATCTTTTCCAGCAGCTTGGCTTTATGGCCTGCCTTTGCCTGGGCATGCTCAGCTTTCATCTGGGCAAGATCGGCCTTCATGGCAGCGACGTCTTCCGCGTTTGCTGCGTGCTTCGCCTCGGAAAGTGCCCGGCGGTAGACAATTCCTCCCAGTTCCTCCATGGCTAGATTGACCCAGGGTGTCCATTCTTCGTCAATCTCCGCCACCAGGGCGTGCTTGCCCGGGGTCAGCGCCTTTGAAACTTCATCCACAAAGTCAGCGCCGATGCGGGCGTTGTCCAGATCGGCTGTGGCGCCAACCAGGGACCCGGCGGCCGTACCGATGGCGACTCCGGCGGGCCCGCCGAGAAGGCCGATCAAGCTCCCCAGGGAAGTTCCAAGCACGGATCGAAGGACGTTCTCACCTTTTTCATCATCGACAACAATCGTGCCGTCAGCATTCTTTGTGATTATTGCGGAGGCGTAGTCGGTGATACTGTCATCGCGATCAAGACTCTTTAATGCATCGCGCCCCTCGAAGGCCTTGCCGATGTCGTTAAAAACCACTACCAACATGCGTTCCATATTGCCTCTCTTTCTGTAGTTGTTGTGCACAATACCGCAGCGCAGCGTGACGCCAACTCGCCTTCCGCTTACATCTTGTGCAGCTTAAGAGCAAAAGCGATCCAGGCTGAACCGTAAACGATCAGATCAATTCCGACGAAAAGACCAATCACCCAGAGCCCCGAGACCGGCCATTGCGCCATGATGAGAACGCCCATGATCGATGCGATGGCTCCGTTGAGGGCTTCCCAGCCCCAACCCGGCATATGAGTCACCGCCGAGGAGATCAATTGATACAATCCGCCGACCAAAAAGAATAACGACATCACAAAGGTCCAGGCCTCGGCGCTTATCGTCGGTTTCGTTACCATCAGTATGCCGGTTATTCCGAAGAGAATCGCGAGCAGCAGGTGCACGAAGAACCCCGACCACTTCCCAACCATGAACGCAGTGACAAATTCGGCGATGCTCGCAAACACGAGCAGCCATCCAAAGAACACCATCGAGACTACCGTGGCTGTGGTAGACCGAACAATCGCGGCGACGCCAAGCACTATCAACACGATGCCAAATGCGAGGAACCATCCCCAGTTATGAATCATCTCCGGGGTAGTTCCAACTATCACTTCGATTGGACCAAACATTATCAGCTCTCCTTTCTCTCATTTCCCTTGCCGGTCAAGAACCAAGCTGTGCTCTCTGGCCGGAGTTTTCAATGAACTTCTACTGCGCATCTTTACCAGAGGTTGCTGTGTACCGGGCAACGGCCTGCGGAAACGCGGGGAGGTCAGCCGCCGTATCAGTGCTGGCTTGCCCCTCGTCGCCCAGCAACTCATGTGCCTTCTTGCTGTAAACGGCTCGGTTCAGATCGTCTTCGGGCCGGATGATCACGCCCTTCAAGTTGACCCCAGCAAACAATCCACGGCTGCGTGAGTAAGACAGAATCTCTGCGTGCATCAGCGCGTCAGTCCCGGCGCTTGCTTCGCGGCCGACGGGACCGCCTGCAACAGCGGCCTCTGCTCCAAGTTCAAACTTGTCTTTCATCAACGCGCCCATGGCTTCGTCGTTCATAAATAAAAGAACGATATCGGTCTGCGATGCGCCGATCTGCCATCCCACGCTGCCACCGCCGGCGCGAAAAAACACGGGATTGCCCCAGCCCGTACTCGTGCGACGGCTCACGACCCCACGCCCGCCCTCGCCGCCAAAAACAAAAGCTGCCTTGATGACCTGCGGAAACACGGCGATTGCCTTGGCGTGCGCTAACAGGTCCTGCGGAATAGCCTTGTCGGGGGTCCGCATAATCGCGTCGAACACCTTCCCCGCTTTGACCGACTGCGCAGCCGCTTCCTTCACTTTCGCGTCATGATCGTCATCCGAACGTGCTGGCGGAATAGCTAATATCAACGCTATGAATGCCACCACGAGAACGAGGATCCGGTTTCGGCTCTTAGAAGTCACGACAACCTCCTTCTTTTTGCCTTGTCGCGTACGAAGGCATCTTCAAATCGGTGCTCATGCGTGTCCCCTCACATGTCACGCTTGGTTGCCTGCACAATGAGTTGAAAAGACATGCTGTCATACAGCAATGCAAAGGCCACACTTAAACGCCTGAAAACGCTTGAGTTGTTGGGATCGCCGGATAACGATTTATTCGCGAAATCGCGAACTTCGTGAAAAATGACGAGCGACAGTCACGCCCGATTCAGAAGGACCACGACACTTCGCGCCTCGACCCGACGCGTGTTCCCGGGCACTTCTGGTTCAGAGCCGGGGTCAGCGATGTCGTGAGGCGAAGGCTGGGCAGTGTCCACGGCCAGACACCAACGTCTGCCCGGCACAACCGGTAGTTCGAAATCCAGGCTTTCCCAGAACATGTTGAACATCACGTGCAAGTCGGAGTCTCCATCGAAACCTGCCAGCGTCATCGCGAGGGCGCGCGCCTCCGGATCGTCCCATCCAGGACTGTTGAGTTTCGTGCCGTGCCACGAGACGTCCTTCAAGCCACGTTCGTTCACCGAGCCATTGAAGAACTGATCGCGCCGGATTGCTGGATGCATCTTCCGGAAACGAATCATGCGCTTACAGAAGCGGAGCAGATCGGAGTTCTTGTTCACCAAAGTCCAGTCGAACCAGCTGATCTCGTTATCCTGGCAATATGCGTTGTTGTTACCCTTCTGTGACCGCCGAATCTCGTCGCCAGCCACAAACATTGGAACACCGCGCGAGAGCAGCAGGATTGCCATAAAGTTGCGAACCTGGCGATTGCGGAGCGCGGCGATGTTGGGATCATCGGAATCACCCTCTGCGCCACAGTTCCAGCTGAGGTTGTCGTTGATACCGTCACAATTGGATTCGCCGTTCGCGTCGTTATGCTTCTGATTGAAGGAGACTAAGTCATTGAGAGTAAATCCGTCGTGACAGGTCACGAAATTAATGCTATTCAGCGGCGACCCGCCCCTTTCCTGATAAATATCGGCGCTCCCTCCCAGGCGCGACGCGATTGCCCCCACTAACCCAGGATCGCCCCTGACGAAACGCCGAACATCGTCGCGATAGCGGCCGTTCCATTCCGCCCATCGGTCGCCAGGGAAATGCCCGATCTGGTAGAGGCCGGCGGCGTCCCACGCTTCGGCGATCAGCTTCGTATCTGCCAGGTCCTCGTCCAATTCGATCTGCCAAACTAGCGGAGGGTGAACGGCAGGCGCTCCATCTTCACCGCGCGAGAGGATGGACCCTTCGTCGAAGCGGAAGCCATCCACATGGGCTTCCCGAACCCAGTATCGGAGGCAGTCAATGATCAGCTTCTGGGCAAGAGGGTGGTTGCAATTGAGGGTATTCCCGCACCCGGAAAAATCCATGTAGTATTGCAGCGCCCCGGGCACCAGCAAATAGTAAGAGCGGTTGTCGATGCCTTTGAAAGAATAAGTCGGTCCCTGGTGGTTGCCTTCATCCGTGTGATTGAAGACCACATCGAGAATGACTTCTATGCCCGCCTTATGCATGGCCTTGACCAAATCGCGGAATTCGCGCAAATGGCCGCCGGTCTCGGGCTCGAGGCAATAGGAAGATTGAGGCGCAAAGTAGCCTAAGGTGCTGTATCCCCAAAAATTGCGAAGGGGCTTGCCATCGACGACCCTGAGCGCGTCGGTTTCATCGAAATCAAAGACAGGAAGCAACTCCACGGCATTAACGCCGAGATCCTTGAGGTACGGAACCTTTTCGATGAGGCCGGCGAAAGTGCCGGGATGACGTACGCCCGAGGTCGGAGATTGCGTGAAGCCGCGGACATGCGCCTCGTAGATGATGCTTTCCTCCAGAGGACGGTTGAGGGGCTTGTCGCCTTCCCAGTCGTAGCCGGCGGCGTCGATGACAACTGAGCGCATGGACGTGCTCACATTATCCTCGGGCGTGCAGCCGCTGCCGCGATCCCAAAGAGAATTAGAATTGCCGCGGGCGTAAGGGTCGATCAGGACCTTGTTTCTGTTGAATCGCTGCCCGGCGGAGTCAAACCGGCCATCGACACGGTACGCGTAGTGCACACCCGGCTTCAGACCGCGCACGAAGGCGTGCCAGGAGTGGAAGGTCTTGTTTACATAAGGGTCGAACCGAATCGTTTGGAATGGCTCCAATGCGTCGTGCGCTGAGAACAGGAGCAGTTCTACGCCTGTCGCACTCGAGGAAGCGATTGAGAAATTCACTCCCGCAGGTGAAGGCGTGGCCCCCAATGGATGCGGAGATCCCGCCTCAACCGGGAACGGATCTTGCCTGATAGGCTCAGCAGAAAGCGGGCTGACCATGGTGTTTTCTCCGTGTGAGCGTGCCTCTCAATATCCCTTCCTATCAGCTCGATTCGCGGCCTCCATGATATCTCGCAGCGCCCGCTAAAGCCCTACTTATGCTTGTGGAAAGCGCGCTTGACGTCGGGCCAAAATTCCTCGAAAGCATTGGCCGCCATGCGTCCGGCAATGTCTCCCGAGGTATGCAGGAGCGCGTCACGCGAATTTGCTTCGCTGTGAACGCGCCAGGTATTGGAGAGGAAGTTGCTCCCGAACATCGCCATGTAGCGGGCATAGGCGGGCCTGAAGCTGCCATGGTCGCCCCGGGCAGCAAAAGTGAGCCGTATCACATTTCCGACACGTGCGTTTACGGGAATGTCAGGCACGCGAAAATAGCGCGGATCTTCGCGGAGGAGAAAGCCGGCGCTTGCTTCCACCGCGTTCCCTGTGGCGCTCGAGGCCATGCGCATTCCATAGCGGTCGGCAAACCCTCCCCAGTGCGGCCCGTATTCTTTCGGCCGGTCAAGAGCCGTTCCGAACCCAGACACGAGAATTCCCGCCGCGCGATGCGGCAGGCCGACGGTGCTGGCGATAAACCAACGGAGACTTTCTCGGGTCGTGATCGGGCGATAGGATGCCTGCAGTTCCTGCGGTTTCAGAGGCGTCAACAGCGACGGGGGACCGGCATCTTTGGATTCTTCCCGCGGGTCCGAAAAGGCCGATTGACTAAGCTGAGTTGTCTGGCGAGAGGAAACGGACTGGGCCGGGGCGATAAGAGCCCATGTGAAAAAAATGGCAATCAGAATTGCGAACAGCCGCGAGAGCACGACACTGCGAGATTCTTTGTGCCTCATACGGCTCGCTTTCTTTGGAGCGACTTCACTCCGACCGCAATTCACGCCTTTGCTTTCATGAGCGGCTGATCGGAGGTGGCAATCGAAGAACTCCCTGTCGAGAAGTATTCCAACCACACGATTCGGAGCACGGCCACGGCCGGCACCGAGAGGAACACGCCTGCAATCCCTCCCACTTGACCTCCTACCATCAGCGCAAATACGACGGTCAGGGGTTGTAGATCCAAGTTGTTACCCATGATGCGAGGCGAGTTCACATAATCCTGCACCAGCCTCCACAGCAGCAGCAATCCCGCCATCCAGATCCAGTGCGAGTGTGTGAGGAAGCCGATCACCAGAATAGCCACTGCCGAAGCAATCCATCCGACTGCTGGGAGACATTCCAGAACACCTCCCAAAACGCCCAATGCGATCGCATACGGAAATCTCAGAATCAGCATCGAGGCGCTATAGAAGAGGAAGGAGAGGCCACACAGAGCGAACTGCGCGCGAATGTACCGGGCAAGCATCGCATCAATCCGCCGCAGAATTCGCTGAGTCCGTGTTTGGTTCCCACGCGCTCCGACGGCTTCGATAAACGCATCCGCCATCGGACGTCCGTCTCGCAAGATGAAAATGGCCAGAATCGGGATGGCGAAAAGCCAGAACGCGCTCGCGGCGACATACGCTACGGACGCCGCGGCGCGCTCGAAAACATGGGCGATGACGTCGTGGTTGCGAGTTAACCAGTCGTGTATCCGCTGCTGCTGATCCGTGCTCAAGCCGTGCTTGGCCCCCAGATCGGCGGCGGTTTTTCCACTGGAAAGACCTTGCAAGATCACGGGCGCAGCCGCGTTCAGGTTCTTTAGTTGCGCCACAACCCGCGGACCGACTTCGTACCCCAGGGTGCCCAGCACAAGTATCCCGATCAAGTACACCTGTGCAATCGCCCAAGTGCGATTCTTATGACCCAGTCGTGAATGCTGTTGTACCAGCATGACCACAGGCTCGAGCAAGTAGGCAAATAGAAGAGAGAGCAGCAAAATGAAGAAGGCACCACGCGCCAGATAGAGAATAGATGCGGCGGCCAGGAAGAGCGCTACCGTGGTGACTACATTCCCCGCACGATCGTCAATGGAAAACATGCTGCTCTACTCTCGATGCCCGCCATCCGTGCTATTCAGCGCGTTGCAGCACTCGTGGGCCACACTAACTTCCGCAGCTCCAACTGCTACTGCCCCGTCATCAGGCAGGTCAGACTTGCGCTTTGGGTAAACTGTGAAGCGCGCCCGCGAAACCTACCAGGGCCGCACCGTCGAAGATGAGGTCGACGCCGATCGCAATGCCAACGAAGTAGGTGCTGGACATAGGCCAAGTGACCAGGAGATAGACGCCGAGACCGATAGAGACCAGCCCCGCAAACATCATCCATCCCCACCTGGGGAACTGAATAATACTCGACCCGACTGCGCGGAACAGCCCGCCCATGATGAAGAGTGCGGCGAGCAGCATGGTCACTCCTTCCGCGCCAGCGTCCGGATGGCGAATCAGGAGGTACCCAGTCACTCCCCGGATGATCGCGTTCAGCAGGTACAGGAAAAATCCGTGCCAGTTAAAAGCGTAAAACGAATTTACGAGCCACACCGCTCCACTGATCGCAAGCACCCAGCCCAGCGCCAGAATCGAGAAAGTGGTCGCAGTCTGCGCCTTGCCGACGCAAACCACGCCAAGAATCACCAGCAGAATGCCGGAGACGAGAAACCAGCCCCAGGATTTCCTGACTTGATCGAGGCCAGCGGCGAAGACATCAGTAACACTGCTCATTGTTCTTCTCCTTTTTTCTTGCGCGCTGCCTATCCGGCAGCGCGGTTAATCGACCTACCACAAAAAAACCTCCGGAGCGTTGGCGGGCACGGCCAACGGCTTGGCTGACTTTGGATCCGGGTTGAACTTCTTGAAGACCGCCGGATTCTTGCGGAAATGCTGCTCCAGCGCATCGACCCGGTTTTGGTCATTGGGATGATCGGATAAAAGCTGGGGAATCTCTTCCGCTTTGGCGCCCTTAAAATCCTGGAATAGCCACACCAGTCCCCAAGGGTTGTATCCGGTTGCGGCGCACACATCGGAGCCGGTGATGTCGGCGCGCGATTCCACATCTCGGGAATAACTCAGGGAATGCAGCTTGCCGATGAAAGCGATGGCCAGCACATGCGCGACAGAAGGGCCCAGAAGAATGGCGGCTCCAATTTCCCGTCTCTCGATTTTCTGCTGCTGTTCCATCAACGTCACGGTGTCATGATGGATAGTGTGGGAGACCTCGTGACACAAGGTTCCGGCGAGCTCGTCAGTATTCTTTACGAAATACAGAAGTGAATCGACAACATACACGTTGCCGCCCGGAGTGGCGAACGCGTTCGGTTGGTTTTCATGGACCAGGTAAAACTTGAACGGGTGATTGTACCGCGGTTGTGCCGACCGGGTGATCGCATCTGCAATCGGTCTCAACTGGTCGTACAGAGGCGACGATTCTATGATTTCGCCCTTGGCTTTGAGTTCGTTGAAAACCTCCTGACCTAACTGCAACTCCTCGTCCTGATTCTGCGCTTGAGCCGCTAATGGAGTGGTTGCGATCGCAATCGCCAAGAGGCACAACACCGCAGCGGCGGTATGAAGAAGCGCGTTTCGAAGTATTCCGAATAACTTCATGGTTTATCTCCCTCGAATAGCATTAGCCTCAGCTGCGGCTGTCAATCCGACACGCATTCGTTCCAGTCCGCATGAAGAGTGCTCACAGTTACACTGGATCTCGACTTCGGCCACGTCATCGGCGTCCGAACAGGAATCACTGCAGTACTCTTCCGTGAATGGAATCTGACATTGGCACTGCTCGAAAGCGCATTTGTGCATACTCTCTAAGCCTGTGATGTTTTTCATGCTCCGCCTCACTAATTGAAAGTCTGCCCACCATTTGTCCAGGGGCATCGGCTCCCGTGCGCGGCAGTATTCATGCTGCCCGCTGAATGGTGCGGTCAACACTGCCGGCACCACTCCGTATCTTCGAGGCAATCACGATCCTGGAGATGCCGCCCATCAGCACGGCAACGCCAACCAGTGTTCCGATCGCCCAAACAGAACTGGAGGGCCATCTAATGAGAATCATCATGCCCACGATGATGCTCGCGGCGGCATCGAACAGAAACCAACCCCAGCCATCCATTGGCTTAACCTGGTACGCAGTCACAGTCAGCAGTCCCGCCTGGACCAGCAGCAACGTTCCCAGAAGTCCCGTCAGGGCTTCTACGCCCTCGAAGGTAAAGAACGCCAAGGCAGCTCCAGCGATTACGTAAAGCGCGCCTAGAAGGATCTTCAAAAAGAAATTTCCGACGGTCTGAGAGTGAAGCGCAAAGAAAAACTGGGCGATGCCGACGAAAATCATTACCCAGCCGACCAGGAGGGTTGTGATCGTTGCGGTTGTTAACGGGTAAATGATCAGGAATACTCCCAGGGCTGCGGTGACAACGCCCATGAAAATGCTCCATGCGGAACGCTTCTTTACTTCATCAGTTAAGCTCTGAGTGGACATTCGATCCTCCTTCTTACGTTAAGTATTTTTTCCAAAGGGAGGTCTTTTGTCCTCCCTTTGGACAGGCGCGAACCGGATTGAGGTGTCTCGGGTTACGAGGCCTTGGCCTTCGTAGCCGCCGCTTTTGCCTTGAGGATCTTGGCCTTGGCTTGCGCCTCACGCTCCGCGGCTTCGCGTCTCTGTTTGGCCTTTTGCAACTGCGCTTGAATCTTGGAGTCGAGCTGATTGATCTTTTCCTGGAGCTTCGCTTTGCGGTCGGCGTGAGCCTTGGCCTGCTCCGCCTTCATTTGGGCCAGGTCAGCCTTCATCGCGGCGACGTTCTCGTCGTGGATTGTGTGTTTTACTTCCGAGAGAGCACGGCGGAAGACGGTTCCCCCGATGGCTTCCATGCTGGTGTCGACGGGGGCGGTCCAGTCCTCTTCGATTTCGGCGACCACTGCGACTTTGCCCGGCGCCAGGGCCTTGGTAACGTCATTGATGAAATCGTCGCCGATACGGGCATCGTGTACATCGGTAGCGCCGCCTACCGCAAGACCCGCGGTAGCGCCGATCGCCAAACCTACCGGCCCGCCCAACAGACCAATCAGACTTCCGAAGGTTGTGCCGAGTAGAGTGCCGAGCGGCCCGGAGTCATCCCCTTGTTTTACGGTCCCAGTGCCATCGGCGTTCTTTGCCAGCACGGCATAGGCGTAGACGCTGATGCTGCCTTCGGCATCCAGTTGCATAAGCGCCTTTTTTCCTTCATAAGCTTTGGTTTCATTGTCAAAAACCACTACCAGCATTCTGTCCATAATGTTTCACTCCTTGTTGATTTGTTCTTTCTTTCCGAACCTCATGAATGCAATGCAAGCGCCATTGGTAAGTTCTTCAAAACGCTCAATCTCGGAGATCGCAGAATCGTAATGTCTTCGCGAATTCGTGAAGTTCGTGAAATATGGCGAATTCCGAAGAGAAACAGCTTTAAGCTTGGGGCCCTGAAGCCGTGGGACAAAAGAAGCGTTCGAAGCCAGAACGATGACTCAGGCTGAGAACAAATCGGCCCGGGAAACATTTAGTTTGCGCATTTTTGAATTTAAGGTCGTGCGCTTCATCCCAAGCTTTCCCGCGGCGCTGGCAATGACGCCGTTGGCTTCGCGAAGAGCGTGGAGGATAAGCTCCCTTTCGGAGGCTTCCAAGGTTTGGACCTTAGGACTGGGGGTTGCGAGTGTCCCCGCTTTTAGTTCAGCGAGCGGCACGTTCAGAACCGGTCCCTGGGAGAGAATCAGAGCTCGCTCAATGATGTTCTCCAACTCGCGAACATTGCCCGGCCAATGCCAGCGGCATAGAGTACGCATCGTCTCCGCCGGAACTCTCTCGATTCGCTTGCCCATTCGCTTTGCGTGTTTCTTCACGAAGAAGTTGACCAGCAAGGGAATATCAGTAGCTCGTTCGCGTAATGGAGGCACTTGAATGGGGAAGATGTTGAACCGGTAAAACAGGTCCTGGCGAAACTCCCGTTGCGCAACCATCTGTTCCAGATTGCGATTGGTCGCAACCACCAGCCGTGCATCCACCCGGATGGTGCGCGTGCCGCCCAGCCTCTCAAATTCCTGCTCCTGGAGAACGCGCAGCAGCTTGGGTTGCAGCTCCAGTGGAATATCGCCAACTTCATCCAGAAAGAGGGTTCCCTGATGTGCGAGTTCGACTCGTCCAATCTTCTGTGCGATAGCGCCGGTGAAAGCGCCTCGTTCATGTCCAAA
>Ga0326727_10003309_pt1 | contig 52006 bp, 33 predicted proteins | sample MB2enrmetagenome_FD_207643 | JGI IMG/M metagenome (GOLD analysis project Ga0326727, IMG submission 207643) | Lab enriched peat soil microbial communities from McLean, Ithaca, NY, United States - MB29MY | ecosystem: Environmental > Terrestrial > Soil > Wetlands > Peat | place: USA: New York...
ATTCACTCGATTAGTATCCGGCGGAGAATTGATCCATCTTTCTGACCAAATCTTCTGCCCGCAGATGCGTGTAGCGTTTGAGCATCTGCATCGACTTGTGGCCGCTGATGGCGGAAACTTCCTGATCGGAGAATCCTGCTTCGACGAAGCGGCTGACGGCCTCATGGCGTAGATCGTGGAAATGCACATTGGTCAGTTTCAGCTCACGCTTGATATTCAGCCATACCGGATTGAACTGGTAGGGACGGCGCTTGCCGTCGCGGCCTGGCTCGCCGTAAAAGATCAGATCGGTGTCGATGGGGCGTATAGGGTGATTCAGCGCCTCGCGGAATACTGCCGTGGCCGCCGCACTCAGCGGCACGGTGCGCGGCGACGTGTTCTTGGTTTCGAGCAGGCGCACGACGCGGCGCTTGAGGTCCACTTGCGGCCGACGCAGCGTCAGAATCTCTGACGCGCGCATTCCGGTGGTAAGCGCCACGCGGACAATCCAGCGCAGCATTGGATTGGAGTGCGCATCGACGGCGGTCAAGAGTCGCTTCTCTTCGTCCTCCGTCAGACGGCGATTGCGCCCTGGCCCCGGCGCTGGCCGGCGAATGCTCATCACTGGATTCACTACCAGGCCGACGCCCCATTCCTTGATGGCGATGGTGAACAGGTGGCCGAGCAGGGCCAATTCCAGGCGGACCGTGTTGTTGGCGCGTGGAATTGGACTACCGTTCTCATCCTTGCGATCTTCACCGGCAAGGCGCATGTCGCGGAATCTGGCAATGATCTCCTGGTTGAGTGCGGCGAGAGAGTATTTGCCGAGATGCCGCTCCAGAATCGCGGCACGGCGAAGTTCGCCTTCCTGGGATGATGGCCGCTTGGTGGGCGTGACCTCGGCGGTGTAGCGCTTCAGCGCCGCCGCCAACGTCATGCGCTCAGCAGTGGCGCGGACGATATGAACGCCGCGCACCATCTCATCCTCGGTGCGGCGCGCCCAGTCTTCCGCGTCGCGCTTGGTACGGAATGTCTTGATATTTGTGGGCCAGCCATTCTTGCGAACGACTGCTTTCCAGGTTCCGGAAGGGGTCTTAACGAGAGTCGCCATACACGCTCCAGTACAGTGCTGATGTTCCGGCACTGTACCGAAATTGTACCGAAAGCGAATATCTGGCGCAAATGTACCGAAAATTCGATCTTCTGTCTTGTCGTGCGTTTCTCTGTATGTCGTTGTATTTATTGTTTTTATACGCTAATCATTTTGGTGGGCCCGGTAGGATTCGAACCTACAACCAAGGGATTATGAGTCCCCTGCTCTGACCGTTGAGCTACAGGCCCTTCTGTTTTCTATCCGACTGTCTCAATTGATGTTATCACCAATCTCACTCAGGGCTTCTCACGCGCGGGAGCCAGCCGTGCTCGATTTCGATTCTCCCCGCCCACTCCAGTTTCACACACCTGCCGAACCGCAGCCAACATGGGCGATCGCGCCAGATGCAGATATCGCCTAAGAACCAGGAACGTCTTCCGTCTGGCCAACTGAATCGGTATCCTCAAATCCAGGTTCGTCGTTTCGGCCATTTTGCCCGCCTTCTGACCGATTCGTTTTCGATGCAGACCGGCAATCGTCCGTAATGCTGCTCAGCAGTTCCGCTCAAAACCTCAAATGAATCCTGCCATTCGGCGAATTGGTATACTGAGGCATGTTGCCCCTTTCTGAGGAAAGTGAATTGGCGGCTGCCAATTCGCGCGAAATCCCTTTCAATTACACTTCGGCCGACGACCGCCAGGCTATTGCATTCCTGCTTGGCCGCGATGCTCTGCGCGTTCTGGACGAGCTTCGCGGCGCACGCGTTACGGGCCGCTCCTCCCGTCACCTGATGCGCATCTTTGGCGACGTGCTAATTCATCGTCGCAATCCCTATCTTTTCCAGGAACTGCTTGATTCAGCTCCCAGGCGCCGCCGTTTTTTTGAAGATATTGCCCGGGACATGGAAGCCATCAGCACCGGCGCAAACGGCAATCAGCGCGTGCTCGGTATGCTTGCCCAATGCCGTCAATTGATTGCTGAGTTCCGCGATGACGTGGAGAGCGCGCCCGATTTGCGCAACCGCATCAAGCGAGAACTCGGCGCCATCATCGGCGGCGGCAACGTTCTCTTCGATCCCTTTTCACTGGTCTCTCATGCCACGGACGCCACGGACTGGCGCTTGCACCTCCCGCTCGCCGTGGTCACGCCGGATGTGGAAGCGCACGTTGCGCCCCTTCTGGCGGCCATTGCGCGCCTGGGCCTCAAGGCCATTCCGCGCGGAGCCGGCACGGGTCTCACCGGCGGCGCGGTACCGCTGCGTTCAGGCTGCGTGGTGGTGAATACCGAAAAGCTCAATCACATTCGCGGTATGAGCCAGCGCGAATTTCTGCTCGCGGATGGGCGCGCAGTCACCGCGCCGGTAATGGATGTGGAATCCGGCGTCGTCACGGAGACGGCCATGGACTACGCCGCCGCACGTGGCATGGTCTTTGCCACCGACCCCACCAGTTCCTGGGCCTGCACCTTGGGCGGCAATATTGCTGAAAACGCGGGCGGCAAGCTCGCCGTCCGCTGGGGCACATGCATCGACAACCTGCTTGAATGGCAAATGGCCATGCCCAGCGGCCATCGCTGGACCGTGCGGCGCACAAACCATCAGTTGCGCAAGATCATGCCGCAGGACCTCGTCGCTTTTGACGTTCTGGACGAACAGGGCTCGCCGCTGAAGCAGATTGAGCTGCGCGGCACGGAGATTCGCAAAAAGGGACTTTGGAAGGACATCACCAACAAGGCGCTGGGCGGCCTGCCGGGTCTCCAGAAGGAAGGCACCGACGGCGTTATTACCTCCGCCAGGTTTGTCCTCTATCCCGCGTACAAGGCAAAGCAGACCTTGTGCCTGGAGTTTTTCGGGCCGGATTTCGATGAGGCCAGCCGCGTCATCCTTGAACTGGCCCACGCTTTCCCCTTGCCCGCCGACGATCAGGAAACGCTGCTGGCGCTTGAGCATTTCGACGACGAATACATCCGCGCCATCGGCTACAAGGTAAAAGCGGCCCGCGCGCAGACGCCTCGCGCCGTCCTTCTCATTGATGTTGCCGGCAACACCGCGGAGCAGGCCAGCCGCGGCGTGGAGCGGGTTCGCGCGCTGCTCGGGCGGCATCCCAACACGATGCTGTTTGTCGCTCGCGATGCCGCCGAGGCCGAGCGCTTCTGGGCGGACCGCAAGAGGATGGGCGCGATTGCCCGCCGCACCAACGCCTTCAAGATGAACGAAGACATCGTTCTTCCGCTTGATGCGCTGGCTGAATTCGCTCACTTCGTCGATGGCGTCAATACGGAAGAGGAGCGTTATTCCCAGCTTTGCTTTGCACGGCGCGCGGAAGAAATCCTGACAGCTCCAGTCGCCAGCGAGGACGCCGAACAATTCGCCACCAAGACTTCCGCTGGGCTTGAACTCTGCGCCGCCTTCCGCGAGCAGGTCGAAAGCCTGGACACGAAGACCCTGCGTTCGCTCACCGTTTTTCAGGAATTCCGCCACGGCCTGAACCGCTTGATGCGCGGCTACCCGGCGGTGCTGGACCAGCTCGACAGAGCCCATCAGGAACTTCGCAAGTGCCGCATCGTGCTGGCCACCCACATGCACGCCGGAGATGGCAATGTGCACGTCAACGTGCCCGTGCTCTCCAACGACAAGCCCATGCTCGACCGCGCCTACAACAGAATCGACGAGGTCATGGCCAGGGTAATCGCGCTCGGCGGCGTGGTTTCCGGCGAACACGGCATCGGCATCACCAAGCTCAAGTACCTTGAGCCCGAGCGCGTCACCGAGCTCGCCGCCTATCGCCGCCAGGTGGACCCCGGCGGCCTCATGAATCCCGGCAAGCTCGAAGATTACGAGGCGCTCGGCTACATCTTCACGCCCTCGTTCAACCTGCTTGAGCTCGAGGCCCGCATCCTGCAGCACGGCCAGTTGGAAGACCTTTCGCACATGATTGCGCACTGCGTCCGCTGCGGAAAATGCAAGCCGAATTGCTGCGTCTACTATCCAGGGCGCGCCATGTTCTTTCACCCGCGCAACAAAAATTTAGCCGTTGGCTCTCTCATCGAGGCGCTGCTCTACGACGCCCAGCGCAAGCTCTCCGCCAGATTCGAGCTGCTGCCGTGGCTGGAAGAAGTCGCCGACCATTGCACCATTTGCCACAAGTGCCTGCCTGTTTGTCCCGTCGATATCGACACCGGCGCGGTCTCGGTTCTGGAGCGCGAAATCCTTTCCGGCTGGGGTTACAAGCACACGCCCATCGCAACCAAGCTCACCCTGCGCTATCTCGACAGCCACTCGCCGGCCTTCAACAAGCTCTTCCGCGCCTCCGTCATTCAGCTTGGCGGCCTGGCCCAGAGCCTGGCCAGCAAGATGGTCGCTCCGCTACAACCTTCCGGCGGAAGTTCGCGCTTCTATCCGCTCGCCATGCTGCGTTCCTCGCTTCCTCCCTATCCGGGTCAGACCTTGCGCGACCTGCTGCCACACTGCGAACCCGATCAGGCGCTACTCTTCGAGCCCGCTCCAGAAGCGGCCGACGCGCCCCAGAAGCAGAAGACTGTCTTCTACTTTCCGGGCTGTGGCTCCGAGCGCCTTTTCTCCGACGTATCCATGGCCGCGATTCACATGTTGCTGGAGCTGAACACCCGCGTGGTCTTGCCGCCGCCATTTCTCTGCTGCGGCTTCCCTGCCCATGTCAATGCCAAGACAGCCCAGTTCTCGCGCACCGTTCTGCTCGATTCGATTCTGCTCGCGCAGATTCGCGGCATGTTCGCCGATCTCGATTTCGACGCATGTGTTGTCACTTGCGGAACCTGCCGGGAAGGCCTTGCCGGAATGGAAATCCAGAAGCTCTTCAGCCGGATTGTGGATGCTTCAGCCTATATGCTGGAGCGCGGCCTGAAACTCGAAGGCGACGGCAGTTGCCTCTATCACGCGCCCTGTCACGACTCGCTCGACGGCAAGGCGACCCGCGTTCTCAACAAGCTTGGCGGCTTTGGCGCCATCACCCCGGTGCCGAACTGCTGCTCCGAGGCCGGAACCCTTTCCCTCTCGCGTCCCGACATCACCGATGCCATGCTGGACCGAAAGCGCGAGGCCTTTGCCGAAGTCCTGAACGGCGAAATGCGCACGGTCCTCACCAACTGCCCATCCTGCCTGCAAGGCCTTGGCCGCATGAGAGACACGATCAAGCCGATGCACATCGTCGTAGCGCTGGCAGAAAAGCACTCTGGCCCGGAGTGGAAGAAGAAGTTCCTGCCTCAGGCCAGCCGCGCCACCACCGTTAGCTTTTAGGGCATTTCTACTGATGCTGAAAGGTCTCGTGCGCCCCATCCTCGCCGCGTCTTTTGCCGTCTGCGGAATCGAAGGATCTGCGGTCGCACCTCGCTTCTATTGCAATGGAATTCGGAGACACAGCGGCTACGGAAGCCTTGCCTGGATCTCCTTGCCCTCATAGACAATCTCTTTGTCCGATTTGCCTGTCATCTCGCCGCCGGTTCCGTGTCCGCTCCCAACCACGACAACCCGAAATGTGCGCTTCTCAACCATTTCCGGAAAGGCCCCTTCGCGCTTGCCAATCGTCAGGACACTGGCGCTTTCGTTCCAGCGAATGGGAATCACGGAATGCAGCCCCTTCTCGTAGTCGTAGCCGTCTCCCGCATCCTCATACAGATCAAACTGGCCGTCTGCGCCGCGATAGATGCGAAGCTCAATTGCACCGCCGGGATTCTGCTCGGCATATTCGATTTCTGGCCCCATCGGCAAAATGGAACCAGCGCGCACGTAAAGCGGCATCCGATCCAAAGGCGAGTCGGCTTCGATCTCCTTGCCGCCCGCGGTTGCATCTCCCGTCCAGAAGTCATACCACTTCGGCGATGCGGGAAGATACACGCTGCGATGCGTGGCGCCGGCCTTCAGAACCGGATTGACCAGCAGCGCGGGACCGAACATGAATTCATCCCCGATGTTCCATGTCTTCTCGTCCGTGCGCCAGTCCATGACCAGTGGCCGCTGGATGGTGTAATCCTCACTCGCGACCTTCCATGCCAGCGAGTAGATATACGGCATAAGACGATAGCGGAGCTTGTCGTAGCGAATGAGCGCAGGTTCGACCTTGTCATAGCTCCACAGCTCATTGTTCGGTCGATGGCCGTGTGTTCTGAAAATCGGACAGAATGTTCCAAACTCGAACCAGCGCGCATAAAGCTCCTGGTAGGCGGGCTTCTCGGTAGATCCCGGAAACACCGGGAAATAGCCGCCGATGTCTGTTGTCCAATACGGATAGCCGCTGAGCGCGAAATTCAGACCGGCGGGTACCTGATGCGAGAGCGCCCAGAAACTGGCAAACACGTCCCCTGACCACACCGTGGCGCCGACGCGCTGCTGACCGAAAAATGCGGAGCGCGTCAGCAGAAAGACGCGTTTGCTCTCGGTGGTTTTCCTCCAGTTATCCTGCGCTCCGAGTGTGTGCAGCAGCGGAAACACATTGGTATACTCCGCGCCGTTACCGATGGACAGTTGCTTGTTGCGCAGGATGGCGTCGCCCCCGTGCGGCCAAAATTCCTCCGGCTCGGCGCTGTCCAGCCAAAAGGCATCCCACCCTTGCGCCAGCAGTTTGCCGGGCAGCCGGTTCCAATAAATGTCGCGCGCTTCCGCGCTGCTGGCGTCGTAGACATGCGCTCCGGGAACCATGAGGTGCTTCTCTTCCAGCGTTTTGTAAGTTTCGGACTCGGGATCGAGCATGCCCCACACTGAAATCATGGTGTGCACATTCATCTTGTGCAATGTATCGAGATCCTTCGGCACATCATGGTAGTTCTTGTTGAACTCCGGGTCGCCCTCGGCCTTCCACCAGAACCAGTCCTGCACCATCGCGTCCAGCGGGATGTGTTCATCGCGGTAGCGCTGCGCAATCTTCTGAATCTCGTCCAGCGAGTCATAGCGGTCTTTCGACTGAAAGAAGCCGTAGGCCCACTTCGGCAGCATGGGAGCGTGCCCGGTCATGCTCCGGTATTCGTGGATGATCGTATCCATCTCCGGGCCATAAATGAAGTAGTAGTCAATCGAATGTCCAGCGGCAGCACTGAAGGTGAGGTCTGTCGGAAAGCGATTGTCGACGTAAGTGAGAGCCGCCGTGTTCCACATCAGCGCGTAGCCCCGGCTTGAAACCAGCAGAGGAATCGCCACGTCCGTGTTGTTCTGGCCCAATTCGATGGTCGAGCCGCGGTAGTTGAAGATACCGCTCTGGTGTTGGCCAAGCCCGTAGAGCGCCTCGGTCGGCGATGGAGAAAACCGGTCGGTGACGCGGAACGTGTTTTCGCCGTTCAGTTGCACTGGCTCGTAAGTTCGCGGCAAGCTGTATCCTTCCTGCAGCAGCGCTTCTCCATTCGCCGCGCGAAAAGTGAGATTGCCCCGGTCCAGCGAGAAGATCACTTCCAACTGTTTGGTCTTCAGGGTCTCGGCCTTCGCATCATGCGCAAACAGGAACGGAGCGCCGGGACACGACTGGCTTGCGTCGAGCATCCAGGGCTTTTGCCCCGCCTCAGACTCTGCACTGGCCTTGGCCACCACATGAATGACCGAATCGGAGCAGACAAAGATGTCGAGCACCTCAGAACCCATGGTGGCGCGAATTCCATGTTCCGACTGTTCCGCTGAAATCGGCGCCATGCCCGGCATCTGACTCCTGGCGTCCGGGGCCGTTGCAAACAGGACCAAGAAGATCAGAATCGCAATCATGCTCAATGCGTTAAATGGCGCTGTCAGCACAGAGAATTTGGCGGGCAACCAATACCTCATTGAATGACACCTTTCTTTGCGCGAGAAAGCCGCTCGCAATCCTGCACAACAACACTGCATGCGCGTCCGTCGAAGACCGCTACTCCATCAGACCGGAGCGCGCAGGCAGGAGCAAAATGCCTGCAAGCGCGCTCAGCGGTATGCCCCGGATGATTCCTGCCTTATCTGCGCCGTCAGTAGGGCCTGTGACTCTCTGTGATGCCGGGCCAGGTGTCGGTTCGGAAGGGACCGGCAGGCAATCCGGCTCCGTTGAACAGCGTCGCCGCGGGATTCGACTGCCAGGCATAGCGGACCTCTTTCGGACTCGGCACCGAAGCGGATGAAACAACCACGGTGTCGCCCTCGATGTGCGCGTCGGCCCAATACCATTTCCGGTCTTCTCCGGCAATGGTGAACTCTTCCAGCTTTGTTCCCTTCACCACCAGGCCGCCATCGGCATGCGCGAAATGCAGGCGGATCGAGCCCGGAAGCCGCTCCACCGACGCTAGAGTCGGACCTGAATACAGCAGCTTTTCGCCGTAGTAATTGGCCAGCGCGCACAGGCCGAGCCGGTCGCCGACGGGCTTCTTTTCCTTGGCGTGAATATTGTCAGCATCGCCCGTGTCGATGGTGACCGCCAGGCAGGAGTTGGGCACGCTGGCCGCGGCGACGGCCTGCGACTCGCGCGTCTCCGCCCACTCGTCACCGTTAACCGGCGTTGCGCTGCGCTTCCCGAAGGCAGGCAGGCTCACGATATAGAAGGGAAAATCTCCCTGTGCGAAGAGCTTGCGCCAGTCGGCGATCATTACCGGAAGCAGCTTGCGGTACTGGTAGCCCCGTGGCGAATTCTGCTCGCCCTGGTACCAGATGGCGCCGGCAATGGAGTACGGCGCAACCGGCGCCAGCATGCCATCGTAAAGCACAGTCGGCATCACCGGCCAGTTCTCATAGGTAAGGGGCAGCGAATGCGGCGGCCGGGCATCCACAGCCACCTGGCCCTTCCACTGGCCGGCCAGCGGAATACTGGTTTTGTCGCCCAGTTCCAGACGCAGATCTTCGGGCTTGCTCAGGAATCCGCCATCGGCCTTGGTCTTGAGCACGCGAATGGCAATGACGTTGCGTCCTGGCTTCAGCGCGCCACCAGGATAAACGCGCGGGTTCTCAACCCAGGAACTGCCGCCGGCTTCCTTGCCATTGATATACGCCGTGTCCATGCGCTCGATGACGCCCAGATACAACGTAGCGCGGCCGGCGGGCAGCGGATCCGGCAGCACGATTTCCTTGCGGAACCAGGCCACTGCGGGTGTGTCTGGCACGCCCAGTTCGGTAAAGCCGCCAGGAATCTGGACCGTCTTCCATGCCGAGTCGTCCAGCTCCGGAGCGGCCCATTTTCCCTTCGTTCCGATGTCGAACTCGTCGTACCAGTGCATTACGAAGTTGCCGTATTCGGGCGCGCCCGCGGCGCTCAGTCTGGCCACTTCCGCCAGCGGCACATCGAAATCCTTCATAGGCCGCAAAGCCGCGGCGCTCGTCCATGACTCGGCCGGCGTTCCGCCCAGGTTATCCAGAAGCAGGCCGATGGGCACATGAACATCCTGCTGGACCCGGCGCGCAAAATAGTAGGCAACCGCCGAGATCCAGTCCGCCGTTTGGGGCGTGACAGCGCTCCAACTGCCTCCAACAACATCCGTATGGTGGTAAGCGGGATGGCCCGTCACGGTGAAGAAGCGAATGTCAGGATAGTTGGCCGACTTCGCTTCCTCCTCGCCGTTCTGGGTAAACCGCAGCGGCAAACCCATGTTCGACTGACCACCGCAAAGCCACACATCACCCACCATCACGTTGTGAAGCTCGACCGACTCGCGGCCGGTGATCTTGACGGTATACGGACCGCCCGCGGGAGGCGGCTGAATCGTTGCCTGCCAACGGCGATCGGCGCCGGCAACGGCTGATGCTGTCTGCTCGCCAATCTGTACCAGGATCTTGTCTCCTGGCTGAGACCAGCCCCAGATGGTGTTGGCCTTGCCGCGCTGCAAAACCATGTTGTCGCCAAAAAGCGTACTGACGAAGGGCTGCGCCTTGGGCGCCTGCAGTGGCATTGGCGGCATACCCGGTGTGTTCTGAGCCAAAGCGCTGCCACTCAGCGCAAACAAGATGGCCGCTGCAGCAGCCACAAAACGGCAGTATTTCGAAACCATCAGTTCAACTCCCTTTCCGGCAACTCACTTCAAAATTCAACATCGAACCCGCAACTTCCGCGCGGACATATTCTTCAGTCCCCGCTCCAGTCCCTCAATCGCTCTTGTTTGTAATGGATCTCAGAAAAGGTCGCCGTCGACCCGTCGCCAGTCGGCGACTGCGACGAAAACCCGAATTGCAGATCCTGTTCCGGCCCCAGATTGAAAGCGCGAGTCAGCGACCACTTCTTCCCGTCCGCCGAGTAGTACAGGAAAATCGCCTGCCCAGCCTTCACCACTTTCATGTAAACGCTGTTGCCCGCGATCTGTGCGCCCGTGCAGTCGTCCGAAAGTCCGCGCGTGACAACCGAAACGATCGACGGCTTCCCTTCGTTCGAAAGCTCAAATGCGAATTTGACCCAGTTCTTGTCGTTCGCGTAAAGGGCCAGCACGCCCGCGTCGAATTGCGACTTGAAATCGACTGTGACCTTCGCGCTGAACCAGAAATCCTTCTGGCCAGGAAACAGCAGAATCGCCGAGTTCTTTGATTCTCCGCCGTTGGTCGGCGCAACATACCAGTCTGTCTTCTTCGCCGAATTGATGGTCAACACCCCATCCTTCAACGACCATGCGGCCGGATTGTTGCGCCATTGCGCGGTTGCGGGAAATCCCGGAAGGAGTGGAACGTTTGCAGGAGGAGCCTGCGCAATCGCCGCGCAAGAAAAAACCGCCGCGATGAAGAGAAGAAAAAGATTCCGCATTGAACACTTCCTCTAGCTTGATTCTGCACCATCATTGGGTGCCCCACATCTCGGTTTTGAGATGTGGGAAAGCACAAACTCAATGTAACTTCTTCATCCAGTCAGTGTCTTGGTTGTTCACGAATTCTCAAACCGCCGGCCAGCCTGGCCGAGGCGATGCACTCCCTTCGCCAGCCTGCGTCGCGCTGTTGCTACTCCGGCAGCGTCTTCGTCCCCTCGACCTGGAAGGTTCCCGTCACCGCAGCCGCTCCTGTACCCGGCTGACCGCCACCCACCGACACGGAATACTTTCCTTCCGCAATCATCGGCTCGCCTGCTTCGCTCACCATACTCAAATCGCGATCCTTGAGCTCGAAGCGCACCTTCTGCGATTCGCCTGGGTTCAGGTGCACGCGCTTGAAGCCGCGCAGTGCGCGCAACGGCGCTCCCGGAACGCTCGGAAAGCTGAGGTAGAGCTGCGCAACCTCATCGCCCTCGCGCTTGCCGGTGTTTGTTACCGTCACCTCCGCCGTGAGGAGATCACCTGCGCTGATGGAGGCCTTCGGGAGCGCCAAATCACTATACGAAAAAGTCGTGTAACTCAGGCCATAGCCAAACGGATACAGCGGCTTGCCATGGAAATAGCGATAGGTGCGGTTCTGCATCGAGTAGTCTTCAAACTCCGGCAGTTGCCCGATGCCGGTATAGAAGGTCACCGGCAGCCGGCCCGCGGGATCGTTCTTTCCCGAAAGAGTTTCGGCAATCGCTGCGCCGCCTTCTTCGCCCGCATACCATGACTCGATAATGGCATTCACATGTTCGTTGGCCCAGTTCACGGCCAGCGCGCTTCCGTTCGCCAGCACGAGGACAACGGGCTTTCCTGCCGCCGTCACCGCCTTCAGCAGTTCCTCTTCCGGCTTCGGAAGATCAATGCTGGTGCGGTCGCCGCCCTTGAAGCCCTCCTCGCTGACCGGCATGTTTTCCCCTTCGAGGTCGCTGGTAATGCCCAGGACCGCAAGCACAACGTCCGCGTTTTTGGCTGCCGCAATCGCCTCTGAACTCGGCTTGGTATCGAACTTTGCCCAGAACAGCTGCGCTTCGACAGGCCCTTTCTCGGTCAACTCATACCTGACCATAACGGCCGTTTTCTTGCCTTGCTCCAGATCAAGATGCCCTGCCTTTGCCTGTGCGTGTTCGGGATCGAGGTACTCCATGGCGAGCGGTTTGCCATCGACCATGACCATCGCGGAATTGCCCTTCGCGCGCACGCCGATGCTGTACTCCCCGGTTTCAGGAGAAGTAATAAAGCCCTCCCAAGTAACGGTAAGAGGAAATCTGCCCGCTGCCTCCGAGGGAACGTCCGCTGTCTTCAAATCAACCGTGCTCACGTGTTTCGTCGCCAGCACGGTGCCTTTGTCCATGAACCCGCCTCCCGTGGAGAAGGTGGCCGTTAGTCCCGGCTTCCCTTCCGGCGTGGTCAACACAGACTCCGGAATCTGGTCTCCATCGGTGCGCAAAAACTGCGTCCCCGGCACGAAGGTGATCTGCGCATCGGGGAACTCCGCCTTGAGCCCATCAAGCACCGAAACGGTGTGTGAAGGACTGCCGTTGTAGTTGCCAAGCAGATACTTGGTCTGGTCTGCCAGCGAACCCACGACAGCGATCTTCAGTGCGCCCTGCTTCAACGGAAGAGTGCCGTCATTTTTGAGCAGCACCATCGACTCGTCGGCCAGCTTGCGCGCCAGAGCGCGATGAGCGGCGCTTTCAAGCTCTTTTTCATCGATCTTCGAATACGGAACCATCTCGGGCGGATCGAACATGCCCAGCTTCATCCGTGCCGTGTAGAGCCGGATCAGCGCCGTATCAATCTCGCTCTCCTTCAAAAGGCCTTGCTTGTAGGCATCAAAGTACGCTTTGTAATCGTGGTCGTCGTTGACCTTGGCGAAATCGATGCACTCATTATCCATGCCGCGCTGAATGGCCAGGGCGGAGGCCTCTGGCTGCGTCTTGGTGAAATGATGATCGCGGAAAATATTCACGACTGCATCGCAATCTGAGACCACATAGCCCTGAAACTTCCACTTGCCCCGCAACTGGTCCTGCAAAAGAAATTCATTGGCGCAGGCGGGCTGCCCGTTGATGCCGTTATAGGCGCACATCACTGAGCCAGCCTTGCCCTCGGTTACGGCTGCACGGAATGCCGGCAGGTAGGTGTCCAGTTCGTCATGCTTGCTCACGTCCACGTCCGCAAAGTGGCGCGTCGGTTCCGGTCCGCTGTGCACCGCGAAGTGCTTCGGCGTCGAAATGGCGCGATAGTACTTCGGATCGTCTCCTTGCATTCCCGTGACGTACGCGACGCCCATGCGCGCCGACAAGAACGGATCTTCGCCGTAGGTCTCCTGGCCGCGTCCCCAGCGGGGATCGCGGAAAATATTGACATTCGGCGCCCAGAAGTCCAGGCCTTCGAGGACATTGCTGTGCCCGTCGCGAACCGCCTGGGCGTGCTTGATTCTTCCTTCAATCCCGATGGCCGTGGCCATGCGGTGAATCGAATCCGGATCGAAGGTCGCGGCCAGTCCGATCGGTTCCGGGAACTCGGTAACGCCGGGCCGCTCCACGCCATGCAGCGCCTCGCTCCACCAGTCATACGCTGGAATCTTCAGCCGCGGCACCGCGCGGGACTGATTCACAAGTTGCGAGACCTTTTCTTCCACCGTCATGCGGTGAACCAGATCGGCAGCGCGTTGTTCCGCGGGTAGTGCGATGTTCTTGTACGCAAGGCTTTCAGAGCTCTGGGACCTTAGTCCGTTCGCACACAAAAAAACAGTAGCTGCAATCAGAATTTGAATCTTCGTTTTTCGCACGTCTCTCCTGCCTGAACCCGGATGGATATGTCTCAGATTACTGCCAAAGATCACCCCTCTAGGGTAATCCGTCCCACTCTTGCGTCAAGAAACAACAGCTCTCAGGACCACCAGGTCTCTGACAGCTTGAAGTTGTACTATTCTCCGTGCCCCATCCTTTCGCCTTTTTGCTGGCGAAAGGGTGGGAGACCACGAACCTGCAACGTGCAAAATCATGCTGTCAGAGACCTGGAAAAATTGCCTTCAGTGTAAAGAAACGCGTCAGGGGCACGACTTCAGCCGCGCCCTGACGCTTCCTGCAATCTCCACGGAGCGTTGCTACTCGCTCCTGAGGTTTGGAGAAACCCTACTGAAACAGCCTTGGCGCAAAGTCCTTCAGATCGCGGCGCCATGTCTGCCACTCATGAGAGGTGCCCTGCGACTCATAGAAGACGTGCTTGACGTTGCCTTTGGTGAGGGCATCGTGGAAACCGACAATCCCCGCGTGCATCTGGGCCGGTTCTTCAGTGCCAACACCGATCCAGACGAGATGGACCCGCTTGGCGAAGGCTTCGGGGTCCGCAAGCGCGCCGTTGTATGCGGTCTTGGTATCGAAGGGAGCACGGCTCATCATTGCAAGGCCTCCGGAGCCGCTGAAGCCGCCGATGTAGCTGAAGGTGTCCAGATGATCGAAGGTGATCTGGAAGGTCTGCATCCCGCCCATCGAAAGACCCGCCATGGCGCGATGATCGCGGTCCGCGATGGTCCTGAAATTCGCATCGATATAGGGGATCAGCGCCTGCGTCAGATCGTCCTCAAATGCGCCGAACATCTCCCGCATCGATTTCATCATCTCCGGCGATCCAAAGCCCTTGCCGGTCAGATCCGGCTCGACGTAGCCGGTGTGATGGGCATAGCCGAAGGCCATCACGATGATCATCGGCTTGGCGCCTTTGCTGGCGATCAGGTTGTCGAGAATGAAGTTTGCATGGCCCTGCTTGATCCAGCCCGTCTCATCCTCGCCGCCGCCGTGCTGCAAGTAGAGCACCGGATACCGCGTCTTGGCCGCCGTATCGTAGCTGGGCGGGGTGTAGACCAGAGCGTGCCGCCAGCTCCCGGTCACCTTGGAGAAGTACCAGATCTCGCGTACCGCGCCGTGGGGAACATCCTGCGGCAGGTAATAAGTTGACCCGGCTTCGGGAATTTCAATGGCGCTCGCATCCTTGCCGCCGCCAAAGAAGGAGTGGCTTCCGGGATCGCTGACTTCCGCGCCGTCGATCAACAGTGTGTAGTAATGGAAGCCCGGCACCAGCGGCGCCGAGGTCACGGTCCAGAATCCATCGGCCTGCTTCACCATGTCCAGCTTCGGGTTGCCCCAGAAATTCACCTGAACCTTGGTGGCATCCGGCGCCTTCACCCGGAATTCGGCTCTGCCAGCGGCGTCGACGCGGGGATACGCAGCCCCCCATACATTGGTGGACGCCGGCTCGAACCCGCCGGTGTTCTGTGCATGGCACAAGCTCGATAACAAGAACAAACAGACTGCGATTCCTATCCTCTTCATCAGTTCCTCTCCTTGCAAATCCCGTCCACGGAAGGCAAACATCCGCGAAGATGGCCCGGAAACCAGCCCCAATCAGGACAGAATGCATGGCCGGAAATCGTTTTCACACTCAGAAAGTCGAGAACCCAGTATCCGCGCCTTTCCGATCAACAACATCGTACTTGACGGAGATAATTGACGGATAGTTGCAAAGCCCCTCTAATTCTATCGATTTATTCGATGTATTCTTGAACCATGGACACGACGCTCGATGCCTGGGAGATCCTCCAGACTGTGGTGCAGTTGAAGGGATTTGCACCCGCTGCCAAGAAGCTGAATCGATCTCAATCGACCATCAGCTATGCAGTCGGACGCCTCCAGCAGCAGTTGGGTGTTCGCCTGTTTGAGATTCATGGCAGGAAAGCCCGGCTTACCGAGGCGGGAAGGGTCCTTCTGGCCGAAGCGGAACCCCATTTGGCAGGCTTTCATCAGCTTGAACAGCGCGCCCATTTGATGGCAGCGGGCGGCTCATCGGAGATCTGCCTGTCCATAGACAGTCTCTTCCCCGACGACCGCCTGTTTTCTGCCTTGGAGAGTTTCTCACACAGCTTTCCCCAGGTGAAGCAGAAGCTCCGCCAGGGAGCCTTTCTCTCGGCTGACTCGGAGTTCCTGCTTCACAACGCTCAGCTCTGCGTCACCGGCTTGATATCGCGAGAAATGTTTGTCAAGCCCATCCTGGGGATAGCAATGACCGCGGTGGCGCGGCGCGACCATCCTCTCCTTGCGATCCAGCGAAAGCTCTCGCGCTCAGACCTGATGCAGCACATGCTGGTGTCCATCGAAGGCGCGGCATCCGGCAGACTGAAGCACCAGCCGCGGCTTCTCACCCAGCGCGTCCTTTCTGTGGGCACAATCGAATCGGCAATCGCGGCCGTCCGCAGCGGCCTCTGCTTCGGCTGGCTACCGAAGTACCGCATTCAGCCCGAGATCGACAACTGCAATCTCGTAGAACTCGCTCTGCCTGCCGGCCAGACCAGGGAGGTCAGGCTGAATCTGGTTTGCAGAGACTTGAGCGCCAGCCTTTCCGAGGTTCATGCCCTGGCGGAACTGCTGGGCATGAATCGTGAACCGGAAACGATTTGACCAGTCTCCTGAATCGTTATTTCGTTAAACAAAATTTGTCATCCTGAGCGGAGTTTGGCGCGTTTTTTGCGCCAAACGGAGTCGAAGGACCTGCATTTTGATCACTTGATTCTTTAGCGAACCTCCGAACAAGTCGATATTTTGAAGGGTACGGGCTTTAGCCCGTACATAAAACCCGCAAAATCAGCGGGGCTTTAGCCCCTGAGGGAGCTTTGCCTAATAACTCCGAGTTCTTGGGCAAGAACTCGACTTTTTCGGCAAGAGCGGATTCTCGGGCGAATCTGCCCATTTCATGCACTAGTTATCGGGGTTGACTACAGGTAACTGCCGGCTTGGCGGTCACACACCCGGTATATCTAGGGTCCCGCCTTCTAGTTGTTCTGGAGCAGTCATTTTGGTTGTTGGAGCAAGGGCACCCGCCACAATGAAAACTAATCCAAGAAACGTCACCAACAGAGGGGGCCTTCTCTTCGCTTCAGCATTCCCAACCCACCCAACGTGCCCCTTCTCCACATGCCAAGGGAATTGCTCATCCTTCAGAATCTCGATTCTGACAACGCTGCACAAAAACCTGCCATCGTCCACGTAGGTTGCGCGAACCGGCTGGTCTGTCCATGGTCCATTAATCGAGCTGGTAAACAGCTTGCGGCGGCCAGTTCCTGCTTCGATCAGCATGAAGTCTGAATGCGAACTAAAGAGGATTGAGCTTCGATTGGTTGCAAGTCCGGTGATCGTGCGTAGAGGAGCGTGAGACGGCATGGTTCTGATGTAGTTGTCGGCCAGATTGACACAAATCCCAAGCGAACCGACTAGACACAACGCACCCCTATTCGGCTATACGCCTTATGACCGCGCCATATCCAGACGAGATACGCCACGGCAAAAAGCAACGAGAAGAAGAACTGCCAATTCATATCTCAGACCGCTTGTTGCGAAAGTCGAAAGCCGATTTCAGAGATCAATGCGAATTGTACCGCAACTAAGCGCGAAGAGTCGGCATTGGTCGTATAGTCGCCCAACCGGCAGTTACCCTCCTGTAAACAATATCGACCTCGCAGAGGTATTCTGCATCGAACCGGATATCAGCAGTACACCGGAAGTTCTTTGTGCCTTTTTAGGCAAGCGCACGATTTTTTGGGCAGGAAGCAGACTCCTTGGACAAGAAGGCCGATTTTAGCACTTTTTGGGCAAAGCCCCTTGAGGGAATGAGGGCTTTGAAAAGGCCACTTGTTCAGAGGTCCTTTAGCGAACTTCTGACTCAACCAAAAACGATTCCGGCGCAGGCAAAGAACCCATCGATAAAATCGATGACAAGTAAGCGATATATTTGTCTTGTCGCATCTTGTGTCCAACATCTATCGTCAAGAGTTCCAGAAACGCATTGAAAAACTGGCGTCTGGATTTAGCAGCCGGAGTGTGCCACTTCTAAGGAGGAGTACTGGATGCGCAGGATTCTGCTCGGTTTGGGGTTCATGGTTGCGATTATTGCTGTGCCGGTCATGGCCCAGGAAACTGCTCATCTGTCCATCGACGCCTCCAGGTCCGGAACGAAGATCGACCGCAACATCTTCGGCCAGTTCGCGGAAAACCTGGGTCACGGCCTTTATGAGGGCATCTGGGTTGGACCGGATTCCACCATTCCGAACACCCGCGGCATCCGCAATGACGTTGTGACTGCGCTCAGGGATCTGAAGGTGCCCAATGTCCGCTGGCCGGGCGGATGCTTTGCCGACCAGTACCATTGGCGCAAGGGAATCGGCCCAGCCGCACAGCGGCCGGCAACGCTCAACTCCGCATGGGGCGGAGTGATTGACCCTAACAGCTTCGGTACCGACGAGTTCATGGACTTCATGCAGCAGATCGGTAGCCAGCCCTACGTCTCGGTCAATGTTGGCTCCGGAACTCCGCAGGAAGCCTCGGAATGGCTGGAGTACATGACCGCCGCCGCTCCCACGGCGCTGGCCAAGGAGCGTGCCGCCAATGGTCATCCCGCCCCCTACAAGGTCGGCTTCATGGGCATCGGCAACGAGAGTTGGAGCTGCGGCGGCGACATGACGGCAGACTATTATGTCAGCCAGCTCAAGATCTACAGCCGCTTCGTCGACAGCGTCAATCCTGCCCAGCAGGGCCCCAGCCACATGCTCAAAATCGCCGTTGGCCCCGGCTTTCCCGAAACCGACTGGACCGAGGCCGTCATGAAGGCCTGGCAGCATCACGACTGGAGCTGGAACTTCGACGGGCTTTCCCTGCACTGGTATACGACGGCTAACGGATGGCCGGTCTCGACGCCTTCTGTCGGCTTCGGACTGGATGATTACGACAAGACGCTGAAGTCCACCCTCTTCATGGATGAGTTCCTGCGCAAGCAGGAGGCCGTGATGAACCGGTACGACCCCGAAAAGAAGATCGCGCTGGTGGTGGACGAATGGGGCGCATGGCATGCGCCGCTGCCCGGCACAAACAAGGATTTCCTCGTCCAGCAGAACAGCCTGCGAGATGCGATTCTGGCCTCCCTGAATCTGAACATCTTCGCCCGCCATGCCGACCGCGTGCGCATGACGAACATCGCCCAGATGATCAATGTGCTGCAGGCCATGATCCTGACGGACAAGGAGAAAATGGTCCTCACTCCGACCTACTACGTCTACAAAATGTATGTTCCGTTCCAGGACGCGACCTTTATTCCAGTCGATTTCGATCCCGGCTCAATCCATCGGAACGGCATCACTCTGCCGCGCGTCGACGCAGTCGCGGCCAGGGACTCGTCCGGCAAGCTCTGGATCGAGATCACAAACCTCGACCCGGAAAGGCCGCTTGAAATCGACGCCGCAGTCACCGGCATGGCCGTCAAGTCGGCGAAGGGAACGACCCTGACTGCTTCTGCCGTCGACAGTGTGAATACGTTTGCAGCGCCCAACACAGTTGTACCGAAGTCCATTTCCGCGGAAGTGAAAGGCGGCAGGCTGGCACTGACGGTCGAACCGAAGTCGGTGACGGTTATCTCGCTCGAACAATGACAAGGACGACGCATCGTCGCGCCTGACTCCACAAACCAGCCGCGCACAACCGCGATCTGCGCCCAACCCCAGCCCTGCGCAAGCATTCCTTCAGGTAACTGGGCTCAAATATGGAGCTATTCACCATGAAAATGACAATCAGGAGATCCACCCTGAAGGTGCCGGCGGTATTGCTGGCGATTCTCTTCCTCGCGTTCGTCTCCGCGGCGCAAACCCCTCCCGTGAATGTCGCTATCGACGCCTCTAAGACCGGCACGCCGATCTCGAAGAACATTTACGGACAGTTCCTGGAGCACGGCGGCGACATCGTCAACACCGGAGTCTGGGCTGAACTGCTGGCCGACCGCAAGTTCTACTATCCGGTCTCTGCAACCGCGCCCAAACCACCTCAGCCTACGGGCGAAGGGGTAGGCAATCCCCGCTTCCGCCGCCCGATTACGCGCTGGTGGGCGCCGATTGGCGGCGATGATGCGGTCACGATGGATAAAAAGACTCCCTACACCGGCGACCAGACGCCTCTGGTAAAGCTCGATGCCAGGACGCCGCACGGCGTCACAGAGTCAGGCATTGTTGTGCGCAATGGGAAAGCCTACAACGGCCGCATTGTGCTCGCGGGCACTCCCGGCACGGTTGTGAAGGTGACGCTGATCTGGGGCAAGGAGGCGGGTAACCGGCAGACGGTGACGCTTCCGGCGCTGACCTCCACATACCGCAAGCAAACCTTCCATTTCCAGGCGAAGGGCGACACGGACGACGCGCGCATCGAGATTTCCGCGACGGGCACGGGATCGTTTCATGTCGGCGCTGTTTCGCTGATGCCGGCCGATAATATCGAAGGCTTCCGCGCCGAGGTCATCAACGCGCTCAAGCAGCTCCACTCCGGCGTATATCGCTTCCCCGGCGGCAACTTCGTCTCTTCCTACGAATGGCGCAACGGCGTCGGCGACATCGACAAGCGGCCTCCGATTCTGGATACGGTCTGGAATGCCGTGCAGCCCAACGATGTGGGCACCGACGAGTTCCTTACGCTCTGCCGTCTGCTTGGCGTCGATCCTTACATCACCGTCAACGCCGGCTTCGGCGATGCCTGGTCCGCGAAAGAACTGGTGGAATACACCAACGGCGCCGTCACCACGCCGATGGGCAAGTGGCGCGCCGCCAACGGACACCCGGCCCCGTACAACGTCAAACTGTGGGGCATCGGCAACGAGCCCTGGGGCGACTACCAGATGGGCGCCATGTCACTGCCCCAGTACGAGCTCAAGCACAACCTCTTCGCGAAGGCCATGAAAAGCGTCGATCCAACCATCAAGCTGATTGCCGGCGGCGCAATGCCGGACGTGATGGAAGGGGCTGACCAGGCGAAGCGCATCAATGGGCAGTATGTCCCCGATTATCTATCCGCGGCAGACTGGAGCGGCCAGATGCTGAAGAACTGCCTGGACAACATCGACATGCTCAGCGAGCACTACTATGCCTCAGGCACCGAGCATACGGACATGAAACTTGGCAAGAAGGTTCCCATCAATCCGCCGCTGAGTTTCATCGAGTGGAACCGCGCGCCGGCCGTGCAGGTTCGCGCCAAGTACGAACACTATCAGCAGTACCTGAAGCTGATTCCTGCGCTGCAGGCCAAGCCAGTTCCCGTGGCCATTGACGAGTGGGCTTACTTTGGCGGCGGACCGAACTCTTACAAGGTGGTTCCGGCCTATGCCTGGGCCTTCCACGAAATGTTCCGCCATTCCGAGGTCTTTCAGCTTGGCGCATTTACCTTCGCTACGGCCATGATTAGCCAGAACCACACCGAGGCCGTTCTGAATCCCACCGGCATGCTCTTCAAGATGTACCACGATCACTTCGGCATCATCCCGGTCGCAGTTTCCGGCGATTCGCCGCAGCCCAAGCCTGTCTTCCCTGCCGGCGGCGACCAGCCCGCGGTCAATCCCGGCAGCGACACTTATCCGCTGGATGTGAGCGCGGCCCTCAGCGCGGATCGCAAGACGCTCACCTTTGCCGTTCTGAATCCATCGGACTCAAAACAGAGCATGAAGCTGGCGATCAGCGGCGTAAAGCTGGCTAGCCACGGAACTCTCTGGCAGATGGCCCCCTCGTCTGTGAATGCGGTCGTCGCGGTCGGCAAGACGCCGGAGGTTGCAGTCGAGGAACATGCGCTCGGATCGATTCCCGATACGATTGAGGCGCAGCCATTCAGCGTCAATATCTACTCGTATCAGCTCCAGTAGCGTGCCAGCTTGAATGCATGGGCGTGAAGGTTGAAGCCTGGGTAGCAGCGTCGAAGCCTACCCAGGCAGAAACAGTGAAAGGACATCGAGGATGAGAACAGTTTTGTTGGCACTATGCATCGCGGCTGCTTCCTTCACAAGCTGGGCCGCGGCGCCCACCGCCAAGGTGGAACAGGGCTTGCTGCAAGGAACAACAGAAAACGGCCTGACGGTCTACCGCGGCGTTCCATTCGCTGCGCCGCCCGTGGGCGATCTGCGTTGGCGCGCGCCGCAGCCCGCGGCCAAATGGGAGGGTGTGCGCCCGGCCGACAAATTCGCGCCGGAATGTATGCAGGGCAGTTACGGCAGCCCGGCTCCCTCAATGAGCGAGGACTGCCTTTATCTGAATGTCTGGACGCCGGCGAAGTCGGCCTCGGCCAAGGTGCCGGTGCTGGTCTGGATCTACGGCGGCGGCTTTGCCGGCGGCGCAACCTCGATTCCTGGCTATAGCGGAGACGTCCTGGCCAGGAAAGGCGTGGTGCTGGTCAGCATCGCCTACCGCCTGGGATCGATCGGCTTTCTCGCGCATCCAGAGCTGAGCGCGGAGTCGCCTAATCACATCTCCGGCAACTATGGCCTGCTCGATATGATTGCCGGCTTGCAGTGGATCAAGAAGAACATCGCGGCCTTTGGCGGCGATCCGAACAAAGTAACAATCTTCGGCGAATCTGCCGGCGGAATTGCTGTCAGCCAGTTATGCGCTTCGCCGTTGACCAAGGGCCTTATCACCGGTGCCATCAGCGAGAGCGGCGGTTCCTTTGGCCCCCCCCGGCCCTCCGGCGCGCCCGGAGAAAATATGCGGCCTCTGGCGAGTGCCGAGAAGGACGGCCTGGCCTTCCAGATCAATGCGGGAGCCAACAACCTCGCGGATCTGCGCAAGCTGCCGGCGGAGAAGATTCTGGCCGCCACACGCGGAATGGCCTGGCCGAATACCGATGGCTGGGTAATTCCAGACGATCAGTACAAGCTTTACGACGCCAAGAAGTTCAACGATATTCCGGTCCTCATCGGCTACAACTCGGACGAAGGCGCCAGCTTCTCCCATGAAAGCTCGCCCAAAGCGTATAGCGACGGCGTGCGCAAGCGTTACGGCGCATTTGCCGACAGCCTGCTCAAGGCCTATCCCGCCGGAGAAAAGTCCGTGCCCAAGACGGCGCGCGACCTCGCCCGCGACGCGGCCTTTGGCTGGCAAACCTGGATCTGGGCGCGGCTGCAATCCAGGCAAGGCTCCTCCAAGGTCTTCATCTACTACTTCGATCAGCATCCGGATTTCCCCGTGGGCTCGGAGCATGAAGGCTTTGGCGCATGGCACGGCAGAGAGGTTCCCTACGTCTTCGGCCGCGTCAGCGACATCCCCAACGAAGTTCCCTCCGCGACGGACCGTGTGATCTCCGATGCGATGGTGACCTATTGGACCAACTTTGCCAAGTATGGCGATCCCAATGGCAAGGGCATCGCCAAGTGGCCGGCCTTTAGCGACCAGCATCCTGAATATATGTATTTCGCCGGAACGCCGCACCCCGGGCCGACGCCCAACGAAGAGGGCCTGAAGGCGCTCGATGCCTACTTTGCATGGCGCCGTTCACCGGAGGGCATCCGCGCCTCGGCGGTTGAAGACGCCAGGCCCGCAACAACCAATGTGATGGGCTCGTCGTTTCCGCGCGTTCTGGCGGACCACAGCGCGGCCTTCCAGATCAAGGCGCCTGCGGCCAAGTCGATGGATGTCGATATCACCGGGAAAAAATTCCCGATGACCCGCGGCGACGATGGCGTCTGGACGGTAACCACGACGCCGCTGGTTGAAGGCTTCCACTACTACGCGCTGGACGCCGACGGCGTCCGTATGAACGATCCCGGCAGCCACTCCTACTTTGGAACCGGCATGGACGCCAGCGGCATCGAGATTCCCGAAGACGGCGTCAGCTACTATCTGGCCAAGGATGTGCCGCACGGCGATGTCCGCATCCGCACTTATCACTCGACGGTCACAGGCCAATGGCGGCGCTGCCTTGTCTATACGCCGCCGGATTACGACGCCAACACCAGCGCACGTTATCCGGTGCTCTATCTCCAGCACGGCATGGGCGAGGACGAAACCGGTTGGATCTTCCAGGGCCATGCCAACCTGATTCTGGACAATCTGATCGCGGAGAAGAAAGCCGTGCCCATGATCATCGTGATGGACAACGGCTATGCTTCCCGGCCCTTCGGCCCCTTCGGTCCCGCCCCAGCAGCCGGCGGAGAGAGCACTGCCTTCGATGATGTGATGATTAAAGACGTCATTCCCATGATCGACTCGACCTTCCGCACCATTCCCGACCGCGATCACCGCGCAATGGCCGGCCTTTCCATGGGCGCCAACCAGGCCTTGCATCTGGCGACGGGCCATCTGGACACCTTTGCTTACATGGCAGGATTCAGCGGCACCATGAATGGCTTGAGCACTGAGGCGCTCGATCCCGCAACGGCGTTTGGCGGCATCTTCAAGGACGGAGCGGCCTTCAACCAGAAGGTGAAGCTGCTTTGGCTGGGCATGGGCACCGAGGAACCGATGCCCTTCCCTAAGTCAATCGGCGCATTCCGCGCGATGCTCGACAAGGCGGGTGTCAAGTACGTCTTCTTCTCCTCGCCCGGCACGGCCCATGAATGGCTCACCTGGCGGCGCGATCTGAACGACTTTGCCCCCAGAATCTTCCAGTAGGAACGTAACGATTGATCCGGCCCCTATGAATAGCAACACGGTTTGGGTGCCCCACCCTCGCAACGCCTTTGTTCTTGTCGCTAGGGTTGGGGGAGCACGATGCAAATCTCTTGGGCCGGATCAACTGAATCAGCGCCGGCATTGCCCGCGGTGCTCTCTCTGTGAATGCAACATAACTACGAATGAGGTTAAAAATGAAGGCTACCAAATTGTGTTGTGCGGGTGTACTGGCAGTTGCCGCTTCAATGGGCGCCTTGCTTTCCGCTCAGGTGCAGACGATTGTTCCACCGGTGATTCCGGGCGCGAAGCCCGTTACGGTCGAGCACATCAAGATTCACGGCGCAGCTCTGGAAGGCAATCTGGAAGGCGACGCCGTCGACCGCGACGCGATCGTCTTCCTACCGCCCAGCTACAGCCAGGATAAGCAGCGCCGCTATCCGGTCGTCTATGCGCTGCATGGCTTCTTCATTGGGGCCGCGCAGTGGACTGGTGAGATTCACGTGCCGCAGACCATCGAGGGCGCATTTGCCGAGGGCGCCAAAGAGATGATCGTCGTCCTGCCGGATTCCAAGACCATCTATAACGGATCGATGTATTCCAGTTCCGCAACCACCGGCGATTTTGAAAACTACATCGCCCACGATGTGGTCACCTATATTGATGCGCATTACCGGACAATTCCCGAACGAACGAGCCGTGGCCTGGTGGGCCATTCGATGGGCGGCTACGGAGCCTCGCGCATCGGCATGAAGCACTCCGACGTCTTCGGCGCTCTCTACATCATGAGCCCGTGCTGTATGTCTCCGATGACCGGCGGAGGTTTTGGTCCTCCGGAAAAAATGAAAGAGATGGCGATTGCCAACGAGAAGAAGATCGCCGAGGCAAAGTCGCCCGCCGATGCGGCAGGTCTTTTGCCGGGCTTCGGCGTTGCCCAGCTTGCTACCGCTGCCGCCTGGGCTCCCAACCCGAAGAACCCGCCGCTGTATCTCGACCTGCCGACCAAGAACGGCGATCCGGTGCCGGAGATTCAGGCGAAAATGACCGCCAATTCACCCCTGGCCTTCGTCGATCAGTACATCGGGAACTTGAAGCAGTACCGCGCCATCTCGATGGACGTGGGCGATCAGGACGGCTTGCGCGTCGATGCGGCCAAGCTGCACGGCATCCTCGATAGCTACGGCATCGCGAACAGCTTTGAAATCTATCCCGGCACGCACACCAGCGCCGTTGCCGATCGCTTCCAGAATCATGTGATGCCGTTCTTTAGCAAGAATCTGTGCTTCAATACAAGTTGTAAGTAGTCCATCCAAGCAGGAGTATAGCCATGATTGACCGTTCCCGTCGCAGTTTCCTTAAAACATCCGCCGGCGCCGCCGGTCTCTGCTTCCTGGGTTCTTCGACGGTACTCCGGGCTTTGTCTGCCGACGAGCCGGGGCATCCCGCGGGAAGGCTCGTTCCCTTCCCGCTCGCCTCGGTCCGTCTTGGCAACGGCATCTTCCGCGAGCAAGAGCAGATCAACGCCCGCTATCTTGATTCGCTCTCGGTTGATCGGCTCCTGCACTCCTTCCGCATTACGGCGGGCCTTCCCTCCAGCGCCACGCCCTATAAGGGATGGGAAGACCCCTCCTGCGAGCTGCGCGGCCACTTCGCCGGCGGCCACTTTCTTTCTGCCGTAGCGCTGGCTTCGGCATCTTCAGGCAATTCCGTTCTCAAGACCCGCGGCGATGAACTCGTCGCGGGCCTCGCCGCCTGCCAGAAGAAGATCGGAAGCCGCTATCTCAGCGCATATCCGCAAGAGATTTTTGAGCATCTGGCACAGGACAAGCCGGCCTGGGCGCCCTTCTACACCTACCACAAGATTATGGCTGGCCTGCTCGATATGTATCTTCTCACCGGCAACACCGACGCCTTGCAGATCGCCAAAGGCATGGGCCAATGGGCGCAGGATTTCATGGGCAGCTTCAGCGCCGAGCAGCGCCAGCGTATGCTGCGCACCGAGTATGGCGGCATGAATGAAGTCCTCGCCAGCCTCGCGGCCGTTACCAAAGAGGAGCGCTACCTTGACGCAGCTCACCTCTTCGAGCAGCCTGGCTTTCTCGATCCGCTCGCCGGCCGCCGCGACGAGTTGCAAGGCCTGCATGCGAACACGCACGTCCCCAAGATCATCGGCGCGGCCCGCATGTACGAAGTCACCGGAGATCGCCGCTATCGCGCGATTGCCGAATACTTCCTCGAAGAAGTGCTCGCCGCGCGCAGCTACGCCATCGGCAACACCAGTCTCGACGAATTCTGGAAGACGCCCCCGGACCATCTCGAAGGAACCCTTGCCTGGAAGAATGCCGAGTGCTGCGTAGCCTACAACCTGATGAAGCTTGAGCGCCACGTCTTCAGTTGGACCGGCGACACGCGCTGGATGGATACCTACGAGCGCTCCCTCTTCAACTGCCGGCTCGGAACGCAGAACGCGCAGGGGCTCAAACAATACTTCTTCCCGCTCGCCGCCGGCTATTGGCGCGCCTACAACTCGCCCGAAGAATCCTTCTGGTGCTGCACGGGCACCGGCGTCGAGGAATTCGCCAAGTTCGCCGACACGATTTACTTCCACCGCGGCGGAGACCTCTACGTCAACCAGTTCATTTCCTCCACGCTCGACTGGCAGGATGAAGGCCTCGTCCTCGAGCAGGTCACGCAATTCCCGCGCGAGCAGGGTACGACGCTCAAAGTCAAATCCTCACGACCGGCTCTCCGCGCCATCCACGTCCGCATTCCCGCCTGGACAACCGCGGAGGCTGCCGTGAAGATCAACGGCCGCCCGCTCGATGCCGTGGCTGATCCCGGCTCCTATCTCGCCATCCGCCGCGTCTGGCAGCCGGGCGACACAGTCAGCATCAGCCTCCCGATGGAAGTGCGCCAGGAGCCGCTGCGTGGCGACCCGTCCCTTGCTGCCGCCTTGTATGGCCCGCTAGTTCTGGCCGCCGATATGGGAGCCGCTCCTGCGGATGAAGCCTGCCACATCATTCACAGCGGCGAAACCGCGCCCAAGAATCCGCCCGCTGCCTCTGCCTTGCCAAAAGTCGCGGCTGCATCAGATGCGGACGCGAAGCAATGGCTTCAGGTCGAATCCGCATCGGAGCTGCGCTTCAATGCGGCTGGCGAAGGCGCGGCATACAAGCTGATGCCCATGTATCAGATCGGCGATCAGCGCTACTCCGTCTACTGGCAGATGCGGGACGCGAAGAAATAGATTTGAGGCGCAAACCCGCATCCGCATCGTTGTCGTTCTTGTGCTTGGAATCTCCCGGCTCCGCTTCGTCCGGCCGTCTTTTTTGCTCGCAAAGCTATCCACTTGAGCAGCGGCAAGAACGGTGATCGCGAATTCTCCTAGCTGATGGACAGCAACGACTTTCTGCTTGTAAAGCTGAAACTCAGTCAGGTGAGCAAGTGAAAGTTCAAGTGTTCACCAGATTGCCTGTAAGAGAAATGAGGAGCAGAACCACCCGTTCTGCGACCCGCCGAGAGGAAGATGCTATGTCACTCAGGAAGTTCGCGCCGCTTCTTATCCTGATCAGTATGTTGAGTGCTGCGTCTGTGGCTCAGACTGCCCCTGCGCACCCAAACTGGCCTGGTCCAGGGAAACTCTTTGTCGGGACCTGTTATCAGCCCATCGACCGCACACCCGTGCAGATTGATCGCGACATCGCGATCATGAAGCACGCGGGATTCAACGTCGTGCGCATGGGAGACCTGTCGTGGGATTCCTTTGAGCCCTCGCAAGGCAAATTCACCTTCGAGTGGTTCGACCAGGTGATGGACAAGATGCAGGCCAACGGGATTCGCGTGATTCTCGACATCCCCGGCTCTCCCGCTCCCATCTGGCTTCATCGCGCGTACCCAGGCGTCGATCTGGTCAGCCAGAACGGCACGCGCCTTCCTCCAGCTGAGCGCTACATGGACAACATCAGCGATCCGGGTTACGTGCGCGAATTGGGAATCATGGCCGACGCGCTGACCAGGCGCTATGCCCATCATCCAGCGGTAATCGCCGTCGGCTACAACAACGAAATCGGCAACGGTTTCATGTCCTATTCGGAAGCCGATCGGAAGCGGTTCATCACATGGCTCAAAAAGAAGTACGGAACCATTGAAGAGCTCAACAAAGCTTGGGCCACACAGCGATGGTCACGCCGTCTGAACAGCTTTGACGACGTTGACTTGCCACTCGGAGACGGGCCAGGGCCTTTCGAACGCTATCTGGATCTCCACCGCTACTGGTCGGATGTTACGGTAGCGCGGCTTGAGGAACTCAATGCCATCCGCCAGCGCAATATGCCGGAGCTGCCGTCGATCTCGAATCTCTGGGATACCGCGGGGCGGCGCGGTTTCGATTATCTGGCTACGTACAAGTCGTATGTCTCATACGGCGCCGAGGGCTTCTACCCCGGCGACCCCGTCAGTGGCGCCTTTGGTGCGCTGACGACGAAAGGCGATCTGGAAACGCCCATCTGGTTCAACGAATTCACGGCAGGCGGCGGCGGTGACTACGGCACACCGGGCCGAAGCCGGATGTACGCCTATCTCGGGCTTATGATGGGCGCGCAAGGAACGCTTGCATGGACCTTCAATAGTCATCTTGGAGGAGAAGAGCAGGCGCTCTTTGGGCTCGTTGACCACGACGACACTCCCTCCTGGAAAGTGGATGAGTTCGCGCGCATCGCTTCCGAATTCAAGCAGCTTGAAAACTTCGGATTCCCACGCTACACGCATCCGCAAGTGGCCATCGCCTATTCCTTCGATTCCTTCATCGATTCAAGTCCAAACACTCCCTCCAATACGACGCGTCAGTTCTTCAAGCCTGCCTATACGGACCAGGTGCAGGGCGCCTTTGAGCCTCTTTTCCGCGCAAACATCGATACGGCCATCATCAATGTTGGCCACGCCGATCTGGCGCCCTACAAGCTGGTCATCGTGCCGGCCGATTACGTGATGGACGAGGCCAGCGCCAAGGCCCTCCGCGAGTACGTAAGCGCTGGCGGCACCGTTCTGATGACAGCGTTTTCCGCCAAAGTCGACGAGCACGGACAATGGTTCAACACGCCGCTGCCCGGCCGCTTGAGCGACGTTTTTGGGTTGAAGACCAACGCCTTCTACAACACTCCTGCGACGCTGAAATTTCAGTTGAATGATGCCTCGGTCGAAACCGCGGTGCATCACTACGAAGTGCTTGAACCGTCCACGGCGACGGTCGTCGCGCGATTCACGAATACAGCGGACCATACTCCTGCTGTCACGATCAACAAGTTCGGCAAAGGCAATGCGATCTATCTGGCCACGGAATCGAATGCCTCCGCGATCACGCCGTTGATGAGTTATCTCTATGTGGTCGCAGGTATTCAGCCTGGCCCCAAAACTCCCGATGGCGTTTATGCGAGGATTGTCGACGGACGCACTCTTTACGTAAACACGACCAGTGAAGAGAAGAGAATCCCCATCTCCTCCGTCAAAAAGGACATCCTCAGCAACCGTACATATGATGGAGCTATTGTCCTGGGACCGCAGGAGGCTGATCTGATTCAGTAGTCGGCCGTCTCATGCCGGATAGTCTCGGCGCTTTCGCTGAGGGCCGGTAACTCCCCCTTTCGGAAAGAAAGCGAAACTGGCGACGGAACCCGACCGTCTATTTAAGAAAGCAATGGAAGCGAGGCACGGATGATGAATGCAAGGATTTGTTTGCTGGTTGGGTGCGCGGCGCTGATGGCCGCGGCCGCGCAAGGGCAATCGAAGAGCGCTTGCGAAGCGCTGAAGCAACTGACGATTCCCGGTGTGAAGATGGAAGTCAGCCGGGCAGAGATTCTGCCCGCCGGACCGGCGCCAAACGAAGGCCCCTGGAGTTATCAGGGACCGCTGCCTGAGCGCTGCCAGGTGGAAGGCGTGCTGAACAAGCGCGTTGGCGTTGACGGCAAGCCTTACGGCATTCGCTTTGCCTTTGCGCTGCCCAGCGGCTGGAACCAGGACTTCCTGATGCAGGGCGGCGGCGGCGCCAACGGCACTGTCGGAGCGCCCATCGGCGCAACTGCCGCTGCGGACAAGCCCGCTCTGACCCGCGGCTTCGCCGTGGCCAGCAACGACACCGGCCACCAGGGCGCGGGTTTTGACTTTGGCTTCATGAAGGACGAACAGGCGGCTCTCGATTTCGCCTACGAGGCAAATCATCGGGTCGCGGACGTGGCCAAGCAATTCATCGCGGCTTACTATGGCAAGCCAGCAGCCCACTCGTACTTCGTCGGCTGCTCAACGGGCGGGCGCGAGGGCATGATCCTTACCCAGCGCTATCCGGAAGAATTTGACGGCGTTGTCTCCGGTGCGCCGGCGCGCCGGACTGGCTATTCCAACCTCGCCTCGGGCCCCTGGGCCGCGGTTGCCTATAACCAGGCAGCGCCCAAGGATGCCGACGGCAAGCCGATCATCTCGCAAGCGCTCTCCGATGAGGATCGCAAGCTCGTCATCGGTGCGCTGCTCAAGCGCTGCGACGCCAAAGACGGCGTGGCCGACGGCATGATCTTCGACCCGCTGGGCTGCGACTTCGATCCGGCGGAACTCGAGTGCAAGGGCGCAAAAGACGCCACTTGCCTCTCTCCTGCGCAGGTCAAGGCGATCAAGACGGCCTTCGGAGGACCGAAGAACCTTCACGGCGATCAGGTGTATCCAGGCTACCTCTATGACACCGGCGTTGCCGCCAAGGCGCCCATCCCCGGCATGTTGGCGATTGGGCGCGGCATCTTCGGCCCGCCAACGACGGCGATGGAGATCGACGTCGATCAGATGTCCAAGGCCGCCGAGCAGCCTCTGGTGGACGCGCTCTCAACCAACCTGACCACCTTCGCGAACCATGGCGGCAAGCAGATTTTCTATCACGGAGACAGCGACCCCTGGTTCTCCGCTCTGGACACGCTTGGCTACTATCGGGCCATGGCCGCCGAAAACGGAGGCCTTGAAAAGGTGTCTGACTGGAGCCGCTTCTTCTTTGTGCCCGGAATGGGCCACTGCGGCGGTGGAGAGAAAGCGCTGGATAATTTCGATATGCTCGGCGCCATCGTGAACTGGGTGGAAAAAGGCATCGCGCCCCAGTCGGTCGAAGCCAGCGGCAAGGCCTTCCCCGGCCGCACTCGCCCGCTGTGCGCATACCCCAAACATGCGCAGTACAAAGGCAGCGGCAACACCGAAAAGGCTGAGAACTTCGAGTGCCGATGAACCACCCGTTCCGTTCTGTTCCCTGACTCGATCAATCCGCTCAGTTCTGATCAAGAGCTGAGCGGAAATGGCTTCAAATGCGACATATTGCTTGGGGCCTGCAATACGATCCACGCCAGTGCTGCGGCGATTTGACCTGCTCCCCTGAATCTCTGGCAGGCAAAGCTCGAGTCCTATCGTGATTGAGCCGCCCCGGATTTCTGTATCTTTCGCGACTCGATCTATTGGCGTTCAAGTTTCTCCTGGGCTTGATTGCTGGGCCTGGAACTTGGTCCCAAGACAGTTGCCATCTGAAAGAACCCGCTCCATCGAGGCAACACGACGAACACCAGGAGTTCTCCCGCGGCATGTTCAACCCGCTGAAGCCTGAAAAGGCAAGAAGCCGTGATAAATTGTTGTCAGGAGTTCATCTTGTTAGTCAGGAAAGCAGTGATCACGGCTGCGGCGCCGTCGCAGCGCACATTGCCTTTGCAGACTCTTGTTGACGGCGACGGCAACAAGAAATCGTTGCTCCAGATTCTGATCGAGCAGTCGCTCACGGCGGGCGCAGAGGAAATAGCCGTTGTGGTCTGCCCCGGCGATGAGGCCTCTTATGCGCAGGCTGCCGGGCCTCACGCTTCGTCGGTCCGGTTTATTCCTCAGAACGAGCCGCGCGGCTATGGCCACGCCATCCACTGCGCGCGTTCCTTCTTGAGCGACGACCCCTTTCTGCACATGGTGGGCGATCATCTCTACGTCAACGCAGCGCCGCAGCCCTCCGCACAGCGACTGGTGGAATTGGCCCAGAAGGAACGGTGCTCGGTGAGCGGCGTGCAGCCCACGCGCGAGAGCCTGCTTTCCCGCTATGGAACCGTCGGCGGCCGCCGCGTTCCCTCCCGCAGCGACGTGTATCGCGTCGAGACGGTGATTGAAAAGCCGACACCCACCGAAGCGGAGCTCAAGCTGCTGGTTCACGGCATCCGCGCCGGTTACTACCTCTGCTTCTTCGGCATCCATGTGTTTACCCCGACGCTGATGGATATTCTGGAACGCAAGTTGGCAATCGCGTCTGACAGGCCGGTTACGCTGGTGGATGCGCTGGTCGAGCTGGCGCGCAGGGAACAATATCTTGCCATCGAGGACAAGGGCAGGCGCTACGACCTGGGAGCGACCTATGGCTTGCTGATTGCTCAGCTTGCACTGGCCCTGAACGGCCGCGACCGCGGTGAGGTATTGTCGGAGATGCTGGAGCTGTTCGCCGACCGTGAACTGTCCGGCATCGCCGGAGGCACGGCAAAGTGAGCCGCCTCACAGATGTCATTACCAGTGGCGGTGAGCAGCGCGATTCAGCGCTGGACGCTTTGTGCAGCGGAATTCCCCTCGACGCGCTTCTTGCTGAATGCCAGGCGCTGGACGACTTCCGCCGCGGTTGCGACAATCTCTACGAACGCGTCAGGGCGCTGTTTTTCCTTCACGCCATCCACCGCTTTCACGTTCCCCGGCTCGCCTCTGCAGCCGTGGCCGCGCCGATTCCCTTTGCCGGCTTTGAAAACCTGCTGGAACGGCGCTTCGAGGAGGCGATAGAGATATTCCTCGCCGCACAGGCCGAACAAGGCGCTAGCGGCGCGATCTCCAGCGCGCTGGCCGTCAGCTATCGATCGCTCGGCTTCCAGACCCTGGCCGACCAGGTACGTAGCAGCGTGCGTAACGTGCGCGGCAACCAATGGATGTTCCGCGCCGGCCACACGGATGACTATCCTCTTCGCCTGCGTCCTGAACTGCTTGCTGGCCATCCGGTGTTTCCGATCCTGCATGAAGCTACGCCCGTCCGCATGGACCTGACACATAGCGGCTGGAGCGATATTTTCTTTCTGGGTATGGATTTTCCCGAGGGTGCGCGCGTCATCAATGCATCGATCGACCTCACCCTCCATGGCGCAGCACAGGGGGGTGCTCAGCCCAGGCCGCCGGTGGAGACGTGGTTTCGCGTGATAGATCAACCCGTCATCCGCCTGACCAGCGTAGACCTGCACACATCCGCCGACGTGGCTTCCATTGCTGAGGTCTTCGACTTTCCTCGCGATTATCTTGGACTGCTCAAGGCAGGCGTAATAGCCAGCGGCATCATCCCTCCCGGCATCGAGGGCGCTACCCAGCTCCTGGCCGCTCTGCTGGAGCGCCTGACGGGAAAGCCCGGCTACGGCATAGAAATCGCCTGCCGGGTGAACAACATTCCCAAAGGCTCGCGGCTGGCGGTTTCCACCACCCTTTTGGCCAGCATCATTGCCGTCTGCATGCGCGCTACCGGCCAAATTCATTCCCTCACCGGGGGGATGGAAGAACAGGACCGCAGGCTGGTAGCCGCACGCGCCATCCTGGGCGAGTGGCTCGGAGGAAGCGGCGGTGGCTGGCAAGACTCCGGCGGCGTCTGGCCCGGCATCAAGCTCATCCATGGCGTGCGCGCTGCGGAGGGCGATCCCGAGTTCGGCGTGAGCCGCGGGCGCTTGCTCCCGATTCACAGGATCTTTACCGATGATGAAGTACCGCGGGCTGCGCGCGAGAAACTGCAACAAAGCCTGGTGCTGGTACACGGCGGTATGGCGCAGGACGTTGGTCCTATTCTTGAAATGGTCACAGAGAAGTACTTGCTGCGCAGCGAGACCGAGTGGCTCGGACGCCGCCAGGCGATCGCGATCCTCGATGAGATCACCGCCCATCTCAAACTTGGTGACATCCGCGCGCTGGGTGGCTGCTTGCAGCGCAACTTCGATGGCCCCATTCAGACCATCATTCCCTGGGCCGCCAACCTGTACACCAACACGCTGATCGAGCGCGCACGCAAGGAATTCGGCGACGATTTCTGGGGCTTCTGGATGCTCGGCGGCATGAGTGGCGGCGGCATGGGATTCCTTTTCGATCCCAAACGCAAAGCTGAAGCTCAGATACGCATGCAGGCCATCATGAACGAGACACGGAAGCAGATGGAGCGCAGCGTGCCTTTCGCCATGGAACCTGTGGTTTACGATTTCGCGATCAACGAACAAGGGACCCAAGCCACGCTGCTTTCTGGTGACGATGCCCTGATGCCCGAAGGCTATTACACCCTCCATGTGCCTGGGCTCATTCGCACTGAAGTTTCTCAACTGTCGTCCGTACGTCGCGCCGAACTGGAGCGCTTCACCGCGGCATGCCGCTCGAATGCGGAATACGCAGGCATGATTCACACCCTGTTCGACCACATGCTGCCGGCCGCACAGAACAGTGAAGAGGACCAGGCGCGACCGCTGAAAACCCTCCTCGACAACTATGGCTTCGACCGGCTGCAGCATGAACAGGTCCGTCAGGATCTCCGCTCAGGCCGCATCGGCTTGGCGCAGAACCGCCTGCCCCTCACCAGCCTCATTGAAGACGCGGAGGCAGATTCCCTTGACGATCGCCATCGCGCCGCGGGTCTCGATGCCCTTGCCGCGGGACGCGTCGCCCTCGTCTCACTGGCGGGAGGCGCCGGCACACGGTGGACCAGGGGCGCCGGCGTCGTGAAGGCCCTGAACCCTTTCTGCAAGCTCGGCGGACGCTATCGCAACTTCATAGAGGTTCACCTCGCAAAGAGTTTGCGCACCAGCCGTCTGTGTGGAACGCCGCTTCCGCACATCATCACCACCAGCTATCTGACCCACGAGGCTATCTCTGCTCACCTCGCCGAGGAGCATAACTACGACTACCCCGGCCCACTGCTGCTTTCGCCTGGACGCAGCATCGGCTTGCGCATGGTTCCCATGGAACGCGATCTGCGGTTCGCTTGGGAAGAGATGCCCCAGCAGATGCTCGACGCGCAAGCGCAGAAGGTGCGCGAAGGCCTGCATGCTGCTTTGATTCAGTGGGCGCGAAGCGCCGGCGAGGGTTCCGATTACACCGACAATAAGCCGGCGCAATGCCTGCACCCGGTGGGTCACTGGTATGAAGTTGCCAACCTGCTGCGCAACGGCACGCTGCTGCGGCTGCTTGAGATGCGCCCGCAGCTGAGCTATCTCATGGTACATAACATCGACACGGTGGCAGCGGATGCCGACCCGGATATTCTGGGTTACCACATCCACAGCGGCGCCGCGCTCACCACGGAAGTGATCGCACGGCACATTGAAGACCGCGGCGGTGGTCTGGCCCGCGTGAATGGCCGGGTTCGTTTGATGGAGGGCCTGGCGCTGCCCAGCGAAGAACTGGAGAGCCAGCTCCGCTACTACAACAGCGCTACCTATTGGATTGATGTCGATCGTTTGCTTGCTGTCTTCGGTCTTACCCGCGATACACTCTCTGACGCGAAACGTGTAAGCGAGGCTGTTCGCGCCATGTCTGCGCGCATGCCCACCTACATTACGCTCAAAGATGTGAAGAAGCGCTGGGGCAAGGGGCAGGAAGACATCTTCCCTGTCGCGCAGTTCGAGAAGCTCTGGGGAGATATGACCGCGCTTCCCGAACTGGACTGCCGCTTTGTGGCCGTACCGCGCGTACGCGGACAGCAGTTGAAGGAGCCCGCCCAGCTCGACGCCTGGCTGCGTGACGGCAGCGCAGCGCACACCGAGTCATTGTGTGCTTGGCGTGAAGTTGCAGGCTGATCGTCCTGCCTGCGACCACTGCGCCTGGCGACGGCCGCATCACAGGGCGCCGACAGGCCTGGCACATTTCAATACCAGCCCAACGTGTACACGGTGGGTGCCAACGGCGTACAACTCGCGCAAGCTGGAAGGCAATCGCCTCGCTTCGCAACCAAAAAACTATGGCCTGGATGCCGTCGCGTATCACGCCGGCATCCAGGCCATTTTTCAGCACTGATACATCACTTCAAGCCCGATTGGCAACGTACCAGTTATAGGCGTGCTTCATACCGGCTTCGAAATCAGTAGGCGCAGTCCAACCTAACGCCGCCATCCGGCTCACGTCCATCACCTTGCGCGGCATCCCGTCGGGCTTCGAGCGATCGAATTTGAATTCTCCCTGCCAGCCAATGACCTTTGCGATCCGTTCGGCCAACTCCATAATTGTCATGTCCTTACCGGTGCCGACGTTCAAAAACATCTCGCCGGAATAGTTTTTCATCGCGAAGACACAGGCATCGCCCAGATCGTCCGAGAATAGAAACTCTCGGCGCGGCGTGCCGGTGCCCCATAACTCGACGCTCGGACGGTTCTCGACCTTCGCCGCGTGAATCTTCATGATCAGCGCGGCCACAACATGCCCGCCCTCGGGGGCCGTAGAGATTGGTGGGCATCAAAGAAATGAAATCGCAACCGTATTGCCGCCGGTAAGTCTGACAGAGTTTGATGCCGGCAATCTTAGCGATCGCATAACCTTCGTTTGTCGGCTCCAGCGCTCCGGTCAACAGCGCCTCTTCCCGCATTGGCTGCTCCGCCATGCGCGGAAAGATGCACGACGAGCCGAGAAACAGAAGCTTCTTGACGCCCGTTTTCCGCGCCGCTTCGATCACGTTCGTCTCGATGACCAGGTTCTGGTACAAAAACTCCGCCGGCCGGGTGGAATTGGCCCAGATACCTCCAACCTTCGCCGCGGCCACGAAAACAGCGTCGATCTTCCGGTCGGCCATCCAGTCGTTCACCGCGGCCTGATCCAGCAGATCGAGTTCGCTGTGCGTCGCCGTCACAATTTCGCAGTCTTCGCGCTCCAATCGCCGTGCAATCGCAGAGCCCGACATACCGCTATGTCCTGCTACCCATACCCGCCTGCCCGCCAAATCAAATTCAGTCATTGCCAATTCCTCGCACACGAGACTCTTGCGCTACCGCTTTCAAATCCGACGTCAACATGTCGGAGACCAACTCTGGGAAACTGACGGTGGCTTTCCATCCCAGAACGCGTTCCGCCTTCGACGGATCGCCCAAAAGCAGATCCACTTCAGTGGGACGAAAGTAGCGGCTATCGATTTTCACCAGCGTGTCGCCGCTCCCGGCGTCAATGCCAACTTCGTCAACGCCACGGCCCTTCCATTCGATAGTGCGGCCGACCTCGGAAAAGGCCATTTCGATGAATTCGCGCACACTGTGCGTCTCGCCCGTTGCCAGAACGTAATCGTCCGGCGTTTCTTGCTGCAGGATACGCCACATACCCTCGACATAATCTCGGGCATGACCCCAGTCCCGCTTGGAATCCAGATTACCGATGTAAAGAGTCTCTTGCACCCCCAGATGAATGCCGGCCACGGCACGAGTGATCTTGCGCGTGACAAACGTCTCGCCACGAATCGGACTCTCGTGATTGAACAGAATGCCATTCGAGGCATGCAATCCATAGGCCTCGCGATAGTTGACAGTGATCCAGAAGGCGTAGAGCTTGGCAACCGCGTACGGACTCCGCGGATAGAAGGGCGTGGTCTCCTTTTGCGGCGTCTCCCGCACCTTGCCAAAAAGTTCGGAGGTCGAAGCCTGATAGAAGCGCGTTTTCTTGTCCAGCCCCAAAATCCGGATCGCCTCGAGAATGCGCAGAGCGCCTGTGGCGTCAGCATTGGCTGTGTATTCCGGAACTTCGAAACTGACCTGCACATGGCTCTGCGCAGCTAAGTTGTAGATTTCGTCCGGCTGCACCGCTTGGATGATGCGTATCAGATTCGTGGAATCCGTCATATCCCCATAATGGAGCTGAAGGTGTTGGTCCGGGACATGGGGATCCTGATAAATATGATCAAGGCGCGCCGTGTTGAAAGACGAAGAACGGCGCTTGATTCCGTGTACAAGGTACCCCTTCGAGAGCAAAAGATCCGCCAGATAAGCGCCATCCTGCCCGGTGATTCCCGTAATCAATGCGACTTTTTGCATGACAATTTCCTCCCCTAACCTAACCAAATATTACCTGCCGAGATCTGCTGCCTCGATCGCATGCTCAATCATTCGCGAACAATGCCTGCCTTCTGAGCGCAGACGAGTGCCACAAACAAAGGACTATCAAGGTTCCTTCTCCAAAGCCTTCTTGGTTCATGTAGCAACCGGTAAATCCACTCAAGCCCAGCTTTGCGTACCCAGCCAGGCGCCCATGGAACCGCACCTGCGTGATAGTCAAATGCGGCACCCACCCCAATCATGACAGCGGCTCGAATTCTGCCCAAATGGCTCGCCATCCACTTTTCTTGTTTTGGAGCGCCCAGTCCAATCCAAACTACGTCCGGGTCTGTGCAGGAAATCTTCTCAATGATGCCTTCGTCTTCCTCGTCAGAGAGCGGGCGAAACGGCGGCGAATATGTTCCAACAATCAAAACCCCTGGGAAAAGCAACCGCATCCGTCTGGCAAGTTCTTCCAGTACGTCCGGCCGTCCGCCATACAGGTAATGGCGCAATCCAATTGCGCGGCCTTGGTCCAACAAATAAAGCATCAATTCCGGCCCCGGAGTTCTTTGCTTTTCACTCTTTCCGTCTAAAAGCCGTGCCGCGAGCGACGTCCCAACTCCGTCTGGCAATGTCAAGTCAGCACCGAGAGTCGCAGCAAGCATCTCGCGATCGCGCCGGCACATGAGAATACTGTGTGGATTGGTGACTACAATGTATCTTCTCTCACCGTCATTCCGTGCATCCTCAACGACGTTCAACACCTCTTCGCGCCTGGCAAAAGTGATTGGAACGCCTAACACCCGAACGACAGGAGGATTCCGGCGGTCCTTCCATATATCGTTCTCAGAAATGGCACAGATAGTATGCTTTTTCATATCAGAATGTCCTGCTAATGAACTATGCAATTGGCTCAAGCTATTACGTCCAAATGTCATTCTGGCCGACAGTTGCTTTGACAACGCGCCAAAGATCAAACGTCCCAAAAATGTTCCTCTTCTGGACGTTGCGGCGCTATCGGATTGACACGACCATAACACTACCTATTAAGTCACTTCGCAACCAGAATAACACTACCCTGCCCAGCAACTGGCTCCATTAATGAAATGCCGCACTCGAAATCAATTCAATCACCTCATTTTCGCTCATCCCGAGCCGCCGTGGCTGACGCATAAATGCCTTTCAGAATCTCACCATTAGCGTCCTCCGTATATGCCTTCAGGTAGGTCTGCCGTGCCGCCGCCGACATGCGCTCCAAGGAAGTGGGATGACTCCAAAGAAATCGGATTGATTCGGCAATCTGACCGGCTGCCTTCGGCTCAAATAGAACACCGTTCACGCCATCGTCTACCAGCTCCGTCAAGGCGCCGATACGTGATGCACCCACCGGCACACCATATGCAAAAGCCTCGCGTACCACCATTCCAAAAACCTCATACCATATGGATGGCACTAACAGAAGCTTTGACCTCGCAATCCTCTCTTGCGTTTCACTGAAACTCAGCGCTCCCAAAAATCGAACGCGTTTCAGAGAATACTCCTTAACCCGGGCTCTCAAAGCATCCTGATCTGGTCCATCTCCAATCAAGTCGAGGGCGGGCGCGGCTTCACCCAGCAAGTGCCAAGCCTCAAGCAAGACTTCTGGACCCTTTTCCCCACTAAGTCTGCCAACGAAAAGCGCCTTGTCCTCTCGGTCGCCCCAAGGAATCTCATGAGGCTGGCCTGGATAAAAATGCGGCTTTACGTGTACGCGGCCTCGCGGCAGGCCAGCTTTGGTTACGAGTTCCCGCTGAAAGTTCGATAGCGTGATGAACGCATCGACACACCTTTTCCAGGTCCCGATTCTTCTGTGAAGTGCGATAGATGTCGCCAGCGGAACCGTGGCTGCAACACTGCATCGATAACATGCATGCCTAAGTCCCGGTATCACACTTCGACTGTCTATACAGGTTGTGCAAACCTCGCCAGACCTCAGGGGGATGCCAGCCGCGCAAAAAAGCCGGTAATTATGAAGCGTTATGACATTTGCGCAGGGCAGATCCTTAAGAGACCAGAAGATCGCGGGAGAGATTAACGGAAAAGTGTTATGAACATGCACAATATCCGGCTTCGTCGATTTCGCAAGCGCCCGAATGCTCAAAGCGCTGCTTATGTTCCACGGTGTGACGATACCGCCAATAAGAGTTCCGGCAGCACCAAGGGAACGAATGCTGTCGCTGTGCCTCACGAACTCTATTACCTCTATGCCGAGCTTCTTCAGCAGATCGCGCTCCGCAAGAAATGAGACGTTTTCCCCGCTAGGGCCCGACGATCCGTAGAAATTGTGGACCATCAACACTCGCATACGGCCCCTTTCCAAATTAGGCGATAAAAAACTCCACAAACATAACGGACACTAGCAAATCAACCATGCTCAAGGACAATGACTCCCCTTGCATCAACTCAGGCTTTCCTTGGACGCAGCGGACATCGACCACAACGCTGATCGTATAATTACCGGCATTCAACCTGAATGGGCCATCGTTCGACAAGGTTTATCAGGTCATCTGGGCGTGCTCTATGTGCCCGCCAAAAAACACGATATCATTAGCTCATCCCGTCGCCGAGTGAGCTTCAAACATAACCGCCTAGGAAGGGGACGGAACTCCAGATGAATTGGTTATTGCTAAAGCAAAAGTCGCAGCAGTGGCCTCCGGCGTAATCGCTTCAATGCTCTCTCTACAAGATATGCGCATTGAATCAACCGCCTCTGAAGACGACGAAAAGACCTCCTCTAGTGCGCGCAGAACATCCGCATCGTCGTCTGGCCGAAACTTCCATCCGTTGACCCGATCGTGAATCAGGCTCTCAACAGCTTGGCTATACACGCTTCCTAACACCGGCACCCCTGAGGCGAGCGCTTCGTTCACAACAACTCCCCATTCATCTGCTAGGGTTGGAAACACCATAATGCTCGATCTCGCATAAACGGCAGGCAACTCATCATATCCGACGCTGCCCAGAAACCGCACTTTAAGGTTCTGCGGAAGTTGAATCTCTTCAAACTCCTTTTGCTGAGGGCCAGTTCCAGCGATATCAAACGAGCAGCGAATCTGTGGATGTTCGAGCATGAATCCACTCAGTATGCGCAGAAAACGATCTAGGCCCTTCCTCGGGACCAATTGACCAACAAACAGCAGCGAATGTGCGTCCTGACGCGGAAGATCTGGCGCGCTATCTTGATGAAACGCCGAATTATCGATGGAATATGGAACTGTCCACATCCGTTCGTCGGCCATCCCCAGCGTACGGAGGTAATTCCGGCCACTCTGCCCATTTATGATAACCCCGTCTGCGCAGGCCACCATGATCTTACGAATCGTTGTTCGAAACCAGCCCCGGCCAGCTTCCGTCTTCTCGGATGTCGTTGCCCAGATAATCAGTCGCGTTCGCGGTCTTAAGAGCCTAAAAATGACTGCCCAGCCGGTCTGAGCTCCGAAATGCGGACAAACAATAACCTGAGGGCGCAGTCGAAAGAGCAACACTAAGCTATCAATAGGAAGATGGACAGGCATCAACTCTTTGAAATCCTTCGTCCGCCACCACATATTCACATCCATGCTCTTTTGTATGATGACATTCAGGTTACCGAAATCCGCCCGCCACTGCCGATTGGCCTCCATGGCAGAAGCAATAATAAACTGAATATTTGGAAAACGGTTGCTAAGTTCCCTGAATAGAGGAATCCGGTAGGGCGGGATGAACCCGTGAAATATAACGACTCGTGTGTTGTCACTCATGCAGCCCTTCCATGATATTCGTATATGCTTCACTGATTCTGGCAACCTTGCGGTCCCAAGTCATTTCCTGGGCGCGTTGAAGAGCGCCAATGGAAAGTCGGTTATAAACCACTGAGTCACCCAGCTCCTGGATTGCCCGGCTGAAACCATCGATGCTGGTTTTACAATCACGCAGTGGAACTCTGATTCCGCATTGGTCCGTTACGGCAGTTTTCATTCCGCACACATCATGGCATATTACAGGCATGCCTAACGAAAGCGCCTCTGGTACAACAGTCGAAGTGGCTTCGCAGATGCTTGTATGGAGTAACGCATCGGCTTTGGACATCACGGCTAAAGCCTCCGGTTGCGTGAGCTGGCCGTGCCAGGTTACCATGTGCTCGATGCGAAGGCGCCGAGCCAGCGCTTGGCAATGCGGAGTCTTCGGTCCTGTTCCCAGGATGTCCAGGTGGAACAACTGGTCTTCGGGGAGCCGAGCCATCGCTTCTAACGCAAGTGGCAATGCTTTGCGCGGAATGTGCTGCCCGCTCCACACCAGTCGCAGTGTTTCATTCTCTGCTCTAACGCGGGGCGAATCAGAAATGTTCGAGGTTCCTGTGTCGCTCTGGAGTTCCGCCAAGCCACCCCATCGCTCAATCATGCGCCGCTCGTCCTCTGTTACGGTCCAGGTGAGCGAGGCTTTTCGAGCAGCCTTAGCCGCTCTATGCGAAAAGGTCCTCTGAAAACCGTTTACCAAATAACGCACACAAAACCATAAGCTACCAGTCTGCAAAGATATCTTCAATGGCGGCGAGAACGCGCCGCAGATCGGCCCCCAAAAGAAAGGGATCGCCAGACGCCAAAGATACCCCGGCTCGCGATAACCTTGCATATTCAGATGATGGGACAATTCGAAAGGTCTGCGTGCGTGCATCCTGGCAGCGCACAAATAGGCGTCATTCTGCCACACTTTGTAAGCGAAGTAGTAAAGAAACCACAAGCCTGGGCATCCGTGCATCCAGTGAAGAGTCCGTGTAAATGCGGATGGAGGAACATAACACACCTCCAGGCCCGGGATTGGGCCATGATCCTGGAAGTAGTTTTGCAACTCCTTCTCAGTCCTCCTGCCCCCCGCTAAATCTCCGCAGAGAACCGTTACATCGTGGTATTTTGCCAGCCGTGTGGCAACATTCCAACCTATACCCGGCTCAGAGCCATGATTCGGTGCAATCGCATAAGCTGATAGCAAAACCCGCAAGCGCTTTGGTGTTTCCAGATTCATTATGAATGTCCTATCCACCTAATGTTCTTGCAAAACCAAATGTAAGACGCGGCAAACCGTGCCGCGTCGGTAAGTGTCGAAATGCGCGGAAAACACACAGCGCATGGCGATCGAAACCACAGCTATAAGGTTTATCCAGTCCCTAATGTCCGTCTTCCTCATTGCGATACCAACGGGCGATGTCTTCTGAATCCTGGTCGTCCCTATCTAGCCTGTCGCCGCCAGAGTATCGCTCCTCGTAGATCATAAGTGTCTGCCTCAGGTAAGTATTCGACGTCCGAGTTGAGCGAAGCCATCGCATTTTTACCGCTCGCAGATTCCGCACGTAACGCGCTCACCTCGTCCGACTTCCGCCGTCCGCGAATCGTTGGCTTCCGCCAGGACGTCTCATGCCGCTACCGGTCAACTCAACCGCTCGTTATGGATGCTTCCCGTATCGATTGTGCGAAATGCAGCTAGCAAACCCTCGCCAAACAACTCTGGAGTAAGACCTTCGGCTCTCTCCTGGGCAGCTTTACCCATGACGCGCAGTTCCTCATCGCTTGCACTGAGCGCCGCGCGAATCGCCTGCTCCATTTCTGCGCGGTTATCCGGAAAGAAGGTCCACCCGGTCTTTCCATCCGTTACCAAATCACAAACGGACTGTGCATACCGGCTCCCGAGGACTGGCATGCCGTACATCATTGCTTCGTTTGTGACAAGTCCCCAAACATCTGCAAGCGTTGGAAGAACTAAAATCCCGCATTCTCTGTATATTTCAGGCATGCGCTCGAAAGACACATATCCGAAAAAACGAAATGAAAGATTACGCGGCAAAGATAGATCACGAAGGTATCTTTCATCTGGACCGTAACCAACGAACCACAATTCCACGGAGCAGCTCGAAGTAGACTGAACAGCGACCAAGGCATCCACAAACCGCCGCACGCCTTTTCGGGCATTTAGTGACCCGCTGTATAAAAGCCGACGTCTCTGTATTGAGTTGCGATCGGGGGCTTCGCTTGGCGGACTGAACCCACTGGCGAGGAATGATAGACGCTCGCGGGATTCAGGTACTCCGTACATTTCCAAGAGCTCTTTTGCTCCGCTACTCGTTGCGACGAAGGTATCAGGGAACTTCACGAGCGCCTTCCGCCACCATTTGCGAACGATTCCACGCGGTATGTCAGTATGAGGCGTTCCTTCTGACCAAACAACCAGTTTTACTTTTGGCCTCAAAAGTTTATAAATGCAGGCGATTGCCGTTCGCATACCGAGCTCGCCGCTAAGAATGCGCTCCGGTCGGGCAGTGAGCAAAGAGAAGAACAAGCCGTATGGGAGGTGCAAATAGGACTTTTCCCTGAATCCGAGCGGATGCCTGTAAGTAATCGGAACAGATATCGAGCGAACAACGCGAACATCCAGGCTTCCACTCTCAATAGTCCACTTCCTGTTGCCTTCCATCTTCGTATCAACGAATACAATCGTTCGCAGACGTCGCGAAATGTGTTCGAACGCAGGAAGACGTGCAGGCGAAACAAAATTCGTCAGTATTGCGATTTCCGGTAATTCGGATCGAGCTTGCGTCGTACTTCTTAAGATCCGCTCCCGTTGAGCCCAGTTCGTTTCTACACAATCCCTTAACGCTAAAACAGCGTTTCTCATAGACCGTAAAAGTTTGCTCAGGCTGAATCTCATCATAAATTTCTTTGGGGCGCACCTGCAATTCTAGACGCGGCATCGGTGCTACACAGTCCTCGCAAACATATTCAAGAGTGTTGGCTGTTATCTCGCCGATAACTTAGGAGTCGATGCTAAGGTCCACGCTGGTAAACAACCATATTCCAAAAGGCTGGCCGACCGATCATTCGCTAGCAATTTGTGCCGGAGCTGATCGACTAACCCCTGAGGTAGTGCGGATCCAGTTGTCATGGCATAGCCCCTGAACGCTGTTTCCCACGGGGATCCAGGCATAACAGCCTTCATCAATTCAACACTCTCCTTGGTTGGTGCGCGCTCAGACTTCTGAGTCTCTTCTACACCCCAAAATGTATACAATCCGCTTTCGTACGTAAGTTGAGGCTCATACCACAGATATAGTCCATTCGAAAGAAAGCCTGCCATGAGGCTGTACGATGAGATGGAACAAATGCACAGATCTGCCTGTGACATGAGCAAGAGGTCACTGCATTCCGATAAAACTCCCGATCCGGCCTGATCGGGGTTAAACCGGCGCACCGCTTCATCAAATGCGGGACCGCCCCTATCCGTGAAAAAATGGAATTGTACTGCGTCTCCCAGTTCTCTTTGAATTGTCTCACAGACTGTGAGGTACCATTCTCCTGGAATTTGCAAATTCCATTTGCCCCGAGCATTTTCGTCGTCCGAAAGGGTCGTAAAGTCGGCGCCGAAGCGCATATGAACAGCAACAAATAGTTTGGACCGATCGAGCTTCGAAGCAATATCGTAAATGTTCCGAAGTGCATTGCGGCTGTTCAGCAGTTTGGATAAAAGAAACTGCCGTGCATTCCGGATGCCCAAATATCCACCGTACATTCCGCCCACAGTCACAATGAACGATCGCCGCTCATCTAGGCCTCTGGCTTTCGCCCATTTTTCGACAGCCTTTCCGAAGTCATCCTCGCCGCTCTCCCAATAGTCACGTTCAGTAAAAGCGTAATGCGGAAGACGCTTGAATATCTCCTCTAGCAGTACATCCGTTCGGCTTGTCTGGAAGTTGCGATAATACTTGCGCTTATTGATGCCCCAAGAGGGCCCAATCAAATGAGCGTCAAGCACTTGGCTGGCAATCCAACCTTTGGCCCAGGGTAGCATCTCGTTTCCAAGACCCTCACCCCGCCTTCCCCCGCGTTGTGCTACAACAAACCTCATAATCGCGACCTCGCGCAAATTCTAAATGCTATGCCGAATCTTCGAGTTAGCGGCGCAAAGCACCACACCCTGTCTTCGCAGAAAACATCGGGCTAAATACCGAGTTTGCGGCTGTTCTTCCAGGACCACAACATCGGGAACAGGACCCGGGCGTATAACAAGAAAAGTCGCCAGAAGCGCTTCTGTGGGTCGTGCCGTTTCGAGAATGCACTGTACTCCGCAGGAGGAATCCCTTTCGGACTGTGAAGCGCGCGCCAACGCTGTCTCAGGGGAATATCTGGTCGAGTCCATAGCTGTTGATCGGTTGCTTTGCAGAGTCCATAATAGCCGGGGCCAACATAGACTGGCACGCCTATGCGGGCAGCACGCATGCCATAGTCGTAGTCACCGAATGCGTGCGTGTATTCTCGACTCAGATTCCCAACCTTCTCAAACACTGCCCGCGAGATGAGTGCCACATTTCCATTCATTTTGTTGCATGCCTGAGGAACGCTGCTCGGCTCGAGCAATTTGCTCTCTTGCAGCCAGCCGCCACCGAACGTCAACGCCCCGGTATCGGGATCACGTGTCGAGCCCACAACAATCGGATCCCGGCCGCACTTCAGGCGCATTTCAAAAAAAGTGTCGAGCAGTGCGACGATGGCTCCTGGCAGAAGCATGGTGTCGTCGTTGAGCCAAAGGTAATAGTCGAATTGCCCCTTACTCGCTTCCGACCACGCAAGCCGCATGCCGCCGCACCAATAGAGGGACCCATCGCCTTGTATTACGATGACTTCCGGGAAGCGCTTGTGAATTTCATCAGCGGTTCCGTCGGACGAGCCATCATCCACCAGGTAGGCCTGAATCTCGATCTCTCTTGGAAGCTCTTGACTAAACAGCGCAGAGAGGCAGGCAAGTGTGAGAGGGCGACGGTTATGAACAGTTAAAAGAGCCGCTATTTTGGGCATACAACAGCATCCTTAGGCTGCCTTAATGTCAAAGCGTGCGCCAGTTTGCGTCCCTTCCGAGAAGGGAAAAAGAAAATGAGGAAGAAAGGAAAATTCAAGAAGCACTCGTCGTTCAACACGATAACAAGAATGAGTACTCCCATCAAGGCAAACATTTTCCGTCTTGAGGACAGCTGCAACAGTGTTTGGTAACTGAAATACAGCCACACGACAAGAGCCGGGAGGCCGAAAGTGGCCGCAAAGTTCGACAGCCCATTGCCGCGACCATTTATCTCATCCTCCGTCAATTCTGGGTTAAGTGCCAGCCGTGTCTCGCCAAGCATGCCCCATCCTGTCAAAGGCCTCGCGGCAATGTAATCCAGGTCGAACAAAATCGTGCCAAGACGATCTACCTGCCACCCAGGGGCCTGAGTTGTCGCCACCAGAACACTATGCTGAATCTTTGGAGCCATAAATTTCAGATTTGCAGCCAGTACCCAAAACAAAGCCAGAGCAACGATTATGCCAAGATATGGAAGTATACTAGCGCGACCGGCACGCCGCGCTCGAGTCATAATTGCGAGGCAAACCACTACCGCGTACGCTATGTAACCGACTGTCGATTCCGTCGTCAAAAGGCACACGGACAGTACAGCAAAACGAATATAGAAATCTCTGTTCGTGAAGCGCGCGCGGATAAGACAGAGAAAGACCAGCGCCAGATTTAGATATCCAGCGAATGCTCCAGGCTCCCAAAACATTCCGGCATTTCGATATGAGTCCGGTGGATCGCTAAAGTAAGTGTGAAACAGAAATGACGACGATCCAAAATTGGTAGCCACATTCAGAGCCAAAGGCCTGGCCAGCGCTGCGATATCGATGCCAACCAAAGTGCCTGCTTGATAGCTAAGGTAAAACACCAAGCCTAGTGCTGCCAGCAGCAGCATCACTCGCACATAGGTACCTGCAAAATCCGGAATCAAAACCACCAAACAGTAGGCGACGGCCATACGGCAAAACAGCCCGAGAATCGTAACTGCCGAAAAGACCTGGAAGTGGGCAACCTGAACTGCCGTGATTGCACTGAACAGCGCCAGGATAAGGAATCCCTGATGGGGCCCTGCGGGCCTCTTCTTGGCGAAAACGGCTACTCCGAGAAGTACCACCGTAGCCGGAATGATGACCTTTGCCACCCCCGGTGATGAAAGCGCTGGATTGCCCGACAAAGCCACGACGAGCAGCATCATCAGAAAGTCAAGAGACCTGCTCTGACGCCGCACACGCTTCCGACGCACCCTCCCACGGCTAGGTGTGTCTGCGGATGCCGCAGGTGCGGCATCGCCGGAGAGTCCACGTCTTGTATCACTTGTTTTGGGCATCTTCAATTTCGGGAACTGCAAGCATAGGCTTGTTTCTCTCTCCAGGCGCTTGCACTTAGCCTGAAGTACCAGAAACCGTCTTCATGATCCGCGCAAACTCTCTGATCCAATCCCGTTCGATTTCTGTTTTGTGTTGGGACCGTTGCTTAGAAAAATGCTCTTCCGTCGCAGGATCAAATTCGGCATAGACGCGCTTCAGGCAAGCTGCAAGTTCCTCTGGCGAATCCGGAGAGAAATACACGCCCCTTTCCGGGGCCTGTTCCAAGTGCACGTCAATGCTGGAAAGTATGATCTGCTTGCGCATCGACTTGGATTCTTCCACTGTCGTGCTCCATCCTTCAAAATACGACGGTTGCAGAACTGCGATCGAATAATGCATGAGGCTTATCAACGCTGGGTATGGCACAGTACCGAGACAGATGAAGCGGTCCTCCAGTCCCGCCGCCTTCACCTTGGCCAGCAAACTGGGAACATACGCCGCATCCCGCCGATCATCCATGGACCCGGTGCAGATTACGCGAATCTCTGGCGCGGTCTGGCGCAAAGCCTCAACCACAACCGCGTGATTCTTATGCTGCCAGAACTGGTTCGGCAGAAAGAAATACGGATCGCGGACCGGATAGCGCGATTCAAGTTCCGCCCGGCTTAGCAGTGCCGTATTCAGAACCTCGGCGCTGGAGAAATGCAGAACATGGGTTTTCACCTCAGCCAATTCCGGGTAGTAGTGCCGGAAGTCGCTGGCAGCGGCCTGGCTGCTGAGCAAAATGTTGCCCCAAAGCCGAACGTTACTGATATTGGAATCGCGGCGAGCACATTCCTCCGGAGTGAAAAACTGTGGCAGTCTTTTGTGCTGAAAATCCGGCATCCACTGCAATGTGTTGACTCTTGTTTGCCGACCCAATGAGCAGTGTGTCAGCAGATCGATTCGGTGGCGCTCCAGCATCTTCAGCAACACCGGATCATAGCGAAGCAGCCGTTTCAGGATAAGCCTCGGATAGTTCTGGGGGCGTCTCAGCAGTTCGGGGCACGGATGAATCTCTATGGCTTCGCTCTGGTAGCGCGCGACATCCTCTGGAAATGGACTGAAGACATCGAGCTTCACCGCAGCATCTGGATACTTCTGATAGCAATTCAGCAGATTGTGGTAGTAATTAACTCCCCCCTGCCACATCTCTCTCAGCGACAAGATCATGCCAACTTTAATCATGCTCACCTTTCAAGCTAGCTCATTGCAGCATTTCAATAGGTTGCTGCGGTTACCGCAGAATTGACGACGCAGCGCGCGCCTCATCCAGAATCGATCGAATCGTCTCCGGACCGGCAGGGTCTGGCGCATAGCCAATCAGTTTCTTGAGCCTATTCGTCGATCCGCACAGATTCGTTCTCTCCGCCGCTCGCACCTTCGTGGGATCGACAACAACATCGATATGCCTGCCTGCCTCAGCCAGAATCATATCGATCATCTTCCCAACTGGAATTGAAATGCCACTTCCAATGTTCACCGTCTCAATCCCTTGAATCGCAAATGTTGCATCCACAATTGCTTTTGCTTGAGTCGGAAGATCCACAAAATCCCGCGTTGGGAACAGGTTCCCCAGGCGAAGTTCCGAAGCCCCACTTGCAATCTGCTTCACTACCTCCGGAACAAGATGAGGGTTCGTCTCACGCCTGCCAACCGCGTTGAAAATCCTTCCAATCAGAAAGTTCGGCTTCCAACCCCAGTCAATTGTTCCTCTACAAATCGCTTCGCCGATCATCTTCGTTCGGCCATAAATGGTAAATGGACCAATCGCATCGTCTTCCAAATGGGCCCGTGGCGAGGGAGCGTAAACATCCGCCGTAGAAGCAAAGAAAACATGAGCTACGCCCGCCCTGCTTGCTTCGTAGAGTACATTGAGTGTCCCGCCCACGTTCAGATCATAGGCTGCAATCGGATTGCTATCACAGAACGGTATGTAGTGATGGGCCGCAAGATGAAATACCGCCGCAGGCTTATGGCTTTCAAAAAGCGCCGCTAGAGCTTTCCTGTCAAGGATATCCACCACGGCGATCTCCGGACGGACACTCTGCCCCTTCCAGTGATCGCTCCCACGCGAATAGTTGTCTATAACAAGGACATCATGGCCCAACGACATCAGGTAATCCACGACATGTGAACCGATAAATCCAGCGCCGCCGGTAACAAACACCTTCATCTGTTTTCCTCCTTCAATTCGGATGAATGCCCGCCGATAGATGCACCATCATCAAAGCATGCATTTACCAGTGCATTCTGCTATATCAACTACATACGCCTGTTCCACAAAAGCGGCTCCCACAATCATCCGATGAAAGCCACTGCCGTCATGTCAGTGAACAATCAAGACTTATGCATTAGCTCGTACCTTCATCACAGCCATCATCGCCGTGTTTCGCCACTAGGCTGCGCCAACCACCAGACAACCACCTTTGCCGTCATTCGAATTCAGATGTGCGTACACGGTCGAGCGCCTCGCACTATTCCTGTCTGCGCAACTCAAGTGGAATCTCCTTCACGACACGCGCTGGGTTTCCTGCTGCGATCGTCCACGGTGGCACATCCTTTGTAACGACGGCGCGCGCGCCCACGATTGCGCCTTCTCCGATGGTTACGCCCTTCAGAACAACCGCATCGAAACCCAGCCAGGCACAATCGCAAATCCTGATTGGCGCGGTTGCCACGTTGCTCCAGTCCTTGTTTGCAACCATGTTGCCGCGGGGAAAATCAATCAACTGCTGATTCTGATCCGCAATCCGGTCCAGATACGAAATCGAATGTGAGTCGTGGTCATAGATCATGCAGCCCCATGCAATCGTTACGTCGTTCCCAATCGCAATAGAAAAGCGAGAGATTACCTTGGTTCCGAAATTAATAAACACTCCGTCGCCAGACCGTGATCTTGCCGCCAGTACTCTCGAAGATAAACTCATTCTGCAGCAGGCAGCGGTTGCCGATCTGGAGCGCTACATCCTCTCGCGGGCGATCGAAGCGCACATGAAATCCAGAGCCAAGCAGCGACTTCCCCATCTGGACATTCCTGCACTTTGCCACAGCGCGATAGGGATCGTAGAAAAGGCGTTCTCGTATTCTCCTGAATCTATCCATTCTTTACTGGCTTCCTGGCCCCTCCAACCTGCTACTCCGAGGCTGTCCCAATCTGTCGCGCCGGGTTCCCCACCATAATCGCATACGGTGGAACATCCTTTGTAATCACCGTCGCTGCTCCAATAATGGCACCCCGGCCAATTGTCACGCCCTTCATAATCGTGGCATTGAATCCGATCCAGACATCATCCCCAATGACAATTGGAGCCATACTTACATCCATCATACTTGTAGCACATCCTGAGAATATCTCTGCTGCCTGACGATGCCTTTGTGCCGCACCTATGGGGTGCGCATTGTGATCGTGGATATTGACGCCGTGAGAAATCAACACCCT
>Ga0326727_10003310_pt1 | contig 52005 bp, 45 predicted proteins | sample MB2enrmetagenome_FD_207643 | JGI IMG/M metagenome (GOLD analysis project Ga0326727, IMG submission 207643) | Lab enriched peat soil microbial communities from McLean, Ithaca, NY, United States - MB29MY | ecosystem: Environmental > Terrestrial > Soil > Wetlands > Peat | place: USA: New York...
CGGCGAGGAAGGGCCGGGCGACCGCCCGCACCACCCGGTCGCCGAGCAGGCGCGGGTCGTCGTCGTCGTGGAGCGCCGTGCAGAGCATGACGAACTCGTCCCCCCCGAGCCGGGCGACGGTGTCGGCCCGCCGGGCCACGCTCGTCAGGCGCCGGGCCACCTCGACGAGCACCTTGTCGCCGGTCTCGTGGCCGAAGGAGTCGTTGATCGTCTTGAAGTTGTCGAGGTCGATGAAGAGGAGGGCGAGCCGCCCCGGCTGGCGCTCGAGCAGCGCGAGGGCCTGGGCGAGCCGGTCCCGCAGGGCGAGCCGGTTGGCGAGGCCCGTCACGGCGTCGTGGAGTGATTGGAACGTGAGGGCCTGCTCGGCGAGGATCTGGGCGGTCACGTCCCGCGAGATGCCGAAGCTGCCGACGATCCGGCCGGCGTCGTCTTTTAACGGGAACTTCGTCGTCGAGACCCAGACGTCGGGGCGGTTCCGGAAAGTCTCGCACTCGACCTTGCCGACGACCGGCTCACCGGTGCGGATGATGCGCTGCTCGTCCTCGAAGGCGGCGTCGGCGTGCGGCTCGCTGAAGATGTCGGCGTCCGACTTGCCGACGATCTCCTCCGGTGACCAGCCGGGGGCCAGGTTCTCCAGCCAGCCCCGGCTGACGACGAGGAAACGGCTCTCGAGATCCTTGAAGAAGATGCGCTCGCCGGGCAGGTCGAGCAGGTTGCGCATGCAGAGGCGCTCGATCTCTTCCTGGGAGCTCGGCGCTGTACGGGTATCTGGACTTAGCTTCGATCCCTTTGCCATCGCGCTCCTCATGGGGTGGCGACACCGGACCGAGCGCAGCAAGGGCGCCAGAACAAGGAACCACCTGCGTGAAGGCTAGCTCTTGTTCATCACCCAGCTAGTGGACCCATGACCTCGTCGCCGCCGACCGCCAACGGACCGTCAAAGCGCAGCGGCGGCCTGGGTCCGCGAGCGCGTGACGGCACTCGCTGGGAGGGCCGATCGCCGGCGCGGCTCCTGTCCGAAGGACGGATGTCCCTCCGGGCGGTGCAGCCTCGGTACGGCCCGAACGCGCTCCGGCTCCCGTCGAGCGTGTGACGAGGTGTCAGGCGCGGCGGTGCGAGTCGCGCGACCACGTCGCCTCGGCGGCGGCGGTGTCGGCGAGGAGATTGCCGAGGGCGAGGTTGACGTCATACTCGTGGTAGCCCCAGTCGGGTCCATCCGGCTCCGTCACAACCGGTCGTCGATCCGAAGGACCGGAAATCCTTTTGACCTGGAGCCAGGTCGTGCCGCCGGCAGATTCACAGCGCGTCGAGTAAAGACGCGGGAACTCGACCCAGGGTGTCGAGACGATGCCCTCCGAAGGGAAGATCGGTTCGAGAGCCGCGTACCCGCCATCGATCGCCGCGGGATTGACACAGAGGACCCGCAGCCCCTGTCGGGATGTCTGTCCCGCGAGGATCGAGACGCCCTGTCCGGGGCGTCCGAAGAACGAGGCGGCGGGAGGTTGGCTGGGGAAGCTTGAGTAGGCGATGACACATCCCGTCTCGCCGGACGACTCGCATGCCGGGATGTGCGAGAAGCTGCCGCCGGTGAGCGAGCCGGTTGGCACGACGACGTTTCCTCCCAGGATGATCGCGAGCACGAGACGGTGGCGCAGTGTGGGGTTGTTGTCGACGACGCGCTGGAGCAGCGTGATCAGCATCGAGGCACCCTGGGAGTGCCCGATGAAGATGATGGGTCGTCCGTCATCGTCGTGCTTGAGGTAGTCCTCGAAACCGGCTTGCACGCTGTCGTAGGCGGTCACCGTCGCCGAGGAGTTGGCGTTGAGCAGGGGCAGGGCGAAGAGTCTCGACAGAGTGATCTGGCGGTACACGGGAGCCCAGACACGGCACACGGTCGAGAAGCGGGATGCCTGGGCGATCGCGGCGTCGATCTCGCTGGTCTGCACGCGCAGGTCCGCGTTCGGCGTCTGCTCGGTGCTCACCGTCGGGTAGACGTAGAAGCAATCGAACTTCGACGCGGTGTCGTCCTTTGCTTTGACGACCGAGGTCGAGCCGGATGGTCCGACGACGGTCGTCGTGAGGTTCGCCGCACACGGATCATCGGGCATCCCTGGCCGGCAGAGCCACACCGTACGCGAAGCCTTGGGTGGATGGTCCTGCCCGCGTGCGACGGGTGACCCGTCGGTCCGTGCGGAGTTGACGCCGGAAGCGGTGGCGCCGGGGGAGAGTGCGACCAACATGCCGGTCGCCAGCATCAGGACGGCACCGACGAGCCGCGTCACAGATCGCCTCGGGCGCGCGCCCTGCGCTTCCGGGGCGGGGTCCGAACGCGCGCGCGGGTCACGACAACGATCGAGAAAGCCGACGAAGCCGCTCGTTGTCGCGCCTCCCTGCTGGTCACCGGTCAGGTCGTGGGCTCAGTCCTGCGCCCGTTCGGCGAATTTAGCGACCCGTCCCCCGGGAACAGCGCGCGTGGCACACGAGAGCTCTGGGGAACGCCGCTCGCGGCAAGGCTCCCGATCGGCTGGCCGAGGCACGAGGCCGGTCGGGCGGCGCGTCGATGTCGCATGACAACTCCGACGGGCTCGTCGCTCGCACAACGGGAGCCGGCGGCGAGATGGTCCTCCAGGATGCGGGCGTTCGTGCCGAGCGCGCGACCACGCCCAAGCGAGCTGTCGACGAACCACACCCGCCCAACGGTCGGCGAAGACTTCGCAGCCGTCGCGCATGCGCCCAGTCCGCTCGGCGGGACCGGCCGATCCCGCCGCGCCGTCCGCAGACAGCGCTCGCCCGCCCTCGTCACGCCCCCGGACCAGGCGTGACGAGGATGTGGCCCAACGTCGTCGCGTTCGCCCAGTCATCGTTGATGAGCACGACGTCGCGCCCGTACCCGTCGAGCAGACTGGCGGCGATCGCGGCGCGGTAGCCGCTCGCACAGTGGACGGCGAGCCGGCCCTCGGGGATCTCGTCAACCCGCGCGAGGAGCTCGTGAATGGGGAAGTGGAAGGAACCCGCGAGGTGGCCTTCCCGTCGCTCATCGGCGCGGCGGACGTCGATGATGACGAGGTCGGGAAGCGTCGATAACTCGTCGAATCCGATGACGGGGTAGCCACGACGAGCTTCGCTCGTTCCGAGGTCGCCGATCGCGCCGACCGCCGAGCCGGCGGGACGGTCGATGCCGATCCGGACGAGCTGGCGTTGCGCGTCGGCAACCTCGCCTTCGGTCTCGCCAACGAGCGTGAGCGGGGTCTCCCACGGGATCAACCAGCCGAGATAGGTGGAGAAGGAGGTGTCAAGCCCGATGCTGATCGTCCCGGTGAGATGATCGTGAGCGAACGCGACCCGACCGCGCAGGTCGACGACCCATTCGCCCCTGGCGATTCGCTGTCGCAACTCGCCGGGATCGACCCTTCTGACCGGCGAGAGGTCCGCTGCAGTCGGGCCTTCACGGTTCCTCGGGCCCATGTGCGCGTAGTACGCGGGGTAAGCGGCGAGCGCGGCGATGAGGCGCGCGACGAAGGTGTCCTCATCCCCAGTCGCGAAGGCATCGTTGCGGACCCGCTCGGCGCCGATCGTGCTGGCTGACGTGATCGCGATGTTCCCCGAAGAGCAGAAGCTCCCGAAGCCGTGCGTCGGATAGACGGGCACGTCGTCGGTGAGCAACTCGCCGAGCCGGCGGGCGGAGTGGAACTGCAGGCGAGCGAGGGCCTCGGTGTGCTCGGCGCCGAGGAGGTCGGGACGACCGACGCTGCCGTAGAGCAGGGAGCCCCCGGTGAACGCAGCCGGGGCCGTCCCGTCGTCGATGACGTACGCGACGTGGTCAAAGGTGTGCCCCGGTGTCGCGACGACCCGTACCCGGAGCGGTCCGCTCGCGAACTCGTCTCCGTCGGCGACGCCGCGACGCTCAAACGGGAGCTCTTCCGCCCCCGACAGGAGATAGGTCGCGCCCGTGCGCCTGGCGAGCTCGAGTCCGCCGGAGACATAGTCGTTGTGGACGTGGGTCTCGGCGACGAATGCACAGCGCAACTTCAGCGCGTCGAGCACCGCCTCGATGCGGTCGATGTCCCGCTGCGGGTCGACGACGACGGCGGTCTGTCGGTCGTGGGCAACGTAGCTACGATCCCCCAGCTCAGGGGTGTCGACAATCTCGACCTCGACCACGGCACGGCCTCCTTGCTGTGATGACCATCACGGTAACGGTCGTCGCCAGCAGCGCGCGCCGGTGACACGAACGGTCCGATCGTCCTCGCGCGGGGTTGGTACGCTCCGCGCCGGATGGAACGAGACGAGCGGTCGTGCGTTCCGGCGTCACCGCGCCGGGACGGCGGGGGACAGGTGGGCAGTTGACCGACGCCACGCAGGTCCGATCGCGCTCGGAACCGGGTGACGTCCGGCACGCGGTCGCTCGACTGCGCGGGACCTACCTGAGCGGCACGACCCGTCCGTTGTCGTGGCGGCGCGAGCAGCTCGACCGTCTGCGCCGACTCGTTACCGCCGGCGAGTCGGAGCTCACGAGGGCTCTTGCCGCCGACCTCGGCAAACCCGGGCTCGAGGGCTGGTTGACGGATCTCGCCTTTGTCACCAGCGAGATCGACTACACGACGCGTCACCTCGGCCGGTGGATGCGTGACGAGCGCGTACGGGTGCCGCTCGCATTGAGACCCGACCGGGCGCGCATCGTGCGTGAACCGCTCGGGGTCGTGCTCGTCGTCGCACCCTGGAACTACCCGGTCCAGCTCTCGCTCGCCCCGGCGGTCGGTGCGCTCGCGGCGGGCAATTGCGTCGTGATCAAACCGTCCGAGCTCGCCCCCGAGACGTCGGGCGCGCTCGCCGCGCTTGCGACCGAACACCTCGACAGTGACGCGGTCGCAGTGCTCGAGGGCGGGCCAGAGGTCGTCCACGCCGCACTCGACAGCGGTGTCGACCACGTGCTGTTCAGCGGGGGTGAATCGACGGGCCGGCTCGTGATGCAGGCCGCGGCACGGACGTTGACCCCGGTGACGCTCGAACTCGGCGGGAAGAATCCGGCGATCGTCATGGCCGACGCGGACATCCCCGTCGCGGCACGCCGGATCGCCTGGGGGCGCTACCTCAACGCCGGCCAGACCTGCGTGTCGCCCGACTACGTGCTCGTCGAGCGGCGGATCGCAGAGCCATTTGTGGGCGCGCTGAAGGCAGCGATCAACAGATTCTACGGTTCCGATCCCGTGTCGAGTCCGGACTTCGCGCGGATCGTCAACGACCGCCACTTCGCGCGACTCGCCGGGTTGCTCGCGAGTCACGGTGGTGAGGTCGTGCTAGGAGGTGCGACGGACCCGGCGACGCGATTCATCGCCCCGACGGTCGTACGCAATCCGTCGTGGGATTCACCGCTCATGGCCGAGGAGATCTTCGGCCCCATCTTGGCGGTCGTCGACGTCGACGATCTCGAGGACGCGTTCCGTCTCATCGCCACGCGCCCCGATCCGCTCGCGCTCTACATCTTCTCCTCGAAGCGGCGCACGGTGCACGAAGTCATTCGTCGGACTCGTTCGGGCGGAGTCTGCGTCAACGGGACCGCGCTGCAGATCGGCGTGCCGCAGCTGCCCTTCGGCGGTATCGGTCACTCCGGGACGGGCGCCTACCACGGCAAGGCGGGATTCGAGCGGTTGAGCCATCGCCGCGGCGTGCTCGTTCGTCCACGGCACGTCGACATGCGTGTCCTGTATCCGCCGTATCGGCCGGCGAAGATCCGCTTGCTGCGGCTCGCCGAGCGGTGGTCCAAGCCGAAGAGCTGAGCTCGCGGCGCCGCCGCCGCGCCGGTGTCGCGACTAGGGCGTGACCGTGATGGCGCCGGGGAGCTTCGCCGTCGTGTCGAGGACGAATTCCACCCAGGTCCGACCCGGTTGGAGCCCGACGGACTGGCCGCCCGCCGACGTGTAGGTCGTCCGCGAGGTGAGCGAGGCACGGTGCCAGGTCACGGCGATTTCTTCGCCGTTGCGCAGTACCCAGCCCGAGCCCGTCCCGACGGTCTGGCTCTCGACGTCGCCGGAGTGGGCCTGGGGATCTTCGTTGTACGGCCCAAGGGAGTAGCGGACGACCTGGACGATGATGTTCGTCGTCGATACCGGCTGGCCGGTGAGGGCGTCGACGTCCGTCGTGCCGGCATAGGTGTGGACCCACAGGCCGGTGGAAGGATCCCACTTCCAGATGACGTCGGTTCCCTGGGAGAAGTTGATCGCGAGCGCAGAGGCGGGTTTGGCCCCCGTCGGCAGGGACGCGGTGTACGTGAAGATCGGTTGCGGCGCCGGACGGGCCGGGAAGAGTTTCCACAGGGCCGACGTTGACGAGTAGGTCGCGTCGGGCATCGTGCGATTCGGGTTCTGATGGTACGCGCCGTAGCGGACGAACTCGTTGGCGTTGTCGATGAACGGCAGCGAGGCGACGGCACTCTGGTTGGGTTGGATGCCACCGGCGTACGCGAGCTCGGCGTGCGAGAACACCTCGAGCACGTGCCAGTCGATCCAGCGGACCGACCGGATCGGACCGACCTCGGAGGCGTCGTTGCACTGGAAGACTGCGAGATAGCGCTGGATCCCGCCTTCGGCGGGGGTGTCGTAGACGACGTCGGCCTCGTTGAGCCCGCTCTGGGGACGAGCTGCCACCTCATTGCCGATCTTCACGGCGAGCGGCTCACGTTGCGGTGCGGCCCCACCCGGTGCCGGCAAGCCGGTGAGCGGACAGTTCTTCGACGGTGGCGTCGCCGCGGTCTGCTTCCGACCGCTCGTAGCACGCGGGCCGTTGTTCTGTGTGACGACGATCGTCACCACCGCCGCGATAACGACCACGACGATGATCCCGGCCGCGAGGAGGGGGCCCTTGCGCAGGCTCCGCACGTAGGCGCGCAGGCTCATCTGGCGACGGCGCGATTTCTGAAGGTGAGCAGGCACGGGTTGCACGGTAGCGCCTCGTGTGCGGCTGGTGGTGGCAAGGGAAGGCCGCACGCCCCGACGTCATGGCGCACGGGAAGCCGCTCGAGCGTGGCCGTCTGCCGCCCGGCGAGGGGCTAGGCGAGCGCCTCGTCGAGTTCGATGTGGGCGAGGCCATGCGCTTCGGCGACGGGGGCCGACACGAGCCGGCCGCCGACCGCGTTGAGACCGAACGCCAGCGCGCGGTTCTCGCGCATCGCCTCCCGCCAACCGAGATCGGCGATCGCCATCGCGTAGGGGAGCGTCGCGTTCGTGAGCGCGTGGGTCGAGGTGTGCGGCACCGCGCCGGGCATGTTGTCGACGCAGTAGAAGACCGAGCCGTGGACGCGGAACGTCGGGTCCGAGTGCGTGGTCGGCCGGGTCGACTCGAAACAGCCGCCTTGGTCGACCGAGATGTCGACGAGGACCGAGCCGGGCAGCATCGCCGCGACGAGTTTGTCGCTCACGAGCCGGGGCGTCCTCGCCCCGACGACGAGGACAGCGCCGACGACGAGGTCGGCGCGGAGGCAGGCGTCCTCGATGACGTGTTCGCTCGTCGCGAGCGTCGTGAGCCGACCCTGGTAGATGTCGTCGAGGGCGGCGAGCCGGGCGAGGTCGCGATCGATCGCGACCACCTCGGCGTGCATGCCGACGGCGATCGCGGCAGCGTTCGATCCGGCGACACCGGCGCCGATCACGACGACACGGCCCGGGCGGACACCCGGGACACCGCTGAGCAGCACACCCCGGCCCCCGGCGGGACGCTGGAGATGCGCCGCACCAGCGATCGTCGCCATACGACCGGCGATCTCGCTCATCGGAGCGAGAAGCGGGAGCGACCCGTTCGGCAGCCGAACCGTCTCGTAGGCGATCGCGGTCGTCCGGCTGTCGAGGATCGCCTGGGTGCAAGCGCGCTCCGCGGCAAGGTGAAGGTAGGTGAACAGGACGAGCCCCTCGCGCAAGCGTCCGAACTCCTCCGCGATCGGTTCTTTCACCTTGCACACCAGCTCGGACTCGGCCCAGAGCTCGACCGGGTCGGTGACGATCTTGGCTCCGACCCGGGCGTAGTCCTCGTCAGGGAGGGATGACCCCTCCCCGGCCAGGTGCTCGACGAGAACGGCGTGACCCCCGGCGATGAGCTCGCGCACTCCCGCGGGGGTCATCGCGACCCGGTACTCGCTCTCCTTCAGCTCCCGAGGTACGCCGACACGCATGGTCACTCCTGACCCCGACCAGCCTGCATCGTGCCAGGGGCCGCTGGGCGCGGCAAGTAACGACGGCTTTCGAGCCCCGTTCGTCCGTCGTGGGGATTAGGGCTTTGCGTCGAGCGCTTCGAACAAGGCCCGCGTCTCGATCGAGGGTTCGCCAGCACCGAGGCGTTCGAGGGCGCGTTCGAGCTCGAGGAATGCCCCGCGGACACCGGCGACGTCGTTCTCGGCTCTCGCGATCGCCATCTGGTCCCGGGCGAGGATCTCGGAGTTCGGGTCGGCCGACCGGCCCCGCCCGATCGCCCAGCGCGCGAGGTCGAGGCGATCGGAGGCGAGCGCGAGCGCGGCGAGGTGGTGGGCGCCGTCGACGATCTCGGCGACGATCGACTCGTCGAGCGCCTCGGCGCCGAACCACGCGTAACCGGCCGTGACGCCGCCGAGCGGCGATCCTTCGACGAGCTCGAGCGCCCCGACGAGGAGGTCCTCTGCGACGGCGGGCTCGGCGAACGGGGCGCAGGCGAGGGCACGGCGGGCGCGCAGCGCGTCGCAGGTAACCGAGGGGTCGAGCACGAGCTCGTCCCGACGCCGGACGAGAAGGGCGCGTCCTCCTGGGCCGCGACCGAGGACAGCGCGCGCCGCGCTGGCAACGTGTTCGGTCCGAGCTCGGCGGGTGGGGCGCTCGGAACGGACGAAGAGAGCGTCCGCGACCGTCTCGACCGACGCTTCTCCGTCGTGGAGCGCGAGGAACGCGATGAGCTCGACGGTTCGGGCGGCGTCCCGGTCGCACGGTTCTCGGCGCAGTCCGACGATGACCGGCTCGGGCCGGAGGAGGCACAGCTCGATCGGTCCCGCGACGGGGACCGCGCTGAGCCGAGCGCGGTCCGTCGCGAGCCCGGAACGGATCGGCACCACGGTGGCAGGGCGACGCGCCTCAGCGAGAAGTCCGTCGAGGAGGGCGAACTGTCCGGTCGACGGTGTGGCCGCACTGAGCTCGATCCCGTAGGGCAACAGAACCGCGCGGTCCGACTCGACGACGAGCCGCTCCGTGCCCCGCCCACCGGCCGCGACGATGCCGGCGACCGCGGTCGCGGCGGCAAGGACACGTTCGCACTCGGGGCCGGTCGCCACGCGCCCGACGACGACGAGAGGCTCGTGCCGCCAGCGATCGACGAGCCCCGAAGCCATCAGCGGGTCGCCTTCGGCGCCGAGGATCTCGAGCGCGGCCGTTGTCGACGAGCTCAGCTGGTAGCACTGCTCGTCGGCTGGTGGGGGATCGATCCCGACGAGCTCGACGGCGAGCTCGTCGGCCCACGGCACGGTGCGCAGCGACGCGACGATCGCGTCGAGCGTCCGGTCGACGGGCCCGTCGTCGCCCGCTATCCCGAGCCGTCGACCGCGACCGACGACGAGCAGGTACGAGGCATGTTCGTCGTCGCCGAGGGGTACGAGGGGTTGGACGAAGCGGCCGCAGTCTGCGGTGAAAGGTTCGAAGTCGTCGGGCTCCACCGTGGTGTCGAGCACCCACCAGTGACCGGCGCGGCGGGAAAGGAAGGGCCAGGGTGCCTCGGGCCGCGCGTCGGCGAGCAGGAACTCGATCCCGTCCGGGCCGGCGCGCACGAGACGGACGTTCGGTGGCTCCGTGTCCTGGTCGTGGACGAGCCGCCAGAGCAGGCGATTCGCGAAGTCGATCCAGTCGATAAGGGGCGCCTCGGCGAAGGGCTCGAGGGCAACCCGGGTGTCGCCCACGAGGGGTGCGGCCGGCACGCGGCGCTCGCCGAGTCGGCGGGCGCTCGATCCGGCGCGACGCAGGTTGCGGACCCGGCGCGCGAGGGCACAGGTCGTGACGACGCCCAACCCGAGAAGGGTCAGTTCGGCGAGGCGTCGGTCGAGCGAGGAGGTCGACGACGAAGGCGCGACGAGGGCCCGCGAAGCGGCCAGCGACGACGAGTCGGAGCGGGCCGGCAGGTCGAGGCGCCAGCCGGGTCGCAACCGCACCGGGTCGAGCATCCGCGCCCCGTCGGCCTGGAGGTGACCGAGGTTCAGGTGGGCGAGCAGGGGCCAGTCGTCGACGCATCCCGTCGTCCGTGCGGCGACATCGGCGAGGCATTCGTGCTGTTCGACGATCACCGTCGCTCGCGTCTGGCGGGTCAGATGGTCGATTGGCGCTGGTTGGGAACGGACACGTGGGCGCGCTGGCGTCGCAGCGACGGAGGACGGCGGGAGGTGCGACGAACTGGAGGCCCCGAGTGAGGTCCCCGCCATGGCGAGAAGGATGAGTCCGGCGATCGCCGTCGCCCAGCGCGCCGACCAGGAACTCGTATCGATCGTTTCGTGGCGGCGGAGCGCGCCGCAGACCTCCCGGACGAGATTCGCCGCGGCGAGCGCCCACACGATCCCGACAACGGCGATGACGAGGTGGGCCCAGGTCGAAACGGACCTTGTGACCTCGAGGCGCCACAGGTGCTCGGGCAAGGGGGTGACGAACCACAGGCGGGCGAGTGCCATTGGCACGCCGACGACGAGGACCGCGGCCTTCGCCAGCGCGGTGAGACCCGCGTCGAGCGCGGCACGTGAAGCGCTCATGGCGCGTCCGGAGCCGTCAAATTCGCCGGAGGGACGCGAACGTCCAGGGTGTAGGGAACGGCCCCGTGCTGGCCTGGGCCGAAGGCGATCGAGACCGTGCACGAGCCGGCGCGACCGGCGACGACGAGGGAGATGCCGTGGGTGCCGGCGCCGGAGGTGACGGCTTGTCCGCAACCGAGTGTCATCTCGAGCGCCTCGCCGCCACTCCAGAGCGCGCGCACCGAGGCGATCCCGCTCGGCGAGGCGAACGGGAAGGTGGTGGCGATGTCATCGGGATAGCGCAGCACGCCAGACAGTGCCGACGTCGTGGCGGCGGGCGGGGCGCCGCCCTGCGGACTCGAGACGCGTGAGGTCGAACTGGGCGTCGTCGAGGCGGGCGCGGTCGAAGGGGTCGGGGTGACCGCAGTGGTCGGCACGGGATGCGCGGTCGTCAGCTTCGGGTGCGGCCGAGCGTGTCGGTGCGGCCGGCCCGATGCCGTCAGCCTCGCCGACGGTGTCGTCTTCGGTGACGAGGCGACGTGCTGGCGGGAGCGTGTGGTCGTCGCGACGCGACCTATCGGAGCCACGGACTCCCGGGCCACGAGGGTGAGCGCGGTCGCGACGACGAGGCCGAGCGCGACCCAGACGACGAGGTCGTGTCGGCGCCGCAGAGTCGTCGCCCCGGGTGGTGACACGGAATCCGTCGGCAAGACCGTCGGGTCCGGGGTCCGGCCACCTCGTCGGATTCGATCTCTGTCTGGCGCGAGCGGCACGGTCCACCTTCGAGGTGAGCGAGCTCGTAGTCCCCGCCCGGGCGCGGACCCGTCGCCACGTTGCGCCCGCGCCATCCCGTTGTACCTCCCGCCGGCGCTCCTCCACCGAACCCTGCCTCCGGGAACAAAGCGGGCCGCGAAGCTGTTGACCACCGGGGTGCGGTGTCGGCCGCGGCGTTCAGCGGCGCCGGAGCGGCAGGGCCGGAACGCACGGGAAGGGCGGTCGCGTGCCAGCGGTGACGGTCGACGACGTGCTTATCCTGCCGCGTCTTGCTGGGATCGATGCCGCGACGAGCGTGGAACGGCCGGTGCGCACGGTGACCGTGGCGCCCCACGGCCTGGAGGGCGAGGGTTTCCCAGTCCGACGCGCCTTCGCCGGGGTTCCGCAATCCGAGCTTGACCCGTTCGTCCACATGGACCAGATGGGCGAGGTCGAGTACGCGCCCGGGGAGCCGAAGGGGACACCCTGGCATCCGCACCGGGGGTTCGAGACGGTCACGTACATGATCGACGGGACGTTCCGCCACCGTGACTCCCATGGCGGTGGCGGCCTCATCACGAACGGCGATACCCAGTGGATGACGGCGGGCGCGGGGATCCTCCACATCGAGGCCCCGCCGGAGGAGCTCGTCGCGGCCGGCGGGCTCTTCCACGGGGTCCAGCTCTGGGTGAACCTGCCGTCGGAGGACAAGTGGATCGAGCCGCGGTATCAGGACATCGACCGTGGCGACGTCGCGCTGGTCGCGTCGCCGGACGGCGGTGTACTCGTCCGGATCATCGCCGGCGACGTCGGCGGCTTCCGGGGACCGGGCTCGACGCACACGCCGATCAGCCTCGTGCACGCCACGCTCGAACCCGGGGCGTCGCTCCAGCTTCCCTGGCAGCCCGGTTACAACGCGCTCGCCTACGTGCTGTCCGGGCGGGGCACCGCCTCGAGCGCGGGGCGGCCGATCGCGACAGGGGAGCTGGCCGTGTTCGGAAGAGGCGACCACCTCGTGATCGCGGCAGACCGGATCCAGGACGGGCACACGCCGCGACTTGACGTCCTCGTACTCGGCGGCGCGCCGATCGGCGAGCCGGTCGCCTGGTACGGACCGTTCGTCATGAACACGGATGCCGAGATCAGGCAGGCGTTCGAGGATTATCGGCACGGCCGCATGGGCGAGATACCGGCGGAGTCGGCCGGGGGCTAATGCCCCCCGGCAGGTCGGAATCTAGTCGGTGAAGATGTTGGCGACCCGATCGATGAGGTCCCGCGGCACGCGTTTCAGCTCATCGATCGCCGCCGAGAGCGGGACACGTTCGATCTCCTCGGCGTGGAGGGCGACCATCGTGCCGAATGCACCTTCGTGTGCCGCGTCGACGGCAGCGACGCCGAAGCGGGTTGCCAGCACACGGTCGAACGCCGAGGGTGAGCCACCGCGCTGGAGGTCGCCCAGGATGGTGGCCCGGGTCTCGAAACGAGTCCGGGCTTCGATCTCGCGAGCGACGATGGAGCTGATGCCGCCGAGCCGTTCGTGGTCAAATTGGTCGATCACGACGGGTGGCAGGTCGATGGTGCCCTTGACGGGCTTGGCGCCCTCGGCGATGACGACGATCGAGGCGAACGGGCCCTTGGCGTGCCGTCGCAGCAGATGGGCGCAGGTCTCATCGATGTCGAAAGGTTCCTCCGGCGCGATCACGACCGCGGCACCACCGGCCAGCCCGGCGTAGACCGCGATCCAACCGACCTGACGGCCCATCACCTCGCAGACGATCACCCGGCCGTGGGACTCCGCGGTCGTGTGGAGGCGGTCGATGGCGTCGACCGCGACCTGGACCGCGGTGTCGAAACCGATCGTGAAATCGGTCGCGTTCACGTCGTTGTCGATGGTCTTGGGAATACCGACGACCGGTATCCCGAGGGCGGACACCTCCCGCGTGATGCGGAGCGAGCCGTCGCCACCGATGGCGATGAGCGCGTTGATGTGCCGGCGTTCGAGGGTGGCGGCGATCCGGCCTGGGTCGGCCGTGGACTTGAAGGGATTGAACCGCGAGGTGGCAAGGATCGTCCCGCCACGCGGGAGGATCCCGCGACAGGCATCGACATCGAGGGGTATGGCATCGTCCTCCACGACCCCCTGCCAGCCGTAGTGGAACCCGACGACGTCGTCCGAGTAGGCGACAGAGGCACGGCGGACGAGCGCTCGGATGGCCGCGTTGAGACCCGGACAGTCACCGCCACCGGTGAGTACTCCTAGGCGCAAGGGACCGAAACCTCCAGCATCCAGGCATCAAGCGGACGTCGCGCGCTGAACCGTCCTCCGCCGCTGAACCGTCCGGCGACAACCTTACTGGCCGCCGGGAATCCGATGGGGACGGAGATGGAACGACGCGCGACGGGTCGGGGACGACGGGCCGCCAGCGCCGACCCACCTCCCGGTACGATGGGACGTTGCGTCGCCGCCGGCGCGCCGACAGGCCCCGGCCTTTCCGGGCACGTCGGTGGGACACCCGGTGAGCGAAGGAGAGCGGAGCAGTCAGGCGATGTCGACGACGGAGGTAACGCTTGCGCTCGCAGTGTTCTTGGCGAGCGCCGTCGAAATGGTCGAAGCGTTGACGATCGTCCTCGCCACGGGGGCTATCCGGGGGTGGCGCTCGGCGATCGAGGGCAGCGTCGCCGGGGTCGTACTGCTCGCCGTGCTCGTCGGCTTGGCCGGTGTGCCGCTCGTGCGGTACGTGCCGATCGCGACCCTCCGGGTGGTCATCGGTGGGCTCCTGCTCGTGCTCGGACTGTCGTGGCTACGGAAGGCGATCCTGCGGGCGAGCGGGCACCGCGCCCCGCACGACGAGGACCAGATCTACGCCGACACGATCGCCAGGTTGCGGGATGAGGGCGGAACGGGATCGCCGGGGGTCTCCGGGCGGGACGCGCTCGGGTTCGTCGTCTCGTTCAAGGCCGTCCTTCTGGAGGGGATGGAGGTCGTGCTCATCGTGCTGAGCCTCGGTGCCAGCGCGCACCGGCTCGGACTCGCGGCGGCGTCTGCCGCGGTGGCGGTGATCCTCGTCGGGTTCGTCGGTGTGCTCGTGGCGCGCCAGCTGTCTGCCATCCCCGAGAACATCTTGAAGATGGCGGTCGGCATCATGCTGACGAGCTTCGGCGTGTTCTGGGTCGGCGAGGGGACGGGCCTGCACTGGCCGGGGAGCGACCTCGCCGTGCCGGTTCTCATTGCGGGCTTCGTCGGCGTGACCGCGATCGCCGTAGCGGGGATGCGCGCGTTGCTCCGCGTGGCTCCGTCCCAGGTCACCGCCGCGCTCGGCGAGCGGGAAGGGGTCGGCCGATGAGGGGTCACGCGCAACGGGCGGTGGTCGCCTTCGGCCGGTTCTGGTGGGACTTCCTCATCGGCGACACCCCGGAGCTCTTCCTGGGAGTGCTGTTCGTCGTCGGCGCGGCCCTGGTGCTGCGACACGACCGGGCGGTGGGGTTGGTCGCCATGGTGGTCCTCACGGTCGTCTTTCTGCTCGGGAGCACGTACCGGGGACGGAGCACGTCGGCTCCACCGGCATCGGTCGAGGGGCGGGCGCGATAGAGCGAGGCGCCTGGCGCCGACGCGCCGCGGTCAATCGTCTATGGCGTCGAGATAATGGTGCCCGGCGACGGCGCGCAAGCGGTCGGCGGCGTCTTCCGGGGTGATGTCGCGCTGGGGCGAGCCGAAGAGTTCGAAACCGACCATGAACTTCCGCACCGTCGCCGAGCGGAGGAGCGGTGGGAGGAAGTGGGCGTGCAGGTGCCATTCGTCGTGGGGTGCGCCGTCTGTCGGCCGCTGGTGGATGCCCATCGAGTAGGGGAAGGGCGATTCGAAGAGGTTCTCGTAGCGCACGGTGAGAGCCTGGAGCGCGTCAGCGAAGGCGGTGAGCTCGGCGGGCACGAGGCCGTCGATGCCGCCAACGTGGCGCCGGGGGACGATCGCGGCCTCGAAGGGCCAAATGGCCCAGAACGGGACCACGACGAGGAAGGACTCGTTGGCGAACACGACGCGCTCGGACAAGCTCTCCTCCAGGCCGACGTAGTCGCAGAGAAGACACGTGCCATGCGCCTCGGCGAAGCGTTCCAAGGAGAGTGTCTCTTTCCCGAGTTCGTTCGGCAGGTGCGCGCTCGCCCAGATCTGCCCGTGGGGGTGGGGATTGCTCGCGCCCATCATCTCGCCCCGGTTCTCGAAGATCTGGACCGAGCGGACGGACTCGATGGCGGCGAGTTCTGTGAACTGTTCCCGCCACAGCTCGACGACGCGTGCGACGTCCGTGACGTCCATGCGCGCGAGCGCGAGGTCGTGACGCGGCGAGAAACACACCACCCGGCAGATGCCCGACTCGCCGCGGGCGACCAGCAGCCCGTCGCGATCGATGCCGTCGTCGGGCGCGTCGGCCCGCAGTGCCGGGAAGTCGTTGTCGAACGCGAACGTGTGCGCGTAGCGAGGGTTGTGTTCACCATTCGCCCTCTCATTGCCCGGGCAGAGGTAGCACGCCGGGTCGTAGGCGAGGGCCGCGGGCGCGGGCAGACGGTCCACCTGTCCGCGCCAGGGTCGCAGCGCCCGGTGCGGCGAAACGAGGACCCAGTCCCCGGTGAGCGGATTGAGACGTCGGTGTGAGGATTCCTCGAGGAACGACGTCACGTCAGTCCCCGTAGCCGTCGGGGTGTCTCGCGTGCCATTCCCAGGCGCTGGCGACGATGGACTCGAGGTCGGCGTGGTCTGGGGCCCAGCCGAGGTCGGCCTGGACCGCGGCGGGACTCGCGACGAGGGCCACCGGATCACCGGGCCGGCGGGAACGCTCGACGACCGGCAGGCGGTGACCGGTGACCCGACGGGCGATCTCGACGACCTCTCGCACCGAGAACCCGAGACCGTTGCCGAGGTTGTAGCAGACCGACTCCCGTGTCGACAGCGCCTCGAGCGCGAGCAGGTGGGCCGACGCGAGGTCGGCCACATGGACGTAGTCACGAATGCAGGTCCCGTCCGGCGTGGGATAGTCGGTTCCGAAGATCGGGATCGCTTCGCGCCGGCCGAGTGCCACGGCGAGCACGAGCGGGATGAGATGGGACTCGGGGTCGTGGTCCTCGCCGCAGTCGGGGCTGGTCGCCCCGGCGGCGTTGAAGTAGCGCAGCGAAGCGAAGCGCAGTCCGTGTGCGGAGCTGATCCACGAGAGCATCCTCTCGACCTGCAGCTTCGACTCGCCGTAGGGATTCGTGGGCTCGTGGCGGGCGTCCTCGGCGATCGGGACGCGGTCGGGGTTACCGAACACGGCCGCGCTGGAGGAGAAGACGAACCGGCCGACGTCGTGGGTCAGCATCGCCTCGATGAGCGTGAGGACGTTCGCGGTGTTGTTGCGGAAGTAGCGCTCCGGCAGGCTCATCGACTCGCCCGCCTCGATGAAAGCCGCGAAGTCCATGACGACATCGATCGACCGAGACGCGAACGCGCCGTCAAGGTCCTCGGGGTTGTCGGTGTCGCCGAGGACGAGCTCCGCGTCCGGCGGCACCGCGGCGCGGTGCCCTTTGGCGAGGTTGTCGAAGACCGTGACGGAGTGACCCGCCTCGAGGAGAGAGCGGCACGTCGCACTGCCGATATAGCCCGCGCCCCCGACGACGAGAACGTTCAACGGTCCGATCCGAACTCGTCTGATTCCGGCCCGACCCCAGGTCCCGCCTCGGCGACGATGATCGACGGGTTCATTCCGGTCGACCTCTCGTACGCGGCGGCGAGGGTGTCCGAGAAGTGCTCGACCGCGCCCTCCCGCACGAGGTTGATCGTACAACCGCCGAAACCTCCCCCCGTCATACGCGCGCCGAGAACACCCTCGATATCGAGGGCAGTTTCGACGAGCAGATCGAGTTCGGGGCAGCTCGCCCCGTAGTCGTCGCGCAGGCTCTCATGCGACTGCACCATGAGCTCGCCGAAGCCCTCCGCGTCCCCGGCTTCGAGCAGGTCAGCGGCGTGCACGACGCGCGCGTTTTCGGTTACGACGTGGCGACAACGGCGGAAGACCGCGGGATCGAGGAGGCTCTCGTTGGCCTCGAGCTGGGCAAGCGAGACATCCCGCAAGGCCCTGAGTCCGGGGATGACGGTCGCGAGCGTGGCGACGCCGGCGTCACACTCGTCACGACGCGTGTTGTACTCGGAGGAGGTGTGCGCATGGTGCACCATCGAGTTCGCGATGACGAAGCTCGTCTGTGCGTCGAGGGGGACGAGGCGAGCGACGAGATCGCGGCAGTCGAGGAGGAGCGCGTGGCCGCGCACTCCGTGGCACGACGCGTACTGGTCCATGATCCCGCTCTTCACGCCGATGAATATGTTCTCCGTGCGTTGGCCGGCTGCCGCAAGATCGGCGAGATCAACGGGTGAGCCACTGATCGTGAGCATGCCAAACCCCGTGGCCATCTCGATCGCCGCGGATGAGCTCAGTCCAGCGCCGAGCGGTATGTTGCTCGCGATGAGCATGTCCGCGCCGACAAGGCGGTGACCGGAGGACTCGAGCATGATCGCGAGGCCGCGCACGTAATCGGTCCAGTCGTGGCGCGGCCGTGGATCGATCTCGTCGAGATCGAACTCGGCGGTCTTCTCGAGCGTCTCGGATCGCACGCGCACCCGCCGGTCATCGCGACGGGCGATCGCCACCCACGTCGCGTACTGCAACGCGACAGGAAGCACAAAACCATCGTTGTAATCCGTGTGGTCGCCAATCAGATTCACCCGTCCGGGAGCGCGGAAGATCTGCGGTTCTCCGTTCCAACAGTGCAGGAACGCGTCGCGCAGATCCGTTGCGATCGAAGGACGAGATCCCACGACACGCCTCCAGGGGATCGAACCACAGCGGGAGGGCCGCCGTGGTGAAGTGGATTCGGCGAACACGGGTAACAAGCAACCGTTCCGAACTATGCGCGTCGATTATGCACCCTGGTGCGAGCCGAGAAACAGTCGATTGCTCCCTGGCGCACCGGTTCTGACGGGACGATCCGATGAGGGTCGCCGGGCGCTGTTCGTGCCGAATCGGTCGTCACAGGGCAAGATGGCAGCGTGACTGAACGAGCCGTTAGCCTTGTTGCTGAGATCAGTTCGGACGATCCCACCTCTATCGAGCCAGTTCTACGGGCCTTCGCGATGAGCGAAATCACTGCGACGGCTGATGGCTTCCACGTCGTCGCGACCATGAGGGGCACGGACGTGCGGGAACTCAACCGATCGTTGCTCTCGGCTCTGCGTCGAGTGGAGAGGCGCACCCGTTTGCGTTCCGAGTGGACCGCGAATGGGGTGACCTACGGCTATTTTGACTATGTCCTGAGGAGCTCCCGCCCGGCTTCGCCAGCGTGATCGCCGGGATGAAGTGGGTGCCTGGGTCTCAGTCGTTTTGATGCCTAGTCTCGGTGGTACGAGAAAAGGGAGCGTGATGGGCAAGTCGCCTCGAGTTTGGCTTCTCGCCGGAGTTGGAGTACTTGTCGGCTTCGTGCCGACCGTCGCCCCGGGGCCGCCGACACCAGGGAGGTACAGCCCGGGCGCGTACTTCACGATCAAGTATCCAGGTGCCACCGCCACCGACGCGTCTGGCATCAACAAGTTCGGGCAGATCGTCGGCTACTACACAGACGCACATGGAATCAGCCACGGTTTCGTCGATGTCGCCGGAAAGCTTAGGACGTTCAACGATCCGGACGCCGGGACGAAGTCTGGCCAAGGTACGCAAGGGAGTGGCATCAACGACTCCGGAACAATCGTTGGGGGCTTCTCTGATGCACGTGGCGTGGAGCGCGGCTTCGTGGATGTCGCGGGGAGGTTCACCACCCTCAACGGTCCGACAATCGGAGGCGGCACGAGTTACGCGTACGCGAACTTCATCAACGACGCCGGCACGGTGTCTGGGGTTTACGGAACCAGAAACGGCACGTCTTACGGTTTCACCTACAGAGACGGGAGGTACACGACCCTCGTGGATCCGCACGCCCGGGAAGCGCCACCCGTGACGACCCAGGTGCCGTGGTGGGTCTCATCAGGCACGGCGGGTCTCGGCATCAACAGCGCCGGGGTGATCGTCGGGACGTACTCAGACGCGAACGGTGTCTTGCACGGTTTCATCGACGTCGCCGGAAGGTTCACCACCTTCGACGGGCGAAATGCCGGCAAACGCATGGACGAGGGCACAGACCTCTTCGGTATTAGCGATTCCCGGGTGATGGTCGGGAGTGTCGTCTTGGCACGTGGTGCCGCCCGCGGCTTTGTCGACGTCGCCGGCAGGATCACACCCATCAACGATCCGTACGCCGGCAGGGGCCCGGACGAGGGGACGCTCCCAACTGATGTCAACGCCATCGGAGTGATCGTCGGGACGTATTACACGGTCGGTGGTGGCGCCCTCGGGTTCGAGCTCACTCCTCACTGGAGTTTGTGACGCCCGTTGACCTGGGAGTCATGGCAGGCGATCTCGACGTTCGAGTTCCATCGGGTCGCGGCCGACCACGACGGCACTCGGACGCACGCTTCAAGACAGGAAAAGGGGAGAGGACGAGCGCAGCCCGGCGGTCTCGCCTCGGTACCCAGGGCAACGCCTTCCGCGAGAAGCAGCCTGACCTGCTCGTCTCGGCGAAACGGTCGTCGGTGTGTAATCCGACCGGTTGTGGCGGTCGGCCGCTCGCTGAGAGGGTCAGGTCTGCGGCCAGCAGCAAACTGTGGAGGTGGCGGGAATCGAACCCGCGTCCTTCGAGTTCTCAGTGGGCATTCTCCGAGCGCAGCCGGCGGGAATGTTTCAGATCCCGCCTCTCCACCGGCCGCGGCGCAGGACCCCAGTCAGCTCAGTTGTCCCCGAACGACGCGCTGACAGCGCTATTCAGGTGAGTCCCGCTTGATGACGCCCGGTTCCGCCCCGCGGGGCTTGGGACGAAGGGACGTTGCTGCTACTTAGGCAGCAAGCGCGAGCTGAGGCTCGGCGTTTGTTTTGTTTTCCGGCTCTTTAGCGTGGCTCCGGAGACCACGGCTCGCTTCTCCCACCTTGACGACCGAAGTCGAAGCCTGTCACCCCCTCGCTGGGCGCCTGGCCTGTCCGGCAGGCGCGACAACACCTAGGACGCCGACGGAAATCGGCACCACGCATTCTACCGCCCGGGGAGTGCCGCTCGACGGGGGAGCTGTTAGCTGAGTCTGTCACTCGCGCAGGCCTTTCATGGCGCGGGCCGCCTCGCGCTCACCTTCGCGCTCGGCGATGGCGCGGCGCTTGTCATAGAGGCGCCGACCGCGGGCGAGTGCCAGCTCGACCTTGGCGCGTCCACCCCTGAAGTACACGGAGAGCGGTACGAGGGTCAGCGACTGCTGGGCGACGCGACCCTGCAGTTCGTCGATCTGCCTGCGGTGGAGGAGCAACTTGCGGGCCCGATCAGCCTCGACGGCGCCGAAGCCGCTCGAGTACTCGTATGGCGCGATCCGGACACCGAGGAGCCAGGCTTCACCGTCCTCGACGCGGGCGTAGGCGTCTTGGAGGCTGACTTGTCCGGCGCGGACCGACTTGACCTCGGCCCCTTTCAACTCGAGCCCCGCCTCGAAGGTGTCGAGGATGTCGTACTCGTGCCGGGCGCGTCGATTCTGCGCGACCCGCCGGATCGTTGCCCGCTCGGCGCCGGGCGCGTCAGATACGGCCCGCGTCTTGGCCGGCCGTGGTCTCGGGGCTCGCGTCGCCATGACGCGAGACGGTAGCCTCCCTGCTCGATGCGTTCGCCGCCCGCTCCCGGAGCACGTCACGACCACGTCAGCTCGCGCCTCGTCGTCAACGAGCGCATTCTCGCCGAAATCGTGGCGCACTGCCTGCGCACGTTTCCCGAAGAAGGCTGCGGCCTGCTCGCGGGGGATGGCTCGACCGGGCGGGTCGTCCGCTGCTTCCCGGTTCGCAACCAGGCGGCGTCGGCCCGTCTCTACGTGGTCGATCCCGGGGATCACGTTCGAGCGGACCGCGAGGCCGATGCGGCAGGTCTGGACATCATCGGCGCATTCCACTCGCACACCCACACCGACGCCTATCCCTCGGCGACCGACGTGAAACAGGCCCTCGACCCCACCTGGCACCACGTCCTCGTCTCGCTGCGCGCCGAGGTCGCGTCGGTCCGGTCGTTTCGCATCTCCGAACAGGTCGTGAAGGAGGAGCCGGTCGTCGTCGGCTGAGGCACCTCTCGACGCACCGAAGCGCTTCGCCCAGCTCCGAGCGACCGGAATTCGGGGACCCGTCGTTAGAATATGACCCGTAAGGTCAGCATTCGAACTACGTGAGTCTCCGGGGGTATCGGTGTCCGTCGAGGTTCGGGTTCCAACGCTGCTGCGACCTGCCACGGGGGGCAGGGCGAGAGTCTCCGGCGACGGCGCGACCGTGGGCGAGGTCCTGCAGTCCATCATCTCGCAACATCCGGCCTTGGGCGTCCAGGTGATGACCGAGGACGGCGAGTTGCATCAATTCGTCAACGTTTACGTGAACGATGACGACGTCCGTTACCTCGACCGACTCGAGACGAAGGTGGCGAGCGAAGACGTGGTGTCGATCCTGCCGGCGGTGGCGGGCGGCGCGAGCTAGTCGCACCTCGGGCCCTGATGCTCGCTCACGACGTGCTCGACCTGATCGGCAACACGCCGATGGTCGACATCTCCGGCCTGAGTCCGAATCCCGCAGTTCGCATCGTCGCCAAACTCGAAGGCGTGAACCCCGGCGGGTCGGTGAAGGATCGCGTTGCTAAGTTCCTCGTGGAGGACGCGGAGGATCGCGGCGTGCTGACCAGGGGCGCGACCATGATCGAACCGTCGTCGGGCAACACCGGCATCGGTCTCGCCCTCGTCAGCCGTGTGAAGGGCTACCACCTGAAGGTCGTGCTCCCGGAGAACGTGTCCGCGGAGCGCCGCCAGCTGCTCGCGGTCTGGGGCGCGGAAGTCATCGCGTCGCCCGGCGCCGAGGGTTCGAACGGAGCGGTGCGACTTGCCCGCGAACTCGCCTCGGAGCACGCCGATTGGGTCCTTCTCTATCAGTACGGGAATCCGGCGAACCCGCGGGCGCACTACGAAACGACCGGGCCCGAGATCTGGCGCGATCTCCCGGAGGTGACGCACTTCGTCGCGGGCCTCGGTACGAGCGGGACGCTTCTCGGGGTTGGGCGGTTCCTCAAGGAGCGAAACCCTGACATCGAGGTGTGGGCGGTCGAGCCCCCCGCGGGGGACCTGGTCGACGGCCTGCGTACCTTCGATGATGGGTTCATCCCACCAATCTTCATGGATCTTGGCGGTGAGAAGTTGCTCGATCGCAAGACGGTGATCGGTCCCGAGGACTCGATTCTCTGGACGCGGCGTCTCGCTGATGTCGGCGTATTCGCGGGGCTGTCGACGGGGGCGGCCGTCGCTGGCGCCGTGCGGTGCGCGACGGAGATCTCCTCCGGCGTGATCGTCGTGCTCTCACCCGACGGCGGATGGAAGTACCTCTCTGCCGACGTGTGGATGGGCGACCTCGAGGCGGTCGTGCGGCGCGCGCGGAGGACCGTCTACTTCTAGGTCGTCGACTGGCTCAGAACGTCTGGTACTGAGCCAACGCCTAATCTGGGCTGGGAAGATGAACGACCGACCCATTGGCGTCTTCGACAGCGGTTTTGGCGGCCTCAGCGTCGCGCGCGCGTTGATCGATCTCTTGCATGACGAACAAATCGTGTATGTGGGTGACACAGGGCGCTATCCGTACGGGCCGCGCCCGGCCGAGAAGATCCGGCGGTTCAGCCACGAGGTCGCGGATTACCTCGTCAAGGTCGAAGACGTGAAGATGATCGTCGTTGCCTGCAACACCGCCGCGTCTGTTGCACTCGACGAACTGCGCTACGACTTCGACGTGCCGATCATCGGCGTGATCGAACCGGGTATGCGCGCTGCCGTCGCAGCGACACGCAACGGCCAGATCGGAGTGATCGGCACGTCGGGCACGATTGCCTCGGGCGCTTATCAGCGCGCCGCGGCCTCATTCCACGTCGCACAGCGCGTGCATTGCACCGCCTGCCCGGGGTTCGTCGAGTTCGTGGAACGCGGGGAGCTCGACAGCGACCAGGTTTACCTTCTCGCCGAGCGGCTGCTATCGCCACTCAGGATCGCGGGGATCGACACGTTGCTGCTCGGTTGCACGCACTACCCCTTCCTCGCCCGGACGATCGCGGACATCATGGGTCGCGGGGTCGTTCTCGTGTCGTCGGGCGAGGAGACCGCTTTCGACGTCCGGGCCATCCTCGACTCGACCGGGCTCGGTCGCAGGATCCCCTCCGAAGGCAAACACCGGTTCCTGTCCTCGGGCGACCCCGCCTGGTTCGCCACGATGGGGCGTCGTCTGCTTGGCCCCGAGATCGCCACGGCGGAAGCGGTCGCGTTCGGCGCGTGAGATTCTCTCCTCGGGCTCGCGAAGACGATCCTCCTGGTGACGTCCGCCGTCCTGCGGCAGCGGTCACCGCGGGGGCGGCTCGCCGGGCCGGAAGACGAGGGTGCGAAGACGACAGGAAGGACCGGTCGGCGATGACAGGCGAGGTTCGGCGTGATGGGCGCAGGCCCGACGAGATGCGGCCGTTCGAGATCGTGCGCGACTTCACCGAGTTCGCCGCAGGCTCGGTGCTCGTCACGATGGGCCGCACCAAGGTGCTCTGCACGGCGTCGTTCGGAGCGGAGGTTCCCCGCTGGATGCGGGGCTCGGGCAAGGGCTGGGTCACGGCGGAGTACTCGTTGCTCCCGGGATCGTCGTCCGAACGCGTTCCGCGCGAGGCGACGAAGGGGCGCCAGTCAGGACGGACCCAGGAGATCCAGCGGCTCATCGGGAGATCGCTGCGTGCGGTCTGCGACCTGTCGGCACTGGGTGAGCACCTGATCATCCTGGACTGCGACGTCCTCCAGGCCGACGGGGGCACACGGACCGCCGCGATCACGGGCGCCTTCGTCGCCCTCCACGACGCCTGCACACGACTCGTCGCGGCCGGCGAGCTGGGCACACTTCCGTTGGTTGATTCGGTCGGCGCTGTGTCCGTCGGATTGGTCGACGGCGTCGCGATGGTCGACCTCGACTACGCCGAGGACTCCCGCGCCGGCGTGGACATGAACGTCGTGATGACGGGTTCGGGCTTGTTCGTCGAGGTGCAAGGAACGGCAGAACGTGATCCGTTCCGGCGCTCGACGCTCGACGAGCTGCTCGAGCTCGCGGGCAAAGGCATCGACAGCGTGCTGGCTTGCGACGCGGTGCTGCTCGCAACACCGCCCGCTTCGCGGGGCGACGGGTGAGCAAGGCCTCGCGTCGGCTGCGAATCGTCGTGGCGTCGGCGAATCCGGACAAGGCGCGCGAGATGGTCGAGATCCTCGGTGTCGCGCTCGGCGGCAAGATCGAACTCGTGGCGCGACCGGGGGACCTGGAGGTCGTCGACGAGGACGGCGAGACGCTCGAGGACAACGCCCGGCTCAAGGCGAGAGCAGTTCGAGCGGCGACGGGTTTCGGCGCGGTGGCTGACGACACGGGCCTCGAAGTGGATGCCCTCGGGGGATTGCCCGGCGTGCGTGCCGCGAGATACGCGGGGCCGGAAGGACGTTCCGCCGACAACATCGCGAAGCTGCTCGGTGCGTTGGGGGATCGCCAGGACCGTCGAGCCCGTTTTCGCACGGTTGCTCTCGCGGCGCTGAGTGACGGTACCGAGCTCGTCGCGTCGGGGACACTCGAGGGAACGATCGCCGAGGCTGCGCGCGGCGAGGGCGGTTTCGGCTACGACTCGGTGTTCATTCCTGACGATGGCCACGGACTGACGTTGGCCGAGATGGCTGCCGACGACAAACACGAGATATCGCACCGGGGGAGGGCACTGCGTGCCCTCGCCCGGCTCTTCGAGAGACACCTGTCGGGACCGGTGAGCCCGTCGGAAGGTCGATAGGTAGGACAAAGCGGGGTTCGTCGGTTCTCGACGTCACCTCTGGGCGCGCTAGGTTCGCTGCGTGGCCGTGCGCTACCGCTGTCAAGGTTGTGGGAACCGGACTCGCTTCGACGTCACGTCGACGAGGAGAACCCGAGCATTCTGGCACTTCACCTTGGGCGGCGAGCGCTCGATCGAGGAGGAGGAGATCCTCGAGGAAGCGGTCGAATCCGTGACGTGCCGTTGGTGCGGAAAATCGTCATCGATCGAGACGATCGGAGACGCCGCTGGCACGGCAACGCTTCCCGCGAGTGGTGCACCGCAAGAGTCGCCCTCGCCACATTGATACATCCGCGGGTCATCATGGTCGTCGTTGGTCGAGGTGCGATACACCGAGGTGAACCGGGAGAGCGATCATGGCGGAGGGCACGCTCACGATTAGCTGTGACACGTGCAACCACGAGGGCACCTCGGCCTGTGACGACTGCGTCGTCAGCTTCGTACTTGGTCACGACGCCAGTGACGCGATCATCATTGACGCGGCCGAAGCCCGCGCGGTGCGCATCTTCGAGCAGGCCGGTCTGCTGCCGGCACTCCGACACGAGGCGCGAACAGGCTGAACAATCACCTGAGACGGGCACCGGCCACGAGGTGCATGTCCCATGACCCACCTGCTTGTCACGAACGACTACCCGCCGAAGGTGGGCGGTATCCAGTCCTACTTATGGGAGCTCTGGCGTCGCCTTCCGTCGGGACGGACCTCGGTGTTGACGATCGATCACGACGGGGCTCGCGAGTTCGACGCCGCGGCGCCGCATCGGATCGAGCGTCTCGGGGTCCGGATGCTCTGGCCGACTCCGCGTCTCACGGCGCGTATCCGGCGACTGGCGCAGGATAGGGGCGCTTCGCTCGTCGTGCTCGACCCGGCGCTGCCCGTAGGGCTCGTCGGGCCGAAGCTCGGCATGCGCTACGCGGTCGTCCTGCACGGGGCAGAGGTGACGGTGCCGGCACGTCTACCGGTAACGTCGGGTCTTCTCCGCCGGGTGCTCGTCGGGGCCGAACTCGTGATCGCGGCCGGGAGCTACCCGGCGCAGGAGGCGCGTCGGCTTGTCGGCCAGGACTTGTCGAAGGTCGTCATCGTCCCACCGGGGGTCGACTCGGATCGATTCCACCCTCTCGGTGCCGCTGAGATCGCCCTGGCAAGGAGGCGCTTCGGGCTTCCCGAGGTCGGCCGTCTCGTGGTAGCCGTCAGTCGACTGGTGCCCCGCAAAGGCATCGACGTGCTGATCGAGGCCGCGGCGGTGCTCGCGAGCGAGCGAGCGGACCTCACCGTGGCGGTCGCCGGCGCCGGACGCGACGCCCGGCGGTTGGCCTCGCTCGCGAGGCGTCTCGGGGCTCCCGTGCGTTTCCTAGGTCAGGTGAGCGATCTCGACCTTCCGGGGCTCGTCGGGGCGGCGGACGTCGCCGCCGTGCTCTGCCGCACGCGTTGGGGCGGGCTGGAACAGGAGGGTTTCGGCATCGTGTTCCTCGAGGCAGCCGCGGCTGGCGTCCCCCAGGTCGCCGGCAGGAGCGGTGGCTCGCACGAGGCGGTCGTCCACGGCGTGACCGGCCTCGTCGTCGACCGGCCGGGGGACGTCGTCGTCGCGACGAAGGCGCTCGCGGAGTTGCTCGACGACGAGGTGCTCCGTCGTCGTCTCGGTGCGGCGGGTCGTCAGCGCGCCTGCGCGGAGTTTGACTATGACGAGCTGGCGATGCGACTGGACGCTGCGCTGCGCGCTGCGGAGTGATGAGGATCGACACGCTGCTCTCGGCGGCCTGCTACACAAGCGTTGGTCATCGTGAGAGGCTGGAAAGGGTGCTCGACGCGGCCGAAAGGAGAGGACCGTGGAACACACGGCCCAAAAGTTGACGATCGCGGGCACGCCCGAGCGCTGTTTCGCGGTCGTGACCGATCTTGAGCGGTACCCCGAGTGGGTCGCGGACGTGAAGGAGGTCCACGTCCTCGCGCGCGACGGCGAGGGCCGGCCGTCGCTGGTGAGCTTCCGCGCCGGGGCGTTCGGTCGGAGCACGAACTACGTACTGCGCTACGACTACCGCGAGGCGCCGCTCGCCGTTTCCTGGACGCAACAAGACGGCGACCTCACGAACCGCCTCGATGGGCGCTACGAGTTCCGCGCCGGGCCGGATGGGACGACCGAAGTGCGCTACGAACTCTCGGTCGAACTACGCGTGCCGATCCCGGGTTTCGTCAAACGGCGGGCCGAAGGCCACATCCTCCACGCCGCCGTGCGCGACCTGAAGGCTCGCGTGGAGAGCGGTTCCTGAGCGGTCGCCGGCAGACGCCCATGCGGGTCGGCGTCATCATTCCCTCTTTCAACCGGACGGTCGCGGCGGCGCGATCGTGCGCGGCCGCGGCGGAGGAGGCGGGAATCCACGGTGTCTTCGCCTACGACCATCTCTGGCCGCCGGGAGCTCCCGGCCGACCGGCGATCGCCCCCTTCCCACTCCTCGGGATGCTGGCGGCGACGACGTCCGCGATCGTGCTCGGCACGCTCGTCGCCCGGATCGGCCTCGTGCCCGACGAGGTGCTGCTCGACGAGTTCCGCACCTTGGAGGGCCTGAGTGGGGGGCGGCTGATCGCGGGAATCGGGACCGGGGATCGCCGGAGCGCGGCTGAGAGCATCGCCTACGGGCTCGACCCGGGCAGTGCGCAGGCTCGGCGTCGCGCGATTCTGGCCGTCGGATCGGCGCTCACCGAAGAGGACATCCCGGTGTGGATTGGCGCCGGCGCGGCGACGACGAATGCCATCGCCCGGGCGATCGGCGCGACGGTGAACGTCTTCGGAGTCAGGGCCGCGCGCGTCGCCGAGCTCGGTCGCGACGGCGCGATCTGCTGGGGTGGGGCCCTCGCCCGTGGCGCCGATCGTGCCGCCGCCCAGCTCCGGTCGCTCGTGGGGGCGGGGGCGACATGGGCAATTGTCGCGTGGCCGGGGTCGGTGGCGCCGATCGTCGCCGCGGCGCGCGGGGCGGGCATCCCGCTTGGCTGGTGATCGCGGGTCGCGCCCGGGGGACCCGTCCGATAGGGTCGGCCGTCGAACCGTTCAGCACGACGACGACCCGCGCGGGCCGCAGAAAGGTGGATGTCCGGGTGCCGGGCGGGTTCCCAGGGGGACGGTACCGGCGCGGGCGGCCGTCTCACCGCACCCAGCAGGCCCTTGCCGCACGTGAAGCTCGGCGAGATCAGTCATTGACATCTCTGTAATTACGGTGCTGTACTTATCTCCTCATCTAGTGGTGTCGACTCCGTTAGCCACTACATATTGTATGTAGGGCTCCTGAAGGAAGGCACCGCCTGGTCGAGGCCAGGGGAATTGAGCGAAACGCCGGAAGCGACGCAGAGGGGAACGAGGGCGATGGCTGTAGCGGACGAGCGGGTCGACAGCGGGGTGCGGCGACACTTCACGCAGGCAGGCAGCCATCCCTATGAGGGCGTCGAGTGGGAGCGCCGCGACTCGATCATCTCGGACTACCGGACCGGAGAGGTGGCCTTCGAGCAGCTCGGAGTCGAGGTCCCGAAGAGCTGGTCGATGAACGCGACGAACATCCTCGCCCAGAAGTACTTTCGCGGGCCGCTGGGCTCGCCCGAGCGGGAGAGCTCCCTGCGGCAGGTCGTCGACCGCGTCGTCGACGCAATCGCGGCATGGGGTGTGCGCGACGGATACTTCGCAGACGGCGCCGAGGCGTCGGCATTCGGCGACGAGCTGAAGCACCTCATCGTCAGTCAGAGGGCCGCTTTCAACTCACCGGTCTGGTTCAACATCGGCGTGCGCGGCGTGCCCCAGCAAGCGTCAGCCTGTTTCATCCTCGCCGTCGAGGACTCCATGCCGTCGATCCTGAACTGGTACGTCGAGGAGGGGACGATCTTCAAAGGGGGCTCGGGCTCCGGGGTTAACCTGTCGAAGATCCGCAGCTCGCGCGAACTCCTCGGGGGGGGCGGCACGGCCTCGGGCCCGGTGAGCTTCATGCGCGGAGCGGACGCATCGGCGGGGACGATCAAGTCTGGGGGCAAGACGCGTCGCGCCGCCAAGATGGTCATCCTCGACGTCGACCACCCCGACATCCGCGAGTTCATCTGGTGCAAGGCCCGCGAGGAACGCAAGGCACGCGCCCTCGCGGCGGCGGGATTCGACATGGACCTCGATGGCGAGGACAGCCATTCGGTGCAGTACCAGAACGCGAACAACTCGGTCCGGGTGAGTGACGAGTTCATGACGGCCGTGCTCGAGGATGCCGCGTGGGACCTCGTCGCCCGGACGAGCCACGCGACGATCGAGACCGTGCGCGCCCGGGAGCTGTTCCACGAGATCGCCGAGGCAGCCTGGGAGTGCGCCGACCCAGGCCTCCAGTTCGACACGACGATCAACCGCTGGCACACCACGCCGAACACCGACCGGATCAACGCCTCGAACCCCTGCAGCGAGTACGTCCACCTCGACAACTCGGCGTGCAACCTCGCGAGCATCAACCTGTTGAAGTTCCTCGGCGCAGACGGTTCTTTCGACACGAAAGGCTTCCGGGCGGCCGTCGACGTCGTCTTCACGGCGCAGGAGATCCTCGTCGGCAACGCCGACTACCCGACCGAGAAAATTGCGGAGACGACGAGGCGATTCCGGGAGATCGGCCTCGGCTACACGAACCTCGGTGCGATGCTGATGGCGCTCGGCATGCCGTACGACTCAGAGGAGGCGCGTGCTTACGCCGCGGCGGTGACGGCGCTCCTGACCGGGTACGCCTACGCGACTTCCGCCCGTATCGCGGCGCGCATGGGGCCGTTCGCGGGATTCCACGAGAACGCCGGTCCGATGCTTGACGTGCTGAGCATGCATCGGGACGCGCTCGGCAAGATCGACACCTCCCTCGCGCCGATCGCTCTGCTGAGCGCGGCGCACGAGGCGTGGAACGAGGCGGTCGAACTCGGTGATGCCCACGGCGTCCGGAACTCACAGGCGACCGTGCTCGCGCCCACCGGGACGATCTCGTTCCTCCTGGACTGCGACACGACGGGCATCGAGCCGGACCTCGCGCTCGTGAAGACGAAGAAGCTCGTCGGCGGGGGAACGATGTCGATCGTCAACCAGACCGTGCCGCGCGCGCTGCGCCGGCTGGGTTATGCCGACGGCGAGATCGTCGAGATCGTCGCCTACGTCGACGAGCACAAGTCGATCCTCGGTTCGCCGTACCTGAAGGCTGAGCACCTGCCCGTGTTCGCGTGCTCGATGGGCGACAACGTCATCCAGTACCTCGGCCACGTGAGGATGATGGCGGCGGTGCAGCCGTTCATCTCGGGCGCGATCTCGAAGACGGTGAACATGCCGGAGGACGTGACGGTCGAGGACGTCGAGCAGCTGCACATCGACGCCTGGCAGATGGGCCTCAAGGCCGTGGCGATCTATCGCGACAACTGCAAGGTCGCCCAGCCCCTGTCGACGACGAAGGTGTCCGAGGTGCAAGGGGTCGACGGCTCGGTGGGCGCGGGCGAGTTGCACGCGCGTATCGCCGAGCTGGAAGACGCGCTCGCCGGTCACGTGACGGCGCCCGGCGCGACGACGAGGACGCGTCTCCCGCGCCGCCGGCGCTCCTACACGTTCGCCTTCCGCGTCGCCGATTGCGACGGCTACGTGACCGTCGGGGAGTACGAGGACGGGCGTCCCGGGGAGGTGTTCTTGAAGGTCTCGAAACAGGGTTCGACGCTGTCGGGGGTGATGGACGCCTTCGCCATCGCCGTGAGCCTCGGCCTCCAGCACGGAGTGCCGCTCGCCACCTTCGTCCGCAAGTACACGAACATGCGCTTCGAGCCGGCCGGGATCACGGACGACCCGGACCTGCGGCTCGCCTCGAGCCTCGTCGACTTCATCTTCCGACGCCTCGCGCTCGACTACCTGCCTTACGACGAGCGGGTCGAGCTCGGGATCCTGTCGACCGGCGAACGCAAGCAGCCGACGCTGCCCGGGCTCGAGGACATCGAGCTCGCCGACGCCGCCAAGCGCGAACAGGAACGGTTCGGCGAGGGCGGCGACAGCCTGGCGGCGGTCCATGAGATGTCGCTCGAGAACCGCGACGCGCCGTTCTGCTACTCCTGCGGCAATGTCATGCAACGGGCCGGTTCCTGCTACGCCTGCCCGAGCTGCGGGGCGACGAGCGGCTGTTCGTAAGCCGTCACGACCTCGCGTTCGCCACGGTTGCACGCGTGGCCGGCGCGGTCGAAAGGCGCCCGGAGGACCTTGCCGCGGGGCGGACCCTGGGAAGCGAGGGAGGAGCTAGGAGACCCGTCGCGCCAGCCGGGGCGCGTGCACTTTCACCGATCGGCAAAGAGGCGTCGGGGTGTCGTCATCGGCGCTGGATCCTAAAGTCGTGCCGCGGGTCGTGAAGCACCTCCGGCGAACGCCCCGAGAGCAGGAGAAGCGAGATGGGAACCACCCCCGAGCCGTTCCGGACCGTGATCGAGCCGTTCCGAATCCACGCCGTGGAGCCGCTGACGATGACGACGCCGGAGCACCGTGCCGCGGCGATCCGTGACGCGGGTTACAACCTCTTCAACCTGGCCTCGGCAGACGTGCTCGTCGATCTGCTGACCGACTCCGGCACCGGTGCGATGAGCCGCGACCAGTGGTCCGCGATCCAGCACGGAGACGAGTCCTACGCCGGGTCCCCGTCGTGGGAGATCTTCCAGAAGGCGGTGAGGGAGCTGTTCCCCTTCCGGTACGTCATCCCGACGCATCAGGGTCGTGCCGCGGAGAAGATCCTCTTTACCGTGACGGGCGGCCCGGGACGCGTGATCCCGAGCAACACGCACTTCGACACGACACGGGCGAACATCGAGTTCACGGGCGCCGAAGCAGTGGATCTCGTCATCCCGGAGGGGCGTGATCCGCGCGCGCTCCACCCGTTCAAGGGAAATGTCGACGTGGCGGCGCTCGACGCCCTTCTCCGGCAGCGCGGGCAGGCGAGCGTCCCGCTCGCCATGGTGACGGTGACGAACAACTCGGGAGGAGGCCAGCCGGTCAGCCTCGAGAATCTCCACGCCGTCCGCGCCGTCTGTGACGAGCACGGGATCCCGCTCTTCCTGGACGCTTGCCGCTTTGCGGAGAACGCTTGGTTCATCCGCGAGCGCGAGCCCGGACAGGGGGGGCGGGAGGTGGCCGACATCGTACGCGAAATGGCCTTGCTCGCCGACGGCATGACGATGAGTGCGAAGAAGGACCCGCTGTGCAACATCGGGGGGTGGCTCGCCTGCAACGACGACGCCCTCGCCGAAGCAGCGCGCAACCTTCTCATCCTGACCGAGGGCTTCCCCACCTACGGCGGCCTCGCCGGTCGCGACCTCGAGGCGATCGCCCAGGGCCTCAAGGAGGCGGTCTCGCACGATTACCTGCAGTATCGGATCCGCTCGACGGCCTACCTCGGCGAGGCGCTCGACCGAGCCGGGATCCCCGTCGTCCTGCCGATCGGCGGTCACGCCGTCTACATCGACGCCCGGGCGATGCTGCCGCACATCCCGCCGCTCGAGTACCCGGGCCAGGCGCTCGCCGTCGCGCTCTACGAGACGGGCGGTGTGCGCACGTCGGAGATCGGCACGGTCATGTTCGGTCGCCAGGCGGACGGTTCCGAGCAACCCGCGGCCATGGACCTCGTCCGGCTCGCCATCCCGCGGCGCACCTACACCCAGAGTCATATCGATTACGTCATCGAGGTGTGCGAGGCAGTCCAGGCGCGCGCGCCGGGCCTTCTCGGGATGCGGATCGTTGACGAACCTCGGCGGCTGAGGCACTTCACCGCGCGTTTCGAGGCGCTCCTCTGACGCGAGAGCGCGTCGAGTTCAGGCCGGAGAATCGACGACACCTGTGGCGAGAAGCGAACGGAGCGCGTCGGCCGCGTCCCAGATGTCGACGAAGCGCAGATAGAGCGGCGCGATTCCCAGCCGGACGATGTCCGGTTCGCGGAAGTCGCCGAGGACGCCGCGCTCCTCGAGGGCGACGACGAGGGACCGCGCCGCGCGATGACGGAGCGCGACGTGACTTCCCCGCTGCAACGGGTCGCGTGGCGAGGCGAGCTCGAACTCCCCGGGCACGAAGCTCGGTTCGACACACTCGATGAGGAGTTCGGACAGGGCGCGGCCCTTCGCGAAGAGCGCATCGAGGTCGACGTGTTCCCACACCTCGAGGCTTCCCTCGAGCGCCGCGAAGGAGACGATGGGTGGCGAGCCGCAGGCGAACTGCCGCATTCCGGCCGCGGCTTCGTAGGCGGGTTCGAACCCGAAGGGCCGCGCGTGGCCATGCCAGCCGACGAGCGGCTGCCGCAGCGCGTCGTGCAGGCGCGACGCGGCAAAGAGGAACGCCGGTGCGCCCGGGCCACCGTTCAGGTACTTGTACGTGCAGCCGACCGCGAAGTCGACGTCGCAGGCGTCGAGCGCGAGCGGGACGGCACCGACGCTGTGGGCGAGGTCCCAAATCGCGAGGGCGCCGACTTCGTGCGTCGCCTGGGTCACCTCTGCCATCGGGTACAGGCGCGCCGTGCGGTAGTCGACGTGCGTGAGCTCCGTGAACGCGACAGAACCGTCGAGCGCGCCGACGACGCCCTCGGGGCCGTCGACGACGCGCACCTCGAGCTGGCCGCAAAGTTCGGCTGCACTGCCGATCATGTAGAGATCGGTCGGGAAGTTGTTGCGGTCCGTGACGATCGCCCGGCGGTCGGGACGCAAACGAAGGGCCGCGACGGCAACCTTGAACGTATTGATCGAGGTCGAGTCGGCGACGAGGACCTCGCCGGGACCCGCCCCGATGAGCGGCGCGAGGCGCGCGCCGAGCGTCACCGGCTTGTCCCACCAATTCGCCTCCACCCAGCCGCGGATCAGCCCGTCGCCCCACTCGAGCTGGAGGGCGTCGCGTACGCGGGCGGCTGCCCGGCGCGGCAGCGGCCCGAGCGAGTTGCCGTCGAGATAGATGACACCGGGGGGGAGGTGGAACTGGTCTCGGAGGTGGCCGAGCGGATCCGCCGCGTCCCGGGCGGCGCAGTCGGAGCGGGTCACGCCCAGCATGTCTTCTCGCGCTCCTTCCGGGCCGCCGGGGCCCGACGGCCTGCCGGCGCGGCGTCCCGCGGGCGCGGGCCGCGCCGGACGACAAGCCTAGGCAGCGCCCTCGCCGAGGTAGGCGGCCCGGACGCGAGGGTCCCGCAGCAGCGCCGTGGCCCGATCGGACATGACGATCGATCCGTTCTCGAGGACATACGCCCGGTCCGCGAGATGGAGAGCCTGGGAGGCGTTCTGTTCGACGAGGAGGATCGTCGTTCCCTCGTCACGGATCTCGCGGATGATCTGGAAGATCGTCTTGACGAACATCGGCGCGAGGCCCATCGAGGGCTCGTCGAAGAGCAGCAGACGCGGGCTGCTCATCAGCGATCGGGCGATCGCGAGCATCTGCTGCTCACCCCCCGAGAGCGTGCCGCCGTCCTGTCGCCGACGCTCGGCGAGCACCGGGAAGAGGGAGAAGACGCGATCGAGGTTCTCCGAGAAGTTCCCGCGATGGAGGTAGGCACCCATCTCGAGGTTCTCCAACACCGTCATCTGGGGGAAGATGCGTCGTCCCTCGGGGACGTGTCCGATGCCGAGCCCGACGATGTCGTGGCTCGCGGCGCGCTGGATCGGTCGGCCGTCGAAGACCACGGCCCCAGACGACGGACGGACGAGGCCGGAGATCGTCCGCAGGGTGGTCGACTTACCGGCCCCGTTCGCGCCGAGCAGGGCGACGATCTCGCCCTGATCGACCGCGAGGCTGACGTTGCGCAGCGCCCGGATCGGACCGTAGCGGACCTCGAGGTCGTTCAGCTGGAGCAGCACGGTTACTCCCCGTCATCCGTCGTGCGGTCCGCCGCAGTGCGGCCGTCGTCTTCGTCATCAGCCGGCGCGCCGAGGTAGGCCTCGATGACCGCCGGGTTGCGTTGCACCTCTGCGGGCGTACCCGAGGCGATGACCCGACCGAAGTTGAGGACGATGATCCGCTCGGCGAGTGACATGACGAGCCCCATGTCGTGCTCGATCAGGAGAACGGTGACGCCGATCTCGTTGTTGACGCGGCGGATGAGCGTCGCGAGGTCGGCCTTCTCGGCCGGGTTGGTCCCCGCGGCGGGTTCGTCGAGCAAGAGCAGCTGCGGATTCGTGCCGAGGGCGCGCGCGATCTCGAGACGTCGACGGTCGCCGTAGGGGAGCGCGTTCGCGAGCTCGTTCGCCCGCGCCCGCAGGCCGACGAACTCGAGCAGCTGGGTCGCGCGGGCGTCACCCTCGCGTTCCTCCCGTCTCGTCCGGGGCAGGCGCAGCATCGCCCCGACGGGACCGGTGTGCTGCCGGGACTCGATGCCGATCTTCACGTTCTCGAACGCGGTCAGGGCGTTGAAGAGCCGACTCGTCTGGAAGGTCCGCGCGATCCCGAGACGGTTCACGCGGTGGGGCTTGCGACCGACGATCTCGGTCGATCCGCCGTCTCGGCCGCGGAAGGTGATCGATCCCCGTTGTGGGTGGTAGACGCCGGTCAGGCAGTTGAACAGGCAGGTCTTGCCGGCGCCGTTCGGACCGATGACCGAGAGGAGTTCGCCCCGCGCCTGGCTGACGGTCACCTCGACGAGGGCCCGCACCCCGCCGAAGCTCAAGGAGACGTCCTCGATGTCGACCATGATGTCGCCGGCGACCGCCGTCGGTGGCGTTTCGACCGTCATCGTCATGACACCGGTGCCTGGGAGCTGCTCATCGCGTCGGCCGTACCGACGCCATGCTCGGCGAGACCGATCTCACGCTTGCGCCGGCGTGACGGGATCATCCCCTCGGGCCGGAAGATCATCGTCAGCACGAGGATCGCCCCGAGGTAGATGTAGAGGTCCTCGGGCTGGAATCCGAACAACGGGTGCTCCTTCAGGTACCACGGGAACCATTGGAGGAAGGCCGCGCCCACGACCGCGCCGAGCAAGGAGCCCATCCCGCCGAAGATGACGAGGACGAGGATGAGAATCGACAACTGAACCGTGAAGTCGCCGGGCTCGATGAACGAGATCTTGCTCGCCGTGAGCATCCCTGCGAACCCGGAGGTGGACGCGCCGATGGCGAAGGCCATGATCTTGTACTTGAGCACGTTGATCCCCGAGGACTCGGCGGCGACCTCGTCTTCGCGGATCGCCGTCCAGGCGCGGCCGACCCGCGAGTGCTCGAGGAAGGAGTAGGCGATCAACCCGAGGACGACGAACGCGAGGAGCAGGTAGTAGTAGGGGAGCGGGTCGATCAGCCAGGTGTAGTGGACGTGGAGCAGGTTGACCGCCGGGTGCGGGATGCCGATGACCCCCTGGGCACCCCCCGTCACCCCCTGCAGGTTGGTCGCGACGATCTGGATGATCTCGCCGAAGCCGAGCGTGACGATCGCGAGGTAGTCGCCGCGCAGCCGCAAGGTGGGCGCGCCGATCAAGACGCCGGAGAGCATCGCGGTGGCGATCGCGAAGGGGATCGCCCAGAAGGCGTTGAGGACGATCGGCGGGTGGACGGGGAGCGCCCCGGTCCAGAAGGCAGTCGAGTAGGCGCCGATCGCGTAGAAGGCGATGTAGCCGAGGTCGAGCAGTCCGGCGTAGCCGACGACGACGTTGAGTCCGATCGCGAGCAGTACGTAGATGCCGATCTGGTCGACGAGGACGTCCTGCCAGAAGGCGTTGACATGCAGCGGACCGACGATCGCCACCGCGAGAAGGACTGCGTAGAAGGCGAGGCGGACGCGCCGGTCCGGCATGACCCGCCGCGGCAGCGCCGTGACATGGTCGCTCGCGTGCTTGATCGCCTCGCCCCAGCGATGTTGCGCCGTGATGATGGCCCAGAGCGCGACGCCGAGAGCGATGAAGACGAAGACGCGGGGGTGCAGGAGCGATCCGGTGAATCCCGAAGTCGGCGCGAGGTTGCTCCCGGACGGACCGGTCATGACCGCGAGGACGAGGAAACCGAACACGCAGGCGAAGAGACGGCGGACATCGGAGCTGTGCCGTGCAGATCGGATCCGGGCCACAGCCGTCGAGGTGGACACGCTCATGCGGACCGTCCGAGGCGCTCGCCGAGGATGCCGGTCGGTCGCACGATGAGGACGAGCACGAGGATCCCGAAGGCGATGACGTCACGCCATTCGGTGGGGGCGCACGTGACACCGAGGTTCTCGAACACGCCGAGGAGCAGGCCACCGAGCATCGCGCCGCGAATGTTCCCGATCCCGCCGAGCACCGCCGCGGTGAAGGCTTTGAGCGCCGGAGTGAAGCCCATGGTGTAGACGACGCCGGAGTTGAGCCCGAACAGGAAGCCGGCGGCGCCGCCGAGAATGCCCCCGAGAATGAAGGTCTGGGCGATGACGCGGTCGATGTTGACGCCCATGAGGCTCGCCGTCTCGGCATCCTGGGCAACCGCGCGGATCCCCCGACCGAGCTTCGTCGCCGCGACGATCCGGTCGAGCACGATCAGCATGATCATCGCGGCGATCGCGATCACGACGTAGTAGGTCTGGACCTGGGCGCCGAAGATGTAGAAGACGGTCCCGTTCGTGTACGGGGCAGGAATCGTGACAGCGTTCCGGCCGAATTCCTTTCCGGCGAGGTTGTAAAGGAAGTACGACGCGCCGATCGCGCTGATGAGAAAGGCGAGACGGGGGGCCTTCCTCCGGCGCAGCGGTCGATAGGCGACGCGTTCAAGCAGATAGGCGACCACCGCACCGCCGACCGCGCCAGCGGCGGTCCCGAGAACGATGAGACCGATCGAGGTGAGGCCGCGCGGCTGGGAGTTGCCGATCACCGCGTTGAGGACGAAGTATCCGGCGAAACCCCCACTCATGAAGACCTCGCTGTGCGCGAAGTTGATGAGCTGGAGCACGCCGTAGACGAGCGTGTAGCCGAGCGCGATCAGTGCATAGAGGAACCCGTTGGCAATGCCGCCAATGAAGAAGCTCCAGAAGTTCTGGGTGAAGCACATCGGCTGGTTCTCCGCCAGGCCAAGGCCGCGCGCCGTGACCGGGATCCCCGCGGTTCGCGGTTCACCCGGCCACGGAGGCGACGAAGGTTAGGACGACTTGATCAGAGACAGGGTCGAGCCGAGTTCAACGATCTTGCCGTTCTCAACCCGGTAGACGTAGATGGTCTTGCCCGCGATGTTGCCGTTCGGGCGGAACGTGACCGTCTTCGTGATGCCGACGTAGGTGACCTTGCGCAGGCCGTCCACGATCGCCGCGCGGGTGACGTGGGCGCCGATGGTCTTCATCACGTCGATGATCACGTTCGTCGCGTCAAAGGCCTCGGGTGTGTAGGTCCCGCTCGGGAAGCCGGCGAGCTGCTTGAACGCCGTCGCGAAGGCGTTGTCCACGGGGGTGTTCATCAGTGCGGCGCAGGCACAGGTGACCAGTGTGTTGTCGGCGACCCCCTTCGTGGCCTCGCTGATGTAGTGCGGGTCGAGGCTGCCGTCGTCCGACATCAACTGGCCCTTGTAACCTGCGGCGCGCAGCGCCTTGGCGAAGAGCGCGAAGTCGCAGTAGTAGCCCCCGTAGTAGAGCAGCGGGGCCTTGCTGGAGACGACCTGTGAGGCGAGCGCGCCGTACTCCTGGACATTGCCCGTGCCGGCCTGGCACTGGGTCGTCCCGGGAGCGGTCTGGTGCGTCACGTGCACCCCGTCGTGCTGGAGCCGCAGGTCGAGGGCCCCGACGAGGCCGGAGCCGTACGCGCTGGCGTCGTCGACGGTGTAGACCGACTTCAGCTTCAGGGCCTTGGCGATGTAGTCAGCGTCGTAGGGACCCTGCGCGTTGTCGTCAGCGACGACGCGGAAGAAGTTCTTCCAACCTTCCGTCGCGAGCAGCGGGTTCGTTGCCGACGGGCTCACCGTCGCGAGATCCGCCGCTGAGAAGATCGGCTCTGCCGCTTTCGTCGCGCCGGAGAACGCCGGACCGACGACGGCGACGACCGAGGAGTTGGTGACGAGGGCCTCAGCCGAGGTCGGCGACACGGTGGCCGATCCCTGGTCGTCCTGCTCCGTGTACTGGAGCTTGAAGGGCAGCTTGCCAAAGGTCTTGCCCTCGTTCGCCCAGCGGATCGCGAGCTCGACGGCGTACTTCATGTTGAGGCCGAGCTGGGCGTTTCCGCCAGAGAGCGGACCTTCGTACGCAATCGTGTACGACGGTTCCGACGAGCGCGAGGTGCTCGCAGTCGCTGCTCCGCCGAATGTGCCGAGTGTCAGCGCGACCGCGACGAGCGGAACGCTGAACCGGATGATCCTTTGATGCATGAATGTCCCCCTTTGGTGCTGAGTCGAGCCGAGCTGTCCCGGACTGCGTTGGCGTGACTGTACTCAGTCGAGCAACAGAACTGAAATCAGACCGTCATACACACGCTCGGACGCCCCCGGAGGATCACGCTGCACCAATAGCGCGGGCCCGCGCCTCACGACTGTCGCTTGCGCACGAGAAGACCAATCCCCGTTCAGGCGCGAGAAAGCGGGGAATCGGGGTCGTTGTGGACCAGAACTCCGGGGCAGCGCACGACGCGCCGTCGCGTGCTGTGCGAGCGAGGTTCGACTTCCAGCGGCACCGGGGGCAGCCAGTACCGTGCCTGTCATGAGGAAGCGGCGATCGCTCGGCCTTCCGTCGGGCGCGTCCGAGCGCAGGCTCGTCGTCGCACTCTGCGTGACGACGTTTCTCCTCTGGATCGGCGGCAGTGCCATCCTGCCCCTGCTCCCTTCGTATCTGCGCCAGCACGGATCGACCCCGGGGCTCATCGGCCTCGTCATGGCGTCGTATTTCGCGGCGAGCGTGCTCACCCAGTTCCCGGCGGGCAAGCTCTCCGACCGGGTCGGCCGGCGGCCGGTGCTCGTCGTCGGCCTGGCGTTGTTCGCAGTCGGCAGCCTTGGATTCGCGCTCACGGCCGGCCCCGGCTTCGCGATCGTGTCGCGCGGCCTCCAGGGAATCGGCGCCGGCGCGGTGACGGTCGCGTCGGCGGCAACGATCGGCTCGGTGGTCGAAGCCTCCGAGCGAGGCGGGTCCTTCGGCGCCCTCTACGGGAGCCAGATGGCCGCGCTCGCGGTGGGCCCGCTCGTCGGAAGTCTCGTCGGGGCGGCCTCCATGCGCCTGCTCTTCGTGATCGGAGCAGTGGCAGCTCTCGTCGCAGTCCTTCCCACCGCCTCGTTCCTCCCGTCCGGCAACCCGCCCGGGCCGCGAGCCCCGGCTCCAGAGCGCGACGAAGTACGGGTCGAAGAACTGGAAGCGCTCTCGGCCGGAGCCCCCGGGGGTCTCGGGCTCGGCGGGACGACGGGCAACCTCGTCCTGACGCCGGCGATCGTCGGCGTCGTCTTGGCCTTCGTGGCCACCGGAGGGCTCGTCGGCGTCTACGAGGCCTGCTGGACGCTGCTGCTGCGGTTGCGCGGCGCGACAACGTTCGACGTCGGCCTTTCCTGGACGCTCTTCGCGCTGCCGTTCGCCGCGCTTTCCCTGCCGGCAGGGCGACTCGCCGATCGTTTCGACCGACGAATCCTCGCCCTGGGGGGTCTCGTTTCATCCGCTCTGTTCTGCGCGGTCTATCCCTTCGTCCACCTCGTGCCGTTGCTCGTCGCACTCGGATCGCTCGAGGCGGCCTGCTCCGTCGTCGGGGCGCCCGCGGCGGTGCTCATCCTGACCGAGGCCACTCGGTCCGAGGCGCAGGGTCAGGCCCAGGGCGCGATCGAAACCGGTCGGACGGCGGCCACCGCGGTGTCCGCCGCCGCGGCCGGCGCCCTTTTCGCCGTCGACCCGATCATCCCGTTCACGTTGGCCGCGACGGTCGCGGTCGGCGCGTGTGGCTTCATCGCCTGGTCATGGCGGGATGTCGCGGCCCGACCTGGGCGTGCCCGGACGGAAAACCGCGAGGTCAAGACGTGACCGAAGACTGAGGTCCGCCCGCGGGCGTCGCGTCGGATGACGAGTCGGCCCTGAACTCGTTGGTAGCGTCGCTCGTGTGGCGACAGACGTCGAAGGCATCGTGGTCGAAGGGGACCATCGCGGCCGCCAGCTCGGATTCCCGACGGCGAACCTGGAACCGGCTGACGAGCGGGGATGTCCTGAGGAGGGGGTCTACGCCGGCTTCGTCGTTCGAGCCGATGGGACCCGTCACGTCTCGGCGATCTCGGTCGGTCGGCGCCCCACCTACTACGACGACAAGGGTCGCCTCGTCGTGGAAGCGCACCTGTTGGATTTCGACGGCGACCTCTACGGCGAACGCCTGATCGTGCACGTCGACGAGTTCATCCGGGGCCAGCTCCGCTTCGCGTCGGTCGAGGAGCTGCGGCGAAGAATCGCCGACGACGTCACCGCCGTGCGCGCTTCGCGGGTCGCGCTCGGCGGAAACCCGCGCTGAGCCTCGGTGCGGCGCCCGCTCGCGGCGCGGGCCGGGTCGCCAAGACACGCGATCGGCGGGAACGGCCGCCGCGATCCTGTGCCGACGGTAGGGTCGATGTCGTGGGGGACCGTCGGCCCGCGCAGCGGGACCGCAGTGGACCTCGGTTCGTCCGGGTCTTGCTCGCGTCGGTGCTCGTGGTCACCCCGATCGTCGTCTCTGTCGTCGGCGGCGCGGCCGGCGGATCACCGTCCGCCGCCGCCCCGGGCGGAGGAGAGTGGACGACGTACGGGGGAAACGTTCGACGCACCGCCGAGCAGCCCCGCAGCCCGGACCTGAGACCGCTGCGACCGTTGTGGCGCACAGGGGCGATCGACGGCGCGGTCTACGGCGAACCGCTCATCTACGGCGGACGCGTCTACGTCGGGACCGAGTCAGACGTCGTCTACGCGCTCGACGCGCGCAGCGGTCGGGTGGCCTGGAAGCAGCGCGTCGGCGAGCCGGTGTCTGCCGCCGTCCTGCCGTGCGGTGACATCGGGCCGACCGTCGGGATCACCTCGACCATGGTGATCGACCCGACCTCGGGTGTGCTCTTCGCCTCCGCCGAGGTCACCGTCGGCGGAGGCGTGCGTCACAAGCTCCTCGCGCTCGAGGCCACGACGGGCCGGGTGCTCTTCCAGCGGGATCTCGACCAGCCGGGCTGGACTGCTGCGGCGCAGCTGCAGCGTGCCGGGCTGGCGCTCGCCGCTGGACGGGTCGTCATCGGCTTCGGTGGCAACGACGGCGACTGTTCCAGCTACCGCGGTTATCTCCTGGCCGTGGCCGAGAACGGCGCGGGACGGACCCTCGTCTACGCGGTCCCGACCGCGAAGGGCGGGGCGATCTGGGCTCCCGCCGGCGTCAGCGTCGAACCGTCGGGCGAGATCCTCGCCGCCACGGGCAACGCCGCCTCGACCACGACCTACGACGAGGGTGACAGCGTGCTCGGGTTCTCGCCGACGCTCAAACTCCTCGACCACTTCGCGCCGGCTTCGTGGGCGCTCGACAACGCGACCGACCTCGACCTCGGTTCGACCGCGCCGGTCGTGCTGCCCGACGGGCACGTCCTCATCGTCGGCAAGTCCGGCGTCGCCTACCTGCTCGACGGGAGACGCCTCGGAGGGGTGGGCGGGGAGATCGCCTCGACCGAGGTCTGCGACGCGCGCGGTGGGAACGCCGTCGACGGGCCCTACGTCTTCGTCGCCTGTCCGGATACGAGCCTGACGGCGCTGCGGGTGCGGCAGGGCGCGATCGCGGTCGCCTGGCGGGCGCCCCAGGGCGTGGCCGGCTCCCCGACCGTGGCCGGCGGCTACGTCTGGAGCGTGAGCGGTGACGAACTCGTCGGTCTCGACCCGCGGTCAGGGTCGCGGGTCGTGACCGTCGCGGCGGTACCGACCGAGCATTTCGCCGCGCCGAGCGCGGGAGAGGGTCTCCTCGTCGTCGGGGGAGCGAGCGCCGTGGAGGCCTTCACCGGGCCGGCAGGGTATCGACCCTGAGCTCGACGCGCCCCGCACCGGAACCAGCAGGGGGGACGGGCGCGGCGCCCCAAGACCGGGGGCTCAGGAGGAGAAGGGCATCGACATGACGAGCTCGACGTTGCGGTCCTCGACGCGCCCGGCAAGCTGGGAGTGGAGCCCCGCGCCCGGGACGTTGGCGGCGAGCTCGCGGTGGAGCGAGGCGAGCCGCTCCAGTTCCGTGGCCGCTTCGGGTTCCGGGGGGGCGTCGTGGTCGAGCATGGTGGAGAGCACCGAAAGGGTGCCGTGCGCGCCGGCAACGAGCTCGACGATCCGGGCCTGGCAGGGCCAGTCGGCCATCGCTGCCGTGGAGACCTCCCAGAACCCGCGGGCCGGGTCGTGAGGACTCGGCCAGAGCACCACTTCGTTGAGGTGGCGATGGCCGTTCAACCACAGCACGACGTTGTCGAAACGGTGCAGGAGCGCGCGCACCTCCGCGGCCGTCGCGCGGGGATGATCCTCCTCGGCGCCGGCGGGGTCCTGGCGCGAGTTGCTGAGCGTCGCGAGCCCGTGGTGGGACGCGAGGACGACGAGGCGGTCGACGTGGTCGGCGGTCACCGCGGCTCCCTCAGCGGAGCGGTAGCGGGAGTGCACCTCGACGAGGCGTTCCTCGAGCCAGCGCATCTGGCGACGCCCGATGCTGCCGTGGTGGTGGCCGTCAAGATTGGTCGAGTCGAGGAGCACGATCCGGACGCCTTCGACGTCGTCGTGCGCTCCGTAGGCGGTTCCCGTGGTGAGGTTCTCCGGGCCGAAGCCGTGGCCGCGAGGCAGGCCTGCGGCCTGGAGGTGCGCGGCGACGAAGTCGCTCCTCCCGACGATCCGGCGATCCGGGTCGGCCGCCACCGGGCGGGTCGGCCCGGTGAGAAACCGTTCGGGGTGCGAGAGGAGCTCGGCCTCCCGCCCGAGCAGGTCGGGCCCGGCCGGCGGCCCGACGGCCTTCCGGCCAGCGAGGAGGGCGGACCGGTAGGCGGGGGTGGGGATGGCGGTGCCGAGCGCGAGCCCGTCGTGGTTGCCGAAACACGAAAGCCAGGGCACACCCACCCCGTCGGCGCGGAACGGCGCCATCGCCGCGGCGAGGAGTCCCGGGTGCTCGGGGAAGCCCCAGTCGGTCTTGAATCGGTCGGTCCCCGGGTCCGGGTGCCAGAACAACGGATTCTGCCAGGACGGCGCCTGCACCCCCTCGAAGTCTGGGCCGCCCGAGCTGGGCCTCACGACGCCGCCGCTGAGCAACGCCGTGAAGTTCGCGAGCTCGTTGGCCTGGGCGTTGTCGATGCTGTCCCCGGTGCACAGGACGAGACCGAGAGGGGCGCCGGTCTCCGAGCTCTCGCCGAGCCGGCGCAAGGTGCGGGCCATCACCGCGCCGGCGTGGAGCGCCAGCGCCTCCTGCGCCCGCTGCGCCGGCACGAAGGCCTCCGCGCCGGGCCGACCGGCGAGCTCTTCGAAGAACTCGAAGCGCCCGGGTGACTCCACGTCCGCGAGCTGGAGATCGGTGAGGTGGACCAGGCGGAGCAGGCTCGTCGCCCCCGCGCCGAGGGCGCTCCCGACCCCGGCCGGACCGCGCGCCAGACGGGGCTCACCGGCACCGTGGGCCAGACGTCGGTACTCCCCGCGACGCCCCCGCCGGCGCGGCACGCCGCCGGTCAGGGTGCGCTCGACCGTCGTCGGGACGGCCGACAGCAGCGGCGGGGTCTCGTCGGCCATCGCCTGGTCGCCCGCATCAAGTTGCGGCGTCATCACCCTCCGCGGTCCTGATCCCGGCTGCGACGCGCCGGCGGTAGTCGGCCACCTCCGCCTCGCGGTGAGACGGTGTCCAGCCGAGCGCCGGGGCGACGGCCCGGGCCGCGGCCTCAGCCGCGGCCGAGCCGTGGTCCGGGTACTCGATCGCGATGCGGGTTCTGCGTTCGAGCACGTCGGCGAGATGGCGGGCACCCTCGTGGGAGGCGGCGTATCGGGCTTCGGCCAGCAGATAGCCGCCGGCGCCGGGAACTGGTGCGCCGAGGCCAGGTTCGGATCCGATGGCTCCCAGCAGCTCACCGAGGAGGCCCCCGTAGCGCCCGAGGAGACGTTCCGCCGTCGGCGCGCCGACACCGGCGCGTGCGGCCAGTCCGCGAGCGTCGGCGCGCGTCTCGGCGTAGCCGACCGCGCCGACGAGGGGCACGTGCGCGGTCTGGCTGCGGGGAGCCTCCCCCGGGAGATCGGAGAGCGCGCGGTCGACCGCGTCGGCCGCCATGACCCGGTAAGTCGTGTACTTGCCGCCCGCCACGACGGTCAGGCCGGGCGCGGGCTGGGTGACCGCGTGCTCCCGGCTCAGCTGCGCCGTCGACGCGGCGCGGCCCTGGAGCAGCGGCCGTAGCCCGGCGTAGGTCGCGACGACGTCAGCCGGGGAGATCTGCGTCGCGAGCTCGACGTTCAGACGGTCCAGCAGGTAGGCGACGTCATCGGCGTCGACCGGCGGTTCGTCCGGGCCGCCGGCCCAGTCGGTGTCCGTCGTTCCCACGATCCAGTGCTTCCCCCAGGGGATGACGAAGAGGACGCTCTCCTCCGTACGGGACAGGAGTCCGGTGTCCAGGGCCAAGCGTTCCCTGGGCAGGAGGAGGTGCACACCCTTCGACATGCGCACCGCCAGACCGCCCGAAACGCCGGCCCGGGACTGCAACGACTCGGTCCAGACCCCGCCAGCGCAGATGACCCGCCGCGCTCGAACCTGGAGGTCGGCGCCGCTTTCCTCGTCGCGCACGATCACCCCGTTCACGCGCTCGCCCCGGCGCAGGAACCTGACGACCTTCGCGTCGTTGACGACCCGGGCCCCGTGGGTTGCCGCGGTGCGAACCACCTCGACGGTGAACCGGGCGTCGTCTACCAGGGCGTCGCAGTAACGGATGGAGCCACGCAGGCCCTCAGCGCGCAACCCGGGCGCCAACTCGAGGGTCTCTCGGCGGTTGAGGTATCGGTGCCGAGGCACCGCTCCCTCCCGCCGTCCGGCGGCGACGCCGGCCAGCAGGTCGTAGAGGACGAGCCCCGATCCGACGTAGACGCGCTCCCAGCGCCGGTGGCGGAGAGGGATCAGGAAGGACACCGGGCGCACGAGGTGCGGGCTCAGTGTCTCCATGAGCAAGGTGCGTTCCCTGAGTGACTCGCGCACCAGCGCGAAATGGAGTTGTTCCAGGTAGCGAAGGCCACCATGGATGAGTTTGCTCGACCGGCTGGAGCTGCCTGCCGCCCAATCCCGGGCCTCGACGAGCCCCACCGTCAGGCCCCGCGTGGCGGCGTCGAGGGCGACCCCGGCTCCTGTGATCCCGCCGCCGACGACGACGACGTCGAGGACCTCGGCCTCCATCGCGGCGAGGTCCTGGCGGTGCCGCGCGGGCGACAGGACCCCGTCGGAGACCACCGGGGAGGCGCCGTTCACGTTCGGCCGGGGCGATCGAGCACGAACAGGACGTCGCCGAGGAGATCGATCTCCACCCGCGCACCCGCCGGGAGCGTGTAGCCCTCGCTCGCGGGGAGTGTCGAGGTGACCTCGACACCATCGGGCAGAGCGGCGACGACCCGGACGACGGCCCCGAGAAAAGAGGCACGCGCGACGACTGCCGGCCCATCGGGCGCAGGGCGCATCCGGATGCTCTCGGGTCGGACCAGCACGTCGACCTGGCCGCCGACGCGCAGACGGTTGGCGGCGCTCACGGGCACCACGAGGCGTGAGCCGAGGACGACGACGGCGTTCGGGGCCACCACCTCGCCCGGCAGACGGCTGACCGAACCGACGAACTCGGCGACGAAGTTCGACGTCGGCGAGGAGTAGACCTCGGAGGGCGGGCCGAGCTGCTCGAGCCGGCCAGCCCGCATGACCCCAACGCGGTCGGAGATCGACAGCGCTTCTTCCTGGTCGTGGGTCACGAAGAGCGTCGTAATCCCGACCTCGAGTTGAATCCGGCGGATCTCGTCGCGCAGCTGGGCACGCACCTTGGCGTCGAGCGCGGAGAGTGGCTCGTCGAGCAGCAACAAGCGGGGCTCGACGCAGAGCGCCCGGGCGAGGGCCACCCGTTGCTGTTGACCACCCGAGAGCTCGTGCGGATACCGCTCGGCGAGCGGGGCGAGGCCCACGAGTTCGAGGAGTTCACCGGCGCGCTTGTGCCGCTGGGCGGAGGGTATCCGGCGCACCTCGAGCCCGAAGGCCACGTTCGCGAGCGCGTTCATGTTGGGGAAGAGGCTGTAGGCCTGGAATACCATCCCAACATTGCGGCGGTGCGGGGGGACGTGGGTGATGTCCTCCCCACCGACGAGGACGCTGCCCTCGTCGAGCTGCTCGAGCCCGGCCACCGCCCGCAGGGCCGTCGTCTTGCCGCAACCGGAGGGTCCGAGCAGGGCGACGAGCTCACCCGGAGCGACGGTGATCGAGAACCCGTCCAGGGCGTGCACCTTGTCGTAGGTGCGGCGGCAGTTGACGAGTTCGAGGACGACCCCGCCGCGAGCGCGCGCCCCTGCGGGGTGCTCGGTTCTCGGTGGCACGGTCATCGTCATAGCGGCTCGCGGCATCCTGTCATGACACGCGGTCCGGGGTCGGCGCTGCGGCCGCGGTCTCGGCCTCGTCGACAGCGTCGACGAGGCCCACACCGAAGCCCGTGCTACCGCGCCGACGCCCCGAGCCGATGAGGGCGATAGCGACGAGGAGGATCCAGGTGACGAGGAGCGCGGCGATGGAAAGCGCCACCGCGACGTACGGGTTGTTGCCCTCGACGGACACCAACCAGACGGGGAACGTCATGAAGCCCATGATGCTGGCGATGGCGTACTCGCCGAGCGACAGCGCCACGGTGAGGAATGCCGCGGCGAGAATCCCGGACCGCATGTTTGGGAGCAGAACACGGGAGAAGAGCTTGCCCCAGCCGGCGCCCATGGAGCGGCTGGCGTCGACGAGGGTATGCAGGTCGAGGGACCGCACGCCGGAGTCGATCGCCCGATACGAGTACGGCATGGCGAGCACGACGTAGACCAACGCCAGGATCACCGGGGTGCCGGTGATGATGTTGGGAAGACTGCGGTACACGCCGAGCACGCCGAGGACGATCACGACCGCGGGAACGCCGAGCGGCAACAGGCTGACGGCGTCGACGACCGTCCGCCAACGGGGAAACCGCAGGTTAACGAGGATGACGGTGGGAACGAGGAGCACGAGCGTGATCCCCATCGCGCCGGCGGCCACTTTGACCGAGGTGATCAGGCTCGCCGCCAGTCCCGGCTCCGCCACCGCCTGGGAGTAGGCGGTGAACGAGAGGCGTCCCTGGTAGCCCGCCTCCAGGCTGAACTGGAGGGATGCGGCCATAGGGGCGAGCACGTAGAAGCCGATCAGCCCGAGCACGACCCAGCGGAAGGTGCGAGTCCGCTTCATCGCAACCACCGCGAGGTCTTGCGCTGGACGAGCACGTAGAGCACCCCGGCGGCAGCGACGATGACGATCATGCCGAAGCCGAGCGCGTCGCCGAGGTTCGCCTGGTTCGAGACGACGTTGCCGGCGAGCAGAGCTCCGATTTCGATCGGCACGAGGGGGACCGAACCCGTCGTCAGCGCTTCGGCCGTCGCGTAGGCGGCGAAGGCGTCCATGAACAGCACCATCAGGGTGGCGATGAGCGGCGGGGTGAGGACCGGGAGCCCCACCTTCCGCCAGTACGTGCGCGGGCTGGCGCCGAGCGTCGCCGCGGCCTCCCGCCACTCGCGGCGCAGTGCCTCCACGGGGGGCAGCATGAGCAGGATCACGAGGGGCAGGAGGAAGTAGAGGTAGACGATGACGAGCCCGGTGAAGCTGTACAGGGTGAACCCGTGGTCGTAGGGATCAAAGCCCATTTCGGCGAGCACGTGGGTGGCGACTCCGGCGTTGCCGATCGTGGCGATGAAGGCGAACGCCAACGGGACGCCACCGGTGTTCGCGAGCACGCCGCAGGCGGTGGTGACGAGGCGGCGTGCGAGCGGGCTCGGCGAGCTGACGAGCGCCACGGTCCCGACGAGCCCGATGATCGCGGCCACGACCGCGGAGACTGCCGATAGTTCGAGGCTCACCGCGTAGGAGTGCAGCCACGGCTGCTGCGAGGACAGCACGGTTGACAGGTTGGAGAAGGAAAGGCCGCCGTTGTTGTCCCGGAACGCCTGGAGCATCACCGACGCGGCAGGTACGACGAGGAAGAAGACGACATAGGCGAGAAAGGGCACGACCCCGATCGCCGCTAGGTATCGTCGCCGACGCGCGCCGGGGCCCGCGTTTCTCACGCGGGCCCCGGGCGCAGCGCCCATCTGAGGACGGACTGCCGACGACTAGCCGACGGCAGATGCCCAATCGGAGACCACCAACGCCTTGGCCTTGGTGGACTGGGTCTGGCTAGCGATTGCCGGCGGCTCGGGGAGCGGCGGGACAGCGGCCAGGGCGGCCTTGCTCACCGTGTGGTTCTTCTCCATTGCGGTGATCGTCGCCGGAACCGCACCACCTTCCATCCAGAGGTTCTGGCCGGTGGGGGAGTACATGTACTCAAGGAAGAGACGTGCCGCAGCCGGGTGGGGTGCATAGGCGCTGATTGCCATGGCGTAGTACGAGGCGTACGGCGTGCCCTTGGGGATGACGATCTTCCAGTCGATGCCGGTGGACTTCAGCTCCTGCTGCCACGAAAGCTGATTGAAGGTCCAGTCCAACGTGGCGAGCACGGTCTTGTCGGCCATCGGGGCGTCACCGGCTCCACCGGCCTCCACGGGGTTGTAGTTCCCCACCGTGTTCAGCTGCTTAAAAAAGTTGATGCCTGGCAGGATGTTGTCAAGCGACCCCCCGTTGTCGAGCGCCGCCGCGTAGACCGCGGAGAAGCCGGCATTGGAGGACGTCGGGTTGTTGCTGAGGCCGACCGCGTCCTTGAACTCCGGGTTGAGCAGACTGGCGAAGGAAGTCGGCGCCGTCTTGATGACGCTGGCGTTGTAGCCGATCGACATGACACCGCTGTAGTCATAGGCCCAGTAGCCCGAGGGGCTCTTCCAGGTCGCCGGGATCTCGCTCCACTCCGCGGTCTTGTACTGGGCGAAGATCGGACCCTTGAACGACCCCGGAACCCCGTGCACGCCTTCCTCGGCAAAGGAGGGACCGACATCGACCACGTCGGGCTCACTGGGCTTACCCCGGTCGAGCGTGATCTCGCTCAGTTCTTCGGCGCTCGTACCGTCCGGGTTGGAGTCATGGACCGCGAGGCCGTACTTGGCACCGAAGTCCTTCATGATGTTGCCGTAGTTCGCCCACGTGGTGGGGTCCGCGGTCAGATTGATCGCGCCTTCGGCCTTGGCCGCGGCGATGAGGGCGGTCATGCCGCCGCACGAGCTGAGGCTCACGGCCTTGGCCCAACACGCATCCGTCGATGCCGCGCTCGCGGTGCTCGCGGCACCGGACCAAGCCGCGAATGCGGCGAGTGTGCTGACTGCAACCCCTAGGGCGGCTGGGCGAAGCCACCGGCGTCCCGACCTTCTGTACATCGAGCCTCCTGTCGTTCGCGGGCGGGCCATGAGACCCGCTGCTGTCCAGGCGAGATCCTAGAAAGGGCCGATAAAGTGCAGATGAACTCAAGATGCCGGCTCGGTGAAGTCTCAGTGACAAGATTGCGTAGCGATGTCACGCGCAGCAGATGAACAGGTATGTTCCGCAAGTAACAAGCGCGATGTCGTATGCATTTGATGTACTCGTTTGTGCTGCAAGTAACGAGCAGCATGTCTGGTGCAGTTCGACCAGACGTGTCTTCGCAGAGTGATCGGTTCAGCCGTCGCCGACGAAGCAACATCGTGGTGTTTTCGTCGCGCCGCCCCACCACTCCGGTGAGGCATCTTCGACCAGAGTGCGCCAGACGCGGGTGCGCCCCGGTGAGGAGCAGCCGGTGGATCCGATGGAGGGGGTCGTCGCGGCGTCCGTGGTGACTGATCGTCGCGTGCTGCGACCACCGGCGACGGCGCGCACTGCCGCGAGGAACGCCTCGTCTCGTCGCGTAAACCAACCGCTGACGTCGCTCGCCCGGATCACCGCGACCGCGTCGACGAGCACCCAGCACTCGAGGTCGAGCAGACCGGTGACGTAGCTCGTCGCATCTTCAGCGTTCGCGGCGACGCGAAAATGGGGCGGTCCGAACGGCGCGTCGGCGAAGCCGTCACCGTCACTCGCGGCAGGCGGTCTCCTCATCTCGAAGTGCTGGAACACCACGAGGTTGGCGAGGCCCGTTGCCGCGCCGGTGGACGCCCGCCGGAACGCGGTCAGGCGATCACGCACCCCGGTTCAGCGAGATAGAACTCAAGGTGATGTTTGCGTCGCACTCATCGGTGGCTTGACGTACATCATCAACGGCCAAAGGAGGAACGTGATGATCGAACGAACGCGATCCGCAACAACAGGGGCCGCTGCGATGTGAGCGAATCTGCTGCCATCCCGCTGACATGCTGCAGACGCGCCAGATGCGCGAGGGACAGAACCTGTCTCTTACTTACAGATTTGTGGTGCGCTCCGAGGTGCGCTGTAGAGCAACGGCTGAAGCGTGACAGATCAGTAACAGTTGATCTGTGACACCTCGTTGGGATGTTCTAGTGCGATCCGTGAACTTCGGCTCGTTTCTTGCGCACCACCCCCTCAGAAGTTCGCAG